>JAABUO010005344.1_pt1 | contig 14966 bp, 13 predicted proteins | sample 5559291 | NCBI WGS metagenome assembly JAABUO01 (sample SAMN10711878, study PRJNA513372) | rock metagenome | isolation source: Antarctica rocks | place: Antarctica: Victoria Land, Finger Mt sud
TTAAACTTCTATTAAGCATCGAGCTCTGAATCACAGCAGATGAGTAGGTCAATTTTGCAATATCGATGATACACTTGTGGTGTTCGACAAAAGATACATTGAAAGCCTCGATTATGCAAATCGATTTTGATTACTGCAAAAGTAAACGTCAAAGACTAAAACAGATATGATCATTGTACATGAAATGATCTTAGTAGCTTGCACATTTACTGACAACCCACTTTTAATTATGCGCTTTAATTTCCTAGTTCCTTCTCGCCTATTTTACTTCTCTTTAAACCCTGTTGTACTCATCGCCGTCGTCAGTCTCATCCTGGTCTTCATTCTCATCCTCATCTTCATTCTCATCCTCATCCCCATCCTCATCCTCGTTCTCGTACACATACACATAGTCCTTATCCGTATCCTCATCCCCTTCATACTTATCCTTGACTTCGGCCTTTACAAGCTGATGTATTTGTGCCTGCAATATCTTCTCGATGATTTCGCAGTAAACTGACGGCGCTCGATTCTTAGCTGTCGCTAATGTCATCTCTAATCAATTAACTTGATTAAATATTGACTCTAACACCCGTTTGAGTTCCGTCGATGAGACATTCAAAGATGAAGTCGATGGAGAATGGCATAGGCTATTAAACGAAGGGGTGTTGAAGAAGTGATGATATGAGCCGGAGTTCCTTTCCCTTCGCTTGATTTCATTTTCCGTCGTGGGTATTGTGTTGTCATCAGTTTTAAACGCGGAAAATGATCGCTTGTTTATGTTATAAAGCGTAGGATAAGGAGTGAGTGAATAAGCTTTCATGAACTGATCGTTATTATTGAGACCTTGTTGAAGGGGAAAAGGTGGAATATGAAAGGATTCGTATGACATAGCATTCGCGCGATCGATGTTCAGCTGATTCATTGATGCTGTAAGTCAATTTTCTGAGGCTTTCTGCGGTGCAGAGTTAACGAGAAAGGAATTGAATGATTTTGCTATACCTTTATGGTTCTTTATCTCCTTCATATATGACGGCTCCCCCATTTTCAAAATGAGGCACCCCACTCTAGATATGGTGGCCCTCCTTCACAAATATGCTCCCCCTCAACCCCTTAAATTATGGCACATCTCTCCAGATATGACTTCTTGCGCTGGCTTTAAAGCCGTCGGCTTCGTGACTTGATATGTGTCCCACTAGATACTTTCAGCTATTTCATAGTATCCGCAGTGACAAAGCTTATCACTCATTAAAGTCAAGACTCCGTAGACCTACCAGCATTTAAAGAATTATTTTGTAACATTTGTGCTCTGTCGGCGTTTGTCAGCGAGAAGGAGAAGGAGAAGAAGCGGATCAACTATTCTTATCGAACTTGATGCGATTAACGATGTTCGACATTCTTCCGAACCTACTCTCGTAAGTTAAAACCCTAGCGATATCTTCATCGTAGTCACATGTTATCTACATGAACATTTAGAACCTCACTGACAAATTCCCAGCTTATTCGTCATCATCCTTCTTCCAATCTTCATCTTCTACAAAGCGCTTCGTACTTCCGACTCGGCTCAGCTAACACCATGGCTCATGTACTGAGTCGTCATCTCCTGCTTCAACCTCATTGAATTCTGGACATGGTTCATTGTCTCCTGGTAATCATCCTCCGCCCACCTTCTTCCCTAACCTCAATCCCAAACTTTACTAAAATCCCCTCTAACCTTGCATCACTACCCAGGTTTCCCTTCTACGCCTATCTCCGTCTCTTCCTGCTCTCCTACCTCGTCCTACCCCAAACCCAAGGCGCCCGCCTCCTCTATCAATCCTATATACAACCCTTCCTCGCCCAGCACGAAGCCGACATCGACATCTTCATCTCTCACGCCCGCAACCGCGCCAGAGCAATCGGTCTGCAGTATCTCAAGCGGGCCATGGACTTTATAAAAGAAAACCTTCTGAGGCTACAGCCGATAGCGCAGGCTTTTCCTTCAACAAGCGGAGATGAATCTGAAAGTGAATAGTTCCTTTGCTGTCAAAGATTATGTAATACACCTTGTAAATTCAGTTTGAAATTGAATATGAGGTGATATTAGATCTAGAACATAATACATCAATTATATACTTAATGAATCTCATTAACAGCAACGAGTCATGAGCTGTATCCTACAACTTTCGGCTCTCAATGATAACGTCCGCCTATCTAGCACTTGGTTTCCATTGCAATGTAACGTTATTCCCCTCATGGCATGCTCGAAACATAACGTTCATTATGAACAGACGAGGCGCGATGCTGCCGCAATGCCTGATTACTTTCAAACGTGCGATCACAGTTATCGCACTCGTATGATAAAGAGTGAGCGGAAGAGTTGAGATGCTGATTCAGAGCCTGTTGACTTCCAAAATCGCGGTCACTGTCGTCGCAGTCGTACGATAAAGCGTAAACGAAAGAACTGAGATGTTGATTCAAGGCCAGTTGGCTATCGAACACGCGGTCGCAGCTATCGCATTCATAAGAAGCAGCGTGAGCAGGGGAGTCGAGATGCTGCAGCAGATATTGATGTGTTAAAACGCCTGTCACAGCAGCGCAATAATGAGACATGTTCAAAAAGCATCGGCATCGAGGGGCAGGTTTATTTATTAACATTTACCCCGCCTTGATTCCTGCACAAAGCACGTGTAGAACTATATATTATGCAAACGTTGTACAACTTGTAGTTTATGCAATTTCATGAACAGAGCCACGACTAACAAGGCTGATCGATCACTTCTCTCGTCGTCCTCTTTCATTCAACGTTAGCAAAGCACTGGCCTTAGAAGAGTCTATTCCGCTATCAAAACACTGCCAACTATGGTACTATTTCCGGTCACTGCCTTCCGTCCGCTTCGCCGTAGGGCTTGCAGTTATTCCTTTCCCCAGGTATTATTAGCATCTTCACGATATGCCTGACCGTAACGCGTAAGTGCAGAGTCCCTTGGTTAGATCTTCAGACGAACATAATTTAAGTAATCAGACATATCTAGCAAGAAGCCTTGTTTCGATTTTGCTCGCGGCGAATGTACACGCGGCAATAGATGCAAATACAGCCATGAACCGACCTTCAGAGCATCGTCGAGACCCTGCCCGTTCTACTTAACACCTAAAGGATGCTTCAGAGGGAAGCAATGCAAATTCTTGCATGAAACGAGCATGGGAAAAAATAGTATCAATGTACTACCACAGGCCATCCCTAGACCTCGGGAACGGTTCGGTATCGAGTCTAGCTTTCGCGAATGAACTTACCTCATGTTAAAACGCAATACCTACTCGCGGTCCCTAGGCATAGATACTGAAAGATTCTTCCAAATGAGATGAGATCTCATGAGCTAAGAACATACCGAAATGCGTCAGCAAATCATCACGAAGCTGACAACGGAAGAGGGGATTGCGATGATCAAGGCTCTGGCAGATCTGGCGGTTAATTGTTCAACAGAAGAGATGACGATTCGTATCTTCAAAGAGGGAATTCTTTCATTCTTCCAAATCATTTCCCACTCGGATGTCCTGTCATCTCTGATTTTAAAGACTTCACTCGACACCATCTGCACATTTCTCTTTGGCCCGAATGGCCGTCGTGCAGACGATCTTTTCAAAGTCACGGCAACTGCTCTCACTGCTCTTGCTTTAGAGGAATCTCTCAAAGATGATGAGTTGTCTCCGATTGCATTAACGGCGAGTTCGACCGTGCTGCGGCGGATCGTGGACTTGAATCAAAGCGCTCAGATCATCACGGATTTCACGCCGATTGCGAACACTATCTCGGCCTGTATTCCGGAACAATTGTCTCTGTATGCCGTGCGGCGAAGCCTTGCCAGAATTCGACATCGTCTTGGTCTTAGTACTTCGATGGCATCGTCCGAAAATCGATCAAACAAGCTACAGAATCATCGAGCTGTCTTCGAGTTAAGCCAGGACCTGCTCGGCATGTTATTCGAACAGGGCCCACGACATGATAACGACCATGAGAACATTCGCGACATTAAGATCCTGCCAACCGCGGAGGAGATTCAGTCTCATCGGCTAGAGTATCTACCTTTAAATAATCCCACCAGAAACCATCTTCCCGGTCTGGAAGATTTACTCGACAGGCAATTTCGGCTTCTCCGAGAAGATACAATTGGCCAACTCAGAGATGCGGTCCATTTAGAACTTGAGAGACTTAATCATTCCTCAACTGTCCAGTCAAAACCAAACAATGGCGCCCGAAACATCACTTATCATAAAGTTCATCTGCTCCGATTGGCATTCGATAGAAGAAAAGGTCTTCAGATTGTAGCGGAGTTCGAACAGCCTTCTGCACTTCGTAAAAAGAGTGCTGCACAGCGAGAGGAATGATGAAAAAGCAGCAAACAGTTGTAAATTAATGCGTTGCTCTGCCTTGTCTCTTCTACAGGCCACATCATCTTCTTCTCTGTATGCGACTCAGTTCCGACGCCTCCGCTCAAGAAGCGAATTAATACAGAAGGACTTGCAACTCCTTCGATCGGCCTCAATACAGATCCTGGAAGAGTGATCGAACATTCAAGTCTTTTTAAGCACGCAGATCGAGCAACTGTGATGCTTAGCATGATGGAAGACAATATGAAAGACAATATGAAAGACGTCACCTGAATTAATAATCATCTTGAAAAGGCTGGCAATCTAAGACAATCTCTTGTTGAGTTTCCCGGAATTCTGTTGCCTTCTTTTCAACTAACGCTGCAGGCGCTTCAGCTGATGAGTCGCACTCTCGATCTTCCTTTTTCCGAATTCATTACTCCCTTAACGCAAGATTCGGGGGTTGCGGATATCCCACCCCCCGCTTAATCACGGAGACGCGGCTTCGCCTTCAGTCTGAGTCCTTTAACTGGAGGAGAACCTCTGAAATTTAAGCCTGAAAAGCAGTTCGACTACCAGGTGCTACGTAGCAAATCCATACTCGACGACGCGCAGCAGACCTTCACTGTTAATGCTCTGAGCCGCTGCCTTTGCGCTCATTCAAGGACCGCCAGGTACCGGGAAAAGCTATACAGGCGTAGCAATCATCAAGACTTCATTGAAAAACCGTAAGACAGCTAATCTTGATCCTATTGTTTGTGTATGCTATACTAACCACGCACTCGATCAACTTCTCGAGCATCTAGTGAATGACGGAGTTAAGCAGCTGATCCGTTTAGGCTCGCGGTCTAAATCCGAACTTCTTCAAGACTTGAATCTTCGCCATGTTTCTCAGCAAGTCGGGCAGACGAAAACCGAATTTAACGAGAAGTGGCAACTCCATACGAAATTGAACAGCGAGCTAGCACATATCGAGGAAATTTTACAAGGACTGAAGGATCCAACCTCGTGGAGAAACATTAAAGCCTATCTGGAAAGGCAAGACTCCAGGCATTTCGAACAACTGTTTGAAATGAAGTTTAATGAAGATGAATTTCGGACAGTGCGCGATGAAAAGTACAGTGTGGTTAAAAGCTGGCTTAGAGGAGCAGCTAAGTGTCTTTGCTCGAACCGTTCAGTTACGGAGCTTTAAAACGTCTCTTCCCCGAGTAGAGTGGGCCCTACTACAACTATCGTTCAAAAAGCCCAAGTTATTCGCTAGGGAGATCAAAGCTCTAGGCGTCACTCACCGGGTAGGGAGCTTTATTAATGTATTAAAGTCCCGTATCAAGAAGATATTAAAATGAAGAGCGCCTACTGATTAGACAGAGGTGAGATCCTTCCTTGAAGTAGTAGGCATTACTCGCCGCTGGGTAACGAACTTCGCGGAGATAGCCCGTCCTCTGGCCCGTCTCACCGGAAAAGTCCCATGGAAATGAGGTCAATCTGAGCAGTTGTCCTTCGAAATTCTTCAGATTAAGCTTGACGTTGCCGGTTCATTTCTATATGAACGCAAGCAATTTTGCAGCTGGTCTAGTCATTATTCAACTTCAAGATCCTATTAATGCTGATACTAAGGACACTAAGCTGGTAGAGATGTCTATACTATACGACTGGTTCCCTTGGACAGTTTCCCAGAGGAAGTACTCAGTGTACAAGAAGAAGTGATGTGCCATTGTTACCTTTGTCAAGAAATATGACTATCTTTGCAAGCACCCCTACATCCCAGCGGTAGTGCATACTGATCATAAATCCCTAATCTACTTCCTATCGTCTGACCTACATGAGGGGATATACGGACATTGGGCGGATAAACCTCCACCGCCTAAACGTATCTATTGTGTACATACCAGGTCGTCGAAACAAGGTTGCAGATGGCTTCTCCCGGACCTTGTTTGATTCAGATTACTCGAATGATATTAGAGTTCAACGCTTAGCTACTGAGCTCGCAAATCATGATTCCCGCTGGATATGAAAAGATGGCAAGGGAGGATTTGAGAACTTTCTAACTAAGTTGAATCAAGATGACCGCCTGGAAGTGGTAGGACAAGGTACTATTAAGAAAGTATCAGTATTCGGCCTGAAGTTCATGATGACTACACCCGGAGACATCTCGTGAAAACAGGCGTACAAGCACTCTATATGATTTAAAGATATCTATGATTTTCTCACCAATCCTACCGCCGCTCCCCCAGCTAGAGTACTACGGACCGCCCTAAACTATCGCGTTGTAAACGACATTTTATGGGTACATCATAGGGGTTGCTATCTGCCGTGTATCCCCGAAGCAAAGGTACGCTCGGTGCTACTGGAGGCCCATGATCAAGCTGGATATTGGGCCAAAGCAGGAATAATGGTTAGGCTCTGAGGGTTGTGTCATTGGCCCAATCAGTCCGAAGATGTTGAAAGGTATATTGCTGGCTGCCTGGAGTGTGCCCGACATGAAGCTGCTACTAGATCCCAATTACTCAATCCAGTGAGAGTATCCTTCCCATTTCAGCTTCTAGGTATGGACTTCATAGGTCCACTCGGAGTAACTAAGGCAGGCAATAAGTATATCCTTAACGTAGTCTGTTACTTTAGTAAGAAAGTGATACCTTTCGCTACGCTCACGGCCAATGCTTCCGATGTCGTCGAGTCACTGAGGAAAGTGTTCGTTTGATTCCGAAGATCTTATGCTATCTACTGTGATCGAGGTCAACATTCCAAAGATAGGCTCGGGAATTGTGAACTCAAGGGTAAAAACAGGATAAACAACGATTTTTTTTTTTGTCTCATTACCCCGATTCAACACCGATGTTAAATCGATCTATGCGGGTGACCCTCGTTCCGCTTGCGTTTTTCAAGCGCTTCCCTCGTGTCTCGTGTTAAGACCCTTGTACTAAGAACTACTCCCTTCAGGAAAGCCTTTGGCCTGAGCACTTCTCCTACAGAATGACGACATGTCCGCGAACACCCTTCGATAACCCCCCGAGGTCGCCTAACCCCCTATTCCTGCACCTCCGGATCTATCAGTGATCCCTCTTTCACCTGCGAGAACTGCGCGAGCAGATCGGTGGCGAGAATCATGCGTATTGCGGCCCTGAAGGATCATGTCTTGCTCAGGATTTTCCTGATGTCTGTGCTTGAGATTGTCGACCTTAGAATTCATCTTTGATCTGTTCAATCCGGACAGGTGAGAAGTACATGTTAAACATTCATCGTTTCGGTTCCGCAATGACAGCGACCACTGATGACTCCGGGTACTCTTCTCTCGTGTAGAAAACCTTGAAATCCTATTTTGCCTGTTCTTAACTGAGTCAGCAGAGCGCTATGTGATTTCGAAAGTCCGTCGTGTAGTCTGAGAAAGTCCTGCGAAGTGTGTTGTGTAATCCTATGTAGATGTCTTCCCTTTTGACTTTCGGTCCATCTTGTTTGCCATTAAGCTTCGGACCTACCGCGAACGCACCGCATTCCGGCCTCCGAGTCTACGGTATGTTCCTGTTGACATTTTTCATGACTCGCCCTTGCCGCTTCGCGATCTGCTTCCTCATGACTCGCGATGTTCGAGTGTCCTGATATCCTTCTGAACCGGACTTTCGTCCCCCGATCTGTTAGCGTTTCGACCGCGTCTAGAATTCTTCTGGTTCTTACTCTGTCGAAGCTCGATCATCTGCTTCGAAGAGTCTTCAGCGCTGCTTAACTGTCTGTGTACACCGTGATGATGTTTGTGTTGACTTTTCCTATTGCTGTTTCGACCGCGAGGGCAATGGCTTTCAGTTCTCAGTGTTTTACTGTGATCTGCTTTGTGATCCCGAAATGCCTGCGTTTTCTTCAGATTGGGCCTACGGCTGCGCTTGTGACATGATCATCCTTTCCGCTATCATCCGCTTAGATCTTGAGCGTGAAGTCTTCGTTGTGCTGTTGAATTGCCGTTCTCTTGTTCTTAAATATGTTAACTTGTGAATATGCGCGGCCTGAATGACTTACGAAGGAAGGTTGAGGGCTAAACGGGTCCGCAACGCCCTCGGCGTTACGGACCCACCTCAGCCTTCACGTCAACTTAATCAGTAACAGAAAAGATTGCGAGGCTCTAGTCGAAGAATCCCAGGCAAGACAGCAGCCAGCAAACGCGGTTGAAGGGTTACTGTATTGGGCTCGTTTCGTTGCTCTCGAACGTGGTCGCTCGGAAGCGGAATCAGCCATTCCTGAACTTCTCATTCAGGTGAGAGCACATCTCCAGAGAGCTAAAAGTGTTCGACCTTCTACGCACCGGTGAGTAACGAAGAAAAGGCAGCCATGTACGAAGCGATGTCGCAAGATTTCCGTGGTACAGGACATTGGTATTACTGCGCAAACGGGCATCCTTTCACGATTGGAGAGTGCGGCATGCCGATGAAGACATCTCAATGCCCGCAGTGTCATTCTCCTGTCGGGGGTGAATATCATGAGGCTGTTGAGGGAGTCACACGAGCGACGGACCTGGAGGCACAATTTAGTAAACCGACAATCAGGCTTTAAAATCAGCTGCAGTCTTTATAACTTCGCAACTGACGCATCTTGATATTTCGTTCACGGAGATTGTAGTGAAATTGTTCCTTTTAAAATGAATCCTTCTGTGTACATATACACATAGAATCTAAATGAGCATCCAAGACAGGCAGTGAAAAGTAGAGACGAAATAAGACAACAGATTATTTATAAAAAGCATTTCTATTGTTTGATGTTGAACACAAAACTCTCATGCAAAAGCCTAAATTAACTAACATGACGTCGACGGCAAGTAGAGTAGAAGAGAAATTTAAAAAGCAAAAGCAAATTCCTATCAAGCCCCTCTCTTCCCTTTTCGATGACAGGACGGCCGCTGCGAAGATATTACTCAGACGTTCTCGGCTGAAAGGCTCAACAACATTCAGTAGTGAAAGAAAACGATAGGTAAATCCCCGAGGAACTAGGCACGAAGGGTAATCTGATGCACCCTGGCGGTATGACTCTTGAAAGCCATCACACTTGACAGGGTTAAGCTGTTTGCCTTACACGTCGGATGTTCGCAATTGACCTTATCATTAGATGCATATTTTCGTAGATGCGCCTTCTGAACATGATCCATCATCTTATTAGGTTTGCAGTACTCGAATGTCCGATCCTCATAGGATTTGCGTTCATCGCCAAGACAGAACGGGCATTGGGTTGGCCTGCAGATCAAGGGAAAGTAATCTTTCGTGTTCTCTTCAGAATCCTCTGCGAGGCCTTCTGGAGGATTTATTAGTTCCTTTGATCTGAAAGTAAACCTTGGTCTACCTCGGCGCTGACTTTCTTATCGGCGGCACAATGCTGCCCTGGCTTTAATGGCCTCGATTCTTCGAACGTGCTTCTCACGATCTGTCAGATTGATCACAGGTTCGCAGGTCAATCGGATCACGACATCTCGCTCTGAAATATTGTAATTGAGAGGTTTCAGCAGTTCGACATCGTTAGCAGACGCTGAGATAGCGGTGTCAGTAAACTGAGCTTCGAGCGTATCTGTATCCGCGTTTCTAAAATGTCGCTTTCGGGCTTTGTCGATCATTCTACTTCGGCGATTCGTTTTTTCACGATGTAAGGCAGCATCGACATCTTTCTTCTCCTTTACCCATGAATTCTTCCGTGGAGCATGTTTCACGGGCCCATACTTGGCCCTGATTTTGGCGGTGAGTCTCTTGCTCTTGCTGCTAAGGCGAACCACTCGCTTGCTATTGGCAAGTTTCTTCGAAAGCTCGTCGGACAATCCGGTCGGGGCGCTAGGATTAACAGTTAATGTCATCAGCCTGGCCAGCTTTTGTACAACCTCGTCGGAAGGGCGGTCTAAGAAGGCAGCCTGCGTGTTAAATCGAACCTCCCGATCGAGATAGTAACGGACGGCATTCGATTAATGATCAAAGATCTGATCTCTTACGGAAGAAGGCGCCTTATCTGTGCCAATCCGTTTGACATCAGCGTTTGCGCCCGCACATGAGAATAGGAGGAATGGGCAGAGGAGAAGAGGACGACTTACTATTGACGGCATTAACTAAGCCACGTCGAGCAACATACTGGGTAAAGGAATGCTTCAGACCCGACTTTAAGCCAAGTCGTTTTAAGTAACGAAGTCATGTACTAGAACGCAAAGGCTTCGTCTTCGATGTGCGGTACTCATCCACGGCGCGCTCAGGCTCACGGAAGACCGGTTGATCTAGAGCACCGGCTTTAATTTTCAGCGTGAGAGACTTCTTGGCAGATGATGGCTTGGCTCGGAATATGTAGCTGACATCTCTCGTCGACTCGGCCACAAAGATGTCGTCATAGAGTGCCATGGAAAGTAAATGATCGACAAGACAGAGGAGCGGATTTTCCTCTCTTTCGACGACAAATGTTTTTCTAGTAAATAAGAGATTAGTATAATATGTTGAACGTAGATAACTGCACTGCTTACTTCCGAGGACGATTGTCTTCTCCCTTAGTATGAATGAGCGTGACCTTAGCGAAAAGGATGTTAGGCTCCCCTGAGGTTGGGTTGGGAACAATAATAAAAGTAATATGTCTTCAAAGCAAAGATCTAGTTTCTTCAAGGCCCGCATTAAAACCATCGTCGGTGTCTTCATCGCTTTCGCTATCATAGTCTGTGCTGTCATTGTCATCGTCATCGCTATCAGCGTTCGAATCCGAATTAACGAGCGTTGCTTGCTTTTCATCTCAGTCACTGTTCATCGCGACATCTTTGTTCGACTCGCTAGTCCCTTAATTACCGTTGTTATCACTGAGGCCGATATGAACCGTGACGTGATCATCGGGCTTGATCGCGTTCTCATCATCTTCGAGTTTTAGTCTTGTGTCGAACATTGAGATCGGTCTGCAGTTAAAATACGCAGCCATGAGCAGACCCGTGGGAACTTGATTACGTTGCTGCTCGTCTGGAAAGATCGAATCGTCATGAACCCAATGATAAAATAGTACATAATATAAGTCATTAACGTTCATGACCGCCTTTCTCTTCGAGAGTCTGCGAAGCTTGTATTCGTCCACGAGCGTTTTCTTGTACTGTAAACGAATCAAAGTCAGCTTAAACCTGCTTTATGTCTCGAGCTGAAATGTTTTCTCTTACGTTAATCACGTCTTTTCTGATGCTGTCATCCAGCGAACGACCGGTTTAATAGAAGATGTGCATGTTTAACACCCGCCAGTAATTATTAAGGCTCTCGCTGGCTCTCACTCTCGGGTAGCGGTTCAACGTCCATCGCAAGAATGTCTTCAGATCCTCGGCTTGTACGTTTAAGGAAAAGCTTTCGGGGTTCTGTTTCATCTCCTGACAAAATCTGATCACAAATCAATTAGTTTCAGAACTTTACTCTGATCGAGAGTACAGTAAAACTGACCTAGTCCATTTCTTTGAGAGTGATTTCTTGCTCTTCTTTGTATTATCAGCGTGCTTCGGTGCTGTCCGACCCTTTGCTGCCAGCTCTTGGCGGAGATGCTGATAGTAACTCGGCGACTGCTTGCGAGCGTTTCGGCGCGCGCGCGCAGCTTTGCCAACGAGCATGATCCTTAGCTACTATTATGAAGGGCGGGCACAGCGTTGCGGTCAAGGATAGAGAATAGAAGAGGCTCTGTGCTGTGGTAGAACTTGACGGTATAAGGAACGATGACAGTACTGAACACATGTGACGGAAATACCGTCCTGATTTACCTGTGAAACGAGGTAACGAGCAAGAAGAGCACCACCAGAGGGTGCCATGTCTGTGTTTATGTTGAATGCCCACACTGAAATCCTTCGGATAGGTTGAGCCAGAAATGAAGCACAATCCTGGACAGTGGACCTCGGACTTTCAGATCCTTGTTTCGCCGCTGCAGCGCTTGACATCCTTGCCCCTCACCCCTCGGTGTTCTGGCAGCATAAAGCGGCTTCGACACCTACCAAATCTGGACGCCAGAACATCAAAAGGTAGATACAAAGTGTTAATTTTATTAATCGAATGAACGATGCGTACTGAATGAGCGTTAAATTCTCTAGCAATTTAACAGTAATTTAAGCTCTTTAAGCTTAATTCTGTTAATTTTATTAATTCTCGAGTGTTATTTTATCTTTTAATTTCGTTAATTATTAAATGAATAAATTTCTTTAAACTCGATTCGTGTTAATCGAGTATCTTAAATGAATATAAGAATTAATATCGTATAATTAACAAATTCTTAAACTAATGTTAAAATCGTGTTTAAAATTTAAATTACTAATAGAATAGCTGATAGAATGTTTAATCTATAAAGATAGCTATAACTAGAAGTTTAAAAATACAGAAGAAAGTAAGTTTCTGAAACGATATTTATACTCAGAGACTCAGAGTTCGTGCTAAATTTGAAAGAAAGATGTTATGACTCAGAAAAGATGTGATACTCAGAAATATTAATTAGTTCGTGTTAAAGCTGTGTTAAAGAATGTTAAAATATGTTAAAGCTTTTGCTCGTGATGAGCTCGATCTAGCCCTAGTTAATTCTAGCACACTCGTAACAAGTTACATACATTAATAAAGATTTAAAAATTATTTTAACATTTGTAAATATTTCGCAAGTACAGTAACTTATTAAATAAGTAATAAAAGAGACGACTGCTAGTCAGATTCTTTAAAAGATGAGTAAAATAATAATACGAGTAATGACGAAATTTATTATTCAGAATGTTATTAATCTGAAACTTCTTAAGCTTAATAAAAGAAATAAATAAAAGATTAATCGAATTAAGAATAATTACGATATTATAAAAGTCATGAATTAAAAGATTATTAATAAAAGAAAAGAGAATTAACGAATAAATATATAATAAAAGAAGATTAATTCTTTACTACGTTTAGCTTTTAAGCTTTTTACTTTAAAATCTTTTATTCGAAAACGAGCTGTCGTAATCTTAGCTTAATAAATAAAACTGTGAAATAAGAAGATTAATAATTTACTACGTTTAGATTCTGAGCTCTTTACTTTAAAATTAATGACAGCAAGCTTTAAACAAAAGAAGAAGCAGCTAATAATTAAACTACAAGTCAGGTAGAATTAAAAGCAGAAGCAGAAGCAGAATCAGAAATTTATAACTAATTAATTAAAGCGAGTCATGCGTAAACTGATCGTCGAGTTGAGTTTCGGGTTCACTTTTTAAACTCGACTCGATTCGAAGTCGAGTTATATTTATTATTAACCCGACTCGAGTCGAATTAAGCTCATTTTAAGTTTAATTCGATTAACAACTCGACTCGAATTAAGTTAACCCGACTCGACCCGTTAAGAACTCGAACTTAGCGCTAAGAAACTTAAGAATAGAAACATATAACAATATTTTCGCTGCTTCTTAAATAATAAATTGCATTATCTTTTCGCATTATCGATTGCACTCTATATATTATATTCACGTTATATACAATTATTATTGTGAATATAAATTATTCTACAAAATATTTAATTCGTTAACAACTTTTAATCTGTCTGACGAATTCGATTCGTTTAAATTATCTTTAAGTAATCTTCGTTCTAAAGAATCCGCAAGTTAATTTTAATGATTTATTCATTCGAATTCTTTTAAAAAGAAAAAGATTAAATAAGAAGCGATTAATAGAATTTAACAGAATTTTTCACAGCTTAAGCTAAGAAAGAATAGCGAGTATGTTTAATGAACGTTAAATACAGATGACTCTTTTTAATAATGATAATCTTAAACTTCTGTTATTAAAAGTATTTAAAACAAGACTTAAAAAAAGATAGTTAATCCGCTCTGGTTTAAAAAAGCTGCAGACGATAAGCAATTTAATCTATGAGATCATTTTATGCAGTTAACTTCGATCGTTAAAGAATTATTTAAAATTTCATGCAAAATTTGCTATAAGATTATGAATCATTCTACAGCTTTCGATAGCTTTAACACGTTTACTATGAAAAAGCATTTTGAATCAGGCTTTTGCGTAGCGACAGAGCGAAAACGCGAATACTCGTAATCACAAATCGATCTGACTTTCGAACGAGTAAGTTATATCTGATAATGTAAATGAGTAATGCAAAATTAATAAACTATTAGAAGAAAAGTCATATCGAGTTATTCTCTGCCTTTAATTAAGAGAGCTGAGAAGATTAGCTATGCAAGATCTTTATTAACTTGAACTTATCCTTTCGAATCATTAACAACGAGCATTTTTAAAAGCTATTACGAATGCTTCGTTCAGATCTGCAGATTATGCATCGCACAAAAATGATAATTATGATTCTCTCACATTACGACGAGATTTGTAATAAGATTAAGTCGAATCTTAAAGAGTTACGACGTATCTTTATTACTTTAAACGCGTGATTCAGTCCTTAAAGAGTAGCGTACTTAAAAGTTTTAATATACTGAATTAACACTAAATTTCAGTTTCGTGAACATCTTATTAAATTTATATCTCTTAATATTAAGCATACAGGTCGTTAATTAATGCTGAAGCTCTTAAAGATCTTAAAGAACTACGCTATTAAGAATAAGCTTTTTAATGTTGTTATCGATAATGCGAGCAATAATGATATCTTAAAAGATGAACTCGAAAAGATTATGACTCGTCGTAAGTTTCGATGAAACAGAACACAGAATTTAATTA
>JAABUO010005345.1_pt1 | contig 14963 bp, 26 predicted proteins | sample 5559291 | NCBI WGS metagenome assembly JAABUO01 (sample SAMN10711878, study PRJNA513372) | rock metagenome | isolation source: Antarctica rocks | place: Antarctica: Victoria Land, Finger Mt sud
ACTTTCACATCACTCTGGGATGCCGTTCGCATCAAGCCAGCGGTTGTCCAGAATCGCTTCTACCCAGTGACTGGATACGATGTAGCGCTACGCAAGTTCTGCGCCGAAAAGAGGATCGTTTACCAGTCTTTCTGGACTCTGACGGCAAACCTCGGCCTGTTATCCTCACAGCTGGTCAGGAGGCTCTCCGAAGAAGTCGGAATCGAGAGACCAGTGGCACTGTACTTCCTAGTGCTTGCTTTAGAGAACATGGTTGTTTTGAATGGAACAACCAACACGGAAAGGACGACGAGCGATTTGCGAGAAATGGATCGAGTTAAAAAATGGGTTGCGTTTTCCATGACTCGAAACCATCCTTGACGAGTTTTTTTTCATTTTGAGACTGTGCCAGCTTAGCAGCACTTTTCTCTTAGCAGTGAATTTATGGCCCTGGAAGTCAATAACATCAAGTTCTGAGATCGGTTCTTCTTCTTGCAATCCAAGACGCTCACCCAGAAGATCACTCGAAACCCAATCATGTTCTGTGCCAGAGTTCAACGCAGCAAGAAGAGACTCTCATGCTTCCTTATCGTGCGAAAAAACTTTGACTGAAGCGCGAGTTGGATCATTCGTATATAATAACCAGTCAGCTTTACGAAACCTCTCGCTCCTTGGTCGACATACTCGCCTACCTCTGAAGCCGGAGCGGTTGGATACCTGGGACGTGCAGGGCACGTGGCCTGTAACGTATCATTGCCTACAGTTTCTTAGTAAGGTTTCTGAATTCCTTTTTCGGCCTAATTAATATATCAGGTCCTGACATATTGCTCATAGCCTACCGACTGTTGCTCAAGGACAAGAGGAAGACAAACAATGTTGTTCGTGCTCTAGAAGACCACTGATCTGCTGCGGAGCGCGAATGGTTCGCTTGCCTTGCCTTGTTCGCCTTCCATTGCGCCTCGTGTTTTTTGACGGATAAGGTTTCGGCGGCGATGTCACGTCTTCCAAATCAAGACGAGGCTGTGTTGCAGATGGTATCCGCAGCACGTTATCCATGTGCTCCGCTATCAAAGAGAGGAAGGGTCTGCTAAACAACAACAATCGATCATCGCTTACTCACAAAAATGAAGAATTATTCTAGACTTGGGGCTCTGATGGGGGCAAAGCCAGAGCTCGCGATCTTCCGACGATACAGCAAATTAAATATGCAGAGCCTGCTGTACATGCAGGCTGAGATAAACGAACTCGAGACAGAGCTACAAGAAATTGCATCTGAAGACCATCGTTCAGGTGACCCCGAAAAGCAAAAATTTTCAAGAGAATGGCGGAGATTGGCAGGAGCAGTCGGAGGACGCTCACTGCAGTGGAACAAATGGCTTGAACTGCGTGCTAAATTGCACGAGTATAGTGCGCAGCGTGAATCTTCATTCAGTGTTGCTGAGACTTACTACTGTCTAGATACAGCATTGCTGCAAGGAGAGCAAGTTCTCAAGATGAATCATCCCATTGATCAAGACCTTGCTTTTTTCAGAGAGTGGCTGGCTCGTCCGAAAGCAGGGGACAATTTCCTGCGTGGTCTTGAGGCGGGATTCCCAAAATACGGAGGATCTGGCAGTGCTGAGCACACAAACCGGTGAGACAGACGTGTTCACCATGTGGTTAGCAAACAGTTTCTTGGCACATTTTCATCGTTCTATTGGCTATCAAATCATTCGCAATCGGTCCGGGGATGAAGAAGCGGGATTCATCGAGTACAGCGACCAGAAGCTCAAGGGTTTCTCCGAGATCGTTAGTACTCTGCTGTCTTCGATAATTCCGATAACAGCAACTTTAACCCTATACTTCGTTGAAAGAATGCCTATACGTTTAGCAACGGTGGATGTGTACATGGTCATTTTTTGCGGAGTTTTGGGCGTCTTCACCCATGCCCGTAGAGTTGAGATATTTGCTGCAACAGCTGCGTAGGTCCTCTGCTGCCCATCAGCCTTCTCCTAACCTCTTGTACCACATTATGACAGTACGAATCAGCAGCCTGGGATCTCAAACCAAAGAACGATGTGCGTTAGGGATACGACGCTAACAAATCGATTCTGATAGCTTTGCGAGTGTGCAAGTTGTGTTTGTGGGTACAAAAAACATGTCAGGCCCTTAGCTTTGGATCTGCTCTTCGTTTAGCTGGAAGAATTCGGGATGTTCATCGATATCGCTGCCCAAAGAGGTCCAAGCTAGACCTCATGCGAATTTGACGTTGTTCAGGCAAGGGTTTGTATGTTCTTGCACGACTTTAATACGTGTATCCAATAGAAAACCATCAGGATACAGAGCGCCGCCCCATGAGTGATAATAAACACCGTTTCTGATAAGACCTCTTAAAAGACTTGAAAAGGGTCCTCCTTACCCCCACCCCAGAACCTCAACCACTACATTCCCAATCGTACTTGCAGTCCAAAGAGCCAAAAGACCCCATCCAATTCTCCTATCCATCTTCCACCCATTCAGCGGGACCACAACCAACAATCCCAACAGTGTCACCAGCAGCGTAACCCCACTAATTACCAACGTCCCACTAATTTCAAGCTGATACGGTTTGTAGTTGACCGGGCTTGTCGGATGCCGTTCATGCCATCCTTTGCCACCTTTGATCGTCATGTATAGTCCGCTGAGGCCGATTCCAAGGAGAATGTTGAGCATGGGGCCACCGAAACAGGCACTCAACGCCATGACGGGATAGCCGAGTTTAGCAACAGTCATGTCAGCGACAAGATCGCCTAGGGAATTACCGACGGCGAAGATAGTGAGGCCCAGGATTGCGTCGCTGATGCCCAAAATGACGCCGAAGGCTTTAAGAACACCAACGACTTCGTTGGCGATGGTAGAGATCCAAGCGATGCTGACAATGAAACCTAGGAAGCAGAGGAGGTAGCGATAACGGGGGGGCTTTGAGGCGGAAGTAGTGAAGAGAAGGAAGACGAGGACAATGAGGGATGAGATGAGGGCGTACAGAATGGGGAGGAGAAGGTTGCGGGTGGAGAGTCCAGGGTCGGTGTTGGCCCAGACAAGGACAACGATAAAGAGAGGGGCGGTGAAGATCTGAGTGGCAATAAGCCAGCGGTTCCATTCTTTTGATGACGGTGGTAAGGCTTTGGTAGAGTCGGGGGTTTCTGGCCGTAGTTGGGTGGACGGGTGGCGAGCTGGTGATGGCCCGGATTTGCGGTGGGCATGTGGGAATGGAGTTGGAATTTCACTCTCCCCCTCGGATGTAATGATGGAGGGTAAATCTGAAGATTGATCTACACTATTTACCTGCTTCTGCGGAGGAAGCTTGAGTCCCCCATTCGTACCTTCTACCGTATCAACTGACGGACTTTCCGGTGGTAGCACTACAATCGTAGTCGATCGTGAACGCGAATTGTCACTAGCAGGAGTACAAGGAAAATGAACCAACCCCGGACTTGCAATGTCGTCTTCCTCTTTGTCGGTTTCGACTATCGGCAAGGTGATAGATAAAAGTAAAACACTCGGCGCAGCGATAATACCGAGAAGCTTTTCCCAGATATTTTTGTCTGTCCAGGAGTAGAGAGTCGGGAAAAGGGTCGATGTCAGGACTTGAGGCGGAGGAAGAAACCGGTAAGGCCACCATTTGACGGGGTTATCTTCAGGTTCGCCGAAGATACGCTGATGGTACGTCGACTCGGATCCAACGCTCGGAGGGGGCAGTCGTAAGCTGGGTGCACGTGAACGGGGTCTGAAGTTAGGGTCGTCAAAGTACTCCGGGAACGGCGACGCTGGGCTAGAGCTTCGCGTCTCTGAATACCTCGGTGTCACGAATCTAGGAGACTTTGGGACAGACAACGTCGGAGGACCGTTGTTGAGCGAGCCTGGTATATCTAAATAGCCCGCGGTACGATGTTCGGAGGTTCCTGGCAGGCCGATATCAGGCGGCGCTAAATGATTAGACGGAGAACTCGTTTCAATGTATGAAATGGCCGAGGGACTCATGGCGAAATAACCAAAGTCATTTGGTACCGGGGACAGAGAAAGCGCCGGGGTTGAACGATGGCTTGAACCTTCGAAAGCCTTGCCGTCTGCCGCGGGATTTCCAGCATTGGGTAATCCTGCCGTTCCTGGAGGCGTTGCACTGGATAAACCTATGTCGGGTACGGCTGGTCTCTGTAAGACGGTTGGGTCTAGACGCAAGCCAGAAGCATCATTTACAGACACTGCCCGAACTCTGTTGGCAGCAGTTCGATCTACCTCCAGACTTGGCCTTGCGGAGTCATTCAAAACATCATGGGCTGTCAAATCATCTTGGCTGCTTTCTGGCGCAAGGGTACTCGATATTTGTTCTTGCTGTTGGGCCATAGTAAATGTAGGGTCATCTGAATACCGCCTCAGATTGATTGGAATAGTCTGAATGTTCCTTGACTTTTGCAGCGACGACAAGACTGCTCGAAATTCCAAGGCTCCAACTAAACTTGGTCGGATCGGGTTAACGGTATTCCGCCGCTCACCACGTCGGGGTCGGCTGACTCGCATGTTGCTGCTAATCTCAGCCATGTAATATTCTCGCGTCTCGTCATCTTCGTCGTCATCCATAGCCCTCATTGGACTTCCTCCTCTTTCCAGATTGGCGAAGTCATCGGCTGACGCCCCTCTGGACAAGCGGTTACTCTCGCCTGGAGCCACCTCTTCATCGTCGTCAAGGTACGACTCGACCTCGGTTTCCTCGCTTCCAGGGACCTGGAAATGGCCCCTTGCAGCAGCCTCTCGGTAGTTGTGGCGCCTCTTCCGAGCCAGATACCAGTGCCAAAAGACTACCGTAATCACGTAGAAAACATAAAATCCAACCATGACGGCGCATTCCCAAAGATGAAGATGACCATCCGCCAGGAATACCATGCTAAAGCTTGCAGCCACAATGAAGAAGCCCACATCTCTGACGAAGCTCTTCCTAGCGACTTTGAAGGGCCGCACCAGGGCCATAGATCCGGCCACAACAGCAGTGATAAAGCCAGCAGCTCCGATAAGTTCTCCGACAGCCAGGCTTCCGCTGTGTGTCTTCATTGCTGCAAAGGTCGAGAATACGTCTGGACTCCCATTTCCAAAAGCCAAAAACGTAACGCCAGCCATGCTCTCGCTCATACCTAAGATACTGGCAATAGTGCTAAGATTTATACAAAAGAAGTCGCTGGCAGCTATGCCGATTGTACTAAAGAGCAGACCTAGCCACAGGACCAGTATTATGAAAGCGACAGGCTTCGCTCGCTGTGATCGACAGTAGTATAGCTGAAGGTAGGAGACGAGGCCGGCTTCTTCGTCGACGCAATTGGCTCTGATGTAAGCGCATTGATCCTCGGACTTGTGAACATAACGACACTGGGAAGACATCATCAAAATTAGTTTTCTTCAGACAGTTGAATAATCCTATGATTAAGGAAGCAATCTACCTCAAGATCTCGGGGTACAAGGTCATTTGCAAACGAGGAAACCCCTTCTGAAGTCGCTGTGACACCCCGTGGTAGTAATCCTTTACTTGAACCAGCTGGAGCTGCTCTTCTACCACCGGCAAAACTCCAAGCCGCAATTGATAGAATCACTACTATAGTGAGATAGAATGCTCGCGCAGCAGAGTACATCTTTTTGGGGCGAGCAGGTGCCCCCATCCGTCGTATCGGCGTTGCGGAGGATGTATGGGAGCCCATCGTAAATGCATGGTTGTCGAGCTGTCAATAATGGATACAACGTAGAACTGGCGTGACTGAGAGATAGCGGCAAGTGGCAACGTGAAGAACGGGGAAATTCGTAGTCGTCTTGGCCCGCTACATCACCGCCCGAGGGGCCTTGTTTTCTGGCCAGTGGGGGCGGGGGGCGTGGGGGGGTTAGCCACGGGTAACGGAGGTAGCGGAGTATCTTCTGGTCGGCCGTAGTCAGCTATCGTTTTCTACGGCAACCAGATACAGTAGCTTCTCGTATCGACGACGACCTCTCAATTCAAAGTTAAACGTGCTGAGGTCGATGGAATCGATTCTCAAGGACCTCAACCCAATATATTGAAAAACAGCGAGTGTTATGCCTTCGGAGACCGATCCCCTGCTCCCTCAGGGCAATTCGGCTCCAGAGATCACTGGCTATGGCTTCTCCCAAGGATCACATCCTAAATATCACTACAAGGGTAAAGACATCGAGAACGAAGTCTTCGTCGAGGAAGCGGAGGACGCAGGCGGTGAATCGTTCGATCAAATTAACACAACCTCGACCCCTCTGCGAACCTTACTCTCTCTGTTCTTAATTGTTGTATTATTCGGTCTTTCCATCGCCTTGCTTGTCCCGAAAGGACTCGGTGACAGATGGCAAGGTCCAACAGACGATCCACCAACTAATCCTCAAACTATCGAAGCTCGAGTCAACAAGATACTATCTGAGAACCCACTGATAGGTCTATACATCTTCATGTATCTGTCTAGCAGTCCTGTAACCTGACTATAAAGATCAGATGGACACGATGATCTGGCTATCCTGATCCGTTACCTCTACCGCAACAAGATTTATGACAAAAACTTCACCGATGCATTCGAGAATGGCGGTATGAGATTTCACGTTGACCTACCTCGACTGAAAGCTGGAAAGGTTGGTGGAACCTTCTGGTCTGCGTTTGTGGGATGCCCCGCGAATGGTAGTGATTTCTCAGATGAAGCCTATGCTCCAGGTCAGTCTTTATACCGACCATGCTCTCCATCAAGGATTCATCATGCTAATGGTGGTCAGTGATCACCTCAACCCTCTCGCAACTCGACGTCCTCCACCGCCTAACAGCCGCCTACCCAAGCCACTTCTCCACTCCCAACGTTAACAGCACCACCGCGCTCGCCCCTTTCTCCTCAAAAAAGCTATTGATCTCTCCCTTTGCCATCGAAGGCCTCCATCAAATCGGCAATTCCCTCTCCCTCCTTCGCCTCTACCATTCCCTTTCCGTCCGCTACGCAACCCTGACCCACAACTGTCACAACCCCTTCGCCGACGCCGCTCTCATAACCAACAGCACCGGCTCCCTCATCGCCGCCCCTCCCCTTCATGGCGGCGTAAGCTCTCGCGGCCAGATCGCCGTACAGGAGATGAATCGACTGGGCATGCCAGTCGACATTTCGCACGTGAGCAAAGACACCATGGTAGATGTGCTCGGCGGCAGGCCCGACAAATGGGCAGGCAGCAAAGCGCCGGTAATATTCAGCCACAGCTCCGCCTACGCCCTATGCCCGCACCCCCGCAACGTCCCCGACGACGTCCTCGAACTCGTCAAGACAACAAACTCAATCGTCATGGTCAACTTCTCCCCCGACTTCATCTCCTGCACCCCCTCCACATCCAGCACCGGCATCCCAGACTTCTACCCTCCAAACTCTACCCTGCACCAAGTCGCGCGCCACATCATGTACATCGGCCACCAGATCGGCTTCGACCACGTCGGACTCGGCAGCGATTTCGACGGTATTTTTGAGACACCCAAGGGCTTAGAGGATGTGAGTAAGTTCCCGGATTTGGTGGCTGAGTTGTTGAGGATGGGTTTGGGCGATGGGGATGCGGCGAAGGTGGTTGGGAGGAATGTGCTGAGGGTTTGGCGGGATGTGGATGAGGTGGCGGAGAAGATGCAGAGAGAGGGGGTGCGGCCGGTGGAGGATGAGATGAAGGATTTATTTGTGGGGGAGCTGGTTTAGGGGGGGGGTTGGCGCTATATGTTACTTATTTCCCAAACCTCATATAATGAACGATTGAACCGCCTCCCTTTCCATTTCCCACATCCCTCCCCTTTTCTTCAACCGCACCAACCCCCAGCCCCATCCCTTCTTCCATCACCCCTATCATTTCTCTTCTCCTCATACCCCCATCATCCCATCATCATCATCATCCCCCTCAAACCCCTCCCAATTACCCAAAAAACCCCCAAAAAATTCCTTCTTTACATAAAACAATGATTAAGACAAAACTTCCTTGAAGCAAACCTCACCCCGCACCTCCAGTATAACCCCTCCTTCCATTAAGAAAAGCCGAGCGAGTTCGCAAGAATCTCAGCAGAAACAAACACAACAATTCTCGGAAAAGCGGATTAAGAATTACCAGATATTAATCTATCGAATGCTTTCATACTCGGTCTAAAACCTTTCGCTCGATGCTCTGAATATATGTACAGAAATATCAAGTACCTTCTCGCTATATAGACAATCAAACGCGCTCCAATCCCTTCCAAGAATCACTCACTGCCTCTCCCTCCGCTCCCACTGCACCATTCCCGGCGCTAGTGGTCTTGAGAATAATGACTGCGCATGCTTTTAGCGTCCCGAAGCCAGCAAAGAAAACTTCATCGAAGAAGCACGACTCACCGAATAATCCGTCCCAACGACCCCCTCAACCCCAGCCGGATTCCTCCATTTCAGACTCCTAACCAACATCGCCGTAATAGTCCCCAGCTGCACATACGCAAACTGCTCCCCAATGCACCGATGTCTCCCGGCTCCAAACGGTAAATACGGGCTACTGGCGCCCTTGCTCACAAGCCCGTACCCATAATCCACCGTCTCGTCGTCCTCTTCATCCTTCGCGTTGCCCGCGTCCCACCGATGAGGCTCCCACTTCTCCGGGTTAGGGAAATGTTCCGGGCTTAGCGATGATACACCCGGAGCGGCGAGGAGCACGTGGGAGATGGGGATCGTGTAGGGGGTGCCGTCGACGGGCATGGGGGATTTGACTTTGCGCATGATGGAGTGGATGGGGGCGTGTAAGCGGAGGGTTTCTTTGACGACTTGGGAGTTGAGGGAGAGACGTTGGAGAGCGTCGTAGGTTAGAGGTGGGAGGTCGGCGCCAAGCAGGGATAGTTGTTCTTGGTAAAGTTCCTCGAGAATATCAGGGCGGATGGCAAGACATAGCATGATCCAAGCCGAGGTCGAGGACGAGGAATGTTGACCAGCCATGAGAAGTGCAATCATCATGTGCGCGATCTCGTTGTCGGGAAGTGGTGTGCCGTTTTTGTAGGCGCAAGACATGAGGTTCCAGATCATGTCATCCTCGTCCTTTTTCACGCCGGTGTCTCGACGGGCTTTGATGATTTCCATGTATGTTTGCGACATTTTTTGTTGCGCGTAATCACGTTTTCTGTTGTGCGGCAGGGGTGCCCAGGGGAGCATGAAGTTAATGGGAGAGAAACCCATGTCGAGGTGGTGGTAGAGATCGGCGAAGCTGGAGTCGAATTTGCTGCGGACTTCTTTACCTTGGAGGGAGCGGGACGCGGTATAGATTGTAAGTTCTGCCATTTTGATGGGAACGTCCAAGGTGCCTTTGGGGCCTTTGAAACTGGGGGACCGCTTGAGGAAATCGATGACTTCGTCGGCGATCAAGGGTACGTATGAGCGAAGGGCTTCGGAAGTCAGGCCAAATTTGACAAACTGTCTGGGAGTCAATTGTGTTCTCAATTGCTCCGGCACATCACTCAGACCTTCTTCTGTTCCATCAGCTTCGCATTCGGGCAATCGTATACCACGCCCTGACCAAATACAGGAGTTGTGAGCGGGCTATAGATTTCCTCCGCGTTGACATCTTTCAGCTTTCCGTTGAGGATGAACTCGTTGCCCTTCTTCCCAAGACACACTGTCGTCTTTTTCCCGAGCAGAATAAAGGTAAAGACTTCGCCATACTAAACACAGCTCAGCTTGCGACTGCGACAATAACGGGAGCAATTGTTCACATGCCTTCTGCCGGCAATTGAAGAAGAATTTGTAGGGATCAATACCATAGGAGATGGTACTTCCTATAACGGGTACCCAATGGAAAACGACTGGCGGCTCCTTTGGATTTCGGAACAGGAGCTGGCTAAGGACATTAAGGACGATAGCGAGGACAACGAACGAAGCAAAACCTGCGGCAGCGATGACGCCTACAGATCTGTTGGAAAGCAGATTATGCAAAGGCTCAGCTACGAGCCCAAGGAGACCCATTTTCTGAAAAGACTGACACAGGATGCTGAACTCTGCGAGACGAGTTACAACACTCCAAATGGTTGGTTCCTGCCATGTCCAAAATTCTGGGGAGTCGGAATCTTTTTAGCCGACATCACGCCACTAGCGGACGGTGACTAAGCTATCGTCACAACTAAGCCCCTTTTAGGCTGCGAAGTCATCCAAAGGGTCGCTAACCCAAAGGGGCTTGGGGGAAGAGGCTAACCCGAAGGGACTTAGCTACGGAAACACGTCTGAGGTCCTGAGGCAACCACCTACCTTGCCTGCACTGGTCTGAACCACAACTCTATCCAAGGCTACAAGTATAGATACGTACAATGTACCTACAGCACAGCCGCAATACGAACAGCAGTCCTGGTCTTGTATATCAGTGGCAAATGCACGTACATTCAGCCTACTGCCGACTGTACTAGGAGCGAAATACCAGGCGTTGCGATTCAAGCGGCGTGAGAAAATGCTAACTGCTAGGCATTATGAGAGGGCAATAGGTTCAATCATGATCGCTCAGCGAAGTTGAAGACTTGCCAATTCAAGGGAAAAGCCGAATTGGTGCATGTCAAAAGCCGAGAAGAGCCTCCTGGCTGCGCAAGAACATATTTCCCAGCCTTTTTCCCGTACAGAAATGCTGCTGTTTCGTTTCGTACCTCTCTTCCACTTGGAGCATGTTTGTTGGAGAAACGATACTACTTGTAAGTGCAAATTGGAGGCTACACATAATCTGATATAAGATCCTATGCAAGCGCAAAGTGCGCATGTTCCGCGTATAACTACAATGAAAGTATCAAATATCTTTCCAAGTATGTTTATGAAAGATTCTATCTATAGTTTCAGAATATCAATTGTGGAATTTCACTATCTAACAGATCTCTGTGTCCGCCTGTCTCCTCGTCAAACCTCTTGATCAGCACCATAATCCCCTTTTCCATCCAAGATACCTCTTCTCTTAGCAATATTTCCTCCCCAAACAATACTCCATATAACCACCCCCCCAACCTCACCCTCCCCATCCAAAAACGTCAAACACTCTCCCTAGCCCTCGAATACTACCCTAAAGGCCTCCGCTTCAAACATTCTCAATTTCCCCACCTACTCCCCCCCCGCCACTACTCCGTCACCTGCGTCTACTACGACTGGGACGGCACCTCTCGTGGCACTATCCACCCCGTCCAGCATTGCCCCCCGGATACCTCTGCGTCGACAACGTGCGCAGGATGGGCAAAGCTACGCCCGTTAGGCCGGTGAGGACGACTTGGTGTGCGCATACGGAGTTTGCTCGACCGAGCCAAAGCGCGTTGATAGCAACGAGGGAGGTTACAACGACTTTCCATGCTTCCAACAAGGGCCGCTTCGGCGCCGTGGAAGCCGTACTCACCAATGACTAAGACGGCCGGAGACTGCATCAATGCAACGAGCCAGAATATTACGGCACGGACTAGTGAGGAACTAGGTAGTAGTGTCATGAGCTGGCGGGGAGTTGTTGGTGGGAAGGGTGCGTGTAAGGATTACTCGCGCGTGGGATCGAGGATGTGCAGAGGCGGCGACGAGGATTGATATCAAGGCTGTGCTGGGCCAGGGGTTAGACGGAGATGATATTTTGGGTGGGGTGTTTTGCGGAGAGCGAAAGTTAGCATTTTATGAATTTGGAGATAGGCAGCGAGGAATTGCCTAGCGATGTTGAGGTAAGCCTTGGCTAGGTTTTTTGATTTCGGTGCGATGTCTACATAAACGGACATTACGGATTTCTCATACACTTTCTCAAAAAAAACCTTCTAGATCTACTTTCCTGCCTCCTTTCTACTCTCAAGTGAAAAAACTTCTCTGTCTCTTAATTCTCGTCCAAGATCTCCATCCCAATAATACTCCTCCTATCCCGACCCGCCCATCTCCGACGCAAAGTAAAAGAAAACATCAATACTCGAACCTCAAAAGCCAAACAAGCCTTTTCGATACCAAGTGTATATCCAGTCACAGCGACGTCGACCCCTCCCTCCACCGCCACCGAGATCAAAAAAAACCCACGCAATCTCCTTTTTAATTATCACTCCCCGAATCATTACCTCCCTACCCACCTACCTACCTACCTACAAGCACCTACCAAAAACATACATCAACCCCCCCCCCCCTCCCCAATCTCCCCACCTCTTCACACACACACACACACACACACACAAACCCTCTAAACCCCTCCCTACCTACCCCCATAACACCAACCCCATTCTCCTCCAGTCTCCCGAAAAACCACCACCACCACCACCACCACCAGCCCATTCTCCAACCTCTCCCTCCCTCCCTCCCTAGCTACCTTACTCATAGCCGCCGTGGACCATCCGAACCGTTCTATCGTAGGAGGAGATAGATATTCATGATATGTGATTTTTTGGCTCCCCTTTGTGGTTTTTTTGGAAGTCCCATGAGTTAAATTTGGACACCCCACCCAAGCACCAGCCCCTTTTCTTCACCACAACGCCAAGCGGCTCTTTTTTCTTTTTAGAAATAGAAACTTTTGTTCTTGTTTATGCTATATATACAAAAGTACTACTACCATAACGACTTTAAACCGTAATTTTAGTCAAAAACACCCTTTTTGTTGCTCTGTAGTTGCCGTGCGCAATATTGGTGATAGCAGGGTTTATTTTTATTATTTTATGATGAGTGCATAGAATTAATTGTTCGGGGGAAGATGATGAGGGAGAATGGGGGGGTTATGCTTATTGCTTTCTTTCTCGTGTATGGGGGGGGTGTCGTCACGAGGATTAGACGAGGGGCAACGGAGTTGGGTAGGTAGCGCAATAATAGACCTAAGGTAGCTTTGCAGCTGTTCCCTTTCTTTGCCTGATCTTTTCTTCTTCCACAAAACTCATCTGGACCCCCCCCGTTCCCCATCCTTTCACCCAAGCCAACTCCGTTAACCCCCCTCCGCCAAAACCAGCCGCTTTCCCCCAAACAAACCCTCCTATCCTCTCCAACCACATCCACATCCCCATCCACATCCCGCCCTATCCCTCTCATCTCCTCTAGGCCCCCCCCCCTCCCCTTTCAATTCCTTTTTCTCTTTCTTTTGCTGGATACACTTAGTTTCTACACTCTTTCCTTCTCCCTCACATTTCTTAACCCCTTCCCTTCCCCCTCACATTTCTTACCCCCTTCCCTTAAACCCGCCCTTACCCCCCTCCCTCACATATATATCAAGACCCAACCAGGATTATCTCAAAACAATTTTTCAACATCGCCACTCGCGCCTTCCACCCCTCGACGAAGAGAGAAAGACAGAGAGGGGAGAATCGAGAACAATAGCCACTTACTCGTAGTGTGGGGGTGTTTGAAACCTAAAAATATGTTATCTTCGTAACCAGAAATCCGGGTGGGTTTCTTGAGTACAGGAAATGAAAAACGAAAACGAGTTTAAACAATCTTTGGTTAAAACAGAGAAAAACTCATCATACTCCCCCCTCCCCCCACCCTCAAACTTCTTCTAGTACATAAACGAATATCCACGATCAAAACAAAAAACAAGTAAACAAAATCCAAGCCAAAAAAAAAAAAAAAAAAAAAACATGAAGAGAGAGCAAGCAAAGAAGAAGACGACCCGGAAATTTAAACCAGAAAAAAACGAAATACGAAGACTTGAGAAAAAGAAAAGAAAAGGAAGTTTCCGAGAGAGAGAGAGAGAGAGAGAGAGAGAGATAGAGAAAGAAGCAAGGAGGACTAAAAGCGGGGAAACCAATCTCAATACATAGATAGATAGCCAAGCATCCCCCAAGCATCCAGAAAAAAAAGAAGAAAAAAAAAAGAAAGTGTCGATGTTCCGCTAGCTATGTATGTATGTAGAAAAAACGCTTTTCTGATCGGAAAAAACGGGATGATGGGTGGGCGATGTTGCTGTCTTATGGGCTTTTTTTATATATAAATCTCCATCGCCATCGCCATTGCCATCGCCATTGCCATTGCCATTGCCATCGGCATTTTCATTTTCATTTTCATTCTTCATTACCTACAACCGTCACTGACAACCGTCACTGACAACCCACAACACTCACCCACAACCGTCACCCATCACCCCTCCCCCAAAAGATCCCAATCCCCCCGCCAAACCTCACGCCACCTCAACCCCAACCTCAGTAACCCGAATCACACCACGCACATCCCATCCCATCCCATCCCATCCCATCCCATCCCATCCCGTTCCCATTCCCGAAACCCCGCTCGCACGCACGCACGCACGCACGCATAACCCTCGATCCCGCCATCCGCCATTCGGCTATACCACACATCTCTCACACAGCATTCGCAAATGATGTTTTCAAAGTGTGAGAAGAAGGAAGGGAGAGGGTGGGTGAAGGGGGATTGGGGTTTTTTGATATATGAGAGAGAGAGGGAGAGAGAGAGAGAGAAAAAAGGAGAAGAAAAAGAGAGAGAGAGAGGGAATACAACACAACGTATTCATTCATACATAATCTTGAAAAAGAGCGGAGGCGAAAAGAAAGAAGAAGAAAAAAAGCGATGATAAGCGGGGTTTTTTTTGGGGGGGGTTTATTCCCTTTTTCATCGTCCCCCCCCCCCCCCCCCCAAAACCCAAGTCGTCACATGTGCCATCATCCATTTACGCAGTAAATCCATCATGGTCCTTACATCCCTTAAAACTCCCCCTTTCCTCCCTCCAGCCCATCCATCCTCCCTCCAGCCCACCCATCACCCCTCACCCACAACCGTCACCCATCACCCATCACACCCCCCCCCCCTCCCTCCAGCCCATTCATCCTCCCTCCAGCCCATCCATCACCCATGACCCTCACCCACAACCCTCACCCACATCGCACACACTCACCCCAGCCTTCCCCCACCACTTTCTCCCCTCCCCCAACCTTTCCCACCCTCACTCCCACTCTCACTCCCACTCCCACTCCCCCCCGCACCCCCCCCCCACCCGCCGGGGGGGGGGGGGGGGGGCCGGGGGCGGGGGGGGGGGGGGGGGGGGGGGGT
>JAABUO010005346.1_pt1 | contig 14963 bp, 20 predicted proteins | sample 5559291 | NCBI WGS metagenome assembly JAABUO01 (sample SAMN10711878, study PRJNA513372) | rock metagenome | isolation source: Antarctica rocks | place: Antarctica: Victoria Land, Finger Mt sud
CCTGAATTAGCACTATGTAATTCATTGCGTGGTTTTAGGGTTGACTTACATCACGGGTATACTAATTAGTAGCACTGCTCTCCACTCGTTCCAATTTAGCGGTACGATGGAGAATAGACCCTGCAAGAACGGTGTATAGAGTAATGCAAAATGAAGCGCCATGGACAAGGTGATTGCGTAAACGAGCATCATGTTATCCCACAGAGGTAGTGTAAGAAGAGATTCGCTTGAAGACAGTGCGTTCATAGCGTTTAGCATTTCAATGACGACCAGGCTATAATAATTATTCAGCAAGGGGCGTGAGATAGGGGAGATAGATCTTACATTGATAATGAGACGGTTGACGCGGCCTTGCCACTATCATCTGCGAACATCTGGCAGCCAATCTCTGGGAATTGAGATGAGCACTGGTGGAAGTGAGACTGTACGTATCATTAGCAAGCATCATAGACCTCTTCTCGCTGTAAACGTACCAATTGCCAGAACGTGATCTGAGGGCCTTCTGCGTTGAACATGAACCACCAGGCATACCCGAACACAGTTGCTGCGCCCACATATACACCAACGACCATGTATCTGAAGAAAAGCCATCCTCCTACTAGAGCCTCGTCTCGCTTTCTTGGTGGTCTGCGCATGATATCATGATCCGCGGGGTTGAAAGAGAGAGCAGTGGCTGGAAGGCCATCCGTAACGAGGTTCACCCACAATAACTGAACTGGGATGAGCGCTTCTGGCATACCTGCAGCAGCGGTCAAGAAGATCGAGACCACTTCTCCAATATTAGACGAGATTAGGTACCGAATAAATTGCTGAGTATTGTTGTAAATGGATCTGCCTTCTTCGATCGCGCTCTCGATTGTTGCGAAGTTGTTGTCTGCAAGAACCATGTCTGATGCAAGCTTAGCTACGTCAGTGCCAGATCCCATTGCTACTCCTATGTCGGATTTCTTGAGCGCGGGAGCGTCGTTGACGCCATCACCAGTCATCGCAACCACTTCGCCGTTCGCTTGAAGTAGATCAACAAGCTGCGACTTGTGTGTCGGCTCCACTCTCGAGAACAAGGACGCTGTCTTGGCTGCTTGAAGCTTCTCACGGTCACTTAAGCTGTCAAACTGTCTTCCAGTGAAGCTCTTTCCCTCTAGGTTTTCATGCTCTCCAAACACACCAATCTGGCGACAGATCGCCTCCGCGGTAGTCTGGTTATCACCAGTTATCACCACAACCCGAATGCCTGCTTCTCTACATGTCTGGATAGAAGCCGGGACCTCTGGTCGTGGAGGATCTAACATGCCCACAAGACCAATTAGGGTCATTCCCTGTTCAATACGAGTGTAGTCTGCCGTCGTTTTGGCTGATTTCAAAAGAGGATTTGATGGTACTTGGTCAATACTCGCTAGCGCAATCACGCGGAGCCCACGACTACCATACTCTACGACCTCATCCGAGAGAATCTTTGCGAGTCTCTTGTCCAGAGGAACTCTGATGGCGTTTGTGCCTAGTAGAGTATGAGAGCATCGCTCTAAGAGCGATTCCGGGGCGCCTTTGACAAGAAGACGTTGTTGGTTGCCTTGGCCGACCAGTACAGACATACTCTTCCTATCTCTTGAAAATTCGTACGTAGCGAGAAGGCGGTTCTCATTCTCATAATACTTGCTAGCGTAATGTAACGTATCTTGGAATGGTAGTCGTTTTCTTTGCTCATTCAGCGTCGGTACCGGGGTACCAACCTTCTCAACCAAAACACGAAGGGCTCCCTCAGTGGGCTCGCCCACGTTGTGAAATGTACCATGCTTCGTATCAAATGATAGATGAGCTTCATTGCATAACGCGGCCACTTCAGTCATTTTCATGATCATTGGTGATGATGTAGCGAGGTTCTCAACCTGTTTACCACGGGATAGTAGGCCACCTTCAGGAGAAAATGTCGTTCCTTCCACATCAATCTCTTCCAGATCGGTACCAGACTCATTAAGAAATACTACCTTATTGATGCTCATTTGGTTTGTTGTAAGTGTGCCAGTCTTGTCGGAGCAAATAACGCTGCAACTTCCGAGAGTTTCAACGGATGGCAGACTTCGAACAACAGCATTCTTGGCAGCCATTTTCCGGGTCCCCAGAGCAAGACAGGTTGTAATGACAACAGCCAAACCCTCAGGGATGGCAGCAACACCAAGAGACACAGCTATCTATGACCTGATCAGCTTTCTCCAATTCTCTAAACTGGAATGATCAGCTTACCTTCAAATAGTATATGGCTCCTTTTGCCCAGCTACCGTGCGAAGGATCATTAAAATGTCGAATATTGATCAACCAAACAACAACGCAAATAACGGTAATGACTTTTGCGAGCATATCACCAAAATCGTTGAGTTTTTGCTTCAAAGGGGTAGGCTCAGAGATCTGAGAGACAATGCTCTCATGGATATCTCCAATGGCCGTTGATCCTCCCGTCAGGACGACTAGAGCAAAGGCGTGACCAGTAACGACAGTTGTTCCAGAGAATAGCATGTTAACTTGGTCCTGTTTCACTGCCCTGGAGTCTTGGATGGCGCGAGTATCTTTTCCAACACTCTCACTTTCTCCAGTGAGAATAGCCTGATCTACCTGAAAGCTATTGCTTTGAACAGAGAGCAGCCTGCAATCAGCCGGTATCCGATCTCCCACAGCCACTGAAATAATATCGCCTGGCACAAGCTCTTCGGCTTTTATACGCTTCACAGCTCCATTGCGGACAACTTTCGCTTCGTTTGCTGAGTACTCCTGCAGAGCTGCAATAGCCTTCTCTGCGCTGCTTTCTTGCGAAACCCCGACGATGGCATTGAGAATAAGGATAGTCAGAATCTATCAACGACCTGTTAGGATTCTTCTGTCTTTCGGTTAAGTTGTACCACTAACCACCAACGGATCCACAAATGCTGTCCAGCCTTCTCCATCTTCGAAAAGCGCGAGGACAAACGAAATAGCCGCTGAGCCGAGTAGAATTAGGACCAGCTGGTCTTTGAATTGCTCGAGCACAAGTTGCCAAAGTGGCGTGGCTGGATCTTCTGCAAGAGCTGCTCGTAGAAGTTATTAGTATTATTCCACCATCCACTAGAGATCTTGTGTGTGTAAAGTACCATTTCGCCCATACTTCTTCAGTGCATCCTGTGCTTGTGCACCATTCAAGCCACTCTGCTCTGTGACCTGAAAATGTTTCAAAGCCTCTTCTGGCGTGGCAAGGTAAGCAGCTTCCATTTTATAAATGCCGTATAGGCTTGCTCTCGACTGTTGCGTGACAAGGCTGAACAAAGAAGGGAAATGGAAAAGTCTAAGGTGGTGGTATAAAAATACAGCTCCGAGCTTCAAAGAGCGACTTGATAAATGGTTGCTTAGACAAACATTCCGTGATTCGGAAATTCTAAAGACGTGTCCTGATCTTTTTTATCGAACAACGCTAGTCGAAGTCTATTCCGTGCTGTTCTTATAAGGCTGACCACTTCACTTCATCGTGGATTCGTAAGGTATCAACTATGTCTCTGTTCTACGATTATCGTGAGAGTATTGTACGATACTTTTCTAAATGTAATAGAGGTGCATGGATAATAATTGAAAGAATACTCATATTCGTTGAAAGAGACACCTGGGCAAATACTGCCGCTCCGCCGTCTGACCGAAGGGCTGTTTCGTAGGCCTTCAGCCATTGGCCCCTCAGATAGGATACAACTTGCGGAGTCATTACTACAATGCTCATGAACGTCAAATGGGTAGAGACCGATCTTGCATTGCGTTACCTAGGTAGAACAAGTCTCGATATGAAGACAGGATGCCTTGAATTAGACAACGCTCCTGCAGAAGAGACATTTCTGCAGTTCAGCCGATTGAGCTGACGACAAACACCATCGACTTTCTACCACACGCGCAAAACGAAAAGCTAAATCCGAAAGACTAAGAAAACACAAATTTGCAGGGTGAAAGAGAACATAGACCATCGTGCTTGAGACTCCTCGCTAATGTCCATAGCTCTGACCGCCCCTCCCCTTCCTCATGCGATCATCATGACTCGTACATCGCTGTGTACATAGCCAAAACGCTTGGTTCTAGACTATGAGTGCATGAACGCCCGTGAAGTCAATTAAGATTCCGTGGTAGCGGGAGCAGTGGCAGGAGCCTCCGTGGCCGCGGGTGCCTCAGCCTTAGGCTCTGCGGTCTTCTCAGCCTCCTTCGATGCATCAGTTGGAACAGCCTCGGCATCTCCACCGTCTGAGGAAGTCCAAAGGGTAAGGTTGTCACGCAGTAGCTGCATGATAAGAGTGCTGTCACGGTAGGATTCCTCTGAAAGTGAGTCGAGCTCGGCAATGGCATCATCAAAAGCCTGCTTAGCCAAGTGACAGGCACGGTCGGGGGAGTTCAAAATCTCGTAGTAGAAAACGGAGAAATTGAGCGCAAGACCGAGACGAATGGGGTGAGTAGGGGTCAGCTCAGTTTGCGCGACATCAGTAGCGTTCTACACAGTCGTAAGTTTGATGATAAAGGCGCCTTTGTTCACATCTGCATTACCTTGTACGCCTCGTGGGCAGCAGTTGCAGCAACCTTGCGCTTCTCGCCTGACGCGAACTCTGCGAGATAACGGTGGTAATCACCCTTCCTGTAGTAGAACTATGATTAGCACTGAACCTCAACCCAACGTATACTCCCTGAAGATAGTGACCACATACATCTTGTGGTAGAAAACCTTTGATTCCCCAGATTCGGCCTTGGGAATGAGGGATTCGTCCAAAACATCGAGAACATCTTGGCATACACGTTCCAACTCGGTCTCAATCTTCTGGCGGTAATCACGGATGGTCCCGACGTGCTTATCTGAACCTTTAGACTCCTCTTTCTGCTCAATAGATGAGATTATGCGCCAGGAAGCACGTCGAGTTCCGACCACATTCTTGTACGCGACAGAAAGTAAGTTTCGCTCATCGACGGTGAGTTCACCACCAATCTACGGTCGTAATCAATATCATATCGCAAAAGCATTCTTTGATACAGCGCAACTGCATCGGATGGTAGGAGTACCTTGGCGACTTCCTGTGAGATGTTAGTATGATGACTGTTGGTCGCAGATGAGAATTGCTGACCTTCATGTACGTAACCATCTCTGTTGATATACAGATTAGCGTCGGTCAGAGAGTACCACAATCTATTAAATGGAGCTTACCATCATAACGCTCGGCCTGCTCACACAGCCTCGCAAGAAAGGTCTTGCTGTTGGGTCATTAGGATCTCCATCACTGTGCACACATAGCAGTATCAGGAAAATACCTCTCACGCTGTTTGACACGATCTCAAGTCAGTTATCAAACCTCAAATTATCACGTAGCAAATAATCAGATGGGATGACTGTGTTAGGATACGAAAGGCAGTTTGCTCGACAGGCGCGTCACCGACTTACTTCACTCGTCATCTTGAATCAAAGGTTACTTTCTGTAGAGTCTATTGAATTCGCAAGAGGAGGATGAGAATGGATTTGCTGTGATTGTTGTGGTTGACTGATCGCAAAAGAGTTCCAAGGAAGTGAAGTTGAGCAGCGATTGTTCTGAGCCATCGCTAAACTTTTCGCGGATCCCAATCTCCAGAGCCCCTCGGCCTAAACGGGTAACGCGTTTAAGTAACGTGATGTGGTTTTTACATGCTACGTTTGTTGATTCTATTAGCGATTATCATTTATAAGTGCAGGCTCTAGAATACAAGTAGTCTTTCCATACTTTGCTCTTTTCTCTTCTACTTAATGTCACATGCTGCCCTTCAGTGTCGCCAGTGCAAGACATACTAGAGCGTTACCCCTTATATCAAGTGATAATGCTAGAGATATTCATCCTGGTTAGTGAATAGGTGTGTCACCTTGTGTAAGAGACATCTGAATTTATGAAAGGCTTGTTGATAAGAACGAAAACTGGCTTACAAATATATGTATATTGAATAAATTGAGTTATTAACCAAATAAACTTGTATACCCATACTGCCTTGAACCCCGAGCCCTGATTATCACTACCATAAATGTGTCATTTTTAATAGATCATGCCGGTGGAAGAAAGATATGTTCTTCTTCCCCAAGACATCTAAACAGGCTACTAATCAGCAAGCACAACCTCAATTCAGGATAGAGAGATTAGCTTACACATGGGGATACTGAGTAAACAGATGCCAATCTGGATACTTGCGATGATATAGAACGTTTTCAGTATACCTGCTTTGACCAGCCAGGTGTACGCACTCCACGTCAAACCAAAACTGAACATATTCTTGAAGATGAGCAAGCAGGTAAATGCCTCGACGGCAATATCACCTAGATCAAAGTAGCACTCATCATGGGCTGAGAACTCAAGAGGTTGACCCATGATGTGCATCCACAATATACAGAGCACTGGCCACAGCCCCCAATACCATACCCATAACCTCTAGAGCAAAGAAGAAGTCGGGCCAAAACCTACCATATTTTCCCACCTTACCAGCCGTGATCCCAAATCCATACAGACCTGCACAGCCGAAGGTGAGCTGTGCAATGACCAGCACTATACGGAATTCAGGATCGTAGACACCCTTGTTGCGCCGGATCATGAGCTTCGTAGACCAATCTGAAAGTACGCCTGCAATAATGAAACCAAGTATCGCTCCAACGAAGGGACCCGTATACATATAGCCAGTCTTGAATTCGTCGAACCATAGCTACAGGGTAATCAGTATGTTTTTCTTGGTGATTTAGCTGATGCTTACTGGTGGACCAAGGAAAATCGCAGCGAGTACGACTCCTATCATTACTGTCCAGCCGATCAGTGTGCCTTGTACAAGACAAGCCCAAAGTATCGCTGGATGGAAAAAGAGCGGCAAAGGGCGAAATGAGAGATTGAAAAAGTTCTCGTCTGTTTTACGTCCGTTGAATGGCATTTTAAATCTGAGCAAAGCTGGCTTGGCACGGGATCTCGTGGTGCCTTTGTGGCGTCAAGTGACGGTCTTCGATGTCTCCATGATGTTTTTCAAGTGAGATTGGACCACTCGTAGTAGGGCTATCACCGTTCCCAGGCGTGCCGTCAGCGGAGAGCGTATGGCTCGGGCCGGTGTGACTCGTATGACGGACAGAGTCTTCGCCAATCAGATCCGTATTGAACGAGCTGTCTCTTCGAAAAGATGTTTCCGGGACGAAGAAAAGAATGAGCGGAAATAGTGCCCCTGCGAAGATTACAATCAAATAAAAGGACCATTGCCAGCCTATTAACAACCAAAGTAAGCATCGGTTCAGAAGTCGATATTGCCATTACATGTGGCAAACCTATAGTGTGAGTGATCTTCCCAACCAAAAAGTGCCAAGTTGGACAATGCCATGCGCTTTCCACGCTCCTAGGAAAGATTAGTCTTTTCCTTAAACCAAAATCTTCCAAGAGAACCCACATGAATAAAGTATAGGTCTCCAACACTTGCATTCACCAAGGCTTCAAAAGGGACAAGTCCAACTCCTTGGATTATTCGTGCCCATAGAAAACGCTTGTAACTATGCCCACTGGCGCCCCCCCATGCGCTGCTGATGATAATGAGGATAATACCTGAGAGGTATAGATGCCTCTTGCCCCAAACCCTTGCTGATGCCACAAATAGAAAGCCTGCTACTCCAACCCCAAGCAAATGATATCCAGTAGCTAACGCCAACTACGTGAAGTCTCCCCCGAAGAATATTGACAAGGTGACAGTATTCGCGGCAAGCAACGGACTCAAATTTGATGCTATTACCGAGAAGGCGCATAGGATTACTAAAATCTATCTTCAATCAGCTAACACTTCCAAATGTGAATTTTCACGCTCACCAAAGGGTCGTTGGGATCATCACTGGGCTGAGGAACAAGTATGATGGGTACTGAGCCGCTCATGTCATACTTCAAGTTGGAGACGATCTCCCTGGATTGAGTGGGCCGACTAGCATCTTCGAGGACGTAGGATGTCCCTAGGAGATCATGAGCATCAAAGCAAGATCAATGGTTTTCTACATATATCGTACCTGGCACCTGCTCAGACCTCGAAGGTTCTAAGATTCCGTGACCCATTCTGTCGATGCTGAGGGTTCCACGTCCGGACTATGGGAGTCCTCAGATGCGCATCAGGTTATCTTGCAGACTCTTAGACTCTCGATATTCTCTCCTGAGGTCCTGCGAGACATCTTCTAAAAGCGCAATAGATAAGATCATCGGTAACTTGTAAACCTCAGGGGATCTAAATATTTAGCGTTGGGCCTAACATGGGGACCCTGCTGCGCAATCTTTAGCGAGCCACATACTAAATTAGCAGTAAACAATGGAGAACACACGTTCGATCTTCATACTTCTCTCATACCTCGCTGTCGTCGTTAAATGTCATCTTTTTTCGCTGAATCTGACTCTTTTACTCATTGAACTCGGTACATCACTTCTGCTGATCGAGGAGAAATGTTTCAGTTTACCTCGCCATCGCCAGCCCTTTCTTCACCTCCTCGAAATCTACGAGTCTGCTACTTTCACATACGTGATCAAGGAGGTGCACGAGGTCATCGGTGGGCTCAGCAAGCATTTGCTCGAGGCGAGGGAGATCCTGAACAGCGTTAAAGCTCGATTCTACGAGATTGCTGAGCGCATGAATGAACTACACTGAGCCCCCGTTCAGAAGCTTCCCATGTTGAACAGGTGGATCGGTATGCTCAAGAAGCTTACAGGCCCCATACGTCAGCGAGGTGCGAAGGAGGCTTTACACGAGCTGAAGGAGAAGGGCTACATGAAGCTCGAGGATAGTGACGCCGACGTGGTGAAGCTGGGATGGAAGGATTTAAACGTGTATAACAGCGAAGACGAAGGCTAGGGATAATCATAATTTATCACCAAATTACCGTCAAAATCCCTTGAAATATTCGGTGACAGCGAGGTACTAATGATGCCAGCAAGATGTGCGCGTTCTTCATTGTTTACTATCAAATTACTATGTGGCTGACCGGAGATTAGGCTGCATGCTTAGGCTTCAAGCTAAATATTTAGATCCCCTGAGGTATAAAAGCTTCCAGATCATCAACTGCAAGTATAAATCTAGGCTGTCATAAGGTTGATCTATTGGTACTACTTCTCGATTGGTCCAAAGTCTTAGTCTACAGTTTCGGATTGAGACACTTCCATTCTTCACCCAATTGTCAAATAGTCGTAACGCAACCCAAGACACGGCAATAACAAGATCCCAGGAGAACAATCAAAGATGGACAGTATGTTTAAGACCATCAAATTCACAGGAGAACCTCTCAAACGCCTTCTTCGGTTTTATCACCGAGTCACATGCCAAGACCGAATGAGAGCAATGAACGAACCGCCCAATTTTCATGGCTTCGAAGATCTTTTAGTTCTGTTCCGATTCTGGAGTATGGATTGGATCTCCCTATAATGATCAAGTCTTCAGAAGCGACGTCAGGTTCGTCACATAAGGTAAGACTTGTGACACTGTGATGGACCCACGCTCGTTGTGTTACCTCATTCGCTCAGGTCGGAATCTAGAATCCTCCCTAGGACTGTCCCCATAACCCTAGTCTCTTCGAGGGCGTGGAACTGAACCTCCTCTCAGCTCCTTAAATAAATAAATCTTGAACCTTCCCAGGCTCGAAGATCGGAGTTGTACGCACTCATACTACTATCGTATTCTCGAAGCAGTTCACTACCTCAACATGAAGGCGGTTCAATTTTCAATCCTAGCTTTTGCCGCGCTCGGCGCAGCACAATTTGCTTCTCTACCGGATTGCGCTATGAGTGAAGTGTTACGTTATCTTGCAAGACGACTGACGTTGAATCAGAAACCTTGTGCTGCCAACCTGCCCCCGGAATGCAACCTTGAAGTGGGCTGTATCTGCAGAAACCAGGGCTATATCAGTGGTATCTCATGCTGCGTCAAGACCAAGTGCTCTGATGTCGATTAACAAAGTTAGTATCTATCTCCAGAAGGCTATCATATCCTGACGACTAAAAATGATTGGCAGAAACTCAGCAAGTTGCCCAGCAACTGTGCGACACATTTGTCTCCCATCACGTCCCTCGTGCTGCCTTGAAAGCCTATCGTACGGACGAGTGGTGATGGGCGTTTAATATAGTGCCAAAGTCACACTGCCAACAGCGGCCTCTTGCACCGCTTCCTCAGGCCCTACTTCGTCAAGTAGCAGCATGATGTCCTCATCTGGCACTGTTGCTGCGGGCGGCGCGATGACGCAAATGGAAATGCCCTATCTGGTAGGTCAAACAATGGTTTCTTTCACTCGGTCCCCTTGGTCCTTTCGATTCCTTCTTTTGGGAACTTTTGATTGAGCGGAACAATACCGTGATCAATCCTGATCTCTTCTTGTCTCAACCTTTCTTTGCTAGCTGTGCTAGCTTTAGGCCAAAATCAAGCTAATAGTAGCAATAGGGTCCTCAACGATGTCGAGCTCGACTGGCTCGTCGACTGGCTCCGCGACAGGTGGTTCTTCGGCGACCGGTTCCTCGTCCGGCAGTGCAACCGGCACGAGTTCAGCAGCTGCAAAAGCCACTTTTAATGCTGCGGCTATGGTCCAAGCGCTGGGCTCAGGCATTGGCGCCGTCGGTGCAGCAGTGGCAGCCTTTGCACTGCTCTAAATGCTACTGTTTAATATATCTTACTTCGCATTTGACTGCTTTGATACTTTCTATAGTTGAAAGAAAATCCAACATTGAGTAGGAAAGGAGCTGCACTTGTAAAACTTACTTTGAATATGGCTGTTTTAATCTGATGATTCCTATTGGAGCCGACAAAGTGCAAATGCAAGGGTTCTAATCGGTATTGAAATTTGACATTAGCTGTGCTCATTCGAAGTGAAGTGGAATGCTTATCCTCCAACAGAAATCCGATATGTCCAATTGGCTCTTTCTACATTTTTTCCATCTGGAAATTTTCAAGGCAATCAAACTTGCCTCAATTGAATGTTTATACCTCAATTGAGCGCATGGGCTGTGTATGAGCTCTCCCCGCAACCCGATTTGAGGCTTGAGATAGTCTAATTGAGGCATTTGAGGTTATAGATAAGTATCCGTGAATGTAAAGGCATGGAGATGCAAACCCTCTGTGCGGACTGCGTACCAAGAAATCGATCAGAACGAACCAAGGACCCTTAATGAGCAGGTTTCCATCTTGAGCTTCGCCCCCACAATCAAATTGCCAGATGCATTTGTGGAACATCATTGTATTTGTGCAGGTGTAGATGAACGATGCTATAATTTACAAGAGAATAGCTTGATCAGAGCGAGAAGAAAATGAACGACTGTTTGTCAAGGAGTTGAGGAGGTTTCGCGTGTCAAAACCGCATGATTCCTTTTTTTAAGGGTTCGCTAGGGACCATCTTGGCCTATCACCGACGCTCAAATTCGCTATCAGTTACCACCCCCCACGTAAGCCGCAGTCCATGTTTGTGCCACGCCGAACTAAGTCCTTAGCCATCTCACTTATCTCACAAGACCACTCTCAACCACCAGAACCACGTCTTCAATGTCATCACCGCATCATATTCGAGGGAAAAGCTGGAGACGAATCTTGGATGAACCAAGGAGAACCATAAGCACGTCCATGACGCTCCATTCCGAGTCTCCGACTCTGGACCGCAGGTTCCAGTAGTACTGAGAAGCCACGAGCACGCCTGCGAATTCAAATAGAAGGTCTCCCTCCTCATAGAGACGCTGTTTCGACTTGACTCTCAACTTTCCGTGGCCCTGTTTCTAGCAGCGTAAGAAGAAGTTGAACAAACAGCCATTCTAACCCTATTGTTGCCTATCTTGGATAAATTATACAAATTCAACTTTTCTGTCGGTGGCAGTACTCGTACCGCAACAGATTGTTCCTATGGCTGAAGATATGGCTGAAAAAGGGTTTAAGAAGAGTGCGTCGAGCTCATCACCTGGTTCGTCGTTCATAGGTGCTACGGAGCCCGTATACGACGAGGACGTGGGACGAAGAGAGAGCTTCTCCCGGAGGGTGTGGGACAGCTTCAAGCGGGATCCCAACGCACATGCCACTCCGAAGGGCGTCGTTGGTGCCAATGGGAAGGTGTTCGATTCGTCAATTGCTGCGCAGGCGACAGCGGACTCACCGCTGGCGAGGAAGCTGAAAAGTCGCCACCTTCAGATGATTGCCATTGGTGGTTCGATTGGTAAGGGACCTATGCAGTTACATATTCTTGGATGCTGAAACCTTTAGGCACTGGTCTTTTCGTCGGATCCGGCAAAGCGCTTGCAAATGGTGGTCCGGCATCACTGGTACTCGCCTACAGTCTCATCGGTGTCATGTTATTCTGCACAGTCCATGCACTGGGTGAGATGGCTGTCTTGTTTCCCGTCGCCGGTTCGTTCTCCGCCTATTCGACTCGCTTCCTTGATCCTGCCTGGGGCTTTGCGATGGGCTGGAATTACGCTCTGCAATGGCTTGTTGCTCTACCGCTTGAGATTGTTGCTGCGGCTATTACAGTCCAATACTGGCATTCGCCCGTCTCGCCGGCGGCGTGGGTTTCTATCTTCTTGGTGCTAATCATAAGCATCAATCTATTTGGCGTCAAGGGATATGGCGAGGCAGAGTTTGTCTTCTCTATCATCAAGATCATTGCAGTCGTTGGTTTCATGTAAGTACCATCATTCTCTATGGGCGAAAGAAAGGAACTAAATATCCAGCGTTCTCGGCATAATCCTCGACGTCGGTGGAGGAACCAACACTCCATTTATTGGAGGCCGCTACTGGCAAAACCCCGGCGCCTTCAACAACGGCTTCAAAGGCCTCTGCTCTGTCTTTGTGACCGCCGCCTTTGCCTTTGCCGGCACCGAACTCGTCGGTCTTGCCGCAGCCGAAACCGCCAACCCCCGCAAGTCCCTCCCCACAGCGGTCAAGCAAGTCTTCTGGCGTATCTGCCTCTTCTACGTCGTCTCCCTCGCCCTCATCGGCCTTCTGGTTCCCTACACCGACTCCCGCCTCGTCGGCCAATTCTCTTCTGACGCCAAAGCCTCCCCCTTTGTCATCGCCATCAACAACGCCGGAATCACAGGCCTCGACTCCGTCATGAACGTCGTCATCATGATCGCCGTCCTCTCCGTCGGCAACTCCTCCATCTACGGCTCCTCGCGCACCCTCGCCGCCCTCGCCGACCAAGGCCAAGCCCCCCGCTTCCTCTCCTACATCGACCGCCAAGGCCGCCCCCTCTTCGCCATCATCGTCGCCTCCGCCTTTGGCTTCCTCGCATTCCTCGCGGCTTCCAGTTCCGAAGACCGTGCATTTACCTGGATGCAGGCCATCTCCGGTCTTTCCTCTATTTTGACTTGGGGCTCCATCTGCCTCGCGCACATCCGCTTCCGCAAAGCCTGGAAAGCTCAAGGCCACACCCTCGACGAGCTCGCGTTCCGCGCCCAGTCCGGCGTCATCGGCTCCTGGATCGGCTTTTTATTCAACGTGGCCGTGCTCATCGCGCAGTTCTGGACCGGCTTCTCGCCCATTGTGCCGCAGAACGGGCAACCGATCAAGGGCGCGCGGCTGCTGACGGAAAACTTCTTCCAGGCGTACCTAGCCGCGCCGATCGTGCTACTATTGTATGTTTCGTACAAGCTTCTGTACAAGACTAAGGTGATGCAGTGCCGGGACATGGACCTGCAGACGGGCAGGCGGGAGTTAAACCTGGCGGAGTTGGTGGCCGAGGAGGAACTGGAGCGGAAAATGTGGCCGAGGTGGAAGAAGGCATATAAGTTTTTCTGTTGATTTGTGGGTTACGCAGGCGCTGTTTGTCAGTTTGGCGTTGGGATGAGGATAATGGAGTCGGAGGCATCAAGCATTGGGTAGATGGGGTGGTAATACTCGCTACGGGCGCAACAGAACCGTGTCTGGTGGTCTTTTCTTTTCCGCGGCGTTGGGAGGGGAATCCCATTGAAGGATATTGGGGGAGGTTTATTGTTTTTGTGTACTGTATTAGTGGCGTTGATGGAGATGTGGAGGTGTGATAATTAAACATCAAATTAAGAGAGGATGATTCATAAACCTCTGCCCGGACCAGAAATTCTCTCTCTCTCTCCTTCTCCCCTTTTCAACCCCCTCTCCTCCACCTTCCCACGTCACCTCTCCACTGGCCAACCTCACCCACTATCCTCTCACTCAAAACCCCTCTCCCCCTCTCCCCCACAAAAAGAACCAAAAATCAAACCTCAAAAAAATCCACTTTTCCACATATACACGAAGTTATATATTTTTATTATCATCAGGGGTTTTAATATCGAAAGGAAGGATAGAGGTTGAGAAGGTTGAGAAGGTAAGAAGGTAAGAAGGATTGACCGGGGCGTATTTGAAGGGGGTGATATGTTTTTTTTATATACGTTCTTTTCCTTTATATTAATTCATCACAACTCCGAGAGCATGTGCTCTCTTGCTTTATATCATCACAACCCCCTCCATCCAACCCCTCCATCCCTTCTTCATCCCTCCCTTCATCCCCAATTCCAGAAAAATCACCGTTTACCATAGTGCTTTCATCCTCTTCCTCGACTTCAACAAAACCCGCCCCTGGTCAATTCCAGTTCCATGTCTGCTTAACGAGTAAAGACTTTAGAAGTCGAGCTGTCATGATTCTTGTTCTCGGCAGTTTGGCGAGGGGATGCTTTGCCGGTGTGGGGCGGGGGCGGAACGGTAGGTTGAGAAGGGGGGGATGGGATCTTTTGTGGGAAGGTTGAAGAGTTGCGGAGATTGAAGGAGTGACGTGGTACTGTGTTATGGGATGGCGCGGGGATGGAGAGGAGAAGGAAAGGGTGAAGAAGGGAAAGAGATGGAAGATGCAAATGCAAGGACCAAGAGAAGAAAATCGGAAACCTCAAACCATAAAACCCCAGAGATGTTAAAAGATAAAAGATTTAATTTCCACTCCGCCTCTATTTCGGCGCTTCCGAGTCGCTGCCTTATTCTCATCTGCTAATATTTTA
>JAABUO010005350.1_pt1 | contig 14960 bp, 9 predicted proteins | sample 5559291 | NCBI WGS metagenome assembly JAABUO01 (sample SAMN10711878, study PRJNA513372) | rock metagenome | isolation source: Antarctica rocks | place: Antarctica: Victoria Land, Finger Mt sud
GTTAAATCAGCACGCAGCCTAATTCTTATTAAAGACTCAGCTGCAGCGCGAAAGAAGGTGAAGGGATTAATTTACAAAATTGATTAACCGTTAATGAAGAGCAGAAAAGTAAGCGAAGATAAGGACGTATTTCGAGATTTGTTAACTCTTCTAAAGCTTGAGTCTACTGCATATTAAATTAAAAGAATGCAATAAAGGACGAGACGAGAGTTAATTGTGATCGCTTCTTAAATTAATCGTTTAAGGAAGGCTTTTAAGATCGCTGTTAATCATATCCCCCGAAGAATATACTCGAGGCCATTCTTTTAAGAACTCTAACGCTATTTGCCCCCTGCTAATTTAATACTGACTAATTCTAGCTGCACGAGCATCACCTCGCATCGCGCTAGAAGAAATCTTCTGAAAGACACTTAGAAGAGCCCGAATTACAGATGACGAGGCACTAAAGACATTCATCTGCTCGAGTTACAAGCACAATCACGATGTATCGTATTAAATTGAAACGACGTGCCAAAATTAAAACAGAGTGCTATAGTTAAAAGAATGCCTAAAGGTGAAGCAGAATTAAAGCAGATGAAGAGAATGTCGACAGTGAATATTATTATATTTTAGAAACGATTACGTAATCATACGCTTATCTTGTAAAGCTATGCGATCTGATGGCTGCCATTGTTTCGTAATCGTGCTTGCGAAATCATAAAAACATCGTTTAATTAAAAGATCATTTAATCTGAAGTAATAATGATCATATTTTTCTCATTGCTATCTAATAATCCTTATCCTAATGAGTTTCTGAGTCTGTCTTCATGAGAGTCTTAGTAAGAGACTTTCATTTCATTTCGAGCCATCGTAATGCTTTCTCTGCTTCTTTATCTTCGATGTCGTTCATTTCGCTGTTATCTTTCTTTTCTGCTGCTTTCTTTCTATTTCCTGTAGTATCTCTTTCATCTTTCATTACTGCTTTCGAATTTAGATCGTTTCGTATCTCTCTCTTATTTCGAGCATCACTTTAAGCGACTCTTATTAAATCCTGTGCTCGCTGTGAAAATGAGAAAACGTCTTGAATTATACCCTCGTTCCTTACAGGTCTCTCCATCTGTAACTGAAGAAGATGAGTTAAATGTTCCTTCTCACTTTCCCACAACGAATACTGAAAATGACTCTTAAATCTTGCGATTATCTGAGCGTAGAGCAGGCGTCTCCGTGCAAGAAATAAGACCTGATGCGCAGACAGCTCGCAATTCTGGCTTTACTTCGTACTAAAAGAAGTAAGTTTTCATTCTTCGACTGGCCATGTCGTTGACATCGGTCTTAAACACTTACTGATTAAAAGAAATAATCAATAAAGAAAAGCTGAATGTCGCGCTTGAAACGTTCAATTTATTACTTGTAAATGTTTGGGTTACGGCGTTAAGATTAATTCTCATTACAGCTTTCTTGCTCGACATTAATTTAAGTGAATGGCCGTCGAAGAGTGACTTGAAGGCTAAAGCTGTCATGATAAAGAGCAGCACGATGTGCGCGGAACTAGCTCAGAATCTTTAAGCAGATCATTCGATCATGAAAAGCGAAAATCTCTAAAGCTATGAGATTATCACTCTTAAAGAAGCTTACGGGGATTATCATTCTGTCGTCTCTCAATCTTCATGAGCACCTGCAGCATTTGCATCAATACATGTGATTTCGGCTATATCAGCTACGAAAAGGGGGACTCGAATGCGATAAACCGTTCTAGTCTTAATCCGCAAATCCTCGAGATTTCTTCTTCTACTATATAAGATCACTTAAACTGCGAGCGCTGATCTTTACGCTGACTCAGGAAACCTAAAGCAAAAAGAATCTCCCTTAAAAAGATTACTCTCGATAATTTTCCAGCACGACACTAAATTCTCAGTCCCGCCGTCTTACATCATAATTACTTCAGTATCATCACCTTCTCCGGCTTCCTTAAACGTGACATCTTTCACTTCCTTCAAGATCGTCATTAAACGCTATTAAGGATCATTCTTAATCATCATTCATGTCACTCGCCGCCGATGTCTTTATTAAGTTAACGCTCCCTCTTCTTCGTAGGCTCTGCTATGAGCAAGTCGATCTCTGATTCTCCTTGTTTAATATTAATTCGAAAATTCATCAAATCGTTTTAATAAGAATGCTTTTTTGTTAACTGAAACGGCGAGAAGTTAAATTATATTCTCATACTCGTTCTTAAAGGTATCAAGTACCCGCAGAAACGAAAAACCCATCCTTTCGAAGATCATTCGCCTGTTACTAAGAAGTTAATCATTTAAGAGAAAATCTAGGTCGGCCAGATAGCTACCTTTAACGGGTTGAGCAGTATCGTTCGAAGTGTAAGAAAGAAGTCGTTCATGGCACAGTAAGGCAGCTAGGGTCAATGCGAGCTGCTCGGTTCTTTGAGAATTCCGAAGATTCTTAATTAATTATTAATATAGCTTTAAACCGTCGACTGAGCTTGCCCATTCATTAAGTACTCGGAGAGACTGACCGTGAACTATTAAGCTTCAAGTGAGAAGCAATAGTACATTATTCTCTAGCTTTTAAAGGCCTGAACGTTAGTGATAAGTTTGCTCGCTATCTTTTATCAGTATTACTTTTCTGTATCCGCAGGAAGACGGCTTACAGATGTCTGCGAACCAGATTCATCTGCCTCGAGCCTAACCTGTATAAAACCTGCGACGGAAGATCCTAGCAACGTTAGCATTAATTAAATTCGCTCTCTTAAATATCGTATTAAATGTTCCTTCGGAAAGCCGACGGGAAGGAATTTCATTAATTGCATACTTCATTTCACTGTATTCAGCGTGCTGATATCTGAATCTTCAGCGAAAATTTCGGACTTCGAAAGCGCACTGTGCATTTGCTTCGAATTAAAACTTTTAAACCGATTTGTACCGGCGATGTTAATAAAAAGACGAAATAGATTAACGTTGTTACTGATTAAATATTCTTAATCGAGCGCATGTTATCGACGTTTCATCCTACCGCCAGAAAATTTCAGCAGGCATCGAACTAGTGAAATGGCGTGAAGCTTTAAGTCTTTTAACATCTTCATCGGTGTCTCGGTCTCTGATGCAGCCTCGAATAAAACTTTACGATTCTTTTAAAAAGATTAAAGCAAATCGTCTTCGTCTTTTGTCAGAAGCTCGAGAATAAGACGAGAGTCGTAACTTTTCAGCAAGTTTAAATTAAGGAACACAAGACATCGCGTAAACTGTTTGCGAACTTAAGAATCAGATCTTTAAAGGATGTTAATGAAATTTCAAGCTCAATGAGCGAAGAGCTTATCAAGATGTCGTGATTTAGGATGACTCTTTTAAATAATATTACTAGCTCATTTAATTGAGCAATACTACGATAACATTCCTCGAGCCCTCGACCGCGCTCAGAACGGATCGCATTTACAGCGTTAAGAAGAAAATGAGCATGAGCTCTCCTTGTCGCGTCTCAGATATCATGAATTGATATGTCTTTCTCTGTTAACGTCGTTAAATTATAATCGAGGTTTAGTTCGAGCCCATGAAAGAATAGTCATGAAAGATATAAGCTATGAACAGCAACATCGTAATATTCGCCGTCATTACTTTTTTCAGCAACGTTGATTCCCGGCTTTAATCTTACTTAATATCAGTTAAAATTGCTTAACTCGATTTAATTCGCTGATGCGCAGTCAAGCTTTCATGATCTATTTCTTAAATTCGTACTAAGCACCTCGACGTTAAATCGAATTGGCCCTGAGATCTATAAAGTTATGTGAATTATAAGTTCTTAAGAAAGATCAGAGCGTTCTACCTTCACATCGGCTTCTGCCGAAGCTTACGAATACTTAATCTCATTAATGACTTAAATATACTTGAACTCTGATCACGCGACTCTGAGCTCAGGCGTTAAAGGCGGCGCTGAATTAACTACACGCATCTTAAGCGCTGAACGATGGAACAAGACAAAATTCATAGAAAAAGAAGGCAACGAGCCCTTCTGAAATGCTTTATAAATAAACATGCATGCACGTTCATGCAAGTCGCGCAGACTTTAACATGTTGTGATATGACTTACAGGAATCACTAAGGTAGCATTAAGAATGTGAACTTACACAGAGCATTAAGAAAACGTGAAGAGCTTCGGGGATGCAAGCTCTAGTTCGCCTATGTTGCATTACTATTTACAAACTGCTCTGCAGTTAGCAGGAGCTTAATGATACGTAGAGGCCTATGGCGTTACGACCCTGCTGTTTTCACTTTAAGCCTTTAAGCAGAGTCTTCACTGTCGTCTTGAAGCGGCTCGATTTTAAAGATAACGAAATTCTTAATTGCTTCCTTTATCGCGGGCATTTAAAGCCTACTTTAACATTCTGTACCAAGAGTTTCATCTTGTAACACTGTCACGGGGTAGTCGTAAAAGACCGGAGCGATTCCGTTTATGAGAGCCTTAAATGTAATAAATGATGTTGTAGAACTTACTCAGCTGGCTAAGCGTACGCTAAGCGTCTAACTCGGCTTAATCCGGCCTACTGTCGTTTCAGATATGAAATCTACTTAATCATTAATTTAGCAGACCGTATCTGAAATCTACTTAATCATTGGTCTAGCAGATCGGGTTTAAAATTTACTTAATTAATGATTCAGAAAGGAACTAAGAGGTTTTAAAGAGTGTTTAACTCTTCATTACATGACTCATCGGGCAACAGACTTATTCGTTAAGTTGAAGTGTGCCTTTAAGTTAACTAACGAAATTTTAACTGATTAAAAGCTGTAGCCAGAGGAACCTTTTAAATGAATCGAGCATCAGTATTAATCATGCTCGATAGTTATTAGATTAATATTACGATTTCGAGCTGCTTCTGTGTTATCATGTTATCTTGCTGTCTTATAGTCTTGTCTCATTACCTGTCTTTTAGTTCTGTACCTTACTCATAATGCATACCTGATTTCAGCGAGGTCAGTACAGTCTGTAAAGCGACGGAGTTGACTGAATAAATGAAACTGACAAAGGAATTTTTAAAGATGACGGATTTCTCTGGCGACCTTAATGATCACATGATCGAAGGTATTAAATCTGATAGCGCGTGATTAAGCGACACTTATTTAAACCCCGTTAACATTACTTCTCTGTTTAACGATGCTTTAAGCTTACAATATCACATCGCAATGAATGAGGATCCTGATTATATGATTGTATTAAAAGTAATTCCTTAAGATTAAGTTCAGAGGATAGCCGAAGGCATACATGAAGGGCTTTAATTTGTCGAATCGTTCGATAACCGGTTTATATATCAAGTCACTTCACTAGCGCATGAAGTGATATTCAACTTTACCAAGGTATGATCTCTCTCTGTATAACGCACATTTGAGCCTGACTTGAAAAGAATCACATATTTAAGCTTTAGAAATTTACCGCACCGACATCTGTACCGCAAAAGCTATGAGCTGTCGATCTCGGCATCTTTCGTTTTAAGAAGTCACATTTCATACCCAGGGTCGTCTCGAAGAACATGATCTTTGTCACTATTACTCTCACGCAACTTAACGCCAGCAATGACTGATACACGTTATTGAAAGCATTCTATCTACAGTTATCATCTGTGCCGGAATCAGATTGGAGAAAAGTGAACAAAGAGCTTGCACCTGATGACGTGATTATCTGGCGTGAAGACCTGACAGTGCTCGAGTCGGCTGAGGAAGATGAGAAATTCATAAACCTAACATACGATGTTCAAAGAGAGTGAGCGGTGATATAACAAAGAAAGGAAAGCGATTTGATTTTCTTAAGTTAAAATCTATATTTACAACAGATCTTCGCAGAGACAATTCCTTTAATCACTTAGCTCCGTTGAGGCCTAACACCCACAAAGGAGAAGTAGCTGCATTAAACCATGAAGAAAAAGCGCTGGGATCATTTAATTCTGATTAATCGTCTTGAGGATGTCTGTAGCTGTCTTGTGTTACTCAAGAAATCGTATTCGAAGTGAGAAAGTAATGAGCTGCATTATTCATGTTCTGTTCCTCTAAAAGATATATATATGCTTCAAATTCTCAGTCTTTCATTGGCCAAGGAATCGTAGCCGCAGTTGTGAATTAATACATCTCATTATCTCAGTCTTTCGTTAACTAAGGAACTGTATTCGCAGTCGTGAATTCATGTCGCTTCTCTGAAGAACGCGAATATGTCTCACTAACTCATTTTCTTATTGGTCAAGGAATCGTGTTCGCAGTTGTGAATTAATATATCGCATTATTTTAATCGTCTGTTATTAAAGGGATTATGCTCGTAATCGGGAATTCGTCTTGTTCCTTTAAGAAATGTAAATATGTTGCATCATTTTAACCTTCTGTTACTCAAGGAATTGTATTTGCAAGCAGAGATTAATCTTCTTTCTCTTAAGAATGTGCAGTTGCACACAAATTCCTTCCTTTCGTCTCTTCTTGAATATCATTACTGTTCGATGTAAAAGATTACTAAGCTTCCTCAGATCCCCGATCTTGAACATTCAGACGATCGTTCTCTTAAATAACTTTCTTCAGCTTAGACTCGATGAATTCTTCTTGCGATATGAAGACATTTTTAAACGTTCGCGGTTTACAAAGAGATTCATTCTTATGATTTTTGAGACCGGCTGAAGTCGTGAACAACTGTCGACATTTCGAACATCGTTTTCTGTTTAGAACTAGTTAAAGAGCTCGATGATGTTCATCTTTAGTAAATCGAGCATGTCTTCGAAGATGATTCGTTCTTACGAAAGTTTTAAAACACGCTGAACATGAAAATCGCTTTCGAACGACTGAGATACGCGCAATCTGCTCATCAGATTCGTCGTTTATAAAATTCGAAGCCTTTGTATCCGCAAGTAAAATTGTCATCGACGTCTCGCGACTCTTGCTTTCTCTTGCGTTGCTATTCATCGTGACAAATTCTTCGAAGCCGTGAAGGCTAGGTTTGCCGTTTCTTTTAATTCTAGACAGGAACGATTCCGATCGAGTAACGAAGCTGCTTTTTCGCTTTTTAAACGATTTCTAGAAATTATATAAGTGATACTCTCGAATACACATGAAATCGCTGCTAACGTTGTTTTTCATTATATGTCATACATATTCGTTCCGTTAGCAATTGCGTGTAAACGCTGCAAGCAGAAAAAGTACAGGTCCCTCGCTCGAGCTCATATCACCGCGTTTTAATTTCCCGAAGGATTAAAGTAATCTGTTAATCATTTAAGCTCGCTTGTAAATTTTAGTCAATGAATCATGATCGATACATCTTATCGTCCTTTACTGAGCCGGAAGCGGGGCACGCTTAGACGCGAAATTGTCGTTCTCAGCCCCAGCCTCGCTCGGAATTTACTGATTCAATGATTAAGTAGATTTCTAATCTGAACTATCTTCTACCTGCTTACATTTTTTTTGGTGTTGACCCATCTTACACATACTCTGATGACCTCAGGTCCTATCTTAAATATATTAACTCGTGCCTTTGCAGTTAATGATCGTACTGGCTTCCCTTTCCTGTTCGTCTTATTAAAGCGTTCAAATTCCCTAATGTGTGTGATGCAGTCTCTCTTCATTACATTTACCTTTTCGAGATAAGACTTTCTTATTTCATTCCCGAATTATTTGAGTCGCACACCTTCTGTTAACTGTTCCTTACGTACGCATCGTTGCATCGTTTTATTTCAATCAAAGAATCAGTTACGTTTTAATAATGTGTTCACCGTCTACTACCATATCATATACCCCATTGCCTCATGCAGTAAAGAAAATTAAGCTGCCATCCGCAGAGGCCGAGAATGTCATGTCCACTCGGAACCCTTCGTCTATTAATACTTTAACGTCACTTAATTTTTCACAGAACATTGGAATTTCTCATGTAAAATTTACTCTTTTTCTTTAAGATGATAGCTTGAACGGGACCGCAGGAACAGCCGTATCGCTAACCTTCACTAGATCTTTCACATTAACAAAGCTTAACGCACTCGTACTTGTTAAAGCTTGTTTATCTGAAAGACTATCTTTCTGCTCGCGAAGACTTAGACGTGACGAGTTATTCATCGCAAACGGCTTCATATTTGTTTATGAGCACAATGCTCGTGATGATGAAAGTATCTGAACTTTTATGAATTTTAATAACGTATTCGAGATCTGATGCTTCACTGACTCAAGTAAATTAATGAAGAAGAAAATGAGTGTCAGCGTTAATGAAACCCCTCATCATCTGATCTCTTACTACACACAATGAAATACCGTGAACGGGCTGTTAAAGTCACTTACGCGCCTTCTTAATTTTCAAGACACGATACTACGCAACGAATTAGTCGCTCAGGAAAACATGCAGTTCTTGTCGCCGATGAAGTAATTCCGGTTAAATATAAAGATTTAACATCACATCTGATTCTAACAGAGAAGCTGATACATTTTCAGGCATTAGATTCGAGGCAAATTGAATTCGTACAAATCGTCGTCTTACTCGTTCTAAGCTGAATAAATGAAAATTATCATTAAACCTTTCTTTAATAACATACACAGCTTCTGTTTCCAGTCATTCTTTTTAATAGAGAATATTGGTTTGCGCTCTCGACCCTGCTTATCTTTAACGATAAAACATCAGACGAGCTCATATATCAGATAAGAGCGTTGCTTTCGGGGCTTCTCTGAGCCTTCGCTGAGACAGGTATGCCTCAATCTATGAAGCCGTGTCGAAAATTTTCGCCACTACAGAATATATGCCTTTACCTTAAAGCATTTGAAGTCTCATGTGATTCTTTAGAAGCCTTGCAGTCACTTAATTAAGTCAGGCTTGCTCAGGCTCTTCTAGAGTCTTAATTTATTAACGACGAAACTGTCATACAGCCGCAAATAATGAAATCGTGAAATAGTTATCTGCGAACGATATTGCTAATCGATTATAATAGAAATGACATGATAAGTAAAGTGAGATTTTAAAACGAATAAGGACTGATCGAGAACAGAAATTGTCATTAGCTTTTATCACGATATTTAACGATATGAACGTCGTCGATCGAAAAGCAGTTCGCGTAAGCGTGTTAGTGATTCATACTCTCTATAATTTAAACATTTAGTTAACAGCATCAGTGAACACAGCTGCGAAAGATTTTCAAGCTTTCGAAAATCACAACACTGCGAGCATTTGCTTCTTCTTTAATGTTACTTTCGCTTCGCCGACGACTTAGTCACTACAAAGCTACAAAACTGAACAAGGTCAGAAGAAGGAAAACGCGCGAGATCTTAACTGTTGCAGTCTTTTCAAACCGCGCTGGCGCCTGAAGAATTGGCTTTAAGCTTAGCTGTTATGCTAACGCTCTGGTGTCTTAATTCATCTCCGGACGTCAGCACATCGCAGTCGCGACCGGCAAATTTAATACGCCTCGCTTATTTCCTCCGCAAGCCTAACGACATCGAAGAAAGCTACCCTTTCCTCCTTCAATTACTTTAATCATTTTAACATGCAGTGACGAGCATAAACAAAGAAAGGTCTGTTTTAATAATACAGTTTTTGCGAAGCGTGACAGAGGTTAATGAAAGATCTTCATCGAGCATTAATGAGGGTTTAGATAACTATTTTAAGAATAAAATGCTTAAGAAGAGCCATGAAGATGCAGAACAAGTCAGTGAAACAGCCCTTAACGAACTCAGTGATTATTTTTCTTGCTTAAAAGAGTCTTTTAAAGCGTAACGAGTTAATTAACTTGTTACACTGTTATCGACAAGCCTTCGATCTGCGAGCGGAAGCTTAAAGCGATTATAGCATGTAAGAATGCAAATCCTGCATCGATAATTTAAGATGAGACGAGATAAGATGAGAAGCGTGATACACGTGGAATCGCTGACGTCGTTTAAGCTTATCATTATTTAATTATCTGATACGTAAATATGTAAATATGTAAATATTTTCGGACTCTGCACTCAGTGTAGGGACTTAATATTCAGATACGAGATTTTTTCAAATAGAAAATTGTAGCAGCTTGAAGAAAGTGTCGAACAAGCTGATGATGTTAGTGAGGCTGAGAAAGAATAATTCGAGCTTTAACCGCCATGCGCAGTGCCATGCATGACCGGCCAGAATATCATGGCCTGAGCAAGGCGTACTTAACACGGCTGTGAACACAAGGGCGGCTGAAGTCACCGGATCGTAAAGTAGGTAAAGTTATTCCTTTAATCGCTGTTAGGATTCGGTTAATTTTTAATGTTAACGCTAATCAGATGTGGTAAGATTAGGTCAAAAAGGTTATTTTTGTAAATAGAAACAATGTTAACAAACCCTTTTATTATTCTGAATAATGCCTTTCTGCGACGTAGTACCTGATTTAACTAATTTAGAAACTGATCGTTCTAATCTGCGTTTTATAACTAATATAAATAATCGATTTAAGCCTATTCAAATAACTTTAAACGTCAGTTAAGTTAATATATCAGTAAATATCAGTTCTTTAAATGCCGCGAGCTTATGAGGTCTATATTTCTCCTCCGAAGTACTTTAAATAATAGCAAAACACATTAATATATACGCGAATCAGAGTCACAGATGAGAAAAAGAAAGAGACTCTGAAGCCAGATCATTTCCGAACACAGATGAGCTAGAACTGAAGGCATATTTTAAAATACGCATTTATATGAGTCTTCATAAAGAATCTCAAGTTCCTGACTACTGAAATCTGAAGCTAAATAAGCCTCTGCATTCACTGGTTCGAGAAGCAATGACTTTAAATAAATACGAAAATATTAATCGAAATTTATATTTCTTCGACTATAAATCGGAATTCAGATCAGATAGCGCTGCCTTTCAGAGAGTAAGTGTGTTTCTCACATAAATTGCGTGTGTTTCTCATATAAATTAGTAGAGAAAACTGACTTTTTCTCATCAGACAGAGCCTGTTAATACCTTGCTCGGAGAAGCATGTAAAAAACACTGAAAACCTGATCGATTTGTGGCTGTAAATGAGATAATGCAGCGATTTAAGGGCCGATCGCATGATACGCTTATTATATTCACGAAACTCACTTCTGAAGGCTACAAGATCTGAGTGATAGCTGATGAAGATTACGTTCTAGCCTGAATCTATCATCAGCGTGGCAAAGAACCTTTAAATGTTAAGGTTTCAAAGGAACTAGGAAGTAATAAAACAGTTACAGTAATAGCAGATCTTCTTGATTAATTATTTAAACAATCAGGCTACATCTACGGAGTGTTCTTAGATAATCTCTTCACGAGTTACAAGCTTTTATTATATCTACGAAAAAGAGACTACGGAGTCATTAACACAGCTCGTTCAAACTTCGAAATTTATAAGGAATTTGTTTAACTGAAGACTTAAGACAAGAAACAGGATAAGATACCTTGAGAGGAGCTTAAAATGATGATCACGTCTGATAATCAGGTCATGCAATTCGCCTGAAAAGACAACTCTATCGTTTTATTTCAATCGATCATGTTTAACGGTTAGATCTACATCATTCGTGATAGAAAGAGATCTTCCAGAACGTTTATCAGTGCTAAGACTATAAGAGCTTCATTTAATGATAAATCTCATGTAAAGCTTTCGATTTCGGACTTCGATGACGTTTATAATTACTACATGAAAGCTGTTAATTAGGCGAATCATTTACGATCTTTCTATGAATACAATCGTCGATGTAAATCAGAAGGACACAAAGCTCTGTACGAGTTCTTAATTGAAATCAGCGTTATTAATGTTTACAAACTCTCTTTACATTTGAAGGCTTCAGCTAAATACACTGTTCATAGCGAGTTCAGAACGGCTCTGGCTACTGATTTAATTCAGGCATTTAAAAGACAGTTTCTGAAGCGAAAAAGAACGTTAATTAAATCAGTAATTAAACGTTTAATGATACGTTTAAATGATCATTAAATCTGCAGAAGAAAGAGCCTTAATGACTATCGTGAGTGCAAGGAGATAGGGTTTAGAGTTTAGGAAACGACAAGTTCTCGGTGAAATTACATCAAATTTAAATAATAATAAGCGGGGAAAGCGTTCTATATTTAGCTGTGATATATGTGATGTTTCCCTATGTAAAAACGGTCCTTGTTGAGCTGCATATCACAATAGTAACTAAATAGCATCAATAAAATCAGTTCAGAGTGATATTCTGTAATTTCTATTAGTGAAATAAGCGAATACGCTAAAAGTGGCTCTCCGGCAGCGGTTAAAGGGATAGATAGCCGGCCCTTCCCCCCTAGATACTTTTCTTTCTTAGCATTTATTTATTCGTTACATTACACTCATATGACTCGCTTTATGCTGGCCTCTAATACTCAGGATCTGCGTCGTCATTCATAACTAAATGTGACTAATTTGATCATTATATTAATTAGTTAAAGTTAACCCTCGCAACTGAACCTGAGCGTTATTAACAGCATGTACGTTATTGTCATTTGTTTTTCGACTGATGTTAACTTGATTATAAAATCATGTCGCTGCTTAATGAAAGCTTCGAGAAATTCGTTGTGCTTCTTAACAGATGCAGAGATTAAATTCTACGTTAACTCAGTAGCTCGATCGAGTTCATCGTAGCTAAGATGTTTCGCGGAAGTCTCTCACACTCAGCAAGCTTCGTTACTTTAAACCTCGAACCCGTACAAATTCTTTAAAAATGCAAAGAATGTTCAGAGATTATAAACCTCCTCGTTTATGCGTCGATTTTGTCGCCTTAACTACTTTCGACGAATGCTCATGAATAATATTAAAGAATTAAAGATGATACTGTTTAAGGCCTCGTTAACTAGAGTCTGTAACGCTGAAAGTAAACTTCTAGATTAAAGAAAGCAGGCTGCGAAAGACGAGGCTAGCTTAAAATCAGCATCGTCAGTGCTGTAAAATTAAGGATTTCTAGTATCTTTCTCTAACATCTCCGCTATGAACTTAAATGAAGCTTGTGATAAACGTACAACTGTAGCCTTAGATTATTAAATATGTTTAGGCGTCAGTCGAGTCGCGCTCTAGCAATATCGATAATAATCAGAGGACTTATGTTACAGTGTGCTCAAAAACGGTTAGCTAGTGACACGATGAGATATTGTGATTATGACATGCTAGTGAGCGAAGACATTAGCGTTAAGATAAACATGAAATAACGATGACTCTTCATCTTCATAAAATATAAAAATGAAGTTTGTTAATGATCGTGCGAGCGTTAAGTTTAACATCTTTTACAAGACGAAGGCTTAATGCGACGTGAAATTTAATTGTGAAACTTTCAGTTCCGAGGTTCAGTCTATTACAATTTGTTAAACTTGAAAAATTGTAAAAAAGCAGAAGAGTCATGCGGTTCCGCCTTTAAGAAGTCGATATTCATCTTCTTAAACTTATATTTATAGTAAAGATTTCTTCTGCTCAGAATATCATTCATATGTTCATAAATTTACTGACTGACTTAACGAAGAAAAGCGCCTCGACTCTCATTTAAGAGGTCTAGAAAGTACGTGAACAGAGATAATAACATCTTCTTAATGCTGAAAATCATTAGTTAAACAATTAACACTTCACATTAGCTAGACTTACTCGAAATTCTTAATTTAATATTTATCATCTGTGAGAATTAAAGCGAGTATACCGTTCTTAAATCTTTACTGTAGCAGCCGCTAATTCCGTTCATTACTCAGCCTATTCTTTAAGATTTTCAGTCTTTTTGAATAATCATTATTCACTTTCTCAGTTTGAAAACGGGGCGGCTTCACCTTAAAATAAGCTTCGGCCATCATATCCTTTAAAGCTAGGAAAGTCGCGTCTTTATACTATTTCTCTGAGTCTTCTGAAGCTTTTTCAGCAGGTCTCAGCAATTTTGCCGTTCGTTTAAACATGATCTTTTAAGTACGACGTTCTTAAATCAGATGATTATTACAGTTCAGTTCTCGTTTCTCACGAATGAGAACTAAATGTGCTAATTAATAACGTCGCTGAATAAATTTAATGAATGCCATCGCGTTTAAAGCGTTCAGGCTTTATATGATTTAAGCAATGTTTCCGTTAAGCTGAGAGAGCATCGAACTTTGATTTTCCCGAATTACGATATATGCATCGCGTAATTAATAAAAGACATCATGACTAGCGATTAAGATCAGTATGCGAGTTAATGAATCTGCCTGAGCATCATTAAGATTGCAAGCTTCGAATTTTGCGAATATCCGGCTTAATTAAGAGCGCACATATGACGGCGACGATCGATTAAGACTCTTCAAAGTTTTATCATGTCGCATCTCATATTTCTTCCACGACTGATATTCGCTAGTAAACACTTGAGCCTTTTCTGAGGTGGGTTTTTTCCTTGTTTTTAATTTTAGCTTTTGTCTCTTTCTCATTCTGACTCCGTGCATGAGTGCAGTCACTGGCTCATTAATAGAAGAAACATCGTTCTCTTCTACTTCTTGCTCTTCATTCCTATTGCGCAGACACATCTTCTTACTAGAAATGAATTCAGCTGAACAAAACTATTCCTTACAGTCTCGATAATTTAATATATTTCAATTATAATCAGCATAATTAATCGCTTCGGTTAAATTGTAACCTGCATTAAACCCTTAATGATAGAAACGCGGAGAAATGACGACGGCCTCATTTAACAGTTAACGAATAATTTAAAAGAAGATGTCTCAGGCGTTTAAGGTCGAGCGTAGCACATAAGTAAGAGAGTGAAGTACAAATTGTTCACAATTTGTTTTGTAGTAAGATTCATTAATTGCACGAAGTTTCTTCTCAAGTCGCCGAGCATGACCTGATGCGATTATGTCTCAGATCTTAAATTATTCGGTGTAAAGATAATTAATAGAATGCAGCCGGTGATTCTCTTAATGAATAGCGAAAAATGCTTCAAAGATAAACTCAGCTTAATAAGAGAATGATTAATGAATGCTAGAAATGCGCTTTTTAGTCTCCGGAAGACGATCGCCCTTAAGAGATTAAATAAGAAATTTGTTTAATA
>JAABUO010005351.1_pt1 | contig 14958 bp, 20 predicted proteins | sample 5559291 | NCBI WGS metagenome assembly JAABUO01 (sample SAMN10711878, study PRJNA513372) | rock metagenome | isolation source: Antarctica rocks | place: Antarctica: Victoria Land, Finger Mt sud
TCTAGCAAACCCTGTTGGTCTGTGCTTGCCAGGGTCTGTTGCATCTGACAAGGGCAAAAGGGGTTTAGGGTTTGTGCTTGCCAGGGTCTGTTGCAAATGACAGATGCAAAACAGGGTTCAGGGGTTGTGCTTGCCAGGGTCTGTTGCATCTGACAGATGCAGAAAAGGGTAGCAAGAAGAGGCTGCTTGTGGCTTCAGTGATTATCGCCCCAGCGACAGCACATGCACCTGTTAGTTTCTGTACAGCCATAAAAATACAGCAGCAAAACTATATTGTATTACAGGTCCGGTTGTTTCCTTCCAGCATTGTGATTTGGTGCAATGACAGTTTCATAAAGAGTTATCGTAACATCAATTACAACACCACAGGAAGACTTCGCAAAGGAAGTTCTTCATCTCGGCAGACAGGTCACAATAATGTCACCTGAAGGAGCTGCAGCTGCGGAAGAAGAGGAATTGCTTGACTGCAAGCCAGCAAAGCCACTGCTCTTGCCGCCAAGTCCAGATGATGTGCTGATGTTGGCTGCTGCAGCAGGGCTGCCACAGACCACTCCCAGCTCTGGCAAGCCACTGCGTTGATTGAGGGTAATTACCATTCGGCCTGGGACCAAGGCCTGCTGAGCCCCCCTGCTACTCATCACAGCCTCCTACAATCAGACATGTTGACTGGTTTGTGACTCAGCCACAGCATTACATTCAGCACGGTTAACAGAGGGGTGTTGGTGTTTGCTGGCCCTTGAGCTACTTCTTGCAAGCTCCTGCGGTCACACCAGATACCACCTCACGTCTGCACCTCTGCCTGGCAAATGGCTCAATTGCACAGTGTCATCACACACTTGCCATTGGTGCCACTGCTTGCTGGTGACCTCAGCTGTTCACTACAGCCTCCTGCAGGTGCAGTTGTGACTGCACAGTCACAACACACTGCACCACTACAGTGTCTTCAGGTTTTGCCACCTGCAGTCACCGGGCACATGCATCAAGATGCCCTGGTCTTCAACCTGCTTTGGAAATTTGTCTCTTGCATCTGCATTGCTGGTGATCTTGCAGAGGCTGTGTATCTTGGTTTAAAGCATGGCTCACGCAATTGCTTCGTGCATGCCGAGCCTGCCTGCTTCCTGTGGGCATGTATGCCTGTCTTAATGTAGTGCTATTGCACAATAATAATAATAGTAATAATAATAATAACAACAACAACAATAATAATAAATAATAATAATAATAATAAGCAAGCTGTCATGCATGGACAATCTAGGACCGGCCAGCAGTACCATTGTTCATGCTGACTGCAGTCTCATGCAAGGCTGACATTCAGCAGCCTGATGCCGAGTCAGGAAAGATGGGTGCCCTACTTGTATGTGAGTGGTGAGGTCATGGATGTGCTCGGACAGGTGGTAGTATTCCTGAACATGCTGTTGAGAGGTTGCATGGGGGCTGTGGGGCCAGGGCTTTGCCCTCAGGGCATCCAGGCGGGCCTTGCCCTCTGCTAGCTTCTGCAGGGCTTCTGGGTGGCTACGCTGTGCGTGGAACTCTGCAAAGCTGCGCTTCAGCATGTCCTCCACCTGTTCAAACATGCCACACACACACCCACTGACTCATTGTCATTCCATAAGGGTTTAGGAGTCAGGGTTTCGTCAAATACCTTTAAATGTTCAGTGCTAAGTGTATGTTGACTTCGCAATCATTGTCTGTTGAGTCCCCTGGTGAGTTGCAGAGACAGGACATATCAATGGATGTGTTGGTTGATGATGGTGTCATGACAACACTGGCAAGCGCTGCAGCTGAACTGTTCAAACAATTCCACAACGCTCTGCTGCAATGTGCCCAGTACTGCTGCACACAGCCGCTGCCCGCACGCTGTGCTACACCATCATCAAGCCCTGAAGTATGCTGAAGCAGGCGATCTATGACAATTTTGACCTGTCATGTGCTGTCCGGTGCAATTGTGACGTTGCTATGGCATTCATATGGGTCAGCAAAGTATATCATTGCAGGTTCAAGCTCTGCGCAGCACAGCACAGCACAGCACAGCACAGCACAGCACAGCACAGCACAGCGCAGCACAGCACAGCACAGCGCAGCACAGCGCAGCACAGTACAGACCTTGAGGTCCTCTACCCTGAGCAGGTTCAAGATCATGGAGTATGTGAGGCGAAACTGGCTCTCAAGCTTGGTGGCTTTGCCTGTCATCATCTTACGCACATCACCCTCGTCTGGAACCTGTGACCCAACACAGGCCCTCACTACCTTGTTCTTACTCCCTAACAAAGCCGTCACTATCAACATACAGCATGCAACTCACTGCTGCAGAGTATCACTGCAGTGATACTCTGCAGCAGTGCTTCTCAAAAAACAAGTAGCTACTAGTACAGTACAATGGCTTATTGTGTGCAGTGGTGACTGCACAGTGCTCAAGCCGGGGGCGCAAAGTTGCTACGTGTCATGTGCATGTCATGTGTGTCATGTGTTGGTGTTATGCATGCTGGGCAGGAAGATGAGGAAGGCTTACGTCATCCCAGCAGGCAATGATGACTGTTCCAACAGGGTCCAGACCCCGCCTGCCAGCTCGCCCTGCCATCTGTGTGTACTCCCCACTCAGTAGATTCCTGTATGTTGCAGACACATTCAGCCAGAGGTTATAGGGTTTAGCCTTAACAAAACCATCTGAGTGTACTCCCCACTCAGTAGATTCCTGCATAGGGTTTAGGGTTGAACCCTAGGGTCAAACCTAATTGCAGACACATTCAGCCAATAACCGAACCATCATATAAGCTCAAGGTGGACTGAGAAGAGTAGACACTAAAGAACAACTGCAGCCACTTGCATTACCATTGCTGTAGCTGTTACCAGTAGGAGCGTGTTGCAGCAGCAGAACACAGGGTTCAGTGCATGGCTTCTGTTGTGTTCCTGTTTGATGCACTGCAGAAGCGCAGAGGTTTTGTAATTGACTGTGACCATCACGCCATACATTTCATGATGTGTTGCCATAACCGGCTGCTTAACAGCACAAGTGGGCACATGGCTGAATGCAGCATCAAGCACCAAGATGTGAGGACAGTTGGCTGCTTGCAGAGGGCTGCACGCCTGCCGGTTGGAACAGCACATATGCTACATGACAACAATACTGCAGGACAGAAACCCCCTTGCCCTCTGACTGTCATCATGGTCCACATGACCGTCAAGCTAAGGGAAGCTTGATCCCACCTCCTTGAGCTCGTTAAAAAAGGTGTCCCATGGCCAGCATCTAGTCTTAAGCATGCAGATGTAGCCAGCCTATTTGCCATTGGTTGCAGAATATGCATATAACACATAATATAATACAGCATATTGTAATATAGTACAGTCCTCTCTCCCTCTCTCTTTGTACAACAAGACATGATACAACATTCTATTATACAATATATATACAGTATAATATGTGTATTATACAGTGTTAAAGGCAAGAGTGGCAGTAGATGTGCACCTGAAAGACTTGCCATCATGCTTACGCAGGCTCTGGAAGACCACAGTCCGGGCAGGTGCATTCACACCCATGGCAAAGGTCTCAGTTGAGAACAGCACCTTGATGAGGCCTCGGCAGAACAGCATCTCCACCACTTCCTTCATGATAGGCAGCAACCCTGCATGCCGGCATGAGATCACAGCTGGTTAACTGGCAAGGGGATGTGAGCATGAAGCAGTGGGAAAGCCATGGCAAGTTCGCGTCCTTGTCATAGACTCAGCAATTCTGCATGAGGTAGCTGCATTGATGTGGACTTCTTACCTCAAGACAGCTGCAGAGGCAGCCTTAACGTGGCCAAACAAGTCTAAGGCACGACTACCTTATGAAAGTCTTATTATGCATGGCAGACAGAAGGCCCTTTGTGACGCAAGGGAAGTGTGTGCTGCAGGTCGGAGCACCCTTTGCAACTGTGAAATAAGCTATCCTATGCACATGAGCAGATGACAGCTTGTAAGTCTCACAAAATGATTCTGCCTGGCACAATGGCACAAACAAGATCTGTCTTTGGTGTGTGCATTCAGCCCAAGGTCTCAACCAGCTGGGCAAGCTAGAGACACACATTCTGCAATATGGCCCACATCATGTACATATGCAGACTGCTGAAGGATTAGCTACATTTGAGAAGCTGCGACATAGCCATATCGCGTATAATTTGCAAGGAGGGCCCTGCCTTGCAGATGTTACATGTTACACACATTGGCAACAGCTCAACGCACATGAACTCTGAAGGAACCAATAGCATTGGCACTCAAGAGATGACAGACATCAGGAATGTGAGATTCAACACAAATTGGCATGGGGCGTTTTAAGCCGTCTTGTCAGCAGCTGATTCAGCTGCTACGTTGGAGATTGCTGAGAACCTTGAGAGTGCTCACACTGCAACCTGGCCTCGGTCTTGACACAACAATGCAGACATGCAGAAAGCTGAAATCAAAAACACACTGACACGGTGTACTATAGGGCATCTTGTCAGCATCCATTGCATCCTCATGACTGCAATTGAATTGAATTGAATTGAATTGAGTTGAATTGAATTGAATTGGATTGAATTGAATTGAATTGAATTGAATTGAATTGAATTGAATTGAATTGAATTGAATTGAATTGAATTGAATTGAACTGAGTTGGATTGGATTGAAGCAAAGACAGACCTGCATGGTGCACACCGAGGCCTCTCTTCAGCATCTGCTTCAGCCTGATGATCTGTGGCAGCCGCCTGTCTCCTCCCTTCAACCTAGACACCGACTGCTCCACAAAGATGTGGATTTCAGCCTTCTCTGACGCACTTGTCAAGTCCAGGCTGTTGAGGTTGTCTGCCGTCTGGTCAATGCGCTTGCGGCTGAAGACAAAGACCACCACTGGCAACAGTTTCCTGCAAGGACATGTGGATTGTGATCCCAAGTGACCAGGAAGTTGCATGCAAAGCCTTATGATCTGTGTTAGTGCAGCTTTGCCCAGATGGGTTTTTTTCGTCAACCATGCATGACGCCAGGTTATGAGCTGTGTGAAATTGCTCAATTCTGACAATCTTTGCATGGGAAGTTGGTGTCATCATACTGCAAGCTGACTTCACAAGCTGTCGCTGACAGCTGCGTTTGACAGGAGTTCCGGAGCGAATAATGCCACAACACTGCAAAGTGAACCAATTGGCTGTCAGTAACAGCTGATTGGGCAAGTGTTTTGGCCAAGCATTGCCATTGATGAAATGACATGGCAGTAGCCATGCAGACATCAACACAGAGGCAACTACTCACTTTTGATTGAGCTGGTCAATGAGAGCTAGCCATTGCGTCCTCTCAGTCTTGAGACCGCTGTTGCTGTTGGCGCCCTGCCCCCGGCCCCCTGCTGCTATGTGGGCCCTGGCTTGGCCTGCACCCCCACCCCTGCCACCTGCACGCCCGCATGCTTGTTACTATCACACTCCCTGTTGTGTGTCCCATTACACGATGACCGTCATGTTACTAGTAAGCACAGCTGTGAAGTAGCGAGCGTCCAGGCCACTTCCACTGTTGAATGGTGTCACATAAGGATTTTTCCAGCTGACAGTTATATGCTGCTGCATTGCTGGTAAGGATCATTCCTGGACAGTTGAATTGCTTGCAAGGACAAAGAAGCCGCTGTTGCTGATCAAAGGGACTGTTCTCTTCAGACTCACCCATAGGGGCCCTGCCTCCGCCCCTGTTTGGCGCAGCCCTGCCTCCCCGGGCCCCTCCATCACCCCTGCCATCGGGCCGCTGGGCTTTAGCTTCCTTGTTGGTCGTTGGGACGGCGTTCTTCTTCTTCCACGCCAGCTTAGCTTGTGAGAAGCCCTACACAGGTGCGTTTTGTACTGCTTAACAATGATGCGGTTGTCAAGGCTGGTGAGCAAGAAGTGCATGTAACACCTGCCTTGTCAGCACATTTAAGCCTCGTGTCCAATGTAGCGCAGACTCGCATTTCAACATGTTGATGCAACCCTGAGGCATATTGCCAGAAGGGCGCCTTTCAGGCCCGCCACTGTCAGCTTTTTGGGTCCTGCATTTGACTTCGAGTGTCTCAAGTCCAAAGGGCTAAAAGCAGCGGACCAGAAAGGTGCCCTTCCGGCAATGTGCCCCTAGGGTTGCATCAGTACTGCTGACCACAGACCAAAGCGCACTGCCGGGAAATGACTCAGGCAGCAGGGCAGGACTAGAGATGAGGTCACCCCAACAACACACAAAACAGCTTCTGCACTGCTGGAACACACCTCCCCTAGGAACGTGTCTTGCCGGCAGATGTTGTACAACTGGCCATTGTAGTACAGGTTGTGCTCCAGAGGAACAGGCCGCTTCAGCGTGCCAGACACAAACAGCTGGCGCCGTTTGGTGCGGCCCACCCAGTCTGCAAACTCCATCACATTTGGCACTGTGGCTGACAGCAGGATCAGGTTCACGTGGGCTGGCAGCATGATGATGACCTGCAGTGTGATGAAACCACAAAACGTCCAGATGAGGTACACACAGGCAAAGCATGGAGCAGAAGCTGCAGTAGAGCGCAGCGCAGCATGTCTTGGCACAGCATAGCGCAGCACGGCACAAGACAGCATAGCACAGCATAGCACAGCATGGCACGGCGCAGCACAACCCAGCACAGCACAGGTCACCTCAGCCCAGCCTAACTCAGTTCAGCACAACGCATTTCAAAAAGCATAGCTTGGTATAGTACAGCCCAGCATGGATGGACACAACACAGCATGGATGGGCACAGCACAGCATGGATGGGCACAGTACAGCACTTTGCAGCACGTCTGCATCTGAGGTATCACAGCACAAGGTTGGTGCTTCAGAGTCTGTGTGAGGATGTGATCCATGGCCAGCAAGATTCAGCATCCATGAGCGCGACTGACCTCTTCCCACACCACGCCTCTCTCAGCATCATTTACGTAGTGTACTTCGTCAAAAACCACAAACTCAATGTCTCTGATGATGTCTGCTCCCTTGTAAAGCATGGACCGCAGGATCTCTGTGGTCATGATCAGGCAGGAGCTCTCAGGCTTCAAACTCACATCCCCAGTCAGCAAGCCTGTCTGCAAGCAAACAACAAACACAGCTTGAGGCGGCGCCCAACAACTGCCATGATATGGCAGAAGAGTACCCAACGACATGCATATGAATAGGGAGGATGCTCTCACAGCGACTGGTCCTTGCTACAAATACAAGAAGGGACATGTGGGAGGGTGAGCACCCATGTGAGGCCATGTCCAACTGTATGGTCTTGCAGCTAATGGCTGATGCACGCTCATAAGCAATGCTGTGAGAGGCAGGCACAACATGCAAGCATTGTGGCATGCTTGGTACGGGTTGCTGCTGCTCAAATCATGCAAGACAGCATCACTCTGTGACTGCATTGTTGTCAGTGTGTGGCTTCCAAGTAAGGCTACCAACACTTGGCCTCATACAGGGGGCTACTTGGGATTTTACCTGTTTTACATACCCTTTGGGGAAACAGAGCAAGTGAGTGAGTGGATGGATGGATGGATGGATGGATGGATGGATGGATGGATGGATGGATGGATGGATGGATGGATGGATGGATGGATGGATGGATGGGTAGGATTGCAGTCTTAGGCAGACAGACTCACCAGGTGTGAACAGGGTGGTGGCAAAGCAGATGTACCTCAAACGTCTCCCCAAAGTCCCTGAACTTCTGGTTGGAGATGGTTTTGATGGGAGAGGTGTAGATGGCCCTTGTGCAGTGCTTGGTGGCCAGGGCAAAGGCATACTCAGCCACAACTGTCTTGCCAGCACTGGTGTGGGCAGCTACAAAGACCGAGTGGCCCTGTTCCAGATGCAGCACGGCCTCCTTTTGGAAGGGGTCCAGCTCAAAGGGGAAATTATGTGCCAAGTTTGGTCTCAACCTATGAAACGGAGCAGGCATCTGTCCCTTGAGACTTCAGGGACAAGTGCTAGCACTCACTATGACAATGAGGACAAGCAGCCACAGCTGCATTTGCAAGAAGCCATGTTGCAAAGCATGCAACATGCAGTGCATTGCTGCGTGCAGCACAGGGTGCAGAGACAGCAGTATCATGGTCTGCTTCCTGACTATTGGAAGGCCATTTTTGCCAACATGGGTCTCCGCCTACATGGACCTCAAGCAGTGCCTTGATGCAGGCCAACATTGAAGGAACAAGCGATTGCAATCTTTGCATAGCAACATGGCCGGGTAGACACTCAAGGGGAGTTGTGTAAGTTGGGCTCACAAATGGTCAGGCCACCTGCTATTGTGGTTGGAAATGCCTTACTACTCATTGCCACATCAGCGCTGACTCACTTGTTGAAAGCAACTTCCAGGTTAGGGAATCCCCATGGCATGGCCCAGTCATACTCACTCTTCTTCTTGGGCAGAGGGGAGGGGGGGCCAGCCCCATGCTGAGCCCAGGGGGTAAGATCCCCTATACCAGCTTGCAGCACATTATCCAAAGCCTCCTTGGCTAGTCCAACTCCATGCTGATCTACATTTACCAAAATTGGCTACTCAGCGACATACGACAAGTTGTCGAGCTCTGGAGGCCACAGATTGAACGCATGCTCTGCCTGGGATCTCACCAGTCCACTGCTAAATCCATGATGGATCTTGACTAAACCTTGGTGGTATGCCATGGTAAACAATATGCCTCATACCAAGCGTAACACTGCTGCATATGCTTCTCAAGCCAAAGACATGCATGATGCAGAACGGAGTGCCATCTGTACATGGCATATGAGCATACACTGGGTCATACATGCTTGGGCTCACTGATGTGTAGCGGTGAAAAAAGAACAAAGGGATATTCTAAATCGGAGGTAAACACAAAGAATCACCAGAAATACAACTTGTTCAACTTCTCAAACCGCCATGCAGGAGCTTGAACAAGTAGAGTGGACAGTGACGGACCTACAGCTCCTTCTATCTGAGAATTGTCAGGCAAGTTTGCCAGCTGTGTCAGCACACTGGTCTCTTGATGAGGCGCAAGAATCTGCACATGCCACAGCATTGCATTCAAAAATCAAACGGCAGATGCTACTCGGGATCCATTTTGTTGTGCAGGAAACTGCCAAGCGACTCTGATGTCCAGCACATACACAAAAAGTGGGGCATGCAAGATTCTCTATACAGCTGCCACCTGAGCACATCAGAGCATCATCAGAAGCAGGTACAGGCAGTTGTTTTACATGGGTACTTTATATCTTAGGGTGCTCTGCTGAATTTTGGCTCAGCAGCACCTTCCTTACAGAGCTGAACTTTCACTGGCCTGCCAGTAAAATGGAGCTAGCCTACAAAGTGTGTTACAGCCTGAATGCTCACCTCAGTGTCTGGCACATGATCATCAGGGGTGGCAACTTGACGCTCCGGCTCCTCTTCTTCTGCCATCCACACATCTTTGAACAAGTCCTCCAGTGCCACCTTGGCACCTGTCTTCTCTTTCTCCTCTGTGAGGCCACTCACTGCTGATGCGCCATTGGGGAAAGCTGAAAATGGCGCTGCTTCACCTGCAGCACCATGGAGCATCATTGATACTGTTTAGGAAGGTGGCCAGATCCTTGTCAACTTGACCTTCTCAAGCCTATCTGCGGTACAATTGACTGCAAGGCATCACTGGACAATGCAGATGCTGCTGCTGCTCCGGCTGGAGCACAAGGTAAGCATGTGTCACTTGCCACAAGACCTTAAGTGGACCTTTGGTGACTCCTGCACTCTGCTGTCTCAAAGCACCATGCACGACCGATGATGCCGCATCAAAAGCTGAAGCAACATTGCACTGAGGCAATCCTGCCTGGAACAGTAGAGATGGCTGGAACACAAATGGGCACCTTACCTGCTGTGTCATCATGATCCAGAGGATCTTCTTCTGTTTCCCACGGGCCAAACCAGCCCTGGCTGAGGCCTGGGGCAGTGATGCGGGGCAGGCTGCCAGACTCCAGTTGCTTCAGCCATGAGCCTGTGGCTGCTTCCTCAGCAGCTTTGCTTGCAGCAGTGCTGACAGCTTCCACAGCTTCACCACCTGGATGACACAGCAGACTCCAGAGGCTTCACAATGGGGTGTAAAAGGAGGAGAGGAGGTTGTCTGGGGGTCTTTGAGGGTGTGCAGAGGGACTCACAAAGGCCACATGATTCACATGAAGAAACAGTCTGCACCGGGGTTGTGGGGCAAGGAGCACACAGTTGCGTGTCCTTGAACGGGTGTCCAGCTGAATGCGGGGACAGCAGACTTGCAAGCAGCCGAAACTTATATGCATGGCAAGATTGGGGAAGGGGGCAGGGGAGGGTAGGGGTCATGCTGATGGCTGCGGGACCCTCCTGAGAATATGCAGTTGGCATCCCAAATGCACAGGATCTGGTCTGCCATAGAGAGTTAGGCAGAGCGTGGATCCCATCATCCAATTTTGATTGAATGCTGGTTTGTCCTGATACTGGGCCAACAAAGCTTTGAGCCAAAGCAGCACATGTCATTAAACAAGTGCATACCTGGAGTAAACGGCATAGAGACAGTGCTGCCTCGCACAAATTCCCTTGTGTTCTGCCTTGCATGGGGCCGCCTGAGCAGAGATGCTGAATTTGTAGCCTGCAACCACCAGTTCTGTAAACTTACAAAATACCAAGCTAGGCTTCGCCATTGCCCTGGTTCTGAGAGTGCTCGGCTTGATGACGCAATACAGCATGCTGAGATGTCTTCTAGGTTGCTTGCAGGTGTCAACCAAATGTGCAAGGGTTGCATGTGCATACCAACCTCTGTGTCAGACGCAAAGACTTCTTTAAAACCCACAGGCTCATTTGTTTTTTGTGGGTCTGAAAGCACAGGTTCAACAGCAGCATAGGGCGGGAAGGAATCGGTCCAGAGAGTAGGAGCAATAGCTGTGGTGCTGAGAATATGTCCTGCAGGCATTTAGAACCACACTTGCCATGCTGCATGTGTGACACTGTGCGCCCTGTTGCAGGCCAGCGCGAAAGTCGCATGCTGAGCAATTAGCTGCAGCTGAACGGCAAAGGAGGGGGACATCACCTGGAAATGTTTGCACATCTGCACATAATGCACCAAGCTCAAATTGCTCATTCCAAGCCTTAGCCAACCAAGCAGAACCAGGAGGTAAGGGAGGATCCTGCACTCATTAACACGCCGTTTGCAATGTTGAAGGGACACTCTGTTATATACCTTGGCGGGCAAGGTAATATGGTGTGCATGTGACCATCCAAGCATCGGACAGGATGAACGCAAGACCTGCAGCGAAGCAGGCTCGTGTTGGCTCGCTAGCCACAGCCCAGAGTCCCCACACATTCCGGCGACAACTTGCATGCTTGCTCCTGATCCTGCCCTCAAGACTGCCGCGTCTGACTTGTACCCCGGGTGCGGCTCCAGTGACGATGCTGTATCTCGAGGCAGTGATCAAACCTTCTCAAATCATTCTGGACACTTTGCAAACTCAACTACACAGCTAACAGCGCGGGCGTAGTTCGGCGTAAAATTGGTCGGAACGCCAGTCCTGTATGTCCGACGTGGTAAGCGAGCAGGAGACCACAAGAAAAAGCGCATGCACAACTTCGTTCGAAGTTAAGGGTCGTTGCCAGAGTTTGCCGCAACACAATTGCGCATTTGCAGTAGTACAGTTGCAACCTTCATGCAGCGCTGGCGCAGCATCGAAGGACAGCGTCGCTTAGAACCAGACTACAGTGGCACCCAGCTTGTCCATCAAGGCGATAACGTCATAATGCAACATGCATGTGCGAGGAAAGGTCCGTGGTACCTTCTATCGCCGTGTTGTACTCACTCTGGTGCAGTGGCAGCTCTTCCGCAACGCTCTGATCGATCTAGTTAATTGAGTGTCGGCATCGCGTCACTTGTCAACGTGCCTCCTCTGTGTATAATTTAGGATTCTGTGGTGGTCAGACGGGTTGTCTGCTTCTGTGGACTTGTTAGGTCACAATATAGCAATATACTGGGCCTTGGGCACATTGTAACAGTTGCGTGACATAGTGTTTATCAACTCTCAAAGAGAGTGCTGGTATATTGAGGCTGTCATGGTGCGAAACTGTTTCTTGCTGAGTGCGTCCCGTCCGGATTAGTCTGCTTTCCTTGTTCCAGCTAGCCCTCTTGTTCACGCAGGCATCTCGTATCCTAGCCAATCTCATAGTGGCTGGCGGGAGCGTCATTGTGCGTGCAGCTGCAACTGCATGGAGACAAGCTGTCGTTAGTAAGTGACAGAACTGTCCTATGCCAAGCAAGGTGTTGTTAACAAGTTGCAGTCATTCAAAGTTTGGCACAATGCAGATGGACAAAGGAGTGGCATAACACCTGAAAGTCTTAAGAATGCGGCAGCTGTCAGCAAGCAAATGAACCTGGAGGAGGCATATAAAATTTTAGGCACCGACTCCAACGCAGGCATAGAAGAGGTCATGAAGGTGAAGGCAATATGCTTTCTGAGTTGCTTGTATGTCTGCTGTCAACGGTCAAGCAACATGTTGCAAGGCACCATGTGAGCTGATATTGGTGCTGCTGCAGCGATATGCGCATCTCATGCAGCAAAATGAAAAGCATGGAAGCTTTTACTTGCAATCAAAGGTCTACAGAGCAAAGGAACGAATAGAACAAGAAGTCCAGGAACAGCACGGGGGCTAGTGATAGCTCACGGTATCAATGTTGTACGGCATGATTCTGAAAATGCTCATGAAACCCAGACACTCGCACTGGGGTCGCCAAGGCTTTTAGTGCTTTTTTTAGCGCTGTCTATGTGCAACAGCCCCCTTGCAGCATTGGCAGTCACAGCTCAGCTATCTGACATCTTGGACTCCATCCTAATTGCAAGTGATGCCAAAGTCTGCCCTGGGAACTGCACATTTGCAATGTTTGACTGCTCTCAAGGTTGGTTGGGTCATGTGCCAACCACGCACCACACTGAGCATCCAATACATGCTCGTAAGCACTCTGTCCGAGACTTTTGCAGGCGGGTTGAATAACTCAGCAATTTTGCTGTTAGCAGAGTTGATCTTTATAAAATATACTGACATCTCAAGCTTTGCAGATTTACAGAACTCAAAAATGTCCAGTATATTGACGCTGTCAGTAGAATGTCACTGCACATGTTTCATTACATGTGCTGTCACATCAGCAAGTTTTCGATCTCTCGCAGCACCCCACAGCGAAGTCTACTTAGCCCTCTCGACATATTGGTGTCCTCCTTATCCTTGCACAAAACGCAACAAGCATGCAACAAGCACACCCTAAAACATAAGGAGCTTGACATGGCTCTTTCGAATACCTAACACAGGTAATACCCAGTTCCCAAAGCCAGTACTATGACACTCACGCTCCTGCTCATATAATGCACAGCCACTCAATCTCACATGACTGCCAACATCTGAACTTGGTTGGCTTGGTCCATCTCTGCTTGTCTAGCATACCTTAGCCAAGCACAGCACTCTATTGTACAGGATTATCTGTCTCTCAGGCAGCAACCTTCTGCTCTACCTTTGTATGGGAGGCACCATTGCCGTTGCTCAGCACATCTATTGATCTACCCAGCATCAGCTTGTCCCTCCACTCTGGCAGTATCCTGGTAGGTCTGTAGCGATGGTCCAGACAGACAACAATGCATGTAGCTGACAGCGCCACCTGCACCAGAAATAGTATATTGGTACCAGTCAAATGGGGGCAAGCTCTTTTGCCCCTTCAAGCAAATAAGAAAAGTCAGTCAGACAGGACAACAGGCAAACAAGTCAAACAGGACATGAAGCAAACAAGACATGCAGGAATTGCACTCAATGCTTCTGACCAACACGTAACACTGAGACATGAATTTTACCTCTTCTTTGCAGGCTTGCTCATCTTCCTCAACCTTGACTAGTTCTTGGTACAGGTGGAAGCTGGTTGCACTCACTTTTGTCACCCAAGCCTTACTGTTGAAAGTGTCACGAGTCCGCAGCGGCCTAGTGTACTTCACATTGCACTCTGATAGTGCCAAAGCATTGCCAGCCCGTGCAAATTCCCCAGAGTTGAAGCCAATGTAGTGCATCCACTCCTCACGAACTGCAAGGCAAAGGCTTTGTCAAATAAGAATTCCAGAGTGGGAAAGCAAGCTGTTCGTGAAGACGCCAAGACAGAACTGGCGTTGCTGATGCAGCAAGCAACTGGGGCAAGCACACTTGTGAGCTCACCATGCTGCAAGTAGTTCAAGTAGACAGCATTGTTGACAACACCATATTGATCCAACTCATAATCTCTGACTTTCATTTTGATAGCAAAAAAAGGATCTCCTGCAGGCCTGGTTACTTTACCCATGGCATCACACCTGCGGGGATCATGCGCTTTTTTACCACGCCGCGAGTAGTCTTTGACATGCGATTGTTGCAAAGAGCGTATACCGTAGACTCTTTCGCTGACCGCATAAGCGAGAGCTGTGTGCATGTTGTGCCTGTTGTCTCAGACTGGATGATTGGCGCCGGATTAAGCAACGTCGGGGACCAAAAGATGTGCTCCCGTCACCGCATGTGTTGCTTGTAAGCAGCTGAGGTCGCTGAAGGCCTCCCGCGACACTCATCGTTGCCTTTTTTTTGTTTACAGCTACTGGTCCCGTCGTGTATAGGCACGGCCCTTGTGAGCAACCTATGCGTTTACTTCAGTTTATTGCTGAGGACAACCGTCTGGGCATGCTCTCACGGACTGGCAAGAAACGCGTACGTCGGTGTCCAGCAGTCGATCGATGCAGAGTTAAACCATCGGTGGAAAGAGCTAACTCAGCTAGTCGCACATCAGTCATCCTGAGCCCTGACTCAGAATGATGACCTGGAGCCACCAACAATCAGCAACATATGCCGGCAACATGGCTTCTTGTCGGCCTTGAATCCCACTGTAAGCATGCAGTGGGGTTGAAGTAGCCGTCTATGGATGAAGATTTTTTCAGCAGCTATAGTCAAATTCTAATGTTTCCTAGAAGATCTTCCTGAGCTGCAACGTATGGCTGCAT
>JAABUO010005354.1_pt1 | contig 14950 bp, 17 predicted proteins | sample 5559291 | NCBI WGS metagenome assembly JAABUO01 (sample SAMN10711878, study PRJNA513372) | rock metagenome | isolation source: Antarctica rocks | place: Antarctica: Victoria Land, Finger Mt sud
TGCGCCGCTTCCTCGCCGGCGAGGAACTGCGCAACACGGTCGACACGCGCGCCGGCTACTGATATCGACAGGGGTGACGGGAGGAGGGGACATGATGGACGAGAGGATCGGCCGGGGAGGGGGGGCGTCCGACGACGCGACGGTAGCGCGGATGGTGGGTGGCCTCTCGCCCCACGCGCGGGACCTAGCGCTCCAGGGCGTCGAGGCCGCGCGCGCGGCCGACGCGGGGGACGCGTTCGGCTACCTCGGCGGCCTCGTCAATATGCGCGCGCTGGAGTCCGACGGCGACGACGCGGCGCTCGCGATGGACGTGACGCCGAACGCGCTCAACCGCTACGGCTATGTGCATGGCGGCATGCTCTTCACGCTCGCCGACTACGCCATGGGTGCCGCGGCGCGCGGCCTCGCCGGCGAGGGCAAGAGCGCCGTCACGCTCGAGGCCAAGGCGAATTACCTGACCAACGCGCGCGAGGGGATGCTCGTGGCCCGCTGCATAGCGCTGCACCAGACGGAGCACCTGATCGTACTCGAAACACGCATCGTCGACGCCAAGACGGATGCGCTGATGATGGTCGTGACCGGGACCTACTACATCATCCCTCGCCAGACGGGCGACGCGGACGAGGACGGATGAGGCGGGCGCGGGACGGCGCGCCGTGGTCGACACACGCGTCGGCGATGCGCGCGAGGCGTAGCGCGCGAGGCGTAGCGCGCGAGGCGTAGCGCGCGAGGCGTAGCGCGCGAGGCGTAGCGCGCGAGGCGTAGCGCGCGACAGGTCCAGGTCAGAGAGCAGAGCGTTCGTCGTGAAGAGATAAGGAGATGGATATGACACAGGACGTACGAGACACGGGGCAACCGCACGACGACGACACCTTCTCGGGCGTGGACGAGGGGGGACTGCGCGGCGAGCACACCCCGTACGCGGGCGGCTACGACCGCCAGCCGGCGGACGAGATGGTGGCGATCGACGCGGCGCGCGGGCACGCCGACGCGCCGGGGGCGGGGCCGAATAGCGACGCCGACACCCTCATCGACGACCCGCACGCCTCCCGCGACAATCGAGCGTAGCGCGCGGATGGCAGCGGGGTCATGATGCGGGTGTCCGCGACGCCCCCCCTGCCCCGCGGGCGCCGTCATCAGGACCCCGCTAATTAGGAGACGAAATGGAGGACAACACCATGGCACACACGCTCACCGTGGGCAAGCGACGCGGCCTGCGCGAGATCACCAGCGAGGGCGGTATCTTCACCATGGCCGCCGAAGATCAGCGCGGCTCCATGCGCAAGATGCTCAACCTGGACGACCCCAAGGGCGTGAGCGCGGCGGAGATGACCGACGTCAAGACGGACATCTGCCGCGCGCTCAGCCCCTACGCCAGCGCCATGCTGATCGACCCCGAGTTCGGCGCCGCCCAGTCCATCGCCAGCGGGGCGTTGCGCGGCAACTGCGGCCTGCTCGTCTCGCTCGAGGATACCGACTACGAGCAGGTCGGGGACGACCGCCGCGCCAAGATCCTGGAGGGCTGGGGCGTCGACAAGATCAAGCGCATGGGTGCCTCGGGCGTCAAGCTGCTCGCCTATGTCCGCCCCGACCGCGGCGAGGGCACGACCTACCAACGCGACCTCATCGCGCGCGTCGGCGAGGAGTGCCAGAAATACGACATCCCGTTCATCCTGGAGTGCGTCGGGTACCCCGTCGGCGGCATGAAGGTCGACTCGCCCGCGTACGCGGCCCAAAAGCCCGAGATCGTGATCGAGACCGCGCGCCTGCTCAGCGGCCTCGGCGTCGACGTCTACAAGGCCGAGTTCCCCGTCGACTCGACGTACGAGCAGGACGAAATGAAGATTACCGACTACTGCAAGCAGCTCGACGCGGCGTGCCAGGTCCCCTGGGTCGTGCTCAGCGCCGGCGTCGACATCGAGATATTCCGCACGCAGGTACAGTTCGCCTGCCACAACGGCGCCTCCGGCTTCCTGGGCGGCCGCGCCATCTGGAAGAAGGCGATCGGGCTGGCCCCCGAGGAGCGCCGGCGCTTCCTCGCTACCGAGGCCGTGGACAACCTGCGCACCCTCATCGAGATCGCGCACAGCTACGCTAAGCCGTGGACCGAGCGCGAGAACCCCGGCTTCCAGACGGAGACCATCGGCGAGGAGTGGTATCGACGGTACGGCGGCTAGGCGGTCCACACGGCGGCCCCGGCAGGCCGCGCTCTGTGTCCGCCGTGCCCCAGGAGCGGGCGGAGGGCACGATCGAGGGGGCGCGTGGATCGCGCACGGATAGAGCATCGCGGAGACGAGGAGACAGGGATCGTGTGAGAGGACGAGAGGAGAGAACGATGAGCGACGATCAGCGGACGGACGCGGCCAGCGGTGGCGGTGCTGACGAGGCCGGCGCCCCGGACACCGGCGCGGGCGGGACTGCCACGCCAGGCGGCGGGACCGCGGGCGCGGGGGGGACCTATCCGGCCGAGAAGCTGGACCTCGGCGGCGGGACGAGCGACGGGGACACCCCGTCCACGGACGACGGCGGCTGACGCGCGACAGGGGCGCGCTGGCCGCGAGACGCGCGACGCCCCCAGCCGCCGCAGGACGGGGCGAGCGTCGTGCACGCCGCACCGGGGCCTCCCGCAGTATTCCCGCGGGAGGCGTCATCTCCTGGCGTCCCCGACGACGGGGGGACGGCCTACGCCATCCCCCCGTCGTCGGCGTGGGCAACCGGCGGCTAAAACAGCGGGGTGCCACCGGTGACGCCGATGGTCTGGGCCGAGACGTAGCTCGACTCCTGGGAGGCCAGGTAGACGTAGGCGGGGGCGAGCTCGACCGGCTGCGCGGGGCGCTGCATCGGCGACTGCTGCCCGAACGAGGCGACCTGCTCCTCCGGCATCGTGGAGGGGATCAGCGGCGTCCACACCGGGCCGGGCGCGACGGAGTTGACGCGGATGCCCTTGGACACCAGCTCCGTAGCCAGGGCCTTGGTGAAGTTCACGATGGCAGCCTTGGTCGCGGCGTACGCGAGCAGGGACGGCTCGGGCTGGAAGGCCTCGACCGAGCTTGTGTTGATGATCGTGGCCCCCTCTTTCAGGTGCGGGACCGCCGCCTTGCAGAGGTAGAACATCGCGAAGATGTTGGTGGCGAAGGTGTACTGTAACTCCTCGGCCGGGATCTCCGTGATGCTCTGGTAGGTGCGCTGGAAGGCCGCGTTGTTGACCAGGATGTCGAGTTTGCCGAACTCCTGCACCGCGCGCTGCACCAACTGCTGGCAGTGCGCTTCCTCGCTGATGTCCCCCGCGACCGCGATCGCCTTATGCCCGGCGTCTTGCACCACGCGCAACGTTTCCCGCGCGTCCTCGCCCTCGTCGAGGTAGGAGATGAGCACGTCGGCGCCCTCGCGCGCGAAGGCCAGGGCGACGGCGCGGCCGATGCCGCTGTCCGCGCCGGTGATGAGCGCGGCCTTGCCGGTGAGGCGTCCGGAGCCCCGGTACGACTGCTCGCCGTAGTCGGGCTTGGGGTCCATCTGCGACTCGATGCCGGGTGGGTCGATGTGCCGCGTGGCGAAGGGCGGCTTGGGGTACTGCGTGAGGGGGTTCTGCGTCGTCGTCTGATCCGTCGCTGTCATGCCAGATACTCCTCGTGCTGCGTGAGCGTAGGGCACCGGTAGCGACAGCACGCGGCATGCCACGGCACGCGGCGGGCCAGGGTCTGTGGCGACAACGATCGCCCTCTGTCTGTCTCTTTCTTGGCGGACATAACCAACCCGTATCCCTCTCATCATGCGTGCCCGTGTGCCCCCGTCGCCGCTGTCCTCACCTCATAGCTGCTGTCGGGGGTATGCGTGTCGGTGAACTCCGCACTCGCCGCGATCCCGTACTGGTCGAGCACCGCGCTCCCGAACAGGTCGGCCGCCTCCGCCCGCCCGACGGCCGTCGCCCCATCGCCCCACGCGTCGAGCACCGTCCCCATCGCCGCCCCATCGAGATGGACCTTGTCCCCCTCGGGCGTCTGGCTGATCCGCCGCACCCGCGCCACCTTGTCGCTGGACACGCGCACCGGCCCCTCCGCATAGTCCACGGTTAGCCCGTCGTCGCGCAGCCGCTGGACGTTGGCCGCCCGCCCCTGCGCGTTGGCGATCCCCTGCACCGCCGCCGTCACCTCCTCCGTGCGCGTCCGCGTCACGTCGCGCGCCTCGCCCGCCCCCGGCTCCTTCTGCCACCGCTGCACGGTGCGCACGTTGACGCCCACCTGTGCGGCGAGCAGCCGATTGCCGGCGGCGATCTCGCGCCGACCGCTGCCGCCGCCCAGCGTTTCCACGACGGAGCGCACCGCCGCCGGCGTCAGCGTCACCTCGGCCGCCACCAGCGCGCCCAGGCGCTCCGTGAGCAGGTCCGCCAGGGCCGGCACCTCAGCCCTCCCCCCCCGACTCCCGCGCCTCGTGCTCCCCGGCTCCCGTGGCCTCGCGGATGAGGGCGAGCAGGCGCTTCATGCCCACGCCCATCGTCAAGGGCGTCGTCGCGCGCCCGTCGTCGCGCAACCCAAACGCCGGCAGCAGCGGGGCCAGGGGTACGCCGGCGTCGTGGACCTTGAAGTGGCCCAGCCCGCTCCCCAGCGTGATCGTCGGCGGGCACGCTTTCACGGCGTCGGGCTCGTCCGAGACGATGTACACGCAGTCGATGTTGACGGCGACGGTCGTACAGCCGGCCGCGTCCATGCGCGCGAGCGCCCGCGACAGGTTGGCCGCGCCCTGCGCCAGGATGGCGTGCCGCCAATCGGGCCGGTAGAGCGCGCTGTCTCGCCGGTGCCACTGCCCCGCCATGCTGCTGATCGTGACCGCGTAGGTGAGCTTGAACACGTCGAGGGCCAGCCGCCCCGCCGGCGTCGTGTCCGCGTAGAGCGCCGCCCGCGCGTCGCGCAGCCGGGCGTACCATGAGGCCAGGGCGCGACTGTGCCGCGTCCAGACGTGGGCGTGGCTGATCGCGACGGCCTGGCCCCGCTCCAGCGCCCGCACGAGCGTCGGTGTGCAGTACCACGCCTCGGCCGCGCCGGCGACGCGCGCGCACCAGTAGCCCGGCAGCTTGGGATCGAAGGGCACGCCGCCCGGATCGCCGGCGGCCGTGCGCTCCTCCAGGTCGCCCAGGCCCAGCTCCACGTTGGCGCACGCCCCCAGCCACGCCGCGTTCTTGTCGTAGCTGTGCAGATAGGCGCGCCCGCGCTCGGCCGGGGCCAGCGTGCGCATCCACACGGTGTCGCGCACCGTCGTCGTCTCGCGCGCCGGCGCCGGCCAGTCCGTCACGGGGTCGCGCTGGCCCCCCCGCGCGCGCCGGCCCAGCGCCACCAGCAGGTCCGTCCCGGTCTTGCCCGGCGAGCGCACGTAGGGCGCGCCCACTGCCGCGGCGTAGCTGGTCAGCGCCGCCAGCAGCGTCCCGGCGTCGGTCTCCTCCCCCCATGTGTCGTTCTCGTCGTAGGCGGGGAACACGACGGCGAGCCCCGCCCCGGCCTCGCCCTTCTTGTCGAGCGCGATCCAGGGGGCCAGGCCCTCGGGGAAGGCGTGCAGGTCACCGAGCGCGTCGCCGACGAAGGGGTGGCGCAGGTGCCGGGGCGTGCCGCTCGCCGCCTTACCCACCGTGGCCGGCTCCGGCAGCCCCGCCGCGCGCGCCCACGCCGCCGTCACCCACAACTGCGTCAGGCCGTGCCGCCGCGCGCCATTATAGAGGTCCCCGATGTGCCGGATCGCGCCCCGGATGGGCACGAGGGGCCGTCCGGGCAGGTGTAGGCCGTCCGCATCGAGCACGCCGATCGTCGTGGACATGGAGGAGGCGCCGATCGTCACGCGTCACTCTCCGATGTGGGAAATAGCGATGGTTGGGTCTGTTGCGCAATCCGCTTGCGCTCCTTCTCCTTCACCTCCTTCACGCTGTCGGTCGGGGTCGGCAGGTTCTCCGGCATCGTGCCGCCAAGATCTTCGATCGTTTTGCGCACAGCCTTGCCGACCTCATAATGGGTGCGGTTCGCGTTCTGCTTGCCCTGGATGTTGTCCCGCCGCAATTTCTCATCGGTCTGCGTCGCGCGGAACAGGTTAGCCGCCAGCTCGGTCGAGCCCATGTGGTCCAGGATATGGTCTTTCCGGGCTAACCCCTTGCGCGTGTGAATGTCGCGCGCGCGGAGCCCCGCGTATAGACCCATGTAGCCATGGTCGACGAAAACGGCGAAGTCGCGCCCCTGCACGACCCCCGCCTGTCCCGCCGCCTCCGCAAGCTGCCGGTTGTGGTCCGCCACCTGCCCGCGCAGGTAGAGCCGCTTCTGGTCCTCGCTCAGGCTTGCGAGCTCGTCGGCCTGCTCTTGGCGCCGCGTCTGCACGGCGAAGTACGTCTGCCCCAGGCTGACATTTGGCTTGGAGGAGTCCGCGTTCTGGACGGTCAGATAGCACGCATAGCGCGACAGATGCATGTCCTCGAGCGACCGCTGGGCGCCCGAGCCAATGCTGACCATCTTGCGCGCGTCCGCAAAATGGTCCTCGACGGCGCGTCCGCTGTTGACACACGCCGTCTCTGCCTTCTCGATCGCTCGCTTAAAGTTGCGATAATTCGTGTCGTAGCCCAGAATGTTGGCGAGATCACGCGCCGACCAATACTCACCTCCCTCCGCGCCCTGCTGCCTGATTTGCTCAAACGGCGAGCTATGTCCGACCTCGACCGGACGGTCCTGCTGCTCCTCGTGTTCATCACCCATTCGCGCACCCTCTCCTGTATCATCACTCGTCATGGCGCACCCCGTCTGATGGCCACCTCTCCTGCCCTACCGCATGCTCATTGCCCCGGTAGCGGCACGGGCCTCTCACTCATCCTACCGTACCCCAACCGCGCGCATCATGGGCAGGAATAGGCACAGTCATCGGACACACGCCCACACCACGGCGGGACGGCCGACGGCTATCTGCCGCACCCGTTTCGCTTGCCGACAACGGCAGGGCGTGGCTGGAGGGACACGCTACCAGTGGAAGCGGCACGGCGATGGATGCCACGGTCGAGCGTGTGATAGACGCTAGGGGTGGATGGACGCCAGACGCCACGACCGTCGTCTCACACGACGATACCGACGACGATGAGACGGTGATGGAGGGTGGGCCGACGGGAGCCACAGCCACGGGGGGTCGTACGGCGATGGGCACCCTGAACGGCCACTCACCGGCCATCACGCCCTGCCTCCCATGCGCGGGTACGGGCACAGCTAGTGCCGTGGTGGGAGATAACGCGGGAGATGCAACAGTCTCGTCGACGGCCTGCCCCATCGTTTGGGCAACCGGCGGTATAGTATCTCCCAATGGCGCGACGTCGTACACGATGTGCACCCCCATGTGGCCTGTGTGCCCTAAAGCCCGTTCGACGCATCCCCGCAACTTGTGCTCCAGCCACTGTTGATGGAACAGCGTCGGCACCGCGACGCGCAGGACGTTCTCCTCCAGCGTGAGGGCTCGTGCGGGGGCGAACCACGCGGTATAGTTCTCCGCTGTGATGTCCCGTCGCACCTCGCCTAACACCACGCGCCACACGACCTCAGCCTCGGTCGTCGCCGAGGAATCGTCCACAGCCGGGATGTCGGGGGGCACCGGGAACGACACGATCGGCGCGCCAGACGCGGGCGCGGTGGCCATGGTCGGATCGTCGGTCGCCACGACGAGGCCCCGCAGCGTGGCAAGCAAGTACGGCATGCGAATGATCGCGCCGCCGCGGCCCCGCTTGGTGATTGTCGGGCCTTGTGACCGCGTGATCGCGGCGGCCTCGTCCAGCAACGACAGGAGGGCCTCGCCGCTAAGGCCACCCACACGCTGCATGTTCAACACTCGTGTGCAGCTGGCCAGCGGCGCGTCGTCGCCGAACTCAGCCGAGAGGTGGGCGACATGCGCGCTCACCGGCGATGGACCGGAATAGGGCGGTATCTCCGTCGTTATGTCATCTTTCGTCATGACCGTCGAATCGGTCGAATCGAGAGGAGGGCACACGCGATACGCGTGTGCCTTTCGTCTCGATAAATCTGTTTGTTGTCTCGTGTTTGTTGTCTCGTCTGTTTGTTGTTGGTTCGATTCGCGCACTAGGGGTGGTTCGATTCGCGCACTAGGGGTGGTTCGATTCGCGTACCACCGTGGTTCGATCTGCGGACCTTTCCCCTCCATTGTGCGGTCGGGGACGCTCGTGTGACGGGAGGGGCAATCGTGGTCCTCATCGCCCGCGAACCATAAGGAGTAGCGTGTCGTGGCCCGATCCCCCCTTGCGTCCTGGGCCTTATGAGAGCGGATTAGGCCAAGCTCTTCCAGGCGGCGCAGCGCGGCCGCGAGGGTGCCCCGGCTCTTGATCCCGCAGCCGCGGTCAAGCACCTTGCCCTCGCGGGTGGTGATGCCATTGAGGAACTGGGTATAGCTAATACCGTCCTCGACCTTCTTGAAACCCAGGGTGCGCCGGACGACGTAGAGCAGTGCGAGCAGCTCGGCATGCCGGAGCACATGCACCCACTCCTCGAAGATCTCGTCAGGGGTGGCGGTCGTGGTAGGCCGTGCGAACGGCATCACACACCTCCCAGGGAGGACGTGCCGGGGCGCAGGGAGCGCAGACGCCAGTAGCGGTACTCGGCCAGTTCGCGGGGCGTGGCGGCAGCGAAGGCATGTCGCCGGCTATCGTCGCGTCGCGGATGCGCGCGCGTGGTGCGGCCGCTCAGGATGTCGCGCGCGCCGGCGAGCGTCCGTTGCAGCGTCGTGTCGCCTGCGAGGGCTGCACCGACCCGCGCGCGGCTGTTCAGGACGGTGGTGTGGTCGGCGCGGCCTAACGCATGGGCCGTCGCCATGTTAGTCAGGTGATAGTCCTCCACAAGCAGATAGGCGCAGAGGTGCCGCGCCTGGACGACGTGGGTCGCGCGGTGCGGACTGAGGATTGCATCGGGGGTCACGTCGGCCGCAGGGTGGGCATCGTTGTAAGCATGCACGACGGCCGCGATGATGGGGCGTGTATCGATCATCCCCGCGCGCGTCCACGCAAGCGATGGTTTTCCACTCTGACTATCGTTGGGATATTGACAGACGTGCGCGTCATTGCTATGCTCTGGATAGGGCATAGGGGTGTTTTCAAGCATAAAACTCTCCTAACAGGCTCAAAACCCGTTTTGGGAGCCTTGGAACTCCTTCGGGTGATGGCCTTCATCTTGGTGGCTCTGGTGATCGCTTTGTGGGCGTGGACACCAGCGCCGGTCACTATAAACAGTTGGTTCAAGCAAGCAAGGGGCTCACCGGTTCGCAGCCGGTGGGCCTCTTGCTTTTGCGGCCGCTACGGCCGCGCATGGTGCTACATAGCGCACTCCTTCATGATGGGCATTGTAGCCCACGCCCACCCCTGACGTAAAGGCGACGCGCGCATGCACGCCCTGTCCCTCCCTAAAGGGCGCTATCCGGCACCTCATGTGCGCGGTCATGGGAGGCCCGTCCAATCGTACGCCGTGCCGTGCTTCACGGGCGCCGTCGGCAGCCGCGCCGGCCTCGATGCGGACGCTACCGCCGTCGGGGCCGGGTCCGCCGCCGCCGCCGGCGTGGAGGCTGCGGGCGCTCCCGCCGCCCTCACGGGGGCCGGGGCCTTCGCCGCGACGCGCACCGGCGCGCCCGGCATTTTAGCCGGCGCCGACCCCGTCGTGGGCGCCGGGGTCGGCGCGGGGGCTCCCGCTGCCGTTGTCCGCACGGGCGCGGGGGCGCGCGCCGGGGTCACCGACGCGGGGTGTGACGGCAGGGGAGCTTCGAGGCACGCGCGCGGGGCCGGACGCGTCATCAGCCGGCGCATGGCCCGGACGGACCACACCGGCCGCGTGCGCAGGTCCATCGGCCGCGCCTCGCGCGCGATGGCCACGACGCGCCGCCGCGAACTGGCCGCCAGGTCGTCGGGGAACAGGAGGGGCACGCCCGCCTCGCTCACCGACTGGCTGCCCCGATCGGGACTGCGGCCGAACAGTCCGGCCGTCCGCGACTCGCCTTCGCCGTGGGCCAGCACGGTGCGGTTGCCCAGCGCGTCGCTCGCCCACTTCGCATCGTCGCCGCGCGTCCCGCCGAGCCACCCGAGCACGTTGCACGAGTCGATGATGGCCTTGGCCCCCAGCTCCCCGTAGTCGTCGACCAGCTGACTGAAGGACTGGAAGCTGATGACGCGGGAGATGCGCGGCTGCCGGCAGATGTTGAACCACTTGGGCGCGTTGGGGATCGCCCCCATCGTGCCGAACTCATCCAGCAGCATCCGCACCTCGCGCGCCAACTCGCCGTTGGGCAGCGCGCGCGCGCGGTCCAGCAGCACGGTGAACATCGTCGTGAAGAGCGCCGCGACGAGGGGCCGCAGCGTGTCGTCGCCGGCGGGGATCACGATGTAGAGCGCCACCGGCCGCCGCCCCGCGCGCCCGAGGCGGTCGAGATCGAGCGTGCCCTGGCCGCCGACGACGGCCTTGATGGCGGGGTCGGCGAGCGCGGAGAGGCGCGGGGCCAGCCCCGAGGGGATGGAGGAGCGCAGGTCGCGGTGCTCGGCGATGAGCCCGAGAAACTGCGCCGCCGGCCCCGTCTCCGCGCCCGATGGCCCGTTCTTGAGCGCCTTCTCGATGGCCTCCACGTTCGGCTGTAGCAGCAGAGCCAGCAGCTCGTCAAGCGTGCCGCTCGGGCGGCCGGCCGCGGCGGCGACGGCATGGACGTGCATGACGCCCGCCGCCATGAGCAGCAAGACGGCCTGCTCGAAGTAGGGCTGCGGCGGGGCGCTGTCGGCGGGCTTGGAGTTGTGCAGCCAGGCGCGCGCCCAGTCCTCGGCTTTGGCCGGCGTGCGCACCAGGGCGAGCGGCGCCCACGTCACACTGTTGGCCGGGTTCTGCATGTCCAGCCGGTAGATGTCGTGCGTCCGGCTCATCGCCGCGGCCGTCTGGTTCCACCCGTCGCCCTTGTTGTCGGTGGCGACGTAATCCACCTGTGGGTCGGGTTCGAGCAATTGTGTCTTGAAGAAGGCGTTGGACTTGCCCAGGCCGGTCGGCGCGTCGATGGCCACGCCTTCGAGCAGCAGCGCCGACCGCACGCCAATCGTGATCCGTCTGAGCCCGCGCCGCGCCGTGCCCAGCACCATGTCACCGGGTTTGGCCCGCCGCCGCTTCAGCTCGTCCCAGGTCTGCCAGCGTGCGCCGCCGTAGGTGTTGGCCCGCGTGGGGTCGAGGGCGCGCTTCCGACGGCCAATGACGATGAACACGGCGAACAGCGCCAGGAGCGCGAGCGCGCCGCCCAGTTCGAGCGGGATCGCCGCGCGCACGAGCGCCCCGCTACGGCTATGGAGGGTGGCGTAGCGCCAGGCCGCGCCGTGGCGCATCCAGAAGGCCCAGGTGCTCGTGTGGATCGTCGGGGCGAGCCCGTGGAGGCCGTGGTGCGCCCACGCCTGCGTCGCGCGCACGGCCGCCACCCCCGTCGCCGCCGGCCAGGCCACGGCGTCGTAGGCCGTCTGATACCACAGCGTCACCGCCGCGACGACGTGACGATAGAGGGCCGTGGCCTGGGTGACGCTCCACCGCGCGCCCGCGAGCGGCCCGAGCCAGAGCGCCAGCACGGCGAGCAGACCGGCGATGAGGCCGGACCACCCGCGCAGCAACCAGCACACGCGGGCGAGCAGGTGACGCGCGATGCGCAGCAGGGCGACGATCCCCGCCCTGGCGCGGGAGGGCAGGCGACGGGCGAGATGGCCGGCGCGCGCCCAGGGACGGCCGGTGATAGGCGGGCTGGCGGGTGTGCTCATGATGGGTGTCTCCTGGCTCCTAGAGGTCGAGGGCCGGCGTCAGGTCCCGGTCGAAGGCGACGGGGGCGGGATCGATGTTCAGCTCTATGCCCGCGAGGTCCGCGCCGTTGTACGCGATCGCGGTCTGGCGGGCCGTCGCCTCGTCGGGGTAGACGTTCCCCGTGTCGTCGGGGCCGTCGCCGACGCGCACCGGCTCCCAGCCGTTGGTATCGCGCTCGATGGGGCCGGCGTCGTAGCGCCCGAGCGCGAAGCCGTCCCCCGTGTGCTCGACCTCAAGCCAGGTGTCACCCCTGGCGACGAGCGCCTCGATCCGCGCGTCATAGAGCGCGGGGTCGGTCGCGCGCGCCGCGTCGGCCGCCCAAGCCGTATCGTAAAAGTCGGCCGGGGTGATGATCTCGATGGCCCCTTGTGCGGGGTGCGCCTCCTCATAGGCGGCGAGCACCACCGGGTCGGTGATCTCATAGAGTTGGCCCTCGCCCACGGCGGGGCCGGTCTGCTCCCAGGCGTACACGGTCGGCCCCTCCTCGGCGGGGGTCAGCCGGTCGAGGTCGCGCGCGGCCGGCGCCTGGTCCACCCACACCTCGTAGGGCGGGTCGCTGCCCCGCGCCAGCGCGCCCTCGATCGTGGCGATCTCGGCCGGGTCGGTAATCGGAATCCATTGCACGTCCTCGGGGCTGATCTGCTCGCGCGTGTAGAACGTCACCACCATCTCCCCGTCTGTCGCAGGGTCATAGGGGATGGTCTCGAACCCAGGCCCCGCAGGGCCGTCAAGGGTGGGGGTGGGCGTCCCGTCGTACGGTGTCAGGTCCCGGTCGTCGCGGGCTGCGTTCGTCATCGTGCGCTCCTTCGTCGTCGTGTCGTCATCGTCGTCTGGTGTGTCGCCGCCCGGCAGCTATCGAGCAGTTCGGCCGCGGTCATGCCCTCCCGCGCGCCCCAGGCGAGCAGGCGCTGCAAGGGCTCCCAGGTCAGCGGCGACACGAGGGCTTGCGGCGACGGCTGCGCCCTGTCTTCCCGCCGCGTCGCGGTCACGAGGTGGGACGCCTCCCGCACGCGGAGCACGAGCCCCTGTCCATCAACGCTGTAGGCGAGCCCGCCCGCGATTGGCCCGTCAGCCATAACACGCCGCGCCGCGCTCATAGTTCGCTCTCCACGCCGAGCGCGTCCCCGTCCGTGCGCTCATCGCCCCCGCCGCGGATGATCCCGGCGAGCACGTCGAGCGCCCACACCCTTTCGGCCTGCGCGTAGGCCGCGCGCGCGGCCGGCTCCCCGCGCAATGCCGCGTGCAGCGCCCGCCGCGTCGCATCGGAGGTCGTGCCCCGGCCGATCGGGCCACGGGCCGTGCTCTGTGCGTCCTGTCCATCCATTGTCGGCATCTCCTCTATCCTCGTGTCTAGCCATACAGCGCGTTGTCGTCGGACAGGCCCAGCTCGCCGCAACGCGTGATGATGTAGGGCTCCGAGCCGTCGTCGGGATAGAGCCAGCGGTTGCGGTACTCCCGGACGATGCGCCGGCAGGTATCCGCGTGCTGACGGTTCCAGGCGTCCACCTCCCGATCGTCGCGGGGCACGTCGGGTTGGTGGGCGTCCAGCAGGTCGGCGATGGTGGTGTGATCGCCCCAGGTAGCGTTGAGGGCGATGAGCCGGCCGCAGTCGTCGCAAGGGGCGGCCGCTACCTCGGTGCTCCGCGCCGCCGCGAGGGCGTCCGTGAGCCGCGCGATCGCGTCGTCGCGGGCGCCTAGCTCATGGGCGAGGCGGGCCGTCTCCTCCGCCAATTCGACGATGCGCTCACCCCGCTTATCGAGGGCGGCGTAGGCGTGCCGGAGCGCATCCGGCACATCCGTCCATGTCGCGCGCACCCAGCCGGTCCGCGCGCGCACCTCGGCGAGCGCCGCATCCCGCGCATGCGCCTCACGCGAACGGGCGGCCAGGCCCCAGCGGGGCCGTGTCATCACTCGTCCCATCGCGTCGTCCCTCCGTGTGTCCAGCGGTCGGCGGCGGCTAGATCGGTCGTGCAGGCCCCGCTGTCGTCCCTGGCGCGCGCGGCGGCCTGGTGCGCTTCGAGGGCGGCGATGTACCGCGCGGTCCGGGCGGCGCGCGCCTTCTCCTCCTGGAGCGCGCGGTACCAGTCCCAGGCGACGGCGGACACCTCGGCCGTCCGGGGCGAGGCGGGCAGCAGGCGCTCGCACAGGTCGAACCGGCGGGCCAGCGCCCGGTCGCGGTTCTCCACGACCATGACGACGCCGGTGATGGCCCCCAGGGCGAGGCCCACCGCCAGGGCGACGAGCTGGGCCGTGGTCAGGTGGACGGGTAACGCCAGGCCCATCACGCGACTCCTTCCCCATTCAACGCGCGAATCTCGGCCGCGCGCCGGTCCCCGCGCTCCCGTAAGAGGCCGTACTGTGGCGTCCGCAACTCCACGCCGCGCACCTTCCCCTCGTGCGGCCAGCGGGTCCGTACGGCCGCGCCGGCGAGGAGCACATGGACGTGCGGCTCGGCGGTGTTGCGATGGACGGCGGCCACCCACACCAGCCGCTGGCCCAGCGCGTGGCCCAGGTCCATCAGGACAAGGCGCGTGCAGGTGTGCAGGTCGATCAGGCGCACCAGGCCGGCGCGTCGCCCCGGCGCGAGGATGACCCGGTGGAACACCACCCTGGGGCCAATCGCGGCCGTCAGAAGGGCGCGCGCGGCCGTCTGGTCGGCCACGTCGCCACGAGCGTCGAACAGCACCCGCTCCTCGTGCGCCTCGCCCGCCCGGTAGTCGGCCACGAGATGTTGCACTTGCCGCTCGATTTTCCGGGCGGCCCACGGCCCGGCCGGCACGTAACGGCCCTCGACATACATGCCCGGTGTCGTCGTCGTCATCAGGCCACCTGCCCCTCCGCCACGCGCATGTGCAGCCGTGCCCGCTCGCCCGACGCGCGCGCCGCCGTGGCGCGCTCCTCGGCCGCCGCTTCGAGCCGTTCGGCGACCTCGGGGCCGTAGTCGTTGCAGATGTGGGCGAACCCTTCCAGGCGGGCCAGCGTCGCCTCGTGGTGGATCGCCACCAGTTCGGCCGTGACTGGCTGCACGACGACGGCGCGCAGCAATTCCTCCACGGTCCGTCCCACGGCCGCCGCGATGGCCGGAACAGCCTGCGCGCCCGCGGCCTGCGCCGAGGCGGCGACCGCGCCGCGCTGGA
>JAABUO010005355.1_pt1 | contig 14950 bp, 20 predicted proteins | sample 5559291 | NCBI WGS metagenome assembly JAABUO01 (sample SAMN10711878, study PRJNA513372) | rock metagenome | isolation source: Antarctica rocks | place: Antarctica: Victoria Land, Finger Mt sud
GCAAAGATGTGTGCTTACTATCACTAGGCTTGCTGTGACTGGCTGTGTACGTGAAACCAAAGTCTACACAAATGGTGGTCAGCATTGAATGACTTGCTTCAGTCAACTTGTCAGAATTCTGAGGCCCTTTCCACACGGAAGCTCTCCAAATAGGCTCGGATCAAGGCTCGGATTATCGAAATTCGTTTTGATCCCGTTGATGGAATAACGGTTCGCATGGCAACAGACACAAGGCAGGACAGAGATGTGTGCGGCTGTCCGCCGAGGCTTGTCGCACAAACGCATCATAACGTAGACGGCATCATATTGCGTTGTGATCTGTTGACCAAAAGAAGATGTCTACAGAGTATGGGTCCACGTACACGCCTCATGCCAGGCCTCTTGCCGAATACTCTACAGACCACGAGGTATACGTATTGCGAACCAGGTGTGGAGCCCCAGTAGACGCACCTGACTCTTCATTCCTCAAAGATCGAGCCCCGTCGGCTGAGTGGTATCTTAGGGCGTATACCTCATCGAACGCTGATTTGCTTGCGGAGGTACAGGCCAAACTGACTACAACAGAGATTGCAATTGCCCCGAGACACAAACTTAAGTGAGTGTCGTTTCAGTACGAAGCTTGTGACGTTGCCAGCAAAGTCTTCAAGATACGTCAGCTTGTACAATGTTGCATAGCCCGCAGTGTTTGTCAGGTGGCCACACACGGCACTTGTCATGTGTTGAGAGTGCACAGTGCTTTGTACAAGCCGTTTTGCTGCTCCACTCAGTTTGTGCACGTGCGCATGCGTGCCTACATGTTGCTGCCCAGCGCTTAAGTGGATACTCACTTCTCTGCAGTGGCAAGCCTGGAGGCTGCTGTACGCTGCAATTCGGCAACGCTCTGGTCTCAGGGCACCCGCAGCAGTGATAGATTTGCTGATCAGCTTTCTCAAACAACCCCTGTCAAAAGCAGAGGACATCATTGCTAGCGACATTGATGACCACATAGCAAACCAAAGCTTTGCAATCAGTGATGCAGAGGGCGTGACTGCTGGCGATGCTGATGGCCACATCAAAGCTTTGGCAATCAGACGTGCAGCTGTCTCAGCCCCAGCATTCCAACACAATCTGTGCGCAAAGCTGGAAGGGCAGCTTTTCACCATCAAACTGAGCTTGTGCATCTCTGGCCACAAAGACATTAAGATCAGTATTGCAAAGGCTGATGGGCTTGGCCTACTCCAGGATTTGGCAACAGCCAACATGGATCAGCACCATTTGACCAACAGAGAACCATGGTTGCTGCATCCAGAGACAAAGTCATGTATTAAACAGCTCAACAGGTGTATGCCTTGTCTGATTAGTAAAATGTGCTTGCAACAACAAACACTCCGTTTAAACAAGAATACTGTGATATTTTGCTTTGTTAGCATCACCTTGGGATTTTATTGCTTGAACTGCGCACGTCAAACTCCTGACTGTAGCACCTACTGTGTCTGTGATGGTATGCTCTGCGTCAGGCTCAACACAGGCCAGCTGCGTGCCATCTTGTTGTGACTTGTCATGAAAGCTTTGTTTGCCCAACTTCTCATCGATATCAGATTGTGCTTCACTGCAGCTTGGTACCTCTTGCTATCTTTGCTCTTGTGGAGGCAAGCAGCTCAGAGGACAAAGTCCAGCCACCCAACATCAAGCTGCCTGACGCTCAGCAGAGCTTGGTCAGAGACCTGAATGACCAACTGCAGCTGCTGTATCAAGCGACGCTGCCCAGAGGTCAAGGCGGCGTTGACAACGTCCAAGGTGTTAGCTTTGGTGACTTTGTGACAGAGCCCATGAGTGTGGACAGGTGCGAGGCTTTTTCAGCAGAACTGGAGCATGTTGACAGCAGTCTCAACCCTGCAGCCAACTATGTCCGGTCAGTTCTACGCAACTGGAATCTGGATTTAGGCAAGCCTGTGGCTGGTCTATCGAAGGATGCTCTCTGTTAGCTGTTTGAAAAGCCCAAAGGAAGCGTTTTGCGCCATGACAGGCAGAAGGTCAAAGCGCCAGCATTGCAGAAGAGGAGCTCCAAGCAGGTGCTTGTAGCAGTTCTGGCTATGGTTGCAGCTGTAGGAAGCCTAGCCTTCAGGCATCATACCTTGCATGTACGTCAAAGAAAGGTAGCAAACTCAGCCAATGGTGTAGAAGTGCCTCTTGCGGTTGAAGTTGAAGTGGAGTATGCATATGGACGAGGCCTTGAGGTTGACTGGTGGCATCAGAGGCGATGATACATTTCTGACTCAGGTTGCAGCATGCACACCGAGGAGGTGTTGAGCACAACTTACCAGCTAGTACCATGTTGTCACATCTTACCTTGTTAAATGTATCAAGGGCCTCATGGCTTTTTGTTGAGAGCCTCTGGCTTGTACAAATGTTTCATATGGGTGCATGTTGAAATTTCTCTGGAATGCACGTGAATGAGAAAGCTCTGCTATCATGTCCAAGATTTATTGCATTCTGCTAGTCCCAGTGCCAAAATACTTTTTAACTTGTCAAGATCGTGGATGACCGATTTTCACTCCAGTGCCTCCAGTGCCTCTGTTACTGACAAATTATCAGCACGAAATCTAACATTGCCGGGAGTCTGGGTCAGGCACTGTGCTGCATCCTGTTGATAGCCGTGAACGTGACTCTGCCTTGCTTTGCACGGCTGCCGTACTGCCAAATATGCCCCCATACGTTTGTCAGCGATGTAAATACGCACGTCCTGCCGAATGCAACGGCCGGCTCTGTAGCTGCACAGAGTATTTAGATGTTGCTCTGCAGTGGTCTCTGCAGTATCAGGTGTGTAAAGAATGCCTTGGGGAGGTGCAAAAGTGGTTTACCAACCATTCTCTCGAAAGACGCGTGCTTCAGTCCGACATCAACACCCTGCACCGTCCAGATGTGCCTTCAGACATCAAACAGCTGCTGATTATTGACGGGCACCACGCCTGCCGCCATGGTCAGCTGTTTACTGGCGAGTTGACCATGAGTACAGTGGCTCTGAACAAGAATGTCAGCGGTGCAATCGTTTTCATGGTCAAGCTGCAAGACAGTTTGGCTATGAAGTCAGCAAGAGCAGATCAGATCGTCCAGCAGATGACCGACCTTGAAGACAAACTACCTTGTGTGCCAAGGGGCAAGAACAAGACGGCGCTGCAAGGTGAAATGCGCAGCACTGGTGAGCGGTTTTCACGATGTGCTGGAGAGTTTGGCTTTACAGCAGCGGAAACCTCAGACAGCAAAGTGGCCAATCAGGTCAATGAGCTCAAAAAGGCTCAAGTGGTTGCTCTCAGTATAGCTTTCCCACAGCAGATAATTCGATCAATGCAAAGGTAAGGATAGTTGGTGCCCCCACGCTGACGTTCAATCGCATGTTGCCAAAATCCAGGTCTAGTTGTCCTGCTGTGCCTGCAGCTGTAGTAGAGGCGCACCACCTTTCAGGCTGCTGAACATTGCTTGTCATGCAAATTCGATGCTGACACTTGGGCACAAATTGCAGTGTGCCACCCTCAGAAGGGCTGGGAAGCATGCATGGGGGTCAGTGGACCCCATTCACCCACATGTCCATGACCAATGGCAACTGCCTGCTCACCTGGATTCAAATGATGTGGGCATGGGCTACGTGCTGTTCTACCTGCGGTGCAAACACAGTAAGCCTAGCTTGTACTGGGTCACATTTCTTGCCGATGATGTCAGCCTAGACTGGCCTGCTGCAACTCATTCTGCGTGCCATGTTCTGTTGCTTTGCTTTGTAAGTCTTTCACCTTCTGTGTGGCACACGATTGTCTGCTTGTACCCTGTGCATCGGCCTTTTGCTGTTCGTGTCTGGTACTGTGAAGAAACCATAGCAACTTGCCGTTGAGTCTCAAGTACTGATTGTGTGTAGGGACTGCTACTCCACCCAAGGGCGCTGTCTTCAGGTTTGACAAGTACAACATTGGCTTCACACCCCGACATGGCAGCATGGTTTGCTTTGAGCCAGCTCAGGTTCTTCACAGCACAGCCATTCCAGACTCGCCTGGACTGGATTGTGAGCGCTTGGGGTCTGCTGTCTGCATTCAAAAGACCCCCATGAACAAGGCAGTGGAATCTCATGCTGGCTTCAAAGCGCGATGGGCGCATCAGCAAAAGGATAAGATCGACTTGGTTGCTGAGTGGAGGGGAATGGGTCTAGGCAAAGATGGCAAATCCAAGAAAGCAAAAGACAGAGCAAAAGGCAGGACTGCAGTCAAAGCCCTTGAAACGGCCAAATGGAGGGCTCCAATGAAGGCCTCGGCCAAAGGCAAAGCTTCAGTCAAAGGCAAAGCTACAGCCAACCGCAGAAGTGCTGCCTGAATGAGGCCTCAAAGCACCGACAGCACATCAATGACTGATTGCTGAACCGTTTTCTGTTGTTGCAAGTCTGTGCACAATGCCTATGTTTGTACACTAATTTGTGCAACGCATCAAGCAATGATGAATGAACAACTGCTGGTGTATATCTGTACGATTCTGTACATATATGTTGCAGATTCAGTATGAAACAGCACCAATACAGACACAAGCTGGCATTCTCATGTCAGCAAGATTTGGCAGAGTCTTGTTTACTAATTTGCGTGTGCATGAGCTGTGACCTCTTTTGTGCTTTACTGTTGGATATCAATCAGACAGGTGGCATCCATTCCTCACAGTCTTGTGATGCTAGCAGCACTCTCTATAATTGTTTCCTTGTTGAAACCATGTATCAGTCATCATTGCAAACACTCTTTGCACATCAACTTCAGCTGCCAAATGCACCGAACAGAGTCCGGCAGGCGTCTAGCAATTGAGAGATTGTTCCAGTTTTTGTGACAGGTGTTGCCCCTTGTCTTTCAAATCACAAATGACACCGGACATGATTCTGGGCCTGGCAACATGCTGCTCATGTGGTGAGATACTGAAAATGGGGACCTCTTGCCACAATTTTTAAGTCAAAAAATGCTGCTGTGACACAACATGGTTCAGCTGCGGAATGTCCCAGGTCGTACATAAAATAATGAACTGCCCATCATCAAATACATTTCATCAACACCTTTTGAAAAGCTACTGCAGGAACGTAGACTCAGCACAACCAGGCATTGCTGCTACATAGCCATTGCTGCTACATAGGCAAAGCTGTAGTGCTTGCTCATTCCAGCAGCCCTTTGACGTACACCTTGCCCTTCTCAACTAGCTGCAATTCTTTGCTCATCCTGGTAACTTCCTCTTGATCCCCCTCAACAACAATGTCTGTTGTGCTGTCATCATCAGCTGTCACCATCTTGACCTGCAGCGCATAACCCCTGTCTATGCCTGCAGCTGCATTGCACCAGTGCTACGACTCACATGCAGCAAATGCATGCATGGTTTGATGATGAACATCAGCTGGCACACACCTATGCTCTACAACACAGCTTGTTAGCACAAATGGGACGTGTGGACTTGCAAATCGCCAGTAAAATGGAGATGGTGAACAGCAAGAGCACTGTCACCATGTCAAAGCTCAAAAACCTGATGTCTTACCGCAACTTCTTCTACCCTAGACCCGCGTTGCCAGTAATAGCCGTCAGCAAGAGGGCTTAACAATGTCAAGGCATACCAATAACTGCCGCCAAATGGCGCTGCTATGCTCAGCACCAGAGCTGTACTTCCCAGACCTGCATGAGCAAAGTTGATGCCAAGGCAGACCATCAAAATCTGTCGAGTTATGACATTGTCACTGTTTATCTGCACCTCAATAACTGCAAGGGGGGCAACATACCACCAAAAAAAGCAATGATTGCCAGACGACACTAGATACCTTACCCATAAATACATAGAAGGTCAGCGCAGCTGCTTGACCCCTACTAGCTTTGTAGTTACCGGTGAACCTGATGACATCACCAGCATCCTTGACATCATAATTGTTTTTTTTGAAGTAAGCAAATATTTGCCGTGCACGCTGATCCAGCGGCAAGGCACCTTTCTGCTGGGGTCCTTGCGTCTCAAACGTCTTGCGCACCCTCTTTGCCTTGGGAGCGCGCTTAATCTGCGACCAGAGGCCTGAGGGCACCAGCAGCCAATTCACAATTTCATCTCTAGCAGCCTATGGTGATAGCACCAAGGCAGCAAAGGATAGCTGCTGGTTGGCGTAACTCTTACCTGGGACAGACAGGAGAAATAAGCCGAGCGTGACATAATAACTCTCTTTCGAGAAGCTGCCTTGTGAAAAATCTGTGCCCTCAGCTTGGGCTGGTAGCTGAGATAATAACCACATGACCGTGCTGGTTGCCATCACCGGGCTCAGGTCAGCTGCGGACTGCTTTTGATGGGTTGCCTTGCAACAGATGTGCCGCGAATGCTTGACTGTGTCCAGTCTTTGCGTTTGCTGCCTGACTAGGTTTGCAACGCGAGCGGGAGGTGCTCGCTGGCTGGTGAAGCAAGGCGAGTTAGTATGCAGACAGCTGGACTGCAGTACATAGACCATCCTTGTGTGTTCGTACGGCGAGTTGCGCACAGGTTGTATCAGCAGAACGATCTCAAATGTGTGTGGTAACCGTACTCTGGAAAGTATCAACGTGGCCGAAGATGAAACGGCGCCCAGCTGCGACGCTTGGAGTTCACATGTGGACCTGACATTGCCTAGCCTAAAGGACATGCCGCATGTTCAGTGCGCCATTGTCAAATGAGATTTGAAAGCAAGATACTGTACAGGCCTCCATTACAGCCAGCCACATGCACAGGCTACACAATATGAACGTCACACAATCGCACCAGTAACGGATTTGGCTAATCTTCACTACCGCTAACGTGTGACGCTGCTGTCGTCAGTGTGTACCTAGCACTTTAAAAACCTTGTACATCCTGCTTGACATCTTTTCTTGGCAGCACTATTGTTTGTGCAATGGTCAAATGCAAATTAAATGCTAACACCGCCTTGCCTCAAATGTGGCTACTCAAGAAATTATTTAGCTGCCTGCCTATCAAATACCGATCATCTCTGATTGAGTTATGCAACCTATGCAAAGCAGCACGCACATGCTGTAGACAATAATAGCACACGACCAAAACGTACTCAAGTGCAAAGCCATATGTATACAAGGTTTGCATTTCCTCTGCTGCAAGGTCAAGCCATGGCACAATTCCCCTGCTGACAGCATATGGTACAGCCAAGAGGAGAGCCAATGGCTTGATTGCTGGCCATAATATCTGATTGAAAGCAATAGTGAAGGGGATCTGAGTGACTCCAAGGCGCTGCACCAGGTGGATGCGGTCCCTCCAGCACGCAACATACCGTGGCAGAGTGCCCTCACTGGTTGCTATTTTGAAGGATATCTTGGCCAGCAGCACACCGCACGCCCAGTCTTGATAGATGAAGATGATTGGTGTTTGTGCAATGCGCGCCCTGCACGTCCATAGCAGACTAATGAATACATCATGCTGCTGTTTAGTATGCAGTATAGAGTGTTTGGCATAAGGATATGCCCATCATCTCCAGCCAAAAGGCACATCCAGGTGCAGTGGGGCAGAAGAATATTGCCAGCACTGAGGCAAAGCTTGTGCGTGGCACAGCACATGCAAGCTTTGTCCACAGGTGCAGCATCAGAAGCTGCGTCGTGAGCTGCAGAAACCTCAATGTGCTTCTACATAGACTGTTGCTTGCATAGACAAGACACAATCCTCAAGATGGCGTTGTGCGATGCCCATACTGCAAAAGAGTGGTTTCGTCCAATACCTTTGACAAATATGTTGCTAATGAGCAGACTATCGCAGCCAGCACATGACAGCAACCTTTCAACATTCATGAACAAGTGATGTGCAACAGCGTGATACTGCAAAGGCAGGAAGAAGTGGGCTGTTTGCTTATCATCTAGCTTATTAGCATAGGGAGCCTACCTGAAAGGCAACATGACAAGGTCCAGGTACAAGCCAGCCATGAAGGGGATGACGATGAGGCCCAACAGCGCCAGCAGGTTCAGCCTAGCCAGCATGACCAGCCAGGCCTGTACCTCCTTCACAAACGCAGCGCCCCCAGTGACACGCCGCACCAGACTGTGCACACGGAGAGCCAGCGCTGCTGCGCCCCAGAGGAGGTATGCACCCAGCACTGCACAATAGAGGTCGTGGCGTAGGGGTGCATGCAGGGCACGTAGCGCAGTGCGGCCTGCAGGCACCACATCAGTGTTTCAGCTGCGGGTGTTGGCTGACAAGCTGCATTGCTGCTGCCAGACTTGAAGTTGCATCGGGTGTTGACGTGGATGCTTTCAGAGCAGCGTGGAGCAATGCTGAGTGCACCACACAAAAGTGAAAAATTTGGCACATGCTGTAGACATCATTCATGAAATGCACAATCTGACAGCTACATAACCTCACAGGCACAAGATGCCCAAAGTGGTCCATTGCAAATGGCTAACATTAGTAACAGCCTGACCTGGACAGCAACACACTTGTATGCTACTGGCTGAATTTGACAACACAGGGAGCACATGAGAGGACTGGCTGTAGGTGTGTACATACCTATGAAGCACGGGACGGTAAGTATGGCAGTGACCAGCAGCAGCAGTGACAGCATAAGCACCACTCCCAATGCCAACAGGCGTCCAGTCAGCTCCTCGCTGTCTTCTCCTAGCTGACTGTTGGCTACCAGGCCAGCTGCTGTTGCAGCTTCAGCTGAGGCACTGCCACCATCAGCAGCTCTGCCCACTTGTGCATGCTCACCAGCAATCACTGCTTCATCTGCACGGCCACCAGCCACAGCCTGGCCCACTTGGGCGCTGTCATCTCGTACTATGCCTTCATCTGCAGTGTCCCCGGGACCAGCCCACGTAGCCTGGGGCTGCTGGGTGTGGTCCCTGTCACTGCCCTGGGCTGCCTGCACTGGCAGTAAAGAGTCCTGCGCATGGCTTGCCAAGTGCATATAGCAACTCATCCTGATTGTTGCTTGAAGTCAGATGCGCAGTCTGACGTCCTACCTGTGGGCTGAAGCCTTCTGAGTATGATGCTTGCTCTGGGCTGGGCACTTGCAAGTCTTGTTGCGGTGAGGACATTTGCTGCAGGTCAGAAGTCCAACTGACAGCACCTGGTCTGGTCTGCATTCTGCTGTGCGGGTGCTGCGCATGTTGCCTGACAGCATCAGTGAGGGGAGGTGTAAACAAGCTGCCTTGGGCAGCATGGCTGGTGCCACCATTGGAAGCAGCAGAGCTGCTTGCATCACCATTGCCTGACAAGCTGCCTTCTGCTTGAACTTGCCTCTGGCTCAAGCCTCCTTGATATACCGCTTCCTGACTCGGATTCAGGTTCTGGTGGTATGTACCCTCAGGGCCTGACCCAACAGCTGACTGCTGCAAAAGCAAGCAAGTATGTGCGGCTTCAGCAGCAAGAGTCAGCTGAAAATGTGCGCTTTCTACTGTGTTATGAAACGGATGGGAAGCATGAAGAGTTGCAGGTGCAACAGTCAGGATGTGAGCCTATGTGCGGTACCCACACTCATACTGTCACTCTCTACCTGGCTTTGGCGGGCATCTGTTTGACTGGAGTCAGCTGCCTCAGCAGCTGGGTCTTGAGGCTGGGGTTGGGGCTGGGGCTGAGCCGGCTGGAGGTTGCGGGGGGGTGGCAACAGGTAATGCTCCAGGTCTAAAGCGTGTCCCACAAGACGTAACCAGCAGGTCAAAGCTGTCTTGCTCCACTGCCTGTTCAGCCACCATAAGCTGTTGTCTTCAAGACTTGGGCACAAAATGCGTTGACACAAGCTTGGCATTGAGCAGCATATCACAACCAGGCATCCAATGCATGACAGAACTGCCACACAAATGTGGTCGGTCACGTACGTATTACATGTCTCAGATGCATGCACACACATAGTGGAAAATTGAGAGCCTGCAAGCTCATGACGGGGTCTCATGGCAATTGCAAGACACCCTGGCAGATCTCACCATGCACTGCAACTGCACAGACTTATTTATTTCACTGGCTGGATCATTTGCATAAGGCAGACATACATGCATTTGCTGCAACTACGGCACAATTTGTTGCTGTAAATCAACATGACATGCAAGAGCTTGCGCTTGACCAGGAAAGCATACCTGACATTGAGGTGAGGCAGAGTGAAAGGCAGGCAGACATGCAGCAGCAGCATGTCCGCCGGGACCTCTGTCACAGTGTCCAAAGGGTAGAAAGACAGTGGGAAGAGGGAAGGGGCCAAGGTACTGGCAAGCTTGATGGGCAGGTGCACTAGTAGTACTGCTAGGCAGGACATGGTGGCCAGGGAGGTGGCCTCTCGCTCAAGCTGGCTTAGAATGGGTGAGGTGAGGACCTGCTGCAGGGGCTCCCCCTCAGGGTCAAAGGGGTCTTTCAACCAGGGCAGTGCACCTGCATGCACACATCACTATTATTGATCTTTGTCAGGCTTTTGATAGATTGCAGCGTGTCATTTGCTTGAGCAGCAGCATCCGGTGCTGAAGGTTTTGACAACTCCCTGGTACTCTCTGTTTGGGAATATAGCATCGATAGTTGTTTTGCAGTTTGTCCATGCACTGCTTGTCAGTTGATGTCCTCTTGACATTCGCGCAGATTTCAATGGCACCAGAAGTGCATACACAATGCTTAGATGCATGTGAAGCGGGGTCTGTGTCCGCTTTTGCTTGCTCCGGGGCCAGCTGTGTGTGGCCAGATTTCAGAGGGCGATTGTAAGCTACATGAGTGTGGCCACACCTGATCTGAGAGTGGCCCTAATGAGAGACAGGAAGGCAGCAGTAGCCATGAGGCATGCCATCCCTAGCAGCCAGTGCAGCAGCGTCCAGGCCACGGGGGCATGTTGCAGCAGGGCCACACGCCCTGCCAGGCTGCCTTCCAGCAGTGGCAGTGCACAGATGTCCAGCCAGAAGCCGTAGGCAACGGGCAGCACTGCCAGCTCTATGGTGAGCACCAGCATTACCTTGCCCATCAAAGCTGCTTGCCCTGTGCATACCAAAACAGGCCTCATACAGGGAGCTCCTCATGACTGTATGTACCTGACCCTAGGGGAAGACACGTGATGAAATAATGATAAATGAATGTATGAAGAAAAACAAGGATGGACATGTGTGAGTGCAAGAGTGCATGGTATTGATAATGTGTGCTGTCCAACTCAACAAAGGCATGCAGACACTATGAGACAGTGTACTGTCAGGGACGCAGAGATGTTAAGGCACCAAATTTGCCAGATGCCCAGTTGCAGCTTGCCAACTATACACAGCAGGTCTACTGGGTCAGCAACTCATGGCATGTGGGACAACACAACATATGCTTCTGGTCCAGGGCTGTGGACTGCACTTTAATCTACTGACAAATGCACATGCATTATGTGAACTTTGCAGACATGATGAGCCACAGATACAGGATGGCACCTGCAGAAGTGAGGAGACGGGCCCAGAGATGATGCAGGAGGGTATGGGGGGACAGCCTGGGCCGCCATCTCTGCCACACCACCTTCCAGGACAGCAGCATCCAAGCAAGAGTGAAAGCCAAGCAGGCCAGGCTGATGTACCCCACCCCCAGGCACAGCCAATCTGACAGGTCCGGCCCTGCATCTCGCAGAGTTCATGTACTTACTAAGTGCATTGCTTTTGCAGCCACAGACAGTCAAGACACTAAGCACATGAGCCTAGTCAGTGACAGCTGCATATACAACCCCTGGCTGGCATGGAGTGTCTAATCAATGTGTGCACCCGAACATGCAGCACAGGGGCGGCTGACACATGGGGGCAAACATGCCAACTCTGGTTACAACTGTCAACTTGAGCCCAATTGAGGCTGGTACAGCATGCCTGAAGGCACAGCAGGAGCCCTGACATGCTGGGTTGTCGGGCTTACACCTGCCCAGGATACTGTGGGCATGACCCATGCTGGGCAGGCGGAAGCCCGATAACCCAGAATGCCAGGGCTCCTGCTGTGCCTTCCAGGCATGCTGTAACAGCCTCAACCGGTCTTGAAACAGTCAGCCAGACACCACACAAAACTGCCTCTCAAGTGCAGTGTGGTGCTGACACTTGCAACAGTGATGCTGGCGTGGAAGGATCAATGACCTTGCTCCTCTTGCAGCTTGGCGCTAGACATGTTTACAAATTGCTAGACTTGGCAGCAGCTAAGTTTGCACCTACTTTGCTCAAAGCTTGACCATACAGCATCAACCAGTGCTGTCAAGGATGCACAAGAAGGCCTGGACACGTGCACAAGGAAGTGAATGACGCAAGATTTGCAGGATGGGTGCAATGCAGAAGCTCGTGGGCAATCACTTGTCTGTGCAAATGCTGCATTGCTCATTGCCTGCTTCAACAGAAGCTTAATGTGCAGGCAACCTGCCACGGCATGTAGGCAGACTTGCTGCAGCACACAACAGTCAGGTATGCATGTCATCTGCATCAAGTATGACACTTGCATGTGGGTCAATCCGTGGGTCTGTGCATGGTATGCTACAAGCGCTGAGTAGCTGCAGGTCAGCATGCTGCATGTGACATCACTGATGTGCTTGATGAGAGTAACCGAGCCATGGTTCCACGGCCTGATAGCCATGTATACCCTAAGGTCCATACCCTGTGCCTTATGGCATATGCATGGCAGTTGGGCTACGCCACAAAGTGTAAAGATACCTGACAGTAGTGGGTAATTGTGGGTGATGTGTACCTGCCAAATGCAGCTCAAGCTCCCGTGCCAAACGCTCCATAGTCATCTTTTGGGGTAGTGCATTGCCGCCTACACCAGTTGGGTTCTCCAGGCTCAGCTGCATAGCCTGTAGGACGGTCGAGTTGCTTTGCGCATACTCAGCTGTCATGTTCACACCTGAACTCACAAGCTTCTGCAGCTTTGTCGAACCCTGCAGCAAAATGTCCTTGTCATTCATCGCTTTGCTGTTGCTTTTCTGGCTGTGCTTTTGTTCCTGCCCGGATCCTGTATTGTAGAGCAAGCTGCAGGTGAAGATACTGTGCAGACCTGTTCCAGTACTTAAAATCTGGCTGACATGCCTGCAGTGCAGGGAACTCCCTAAAGCGCTATGCTGCATGCTGTTGCAGGTGTTGCTTGTGGCAGAGCGCAGCAGAGGCAAAGCATGTCCCAACAGCACCACGTGCAGTCGCGCTGCTCAGATGTTCTCAGCTCAAGAACACATCACACAATATGCTGGCAGATGCTGATTCATATGCTGTGTCTCTACAACAGTACAAAATGGCCTGTGTCACAATACCCCAAGTACTGTTTGCAGGCACACTTGCAAACCCACAGGTCCAAAGCTCTCCTCGCATACCTGATAATTCTTGAGGAGCAGCTGCATGGCAGCAGTAGGGAGCACAGTCAGCTTGTAAGCTGCCTGCATCATGACAATGCCCCTGATGGTGACTCGACCGCATGTGAATGGGACCCACAACGCCGCTGCCATGAACAGGGCACTGCTGAAGATGACAGTCCCAGCATTCTCAAACAACAGTCTAATGGGCCCTCTCAAGCCCACAAGCTCCTCAAATGCCATGGGCTCATCATCATGCCGAACCACTGCTGGCACATGTGGCGCAGCAGCACCAGCTGCTGCCTGCTGATGGGCCACAGCTGGGGCAGGTGCTGGCACAACGGCCAGTTGCTCTGCCACAGCTGGGGCAGCTACAGCCTCTGGCTGATGCGGCACATGCAAAGCATCAGCTTGTTGGCGCTGAACTGTATCCGATAGTCCTGGATCCAGCCTCGACTCAGATTGTGACTCTATGCCTGCTGCAGCTGTTGGACCTGCTGATAAACTGGACAGAGGTTGCTGAGCACCTGAGTTGCTTACTGATGCAGCATTGTCTGCTGCTAGCTGCTGGGTACTGTCCAGGCTTGGTAGTAACATTGGCGGCAAATGCTGCCTTTGTGGATGCCAACCCTGGTGGTGCAACGGTCTGGGCTGGTCTGATGCCAGCTGGGTGGTTTCAGCATATGCCTGTTGGTGCAGCAAGCTGTCCAGTTGCTGTTCAGTGCCCATAGCTTGACCACACATTCCATCCTGCTGGGGACCACATGCCATCTGCGAGTTGTCTTGACTGGATGTGCCAGCTTGTTGATGACTAGAAAAGTCAGAGTGACCAAAAGGTTGCTGCTGCAGCTGCCCCTCTGCACTGTACTTGTGTTCAGCGGCTTCAGCCTCCTGCAGAGCCACTGGCTTTTCATCTTGTTGGTCGTCCCGAGAGTCTTTTGGCACTTCGTTATATTGCGCACTATCAGCAACTCCACTGTCATCATCACTCCCTGCCTCTGACCCAGATGCAAGAGCAGGTGCAGCAGGCCTATGGAGCCTCTCTTCAGGTGATGCTGAGTCCGTGCCAGCCAGAGACGGCAAAGCTACACGCTGTGACTGCTGCTGTTGCTGTTGTTGCTGCGGCTGCTGCTGCTGCTGCTGCTGCAGCTGCTGCTGGCGAATGCGATCTATCAGCCTCACGGGCGGAGGTGCCTGCAGTCGTGCGCAAGTGTCAATCTATCGTGATCAAGATACTGGTGCGCTCAGTGTGGACGCACAGTGTAGTGGGCACAGAGTAGAGTGACCCGAAGTGAAGTGACAGCATTGCTGGCAAAGTATGAGCATGCCTTGGGCAATTGCTGTCGGGACAGACTGTATGCAGACAACACATCTGCTGTTGCAGTGCATACCCTACTGCTGAAGATTCATGACTGGAAGCAAATGTGCTGACCAATGGTGCCTTGCCTGTGGCAGGATAGGCTGCTGATGCCGCTCCTGTTCCCACCGCAGTTCAACTTGGCGTGTGGTCCAGTACAACCGGACTTGCTCCCAGACATAGCCCACAAACAGTACCAAAAAGATGAGCATTGAAGATATGAGTGACCCCTGCATGCCAGACTCACTCCTGCAGACTGATGACACATGCTGTTGTGGAGTGCCACAAAATGCTGCGTGTGCCTTGGCACAGTATCTGCTGTGTGCAAGCTTGATCAGGAAGAGTGGTGTTGGCATAGCCCT
>JAABUO010005357.1_pt1 | contig 14949 bp, 15 predicted proteins | sample 5559291 | NCBI WGS metagenome assembly JAABUO01 (sample SAMN10711878, study PRJNA513372) | rock metagenome | isolation source: Antarctica rocks | place: Antarctica: Victoria Land, Finger Mt sud
GGCCGCGCATGGGCCCGCCCACCGCCGCGCCGGCCGCGAACGTGGCCGCGCCGAGCACCGCGTCGCGGCTGCCGGCCTTGCGGTCGAGCAGGCGCACGGTCAGCGCGGCCTCGGGCGCGAGCGCGGCAAAGCGCCCGGGCGGCACGTCCGCGAACACCGGCTTGAGCGTGTGCTCGGCCTTCACGCGGTGCGGCGCGTGCCCGGCCGCGGCGACCTCCACGACCGGGTTGGGCAGCTGGCTGGCCTGGAAGGCGACCACGACGCCTGCGCGGCGCGTGCGGCGTATGGGTAGGTTTAGGGTTGGAAAATGGCTAGGCAACCACCACGCCTGCACTGCGCGTGCGGCACGCGGTCGGCCCAGCGCGCGGCCGCGGCTTTGAGCGCGCCACTGCCCGTGCGCGGCGCACACAGGGCGGCGGGCGGCGCGGCAGGTCGCGCCGGCCGCGGCTCCGCCGCCGGCCTCTGCCGGCCGGTCGCGCACCGGCATCTGCCCAGCTTGGTCACACAGCAGGGCACATGCACCCCTGCAAGCCACCTCCCCACAAGAGCCCGCCCTGGGCAAAGCGCTCGCACCCTTGCGCGGCTGCAGCCCGCGCGCCTCCAGCACGGACACCAGCAGCGTCTGCCGCTGCTCCAGGCGCGCCTGCGCGCCGCGCCCCCGCCTTGGGCGCCGCAGTCGCACTCTGTGCCGCCGTGTCACGCGCGGCAGAAGCTGCGCATGCCGCCACACGCCCGCCCGCCGTCGGCAGCACGCCCTTTCGATGGTGCGGAGGCCTTTGGACTGCGCCGAGGGGTCGGGCAGCGCATGATAGGGGCGCCGGCTGCCGCGCGCGCGCCTGCGTGGCCGCCAGCATCTCGCCCACACTGCTGCTCGCGCCCGGCGCCTTGGCGGCTTCCGCCGTGGCGGCGACCAGCGCGCGGCCGCCGGCGGCCGCGCCCTCGACGCCGTCCGCGGCCGCGGTGGGCTGCCCGTGCGGCGTCTCGCAGCCCTGCGCGCGCGCGAGCTCGCGTCGAGCGCGCGATGCGCACTCCGCTGGCGCAACGCGCGCGCTGCCCGTCGCTGCAGGGCCGCCCGCGCGACCCGGCGCTGCGTCACGCACCGGGCTGCCGCCAGTGGCTGGCAATATGCGTGTAAGCTCATGCGCGAGCCTGTCTGCATCGTCAGCCTGGCAAGAGCGGCCCGCGGGGCTCAGTGCTTGAGTGAGTGCGCAGGCGGTCGTTGCGCGGACTCGCTCACAGTATACCCCGGCAGGCCCCCCAGCTCTGCACCCCAGGCTGCAGGCTCTGCACGGCCGCGCCCGGCACGGCACACTGCCAGCAGCTGCTTGCTGGGGTAGAAATAGGGCGGCACACCACCGACGCGGAGTTATGCTTAGACAAGTATAAAGTCAGGCACCGACAGCGCGGGGGTAGAGTTAGGACGGCGCACCATGAGCGGCCGCGGCGGCAGCTGCAGCCAGGCCAGCGCGGCCGCGGCCGGCACGGGCGCGAGCGCGCACAGCACCTCCACGCGCTGCGTCAGCACGCCCTCCAGCGCGGCCAGCTTGAGGCGCAGCAGGCTGCGCGCGTTGAAGTCCCAGTCGAAGCCGAGCTGCAGGCGGCCGGCGACCGCGTCGCCCGCGGCGCGCCGCATGAGCGGGAACCAGCGCGGCTCGTCTGCGCGTGCGGGCGATAGGATTACGGTTATGATACTACCTGATAGGTACCACCCTACCCCAACAGGTGGCCAGGCCGGATGTGGGTGCAGCAGCTGCCAGCAAGAGCATGGCAGGCGCCGCATGAGCGGGAACCAGCGCGGTTCATCTGCGCGCGCGCGCGCGGCGCGCGTCAGGCGGCCGGGCCGACCGGGCGCCAGAGCTGCCGAGAGCGCATGGCGGGGGGTGCAAGCCGCCCGTCAAAGGTGCATCTCATATGACAGCAGGCGCTTGACGTTGTGATACACCTCGAACAAATGTGCCATTATTGGCTGCTGCACCTTGAGGGGCTCATGTATTTTTGTTAAAGGTCTGTGCGCACCACCTCAGAGCAGGCTGTCGCAGACGTGCAACCTACGGGAATTGACCCAAATTACCCCGTGCTCAAGTCAGAAACACGTGGACAGGCAGGCGCTGCAGCACGCAGAACCAGGTAGGCGTCGGCAGCGGGCGCGGCTCGCATGCAGCACAGCGGGGCCGCGCCCGGCAGCGGGGCCGCGCCGGGCGGGTGGCGCGCGGGGCGCGCCGCGGCCGCAGCCGCGCTCGCAGCGCGGCCACATTGCGCCAGACAGGGAAGGGTAGGGTTAGGGTTGAGCAGTGGCCGCATCGCAGCGCAGCGTGACCGTGTCCGACAGCGGCACCTCCACGCGGCCCAGGAAGCGCGCGGCGGCCTGGCAGGGTAGGGTCTGGTTAGGGTCAAGCAGCAGCCGCACCGCAGCGCAGCGTGACCGTGTCCGACAGCGGCACCTCCACGCGGCCCAGGAAGCGCGCGGCCGCCAGCATGCGCCCGGGGTCCTGCTGCTCGCGGAGCTTCTTGGAGCGCGTCGGCGCGCCGCCGACGTCCCACAGCTCCACCTCCAGCTCGGCCGCCGCCGGCACGTCCCTGCGCGCGCGCGCGCGCACTAAATGTTGCGCATCACACTGCTGTGCATGCGAGCGCACGCGTCGCACCACCTCATGCACTGCGCCTTTGGATGCTTCGACTCAGAAAGTCAGCTACTGGACCCCCCAGCCGGTGCGTCTGTGTGGTAGCCCTACCAAGCAGTCGCTCGGCGCCGCGTGCGCGCCGTCCAGAGCACGCCGGGCAAGCGCGCAGACACGCGCGGCGACTCAGTCACAGTCAGCCTGCTGGCATCGACGCCCACTCCATTACTGCGCGCGCGAGGGCGCAAGCCGCGCGCACCAGACATGACACCACAAGAGAGCGCCATCCTTCACCCCTGCAACATCCCTGCAGCGCTGCAGTGGCGCAGACGCCCGCCGGGACCGCGCCTGAACACCAGGCCCTCGTCGGCCCACTGCGGGTGCAGCGTGGCCCATCGCACACCCGTCAGCTGCACCTGCCCGGCCACGCCCACGCGCGCGAAGCTGTGCGTGCTGCGCGCCTGCCCGCTCAGGCCCTCCGCCTGCACCCCGCGCGCGGCCAGTCTGAAAAGCGGCCATACGAGAGAGCTGCAGAGCTCGCGCCTGGCAAAAAGCACAGACGGCGCGTGCGCGGGAGCGTTGCGCGCTGCGCATGCGCTGCCGTGCTCCGTGGGTTGCGCGGTCAGCGTGTCAGCGGGGAAGCAGCTGTGGAGTCGCCCCCCATGAGGCGGCCAGACCGACCGGGCAGGCGCGCGGTCGCGTGCGCGCACGGCCCTGGAACCAAGACAGCGCACATGCCGTGCTAGGGTTTAGGATATCATGATGCAGGCGCGCCTGCACGACCACGACGCCCAGGTCGCCGCCGAGCAGCAGCGCCGAGTCGGACTCGGCCGCGGAGCGCATCAGCTGCGTGCCCTGCACGCCGCGCTTGCTCATGCCACGCGAGACCAGGTGCCCTGCGTCGTGCGCGCGGTCGGCGGCGCCGTCGCCGCCCGCCGCGGCCGGCGCGCAAGCGGGGCCGGACGGGCCGGCGGCCTCCACATCGGCGAACGGCGACGGCGCCTCGGGCTGCCTCTCGGTCGCTCCCTGCCGCCAGGCGACAGAGCCTCTAAACAAGGGTTTAGGGAGGGCCTTGGGTATGCAGGTTGCAGGTGCGAGTCGCTCTCCTGCGCAGCCGCAGCATCCATGGCAACGATGCTCAGGACCTCCTTGCTGCCTTGGAGGACGAAGCACAGTGCTGGCACAGACAGACGGACGCGAGTGCATGGACACCTCATGCGCGCTGAGGCCCGCCGGGGCCCTGGGACAGGGTCCATGGCCGGCTGTGTCACCTGCGGCTTATCCAGGTCGGCAAGCGCCCCGCTGCTGCGCGGTCGCGGCATTCGCGCGGCGCCGGGCACGCGCCCCAGGCCCGCCTCGCCGTCGTCGTCGGGCATTTCAAAGTGCGCGGTCAGCACCTGCGGCGGCGCAGCACGGCCGTGTGCGCGCGCAGCGGGCGCGCAAGCGGCACTCGGCGCCTGGTGACTCATGCCCCGGACAATCAAGGGGGCATGTTCCTCTGCCCCACACCGGCCCCTCAAACCTACCAGCGGCGACGCCGTATCGAGAGGGACATCTTCCATGCAGCCGGCCGCACATGATTGACGCGTGTCACGCCAATCACACCCGCAAGGCCTGCGCCGCGCATGCCGCAGCAGCGGCGCTGTCAGCACCAGCGCGCGGGGCGCGCGCCGGCGCGGCTGCCCCTGCCCCACAGGGAACAGCCGGGGTAAAGGATATAGGAGCAGAAGGGACGATCACTTCAGATTAGGAACAACCCGGGGCCGGCCCCGGGCGGGCGCCTGCTCGGAGCGCGCGCGCTGCATCGCGGGCCTGACCGCCCGCGCCCGCCCCGGCACATCGGGCATGGACTTGGCCTGCGGGCTGCCCGGCGGCTCCCCGGGCCCGGGCTTCAGCCTGCGCGGCGCCCCCCGACCACCTCAGTCAGACCCGGCCCTGTTGCTGCGCAGGCACCTGCAACGCCGACGCACGCTGCGCAGCGACAGGCGCCGGCCGCCCAGCGGCGCGCCGGCTGCATGCGCACAGCCCGCAGCCCACGGCTCGACCTCCTGCCCCCCAAAGCGCATGCTTGCGCCAGGCAAACCTCTTAACACGGCAGGGCAGGCTGCCCTGCCCTGCCGCAGCAGAGCAGGGCAGGTTTACGCTCAGTGTGCATACTCGTCTGGCAACAGCATGCGCGTGATCGGGCGCGGTGTGAGGAGCCAGGGCACGGAGGCAAGCTGCGCGCGCAGGAGCTGGCCGGGGCCGCGCGCCGCAGGCGGGACGGCCCGGCGGCGGCCGGCGCGCGCGGCGTCGGCGCCGGCTCGGGCTCCGACGGCGGCGCCGCGCCCGGCACGCAGCGCCCGAACAGGTCCAGCTCGCGGCCGGCGGCCGCGCCGTGCAGCGTGCCGAAGCGCACATTCACGCCGCGCAGCTCCTGCTCCACCTGCGCGCCACGCCCGGCTCGCCCGCGCCGGCCGGGGCGCGGCCGGGTATATGGTAGGGTTAGGGTTAGGCCCGCGGCCTGCCGGCGATGCGCGGGCGCCCTGCAAAAGGCCCGTGGGAGCAGCGATGTGCGTACTGGCATCCTTCCGCTGCCGCTCGCCGTGCGATTGTCCATCCAGAATAGGGCGAGGTTAGGGTGGTGCGTTTGGGGCGCACAGCATGCTGGCGGGGGGCGGCGGCGTGCCTGCTTGAGGCGGGCAGCCAGATCCAGGATGCTCTGCTCGGAGTCGGCCTCCGCGCGGCTGCGCACGTCGCTGAGGCGCAGCACGCGCGTCGGGCCGTCCGCCTGCGCCGCGCGGCGGGCGTCAGGGCGCGCCGGCGCATCTGCCGCCTATGCCTGGGCATGGTGCAAGGCCGTGCGCCCCGCAGCGCACAGCACCTGCCGCAGGCTGTGCAGACAGACGTGTGCAGGCTGGGCGCAGCTGCATCACATGTGCGGGGGAGAGCGCAGTGGCGCGCTCCCGGCACAGGAGCGCGCGGCGCGCCTGCACGGTGACGTACATGCGCCGGCTGCTCTGCGAGGCGAGCAGCTGCGCGACGCGCGCGCGCAGCTCGGCGGGCACGGCCGCCGCGCGCTGCGGCGGCAGCGAGCCCAGCGGCAGCGTCAGCGGCCGCTTGGGGCCCAGCGTATCCAGCGCGTACTCAGCCTCCACCCACGCGGCGTCGCGCACGCGCGCCTGCGCGGGATATTGGGTTAGAGCTAGGGTTAGGGTCGGCCCAAAGACTGAGGCCCGCGGGCCGTGAGGCTGCAGCAGGCGGCGCCAAGCGGGCAGAAAGCGCCAGGGTCTGAATGACAGTGGCGCGCGTGCGCACAGGGTTATTGTGGTTCGGCCCTTTGATGGCCCTGGCAAGCCTGCAAGGCACAAACGCAGCAGCATGGAGATGCGTTGCCTAAACTGCCCTCGTGCATGCAAGCTGCGGCAAGCCCACGCCACCTCGACGGAGGCGCGCTCCCGCCCGGCGGCGCATGCAGCAAGCAGGCATGCGCGCGACGCGGGGCATCCTGGGCCCCGCTGCTCACGGGGCCTACGCAGCGACAGATCTTATCCAACCCTACCCTACCCTAAACCCTACCATAAACCCTATCTGGGTGCGCGGGCGCGCACGCGGACAAGCAGCGAGTGCTCCAGGTTGGGCTCGTCCCACGCGTAGTCGAGCGCGCTGCCGCCGCGCGAGGCCGGCAGCTTGTTCCTGGCGCGGCGCGCGCGCGCGCGCGGGCTTCAGGGTAGGGTTAGGGTAGGCCGCTTGCTGCCTCTCAGGCCAAACGGAAGGCGCGGCAGCTTGTTGCTGCGGCGGCGCGCGCGCTCGCTGCTTCTCAGGCCGCCCGGCAGGCGCAGCGGCTGCTCGCACAGGGAGCGCGGCCCCCGCCGCGAAGGCAGGCCCCTCGCGGCTGTCCTGGCGCATCAGCGGCGGCCGGCCCGCACCGCCGGCCACAACCAAGAAGTCACGAGGCATATTTTGCATGATCCTGCATGACGCCGAAGCGACATACCCGGCACGCTCGGCTTGCCTACAGACTGCAGACCGCAGGCGAGGCCTGCGCCATGACGGCCTTCAGCGCTGCCAGCCGCAGGCGGGGCCGGGAATGGTGCTGCGACCCTTTTGAGCTGCTGTGTAGGGAGTGCAGGCACCGAGGGGCGGCCGAGTAAGCGTCTTTCATCTCGTAACAGTAGGGCGATCTTGCGCACCACTGCGCGCGGCCCAGGTACTCCAGCGGCGCCTGCGCGACGGCGACCGCCACGTCCGCGCACATGTTCTCGATGCGGTACGGCGGCACAGACGCCTGGCTCTTGAACGTCACCAGCACGATGCCTGCGCGCGGTGGGCGCGCCGGCGTTAGCTACCCTAACATATACCCTAGCGCGCCGGGCGAGGCTAGGCGGCCCACGCGGGGGGGTGCAGTGGCAGGACATGCGCTGGATGGCACGGGCAGGGAGCCTGCACAAAACATCACCTCGGGCCCCTTCATCAGCGCGTCGTGCACCCGCGCGTGCGCACACAGACTCGCATGCGTCTGCGGGCAGCCAGCGCGGCGGGGAGTGGGGGCGGGCGCGCGCCCGAGGGCCCGACGGTGGTGGAGACAGGGATGTTGATCGCGCGCTCCGGCGCGGCGCGCGCGCGCACGCGCAGGCCCAGGTACTCCTCGCGCGTGGCGAGCGGGAAGGAGCCGCTCCACTGCCACTCGCCGCTGGCCGGGCGCATGACCACCTCGCGCGCCAGCGAGCGGTCGTCCCAGTGCAACGGCGCGCTGCGCAGGCACGGTGCACCGGATTAAGGGTTAGGGGTAGCCCAACCCTACCCTATCATATATCAGGGCCGCCATGGGCGCGCCGCAGGGCGCTCTGCCGGCATGCACTGTGCGGGCCGTGCAGGAGCGCGGCGCTGATGGCTCGGCGGCGGGCGGCCCGCGGAGTGGCGGCGGGAGTCAGCCGCACAAGCTGTCTCCATCACTGGCGCATTGGTGACGGGACTCCTGCCTTGCAGCCTGCAGAAATGCAGCAGGAGGCAGGGGCGCCGGCGCGCGCGCAGGGGCCGCGCACCGCTCGTTGGGCGCCAGGCGCTGCGCGCAGCGGTGCGCGGCGTCGCCGCCGGCCGGGTCGTCCAGGTCGGGCGTGCCCAGCTGCTTCACCTCGATGGTGCCGCCTGTCTGGTTGTCCATGATGTAGCGGCTCTTGACGGTGACCACCTGGCGGCGCCCACCGCGCGCACAGCTGGCCGTGCAGCTCTCAAGCATTGCCGAGGGCCAGCAGCCGTTGGTTGCGATAGCGCGCGCTTGTGCAGGCGCATGCGCGTTGGCGATCACGATGCGGCGATAGCCGCCCCGCCAGGCCCGGTCCTCTGGCTGGCTACCAGGCGGCGCTGGAAGCGACGAACGCGGCGCGTGAGCAGCGCCCAGCGCCCAGCAGGCACCCCTGCCCTAACTCCAAAGCTGGATCGCGACCCCGGCCGGGCGCGGGCGCGCCCGGCCGGGGCGCGCCCGCGCCCCATTTAGGGTTATTTGGCATAACCCTAACCTTGGTGTGGCGGAAGATGGAGCTGGGCGGCCCGGCGGCGACCTCCACGGCGAACTCAAACTCGCGCTCGCGCCGCGCCCACGGCCGCGCCGCCGCCGCCTCCCAGCCCGGGCCTGCTGCGCCCAGACAGCGCAGAGTCAAACGCTTGCAGCCGCGACTCTGCCCTGACACTGTTGGCGGACCCTTCACGCAGCCAGGGTTGCGGGTGCCGCCCATTGTCCGCATGTTGGCTGATGCACGGTTGTAATTCATTCATTCATTCTGTACGTACGAAGAATGCGCAAGCGCGATGCATCCCACGGACAAGCTCACGTCCCGTGAGCGAGTCCGGAACCTGCTTCAAGACCCGGCATGCGCCCTGCGCGCGCATGCCCCGCCGCAGCGCGCCAGGCTCTGCCGCCGAGCACTGCACGCCCAGAGGGCCTCCCTGCGCGCAGGGAGCCGCTCGGCGCGCCCGGCGGCGCACTGGCGGCCGGGCCGCGCGCCCGGCGGCGCACTGGCGGCCGGGCCGCGCACCCGCCGAGGCGCGCTCGCTGACCAGGGATCCGCTCCGCGCGAGCGGCCGCGCGCTCGTCCTCACCAGCGGCTCCTGCGCACCAGAGCGATGAGGCAACTGTACCTATCCTCCTGGGTGCGCGCCAGCAGCCAGCCAGCCTCCTGCTTGTGTGCACCGAGCGAATAACTGCCTCCGTACAGGCGCCGCATGCGGCCGTGTGAGCACAAGGGCGGCTCTGCTGCAGCGCGACGCATTGCCCCGCCCAGGCGGGTGGTGCCGCCGCGCGACGTGAGAGCGCAGCAACGGGCGATGGGGTATCTGACCCTACCCTATCGGCCCGGCCGCGCACCGCGGCCGCGGGCGCCGAGCGCGCCTCCCCCGCCGGCAGCAGCCGCACGGTCACGCTCCCATCGCGCTCCGCCACGCGCAGCTGCACCGCAACGGCGCCGGCGTCGGCGCTGAAGGGCGCCGGCGGCACCGGCGCCGACGAGCGGCCCGACAGCCGCGCGGCGCCCAGCGCCGACGTGCGCATTAGCGACTGCAGGCTGCCGCGCATGCGCGCCGGCAGCGGCGGCGCGGGCACCAAGTCGCGGATGCGCACGCTGCCCTTGGTGCCTGCGATGCCAGGAAATGTATATAAACCAGCAATAGTACTAGTGAGGCATATCACACAGGGGTAAGTACCCCGCGCGAACACCTAGTGAGTCACAACCACGGCACGCCCGGCGCATCGTCGTGGGTGAGGCGAGGGGATGTCGGGCAGTGACACACAAAGGTGAAGGCGCCCGCGGCCGCGCCACAGGCACCAAGCTGCCTGTATGCGCTCTGCGCTCGCAGCCTGCAGCATGCCCTTGTGCTCTGCGATTGCGGCGTGATGCAGATTACTGCAGGCCTGGAAGCCCTGCATGCTCACGGCCCCGGCCGGCGCAAGCGCGCGCGCTGCGGCCCCGGCGTGCTGCTGCAGCTGCACCATAGGCGCAGCGCGCATGCCCGCCGCGCCCAGCGTAAAGCGACGCACAGCGGGTCCGCAGCAGCGGCCGCACGACCTGCCAGACCGGCTGCGCAGGCGCGCGACCGCACCCACGCACGCAGTTGCCGAGCAGGGCGCACCGACGGTGCGGATGTGGACCGCGGAGGAGAAGGCGCGTCGGGAGCCGTCCGCCAGCCGGAACCGCGTGACGTCCTGCCGCGCGCCGCAGCGTGTGAGTGAAGGGCGCGCGCCGAGCTGCGCGGCGCGGCGCGCTCGCGCGCCCAGGGTGCAGGGCTTGCTGGGCAGCAGGGATGCGGCGCGCAGCGTGAGCATTGGGTCACGCTCATGCAGGAGCGCTGATACGGCCGGCCCTGAACAGCCCGATGCGCGGGGCTAAGAACCACTTTGGGCGCTGAGACAAGGAGGCGCCCCTCCAGCATGCGTCAAGCAGGTAATCAAGCCCTCGCAGCAGCCGGGCGCGCGCGCAGCGCCGCGCACCTGGCTGTTCAGCATGACCGGCTTGAACGGGATGTGGGCGGCGTCGCTGGTGTCCCAGGCGCCGTTGGGCCCGCCGTCGAGCGCCTCCGTCTGGCTCACCGCTGCGCGCGCGCCACGCGCCGCCTCAGAAAGCCTAACCATACCCTCAGAGAGGTATGTTGCCTATCCGCTCTGTGCGTGCGCGCACTGAGCCACAGTCATGCAGCTGCTTGCACGGGGGCTTGTGACGCTTGCACTCCACAGCGATCCAGGCACACACGCAGTGCCTCGTGCCAGTGACAGCGCAGGCCGCCCTTGCTGTGCGGAGCCCAGCGCAGGGTCCCCAGGCAATCAGGCCGCAGGGAGAGGGCGCCCGCTCGGACAGCGCGCCGTCGGGCGCCCGCACCTGGGCACTGCACCTCCGCGAACGCGCCGAGCGCGCGCCCGTGCGGCAGGCAGAGCGAGCCGGGCGCGGCCGCGCGGTCCTGGAAAGTGAGCGGGCGCCCCGTGCGGTTGTCCAGCCAGAACGGCGCGAACAGCGTCACGCGCGTCAGCGGCTGCCGCGCGCGGCCGGCCGCGCCCGCGTTGCTGTTCTCCAGGCCCAGCAGCAGCGTCGGCGGCGCCGCGCCCCCTGTCGCGCGCGCGCGCGCGCGGTGTCGTCAGTGAGCCAGCCGGCCGGCCAGCACTCACCCACATCGATGCCCGTGTCGCGTGTCGCAGCGCGGGTACCAGCCATGACGCAGCAAGCACGCCGCGCCCAAGCGCCTCGTCATGCACCGGCGCTGCCTAGCGCGCATGCATGCCTGCCGCGCCCGCCGTCGCTGCATGACCCCTAGGTGGCTGGTGCAGCAATGCGCACCACATGGCAGGGCAGACTCGCTCCACACACCAGCATGCGCATGACGTGTGGTGGCACCAAGCGTTGATGGGCTGGAACAGGCTCCAGCCAGCCAGGCCCAGGGGCCTTAAGTCCCGCTGAGATGTGCGTTTTCCGGTCAGGACGTGACTTCCATCGGGCCCCCACATGCCGCCCGCACGCCCCGCTGGGAGCGCACTCGGCATCGGCTCGCTCGGCTCCGCCCGGGCGCGCTCCCGGCTGGCGCTGCGGCGGACGCGCTCCGCGCTCGCGCGCGCCGCGGCCGCCCGCCAGTGCGCGAACACCGCCGCCTGGAGCGCGCGCCGCTCGGCGTCGCCGCCCCCCGCCGCGCCCGGCCCGCGCGCAGCCTCCCGCTCGGCCAGACCCTGGCGCGGCTCCGGCCCTAAGCCGCTGCGCTCGCGGCGGCCCCCGGGCGCCTCTGCCGTGTCTGCCGCCCGCGCGGCCGCGCCCGCCGGAGGCGGGGTCGCCGCGCCGGGCGCGGGCGGGCCCGGCGCGGGGCCGAGTGGGGAGGGGCCGCGCGCGGGGGCGCCCGCCACCGCCGCGTCGGCGAGCCAGCCGCGTGGCACGCCCGCGCTGCGGGCGCGGCCGCGGTCGGGGCCGGCCGGGCCGGCGGTGCTGCTGCCGGGCCCCGCGCATGGGCTGCCCGTTTCCACATCAAGTGAGCCCGTCTCGGACGTCGCCGGCGAGGACTGCGCGCCGTCCGCGGAGGCGCTCCGGCTCTCCGCCCACACCTGCGCCCGCCCACACCATGCGCGTGCTCACCTGCACCCGCACTGGCACGTCCGCACCGAGGCCTCTGTGGCAGCGGGGGGTTAGACGGGCGTGAGCGAAGCGCAGCGGCCGCGGCGCATCGCTCACCAGCCAAAGCACCCGCAGAGACCCGGACAGGGCTGCCCGGTCCAGCAACCGCGTGTTTGACTGCGCAGACATCGGGCTTCCTTGCAGGCATGTGCCGCCAGCAGCCTGGAACACCCTGGACCGGGGGGACAACAATGAACATGGCGGCAAGGGCAGCCAACCCTGAGCATCTGCCCACCTGCGACGATGTGCACCCGCCGCCGGGCAGCAGCGGCGCGCCCTCGCGCTCCTCGCTTGCCCAGCGCTCGCGCAGCGAGCCCGCCAGGGCCAGCGGCGCGGGGGCGGGGGTTGGAGGGTTCGCGGCCGCGCCCGCGCCACGCACGCGGACCGGGCGCGGCGGCAGCGGCAGCCCCGCCGGGCGCGGCGGCAGCGGCGACGCCGCCGGGCGCGGCGGCGGCGGCGATGCGGGCGGCGGCGGCGTTGGCGGCGCCGCGGCGGGCGCGCCTAGGGTGGCGCTGGGTTCTGACGCCGTCGGCATGAAGCTGATCAGCTCCACCTCGGGCGCCACGCCACGGCCGTCCGCTTCGGCGGGCATGGCCGGACGCGGGGCCGGCGCCGCAGCAGCCGGCCCCGCCTGCGCGCCCACTGCGGCGCGCGCGGCCGGCGGCGGATGCCCGCGCCGGCCGAGCAGCTCCAGGCAGCCGCGGCCGCGGGCGGCCGCGGGCGCCGCGCGCTCCCGGGGCGGCGCCGCGTCGACGCCGGGGCCGTCGGCGGCGGCGCCGCCGTCGGGCGGCGCACGCGGGCGGCGCACAAGGGCGCGCGCAGACGCGCCCTGCGCGGCCGCGCGCAGCCGCGCCAGCCGCTGCGGCAGGGTGGGCGCCGGCGGCCGCAGGGGCCCTCCGGTGGCCTCCCGCAGCTCCACCTCCTTTGGCAGCCTGAGGGCGCCAGCCTTGGTAGTCAATGAGGTTCTGCAGACACCTGCATGGATCAGGGCAGGCCAAATGCTCGTAGCTGCACACCCCACTACAAGATCGTGGCACAGGGACTGTATGGTGAGCCATGCCCGATGCAGGGCGCCGGTGCGGGCGAAGAGGCGAGCGCCCAGGAGACTCACACGCGTCGCCAGAACAACCTGCGCGCAGAGGTGCCTAGACAGCTGGAGCGAGGCCAGCATGGCTTACGATAGGGTGTGGCAGGGTAATCTGGGGCCGGTGCAGGCGGGCGCACCTGTACACGTGGCGCGCGTCCGTGAACTTCTCCCAGCGGACCTGCCCGCGGCACCAGCTCACGACGGCCCTGCGCGCAGCGCCGTGCGCCTCAACTCTAACCCCAAACCTACTCTGACCCAGCCCTGTGCCACGCAGCGCAGGTGGCCGGCCTGTTGGCAGGGCGGGGTGCAGAGCAGGCCGCCAGCCTGTGGCAGCGGCCGGCAGCTCTTTCACCAGGCCGAGACCGATACCCGCACAGGACCGCAGATGTGGCCGCCACCACCCGACTCAGCACTCCATGCTGGTGGCAGTGGACGTGCTCTGGCGGGCACGTCGGCGCCGCGGCCGGCGGCGGGGCGCGTCGGGGCGCAGCACTGGCCGGCCTGGGCGCCGGGCGCGCGGCGCGGGCGCACCAGTGCGTGGCGCTCAGGCCCAGCGCGGGCACGGTGACATGGATGAGCACGTTGCAGGCCAGGTCGGCGTACACTTTCTGCCGCGCGCCCCGCGCGTGCTGCACGTCAGCCCCCGCGCGGCTGGGCCGGGCGCGGCGCTGCCAGCGGTGTGCTTGTGCAGCCCTGCTGAGGCAGGTGTGGCGCACATGCGGGCCAGGCGCTTGCAGCGCCCGCCTCACCACAGAGGCGGATCTGAGTTCTGGGGCGGTTGCCGTCAAGCAGCAGCGCTCCCATTATCTCTGGGATCGCCCGCGTCTATGTGACCCTCATCAGAGCTACCAGCAGCAAAAGGGTGGCCTCTTTGTGACATCAGGAACCCTGGCAGAGCGCCAGGCAGTCCTACTGCGCGCGACACGCCCGCCTCGGGCTGCATGCAGCTTCACACAAACACAGCTGGCGGTTGGCACCAGGGCGCCCGGCCGCAGCGCCGACCCCAAATTGCTTGCACGGGCCGCGCGCGGGCGCCGCGCCTGCGAGCGCCCCGGCTGCAGCGACACCAAAATCTTCTCGCGCTCGCCGCGGTACCACGCGCTGCCGAGCGCCGCCGGCTCCGCTGGCTGCGGCGAGCCGCTGCGCGACGCGCGGCCGCCGGGTGCCTCCCCCGCGGCCGCGGCCGCGCCGCTGGCCGCTGGCGCCGCGCCCGCCAGCGCCTGCGGCGCGGGGCCAGGGCACCGCGCTGAGGCGCGGGCCAGCCGCTGCTGAGGTGCAGGGGCACGGGAGTTTGGCACGGCGAGCGTCCGTGAGGACAGAGCCGCACGGGGCGCAGCGCAGGGTCATGCACGGTCACGGCGAGCAAGCAGGCCGCGGAGCAAAACCCAAGCCCAAATATGCACACGCGCGCGCGCGCTCGGCCCCCCGCGCCCTGGGCGATCTGCGGCGCCTCGGCCCCCGCGCGCCAGGCCACCCCCGGCATAGCAGGTTCTGTTCACACCACAAGTCTTTCTGCCTTTTGTTTTCTTTGAAGGTGGAATATACTTGTGCTTTCCATGTTGCCTTGGAGGGAGTATCTGAAGCCAGGAGCGCGGGGCGGCGCACGTCGGCGTCGGCCATCAGCGTGCCCGAGAACGCGGTCTGCATCTGGCGCAGGTCGCCGCGCAGCTGGCGGCCCCACTCCAGCGGCCCCGCGCGCTGCTCCGCGCGCGCGCGCCTGATCGGGTCCACCTGCCGCGCGCGCGCTGTGTGCTCGCGCGCAGCATGCTGACATGGCGCGCGCGCCCTGGGCGCGCGCGCACGCCTGCGTGGCCGTGCGCGCCGCGCGCTGCAGCGCTCCTGGATGCCGAGGTGCGCGCAGCCGGGCGCACATGTGCTGCGCGCGCCACGCCGAGCGGGCAGCACATGCGAGCGCTGCGGGCGGTCGGGGGTTGAAACCTCAGGCAAGGAGGTGGCGAGGCCGGGCGCTGCTGAGAGAGTGCGCGGCGGCGCAGCGCCCATGAGACAGTACAGTGGGCGTGTGCACCGACCCTGGCCCACAGCAGAGGGTTAGGGTTGTCGGGTCAGACCAGGTGAGGCTCATACCCTGCCCATGAGCAGCTGTTGGCGCTGTTTGCGCCGACCC
>JAABUO010005358.1_pt1 | contig 14948 bp, 22 predicted proteins | sample 5559291 | NCBI WGS metagenome assembly JAABUO01 (sample SAMN10711878, study PRJNA513372) | rock metagenome | isolation source: Antarctica rocks | place: Antarctica: Victoria Land, Finger Mt sud
TTTGTCCTCAGGCTCTGGTATTGGAACTGCAGGCTTTTTGGCTTTGGATGCAACTTTTGGAGCCATCAGTAGTGTCCTTGGCTAGACTTCACGACTGCATTTCAGTTGAGCAAAGCACATGTGACCCGTGCACGCAATGGAGGAACTACAGTGAGCCCTACACTGCGAGTGCTCTGTCAGAAATCTGTCGGTCAACGCAGCTAGCTGGCGCGGTCAACCATCAATCTTGACTTTTCTGCTCAACTATCAGCTGGACTATCAAGATCGCTGCGTTGGGATCGATGTGCACAATGACAGCGCATGTCGGACATCTGCTGCGTACGTTGCCATGCCAGTACCATGGTGTCCGCACCACATTGCGGCAGAGCACCCGCTGCATGGCCCAAGCGACAGCCAAGAAAGTGAGGATCAAGCCACCTTCCAGCTCGACAGCAGCGACGGAGCTAGAGGCCTTGAGCCAATGGTCGACCATTATCCCTGATACTGTCCTCATGCAGAAGATAGAAGAGCTTGAGCTACAGGCTGCAACTGTCAGCAGCACTGTGCTTGCGGGCATGATGGGCAACCCCAGGGTTGCCAGAGAATATCAGGCAAGCTGAAAACTGCAGACAGCACAGGCTTTCTGCTGCAGAAACCATGCTGATCATACAGTTGCTGCTTCATAGATGGCCATTGAGCATGGAATCCAGTATGACAAGTGCCAAACAGACTCCGACAAACTAGCATGCATCCTGGACAAAGCTCTTGCAAATGTTGGGGCAATATTTGCTGAGCAAGTGGAAGGGCGAGTGAGTACTGAAGTTGACCCAAGAGCAGCTTACGATACAGGTCTGCCAGTGTGTGTTGACGTCTCCTGGCGACATCTACACCATGCCGTATGATGTCACAGTGTGCAGATAAGCGCAACTGATTTATGCCACGCAGACAAAATGCTATCTCGGGCTCACAGTCTGATAGAAAACTACAAAGAAAATGGCATCAGCTCAGATCGCATCCTGATCAGACTTCCGGCCACATGGCAAGGCATTCAAGCAGCTAAGCAGTTAGAGCAAGAGGGCATAGCGGCTCATGTTACTTTGATTTACAGGTTTGGCATTCTGCTCACCCATTGCTGACCTTGTTTTGCGTCATTGCCCTCAAACTGCATGCCAGCAGTGTCTTCCACATATAGTCAAAGTAGGGTTTGTTCTGCATTGCAGCTTTGTCCAGGCTCAAGCTGCAGCGCAAGCTGGCGTCAGTGTGATCCAACCCAACGTTGGCCGCATCATGGACTGGTACAAGAAGCACCCAGGCTACATCAAAAATCAAAGGGTGAGCAGATGAGCAACAAAGCAGTGCATCTAGAAACTGGGCAAACGCAATGTGCTGACAAGGCACTATTTGGGCACGCTCTGTATGTCGCAGCACACCCATGAGACTGATGCAGTTAAAGTCTGTGCTGCTATCGTGGCCATTGGTTTTGTGCTGCAGCAACATGTCTATGTTGTTTGCACTTTGCGTTCCTTGCTACACTCATGCTAGCAGTATGATGTAAATGCTTACAGACTGACAGTGGTCTGACATGTGTATGGTGCATGACAGGGGCCTCGATCAGACGGCGGCAGTCTATTTGACAATGACAACCCTGGAGTACAGCTTGCAGAGCGAATTTACAATTACTGCGCCAAGTACCACCCAAAGACCAAGGTCATGGTGGCTGGATTCAGAAGCAAAGCAGGTCAACTTTATGCTCTGGTCATTGCATTTTCTGCATTGGTTGCAGAGGCTCCTTTCTGATGCCATTGCAAGCCTTGGCTCATCACAAGTAGCCCCTTGATGACTGATGATGCTGCAGATGCATTGGCTTTGGCTGGGGTTGACTATCTGGTTCTCAATGAGCGCATTGTAGACTCCCTAGACAAGGCAACCACCCTGCAAGGCTACAATGACGGCTTCAGAGCAGATGAGAAAGACAATGAGTCAGGCGTTCCACAGCAGCTGTCACCTGACTCAGCTCAGCAAGTGGAATTCAGCAGCTCTGAGACAGTGGAGGTGACTCGGCAGCTGTTTGAGGAGGGCCTTGGCATGGCAGGCTTGGAACTCCTTGACACAGGCATCAAGAGTCTTGTTGAAGATGTGAACCGGCTGGAACCTATTTTCTCCAATCTTGCCATAGACTCTTTGTAGAGTGCCATGATACAGAGATTGCCTCAAACATCACACCTGGGGGGCAGGAGCAGGCTATGCAGCAGAGAGTTGGCGTACATTTTATACAGCATAATAATGAGCAGAGCAAGTAGTCGTCAGAAGAGTGGTCAAAGCATGTATGTATCAAAGGATGTGCTAAAGTTGCATTAGAGCAGATTACATCATAATTATCACCCAGTTGATGTGCAGCATATGCATACATCCATATGGCTCAGCCAATGATGTCATGTACAAAATGCATTTGGTTTAAATAGATTGTGCTAACTCTCAGGTCCCTGCAAATTTGTATCAACTAGCTATGTGCTGGCTCAACGTAAGCTGCATGCTCTGAAACAGACTGTCGCGCTCTGTAAATTGTATGTTGCAACCGTCTGCGCAATCAGGTTGTCCTTCCACCCTTCAGGATCTGCTTTAGGATCCACCCTTCTGAGGACCGGGCGCTGGGGTCAGTCCAGTCGGCATCGATTTGCCCTCTATATAGGGGTACCTTCAGCAACAGAGCGCATGTAACAGTGCAGTGCCGCTTAGGCTGCATCAGACTTCGAAGTTCCTAATCAAACGTTGCGGTCGTTTGTCTTCTTGCACCGACAGGTGCAATCATCAAGAAGCATCTGAGTGTTTTGAGGACCATGCCAAACACCTTCAGCTTTGTATACATCCCAGCGGCTGTGTAAGTAAACAAGCACTGCTGTTGATGTTGCCTGGGCACCGACTAACCAAGCATGCTTGTGATAGGTCGGAACCTATTGAGCAGTGGGAGGAGAATTTCAAACCTGACCATGAAGAAAGCGAAATCAAGGCATTGACAGATAGATGCAAGGTGGGCAGCACCGTAATCAGATCAACAGCTGATTTACAGAACCATCTGGCCAATCATCCCCCTCCATGTATTGCAGAGACACTTCTCTAAGGTCAGAGGGCCTAGAACGCCAGAACAGAAAGCAGCCCGGCGAGCAGCACTAATGCAGAATGTCCCGGGCAATTCAGATGTTGATGAAGCAATGCTGGACACTGCCACAGCAATGAGCATGGTATGCTGCATTGCCCTTGCTGCTGTTGCTATCTTGCTATATTGTTCTGCTGATGCACAGCATCTGAACAAATGCTTGTCAAGCTCCGCATTCATTGGTCTGACTCACTGAAAGCTGCCTGGACACTGACAGGTGGAGCACACCTCGCTGCTCTCTAACAGCAAGGACAATGACTTCATCGGCATCAACCTATACACTGATGATGAGGCTTCCTTTTCAGGCGCCAGCATCAATCAGCGGGCCTCAGAGATAGCTTCATGCTGTGGTATCCAACTTCAGGCAAGACGCTTTTGGTGTTTTCTGCATCAGCTGACCGCTATCATCTGCAGACATCCCACAGTCTCAGACATGCATGAAATGTCTGTAGGTGAATGGCGATGCTTTCATAGGTAGAACTTTTGACAACGGGGATGACTTCAAACGACTTGATTTCACAGTCTCTGAGGTGTCCAGCAGTGCTGCATGGGTTCAGGTAAGACTGCTCATTAACTTGCAGTTGCTGCATCCTGGACGTCATCATCTGCTTGTTGAGGTGGCATAGTCCTGGAAGCTGATGTGCTTGTGCAGAAATGCTCAATCAACTGCTGATCTGCACAGTCTCACTCATGAAGTTTGGTCCAGCCTGCACAATGCAGGACTGTGTGCCTTTGGGTTGGCTGCGCAAAATCCTGTGACAATTCCTCATGCTGCCACAGGTGATGACCAACTTGTGTGGTAACAGGTCTGCTTAATCTTGTCAGTTCCGCAGGAAGCCAGAAAACAGAATGAGCGGAAACGGCAGCGAGATAGCCCTGCAGCATTGCAGGCTCGTCTGGCAGACCCGCAAGCTGCCAAGCCAGCTGCAGTCACAGTGAGAGAGGTACCGCCAGCTGAAGCCCTCAAGGAGCAGGGCAACACTGCTCTCAAGCAGGGCAAGCTACCTGAGGTACTTGTTTCAGATTGCAGGCTGTAACCCTTTGTTGTGCTGAAGTTTTCGTGTGAAGCCTGAAGTCCCACATAGAATTATCTTGCCAGAACATGATCATTGTTTATGCATGCATGTGTTTGGTCGTCCAATCATTCGTCCATTCTTTCTTGTTTCATTCCTTCATTTATGCATTCATTCACTCACTCATTCATCCAATCATTCATTCATTCATTTGTTCAACATGTGTTTTCCCCTTTGGTCAGATATGTACAGTCAATAATTGTTGCACAAGCTGCATGTTCATACTGCAGGATGTACTCAAATAGGATACCTGGGTAAAACAAGCTTGTCAACCTGCATTGCCTGCACAACCTGGTTGTGCCAAATGGCAGCTTGCGCTGACTGTATGCTCTTTTATACAGGCAGTGAGGCTGTATAGTGAGGCACTGGAGACAGACAGTACACTGGCAGCTGCTTACAACAACAGAGCGTTAGCACACTTGAAACTAAACAATCTAGCTGATGCTGAAGCAGACTGTGGGTATGTCCTGCGGCTGGAGCCACGTAATGTGAAGGCTTTCTTGCGCCGAGGCTCTGCCCGGTAAGTAGGCAATATGTGCTATACATGTAACACATTTGCTTTTGCATGCAGAGCATGCACGCATGCTTTTATCTATCAGAGTGGATGCAGTAGACTGTCTTTCTGTATGCTAGGTCAATTTGCATTACAACTGTATCATATGGTGCGCATTCATGCATCAAGGATGCAAGCGCTGGTGCAGGGAGGCCATGAACAGATTGCAAGAGGCCATTGAGGATTACAAGGAGGCTATTGTGCTGGAACCAAAAAGCAAAGAAGCTCTGAGCAAGCTCTCATCTGTCAAGCAAAAGCTGGCCGATTGCAGGAAGGATGTGCAGGATTGCTGAGCGCCAACAGAATCAGCAGCTGATGCGTCCGTAAATTTGCTAGTTGCGCATGACAAGTGCAACAACAAGTGCAATATCAAGGAACAGGTTGAAAACGTCTGCACTGCCTTCCTTGTTAAAGACTATGACTGCCGCATCCATATGATCGGCACGGGTAGTGATACTTGATCAGGATAGGACAAGCTCTTTTGCCAAACTCCAAGGTCAAGCTTGAACTTTGAGTGGCTTTGGCTGTTGGAACTTGTTATGCTCTGCTGAACTCTTCAATAACAAGTATGCACCCCATCACTCAACAAGTAACGACAATGAGGTACCATAATTAGTACACAAGCATGAGGGATTTGGCATGGCACGCATACCAACAAGGCCAATGGAGCATTTGCACATTGAATTCAAACTTTGCTAGACACGTCATTCGCAGTCCATGATGAGAAAGAGATAATGATACCACTGGCACATCAGTCAGCTTACAGCGTAAACAAAGTGCCAAGACAGACAAAGGCGACAATTCATACAAATTTACGTGAGTCGACACACGAATGCATATCAAACAGTCCATGTGCGCAAGGCCTACTCCATTTGGCAGCAAAACTTAGTTGGCCAACTGTACGGTCACACAACTGCAGCAAAGAAAGCACCTACAGCTCATGCGCTGACAGTCGCTGAAGTAAATGCCATAGTCAACAACATGCTTATGACAACTAGCTTTCACCCATGCATACAGTTCTTCTCCTTTCTGACAAGTAGCACTCATATGGCAAAGTCAACCATTCTAGGTTTGAACAAACCCTCAGACACCCCAAGGCACAACTCCCCATCACCGCCTCAACACTTCTGTCCTCCAAACTCAAGTGATGCATGTTGCTTTGCAGTTCAGGTATAGATGCAGCAGCAGGAAGCTGTTGTGGGCTGTCAATTTCTACCAGTCTACAAAGGCCAAGCTGACCTTTGTCAAGCACATTAGCCCTTTTAGCAAATACCTTGTTGGTGCAGTACTGCAGAATTTCTGGCAAAGGCAATCTGCAAGGCAGGTTTGGCAGATCCACACGCACCAAATGAATGCTTGTCAAGAATTAAGCCGAGAAGTCAAGTTTGATGCAGCATACACCACTCAACTTCAAGTGCTTAAGCTGTCCCGCAGCCCCTTTGCAGCATACAAAATCATGCTGGCCAGGTTCCTTGTCACAGCTTCCATTCAGGTGCAGACTTTCTAAGCGCATGCAGAGCTCGAGTAACTGGCTCATGGTGTCCAGATAAAAGGATACTTCACATTGTCAACATAAATCCAGATGCAGGCTGACAATGGAAGTGGAGAGGGTTGGAGCTAAAACCTCAGCCAAAGTGCGTTGTGATCTGATTTTTTTTGCTGAACGTACATGAACATCTGCATGCTCCATGCCAGCTGCAAGGTGGTTGGTCTGCACCAAAACATGAAAAGATGGCGTGTCAGGCACAAACGGAGGTTCTGACTGGAACAAATTGCAACGATCGAACGTGAATGACCGCAAGGCAGGCCAAGCTGCAAAAGAAACCTCTCTACTTAAATACCAGCTGCACTCTGACAGATCAAGTGAGAGGAGGTTTGTCAGTGTCCTCACCTCGTCATGAAAAGATACACAACACTTCACAAAGCTCAATCCAGTGAGTTGACTCAAGCACGTCAGATAGCCCTCCTCAATGTGGAAATTAGAGGCAGAGTTGCAACCACACTAGATGCCGTGCAAATTGTTTCCAAGCTCTGGCCAGTCCCAAATGGCATTGAATGTTGCAGCTTTCAATGCTGAGCCTCTCTAGCGGCTTGGGGCATTTAGCCAAACACTTGAGCAACGTGGATGATCCATGATCTCTATACCTTGCTGACAAATGCAAAGTGTTCAGCTGTGTCAAGTGGCTGAGCACGGGAACTGCAGACAAGAGATTGGCGTGCGAAAATTCAGCGCTGGAGAGCGTGCCATGTAGCTGTATAGCACATCAGCAAAGTGCTTGTCCACTGTCACGCAGTAGTGAGCGTGCTGAATGGACTGCAGTGACTGCTGGAGACAAGGCATGCTTTCAGCTTGGTCCCTGCCCAATCAGATGATTGGAGCAGTCAACTTGAGCTGGCCTGCTTCGCACCATGTTGCAAGACAAGCTGTGAAGGCCTTGTTGTTGGAGATGCCATTTGCGTGTAAATGCAAAGTGCTGATGGGACTGTCAGTGACTGCAGCTTGCCAGCCCTTGCAGGTGCAGGCAGCTGCGCAGCTGTCCAGGGCGTTGGACTGTAACTCAAAGGCGGTCTTCAGCACTTGAGCAGGGACCGTCCCCAATCAGGCCACTGGCGCTGTTGAGAGTCTGCACAGGACTAGTCAACGAGTACATCAAGAACAGGTCAACACAAGGGGGGATCAGGGGTAAGAGGAAGGGCACACACTCGTGCGAAGTCTGGGACGGCGTGGGACTGAGGCCCAAGGTGGCCGATATCGAGCCTCGACTCTTGATACGCAATCTGGATGTCTCGCATGCAAGATCCGGCCAGTCGACTGGCGCAGAGATTCAAGGATCTGCAAGTTGGCGGAGCTTCGGGAAAACCCGTTGTCCGAAAGGTTTCCAGATCTCGCATGCTGGGGCACTCAAGAGCTGCATCACATAGTCAGACTCAATTTGTACGCAACAGAGCTCAGCATGCAAACAAAGATCTCCATTCCATGCTTGCAACTGTATGTCTGGGATGTATTGTTTGCAATGCTTCTTCCTCTTCCCTCGAGTTGAGTACTGGTCAAACATCTCAGGCAGCATCGACCCACTGTTCAGTCCTTGCGGCCTGCGGTTTAGCCAGAGACACATCACATATGGATCAACCATTTCATGTTGCTTGCATGTACACCGGGTGAGACAGGTTGTTGCTTGGTCAGCTGGTCAAGCTTAGCTGTGCTGACCTTTGCCAGCTTTTAATGCAGGTCGTCCTTGTGTTACTGTCCACAAGGGGCTGCTTCAGCCGGAGGTGGAGACTCTGCTCGCCATCAACAGCAGGTGTGCTCTTTATGGCAATTATGGCAGCAGCAGCAGAAGATGTTCAAGCCGCAAGCAGCAGTTGACATTCAGGTGCGTACTGCACCAATAGTGTTTCAAGCTGACACCACACAAACATCCGCTTGCAAAAGTAAGCTACAAGCTTGTGTTATGCAGCTGCCTAAGCTCATGCAAAGGGTCAAAAACAGACCACCAGAGGATGACTTTGCAGGTGAAGGAGCAGCACCTGTGTCAAGGCAGCTCAGCATGCTTGCATGTATTGATAGGCGGCAGACGACAAAACTTTATGATGACTGCAGATGGCCCAGCTGAAGCTGATGCAGAACGGGCAGTGCGCGCAGCTTCCAAAATTGCTGAGGCTGCTGTGTCCAAAGCAGTGCAAGCTGCAGCAATGGCTGGATTGGAGTACATGCCTCCTCCCGACATGCAACTGGCTACACCGCGTGTTGCTAAGGTGACAACTACAACATCTCCTGCTTGGTAAACTCTAACATCTCCTGCTTGGTATGTCGTGGGACGACAAGGCGCTACTGAATGGCACCGCAGACCATGCGTATGATAGTGTGATTCATAGTTGAAGCAGTAGAGTGCATCCCGACTGGGTGTCTCTGTATCATACTTTCCTAATATGATATGCTCAAACGGATAAGGCAGCACAGCTGGTTTTACTTTCTCTCATGGAATCACAGGTGGACAGTAGGCAGATCGAGCGAAAAGCGCAGGCTGCGCAGCAGTCCATGGCAAGAAGGGCTCAGCGCCTAGAGAAAGCACAAGCTGCTGCCGTACAGGCGCAACTTGCTGCAAGGCACATGGAGCGGCAGAGCAGTCAGCAGAAAGACCAACAGCAACAGCCTGGACGGGCCACATTGCAGCAGGTCAGCCCTTGCCCTGCTTCACGCTATCATCCCCTCATTGCCTTTGTTGCCCAATAGCTTGTCCGGGAGGCTGTTGTCATGGCATGCCCTGCATCATGATGCGCAGGACTCCAGCAGTGCACCTTAAAACATCTGCTCATTGATAGTGACATCTTTGCAAATGCCCTGCACCATATGCAAAACATCAGGAGTTCACCTCATAGCATGTGCACATTGGTGTTATACCTTTGCTAACCCAGGAGTGGCACTTGTGTAACGCTACACAACTCTGTGAAACAGAAAGTAAGGGTAAGAGAAGCTGCAGACATTCATGTGCAGAACCCAACCTTGACAATTGGAGCTTGATTGCAGAATAGCATATGTGGATATCCCTGAGCCAGCCAGATGCAATCATTGATCTGACATTGACATCAACAAGCACTGATGTTGGCTTGACAAATATGTTTTGCTCAGTCAATACCTTGCCATACACTGTGAAGCATCAGTCAGCTTGCCAAATGTCAATTTCACTGCGCTTGCTGATCGTCATGGCTCAAACTTACCTATGATGCTGCAGATGTTGAGACAGAACAAGGACCAGATACATCAGGCATTGGAAAACAGTCCGCCAAGGGCTGCATCCAAGCGGCATCAGACACAGGCTGGCCCGGCATCCAGCAGTGGTAGACTCAGCCCAAGAGGTAAGCTTCCGTCTAGTACAACATACTATTGGTGCAATCTTTATTGTGCTCAGTCGCTGCTGTCTGGAATGCTTCAGACATGTAGCAAGAGATGTTGTCATGCCCTGTCTTGAAAGGTTGCTTCCACCAAGGGCCATGCTGAATACCAGATCAGCCAAAATCTTGTTCTTGGCACCTTGTACAAGCTGGAGTTTTACCGTTTGTGACCGTCTGTGACCATATGTTTGTGCTCTCTTGGCACATACCCTGATGCACATACACTAATTTGCATGCCTTCTGTGTAACAGTAAATGTCTGCACAGCAGAAGACATTTGACCCATATTGTGCAAGCAATCTGAATCTGATGCAGCAGCTGCAACAGCCAGCAGAGGTCATGGTCCAAAAGCACGTCCTGCAGCACAACTTGACACTGAGCCTCCACAGCGTCAGAGGGGGCAGCCCCAGGCACACCCCAACTCACCCCCACTCCCACCCCTGTCCTCCTCCATGCACCCTGCCATCCAGGCTAAGCTTCAACAGGCGCACAACAAGCTGTTGGGTCAGAGCCGGCCCAGCAACAGGCAGGAAGAGACTGCAGCATCAGCTCGGCCAGCTGCTAGTAAGCCTGGTTCTAAGGCTGGTCAGAAAGGCAAGGCCAATCCTCAGCCTCAGCCCAAGCAAGGTCAGTCTTGGCTTTGCGTCATGGTGTATAATGAGCAAGACTGCTTTTGCATGAGCGTCCCTGACCTTCCATTGCATGTGTCTTTTTGCTGTTCATTTACTTTAGTTCAACTCTTATAGGCTTCAGTGTAATTCAGCTCGTCAGCAACACAGCCACTCCACTTCAGCAGGGTAGGTACCAACAGCTCCCTGCAATTTCAGCAATGTAGGGATGTATGACCTGCATGTTGCCATGCACTTAGCAGCACCCGTGTGTCTACAGATACATACAGAGTGAGCATCATACAAGTTGCATCAAGTATTGCCCAGCGCCGCGAACAGCCACCAATGGCACCGCAGCTGAATAGATATCTGCATACTCAAGGTGTCTAGATGGGTCAGAAGTACAGTTGTTTGCACATGCAGAGGTGGCGTGGGAGGAGCCACCACCCCGGCAGATGCTGCTACGCATGCGCGACATCCAGCCACAGCTGCAGCAGAAGTGGCTGCAGCTGTACTGGCCTGATGACAGCCGCTGGTGGCCTGCCCAGGTCACTGAAGTCAACCCCAAGCGACATCGGGCTCACCTGCTTTACGAAACAGGTGTGCCCCTGCAACATGCATGTGACAGGGATTCAGCAGGCCATTATAGCTGCTAGTTGACAAGGAATTGGAAGCAACTGTCAGTCATTGCAAAGTGTTTCAGACTTCTATGTGTTTCATAAACTGAGTTGTGTAAGTCCAGTAAGAAACAGTCTGTGATGTTAACACCTACTTGAGCCAATCAACTTTGTCAAGGTCACATGACCCGGTTGTTATTCATGACATTTCACAGGTACAAATCAGACATATACTTGAGATCAAAGAATCTTGCGTATGTCAATCTGGTGAAACAGCATATACCCTAATGCGACAATCCCCCCCACCTCCCCCTTGCCCCCTTCCCATTCTAACATTAGGGGATTGAGCACATACAGAATCTAAAATCCATTGTGTCGAAACCCAGTGTCAATGTCAAGCCAAACAAGTCCTCCTGCAGCTCAAATCAATGCCGCTGCTGCCGCTGCATTTGCCAATCTCAAATTATCTGCAGAAGCCCTTGTCAAGCAATGTTAAAACTGACATTGCTGACCTACAACTACCTGCTGCAGGCGAAGAAGAAGATTTGGATCTTGGCAAGATGGTTAGGGAGGGTGAGGTAGCCTGGCTGCACAAGAGGGACATGCCTGGCACAGGCCATGCTGAGCATGCTGAGGACTCAAATCTCCAGGCTTGGCATGGCCAGAAGCAGAGCCCCCCAAGCCCTCAGCAAGGGGGAGCCAGGAAGCGTAAGGAGCCGCCCCCTGGCAGACACAGTCAGCCTGCTAGCCGGCCCTCCTCTGCACAGCCTGCACCCCTGAAGCAAGGTCAGCACTGCTGTCAGATCGTTCATCTTTTGACAAGCTTGTTTGGATGCTCCACATGCTGCAGATTCTGCATGTACCTGCGTCACAGTTGGGCTCCAAGCACACAGAGGGCTGCTTACAGTGTGGACAACAGTGGTGTACAAAGTACGCGCAATAACAGAATGCAGGCACCCAATGGCTCAGACAGCATAAGTCACTATGACACAGCTTAGGATCATGCTGCTGGGATGATGCAACCCTGTTTTTCTCCCCATGTAACCAGACAGGTGTGCACCTGATGTTGCAGGCAGTGGTGTGCAAAGGGCAGGCAGGGGACATGCTGAAGGGGCGCAGCAGGCAGAGGAGAGCAGCAGTGGGAGCTTGGAGCACCCGGGCATGGCAGCACCCCGCCGCCAGCGTGCATCTGGAGCCCCATCTGCCAATGCCCGCACCACACACCTGCCCAAAGACAGGTGCCAAGCTTCACCTGTTGAAGCACTGCTCAGTTGCAGTGCAAGTTTACTAGATGACGGGATAATGACTGCACATGGCTGCCATGAGGTGCTTGCGGAAAATGAAGCTGGAGTTGATCTTGGATGCTGGGCTGCACCTCGCAGTAGATACCACTCGCCTTCTGGAGAACTCTTATGTTGTCACCAACACAGCTGCATTGCAAGAGAACATGCTGCCGCATTAGGTTGTTGAGGCAGCACAGAGGCCTGGACACAGCGAGCCTGGCTATTTTGCATCTGCTTGTTGGCAGTGGGTTACATCGTTGTGCTGTAACATGACAGTCTGCTGTCCTGCAACCTGACTTAGTCGCAATGAAGGGAATTTATTGCCGTGTTTAGACTGTTTTGGAGCAAATGTGGTGCGAATGCAGGCATGCATCTGGCGGCCCATCACGTCAACAGTCAGGGGATGACAACAGTATGCAGCATGGCTTGCAAGCCATCTTTAAGCTTGGGAATGAAGCAGTGGGCCGCAATGTACATGTCTTTCAGTCCGAGGCCGGATCCTGGTACAATGCACACATCAGGCAGTGTCGTTCTAGGCAGGGCATACTGAATGTACAGTATGAGTCTGGCGACCAAGCTGTATTGAAAGCAAAGGAAGAGCACACCAAATTCAACATAAGGCTGATGCCCATGTCTGTGCGCCGACCCTAGGTCAGTCACTCCTGTTTCTGCCTTGACGTTGCTGATAACAGTATAATTATCAAGTACTATGCATACTGCAAAAGAACACACCTGCTTTATATAGGCATATGTTTGTTCAGCATTTGATGGTAAAAGTAACAGCGGTGCCCATGACAAAACATTTCCATGCAGAATAAGTGTAAAATCCTGAGCAGATGCCTGCGGTTGGCCTGCCCAAACTATATCCCCCTTTCAACCCTCCGTCTGCTCTGTCTCTGCTGCTTGTGTCTATAATGAGTGCTTTGTCTGCAAGTCAGGCTTGAAGCATCAAGGAAGGAGTGATCCTGGAATGTGTGATATTGACAGCCTGTCCTGAAATTTATTAGGGTCCTCATGGTCCCTCATCATGGAGGAGAAGAAGGAGCTTACACATGTAGCCTTATGACGCGATGTGCACATGGGCCCAACAACAACTGACCTTGCATGAAATCAGGACGCACCAGGACAGACCTCCAACTGATCATTATGGGCAAAGCAATAAATGCATAGTGTGACACAGTCTCAATCCCTTGAAATCAATGCACTCCAACCGAAGTGCCGAGCACCCTAAACTGCATGTTGCAATTCCCCTACCAATAAAGTGAGCACCAGAACAGGCTACAGATCCTGTCATTACTACATAAGCAACCATTACTAACAAGACAGCCGGCTGGGAAGCCACGACCAGTGGAGACTGTACATGCAAAAACCCAGTGCATGCCGCTACCATAAAAAAGGAAATGACATGTCCTCCAATGAACTTTTTGGCTAATTTTCTGAGAGAAGCGTTGATACGGGCAAGCGACCTGAGACACAGCAAAGGCTGTATCAGTGGAGCCCTGTCAGTTGGTCTGCAGGCAGTCAAAAGCCACCTTGACACTGTACTGGGGGCCAATAGACAGAGTTCTGTTCTTGTGAATTCAGTCAGTCAATACACACTTGCTACAAGAAAATTATTCCCTGAGAAACTCACCATATGCATTTGGCTCACACCTAGCTATGAAGCCTGGTCCTGTACATGTACAAGTTTGCTGAAAAAGATTTGCATGCTTGTTCCTAATGTGACTGTAAGCTGGACATTCAAAGACGAAATGTTGTTCATCCTCTGCATCCTGTAACGAATGACATACCTGACACGGCCTGTCCTTCCTTTCAGATCATACCCAGTGTCCTGTGTCAACATGTAAACCATGACAGCCACATCTGAATCTGCTAAGCATCCTCCTATTTGGGAAAACACTTGACAGTAGAAAGATATTTAGCATACTGATGTTCAGGCTGAAAGCTTCTGTACAACACAAGACTGCCAAGCTCATTTTATGTGCGGAAATGGTCAACATGCTTTTGCTTTGACTGTTGCATTGTTACTCTGTATCTGCGCACGGAAGACGTGATGTTACGGACAAGCGTCGGTACACGGAGCAATCGAACTCGGGAAACCGTGATGCAGCGCCATATTGCGCAACTATCAGTGACTCGTTGTTTGGGCGCTCTACCGGCTTAACAAGGTCAATCAACCAGCAAAGTGTAGCAGCAAGCACTCGACTTGCCAAGCTGTTTCGCATATAGTTACTTGCTCACAGAGCATCTGCCGTTCTCATAGAGCTGCTGCAAGGCAGCGACACGCTTGCAAATGTGCATGACAGGCCGATGTGATTCGGAATGTGCGCAATGTTAACAATGAAGCAACAGCAGAATGTCTATGCAATTTCCTGACCAAGAGTCTCTGTCCGATCGGAACAAAGGGCTGGTGCTGGCTGTAAGCTCGTCTATCTTTATTGGCGCAAGCTTTATCGTCAAGAAGAAAGGTTTGAGAGCGGCGGGAGCAACAGGCATCCGAGCAGGTTCGACACCTGGTGGAGCAGTAGTCACAGTGGTTATGGTTAAGTCACATTAACTTGAGCAAAGTGTACATCGCCTATAATGCAGGCAGTGGGGGATATTCTTACCTGTCCAAGCCACTATGGTGGGCAGGCATGGTGACAATGATTGTTGGAGAAATTGCAAATTTTGCAGCATATGCCTTTGCACCGGCTATACTGGTAACCCCTTTAGGGGCTTTGAGCATTATTGTCAGGTATGTCAGACAGCTCAGGTTCTTTCTGGCACTTGCAATGGCCTAGCCAGGA
>JAABUO010005359.1_pt1 | contig 14946 bp, 15 predicted proteins | sample 5559291 | NCBI WGS metagenome assembly JAABUO01 (sample SAMN10711878, study PRJNA513372) | rock metagenome | isolation source: Antarctica rocks | place: Antarctica: Victoria Land, Finger Mt sud
GCGCCGCCTCATAGTCCACGGTTTTGAATGTTCTACTCATGCTTCCTACTGTACCACCGCGCGCGGGATGGAGAGCCCGCTTCTCTCCGACAAACTGCTAGGCTTTCTATTAGTAGCTGCTATCCGCCTTTCGAAAGGAATTATCGAGGTGCTGAGAGATGTACTGAGAATGGTAGCTCATAAGGTGGCCGAAATGAGAAGTGTCGATCGTTGGGGCACACGTCCCACCAGGCAACGGCAGGCTGAATTGGAGGAGACGCTGCACGAGTGGGAGGCAGAGGGCGACCACGGTGATCGCCGTGGCCCCTTTGATGGAACATTGCTCAACGGAGCGGAGGTTTTTTGGTTGGCTGTCCAAGCGGCCCTCGATGATATTAGCGAAGCTGAAGCTGAACAATTCTTACGCAATTCGTCCACCCCAGGGCCTATTGACGCCTTTAGTCTATCCAGGCTTCACCTGGAAGGGGCCAACCTCGAGGAGGCGCACCTCGATCAGGCCTACCTCTTGGGGGCATATCTGAATGGGGCCTACCTCGCGGGGGCATATCTGAATAGGGCCAACCTCAAGGGGGCACACCTGCAAGGGGCCGTCCTCGTGGGGGCGCACCTGCAAGGGGTCGTCCTCGTAGGGGCCTACCTGGAGGATTCCAACCTCCAATGGGCGTGGACTCGGCCACATGACCGTTGACATCCTTGGAAAGGCGACCTTTCGCATAAGGGTAAACCCACTTATCAAGAGGTGTAACCTGCTGCGGCAAATAAGACTCACATAGCCTGCTCACCGTTTAGTTTTGTAGCGCGCAACGTACTTTTCTGTGAATCGTATGCCTAAAGTGCCCTTTCCACCAGCGTCAAGTGTCATGTGGCCGAGTCCAGGACAGTAGTTGCCGACAATCAAGACACAGGATCAAGACTCAGTTCTCGCCCTAACCTTTCTCTCTCTGCCAGGCCATGTGGGAGAGCGGCGGCGGTGGGACTCACTGGCCCATTACAACGATTCGCTCAAAAATGGGCCATATCGCGTAAATGTCTCAACTAACTTTCGTTGGCTGCATTTCAACTACGGACTCAGTGGGAAACTGGGCCGGTAACCGTGATTACCGCTGCAGTTCGCCGCGTTGCCTACCGTGTTACCGGCCCTGTCCAGGCTCTTATCCCGTCCAAAACCGCGCCGGTAACACAACTGAGCCGGTAATAAGCCAAATGGCCCATTTTTACATCAATCGTTGTAGTGGGCCTACGTTGGGCGTCATCGCGCATCTCCATGGGTCCTGTAGGTGGTGATGCTGCGGCAGTATGACCCAGCGCGCTGGCTTTCAACGTCCTCGGCTCTTCCCATGGATTTTGGTCACACCCAACTCTTTTTTGGTTTCGGCTTCGCCGAGTTAGGTTTATTGTGGCATCGGACGTAAGGGGTACACATCGATTCTCGCCGTGAGCGGGCCGCCACCCTCGGACTGCTCACGCGCGGCGACCCATTCGGGGTCCGAGCGGAAGGCGGCCAGCCGGCGATCACGCTCCTCGGCGTCGGAGAACTCGACCAGGTACGCCACGTAATCCCTCCCGTCAACCTGATATTCCCAGGGACCATAGGCGACGATGCCGTGGCGACGGAAGAGAGGAAGCGTCGCCGCCACAAAACGACGGCGTAGCTGCTCGAGCTGGCCCGGCGCTACTTCATATATGCGCAACTCGAGCACCGACTCCCGCCCCAACGCCGATCCTTCCTGCCCTTTGTTCATCGTGCAACAGCCTCACAAGCGATCTCAATCAGCATCTCGGGGTGAGCGTGCGCCGTTACGACGACCATGATGCTGGCTAGATACGGCGGGCAATAGAGCCCGGCCCGTAGCTGGCGAAAGGTGTCAAGATCCTTTTCGCGACGCAGGTAGACCTGTTGCCGGGCAATGCGGTCGAAACTCGATCCAGCCGCATCGAGCAGGGCAGTGAGATTCGCCACCACCTGCCGGCACTGCATCGTGAAGTCGTTCGGGCCGACCAGGGCACCCGTATCGTCGAACGGGGCCACGCCACAGGTCAAGACCAACCCTCCAACCCGCACAGCCTGGGCGTAATGAGCACCCGTAGCCCACGACCATGCCTCCGGAGTAATGACATCGAAGCCGGACTCGTTCATCGCATCGACAACGCCTCCGCCTCGCCGTCCGCAGAGACGCCGGCGGCGAAGCGGTCGCGGCGATAGTCATCGAGCGGCAGTGTCGTTGGCAACCTCTGTATCTCCCGCGCCACTTCCGGTGCCAGTCCCGGCGCGATCGAGAGGCCATGGCCGCTGAAACCGGCCGCCGTGTACATATTGTCGAGATCGGTCCACCCGACTATCGGGTTTTCATCAGGGGTGAGCTCCAGAAAGCCGGCCCAGCCATGCGTCACCTCGGCCTCCTCCAGCGCCGGGACGCGATACGTCAGCCGCTCGGCGATTGACGGGAATTTTTTCCAATCGCAGGGCACGTCCCAGGTGAGGGCCGAAGACGTTTCATTGTCCATGCCGGCGATGATACCGGCACCATCACGATGGAAGTACGCTTTGCCGTGGTCAAAATCGATGGTCATTGGTAGGCGTTCGCCGAGGTCGGGGACGTGCGTGATAGCGAAGAGCTGCGACCGCCAGGGTATGATGGGTAGGGTGCCGCCATAGAGTTGGGCGATGGCCGGCGCCCATACGCCCGCCGCGTTCACGACAACATCGGGCGAGTAGCGCCCATGGCGCGCGGTCACCACGCCCGTCACACCATGACTGCCCGTCTCCAGGCCGACCACCTGCGCGTTCTGTGTAACGACCGTCCCCGCCCGCCGCGCCGCGTCAGCGAAGCCGCTGACCAATGAGTGGGGATCGAGGTAGCCGTCCGTCGGGCAGAAAGCCCCTCCGCGCAGGTCATCCGTATAGATGCCGGGGACTAGCGCCGCTATCTCGTCCGGGCTGAGATAGCGGCTCGGCACGCCCCACTGGTTCTGCAAAGCGACCGTCTCGCGGAAGGCCCCGTCGTGTTGCTCCGTGGCCACCAGGAAGAGATATCCTACCGCGTGGAAACCAAAGTCGAGGCCCCATTCCTGCTGGAACTGGACGATGCGCTCAATTGAGCGCGTGGCCAGCCGCGCATTGAGCTCGTTCGTGAACTGGTGTCGCACGCCGCCGGCGTTCAGGCCGCTCGATCCACCACACACCATGCCCCTATCGAGTAGGACGACGTCGATCCCCTCACGAGCCAGATCGTAGGCCAACGCGCACCCCATGATACCGGCCCCGATCACGAGGACGTCACACTTATGTATCGGTTCCATCGTTATGCCCTCGCCAATTGACGGCTGCCGCATAGGCGCAGGGCCGTCGCGATCACGGTCGCTGCCGTGGGGGCGATGGCCTCTTCGAGCGTGGGGCTGAAGGGCACGGGCGTATCGGCTGCGGCGATACGCGTGGGTGGAGCGGCGAGCTCGCCCCACAGTTCCTCGCCAACGCGCGTCAGGATCTCGGCCCCAGCACCTGCTGTGCGCACGTCCTCCTCAACGACCAGAACGCGCTTGGTCTTGACCACCGACCAGAAGAGCGTCTCCGTATCCAGGGGGACAAGGGAGCGCAGGTCAATCACCTCGACCGCGATGCCCTGCCGCTCCAGCACGGTGGCCGCGACGAGCGCGAGGCGCACCGTCCCCGAATAGGCCACGATCGTCACGTCCGAGCCTTCGCGTACGACGTTGGCCGTGCCGAACGGCACGAGGTCGTCCCCCTCTCCTACCGGTCCCATGACTGACCCGTACAACATCGCGTTCTCGATGAAGATGACGGGGTCGTCGGCGCGGATAGAGTACTTGAGCATGGCCTTCACATCGTAGGAAGTGGCCGGGGCCAGGACGACGAGGCCCGGCAAGTGCATGAGCCACGACTCGGGGCGCCCCGAGTGATGGCTACCGGAGGAACGGCCGAAGGCGTTCACGGTCCGCACCGTCATGCGCGGCACGCACAGCCCATTGGACATATAGTAGATCTGGCTGGCGTGGTTACACAACTCGTCCATGCAACAGCCGAGGAACGAGGAGAACATGATCTCAGCCACGGGGCGGCGACCGGCGATCGCCGCGCCCAGTGCCGCGCCGACGATGGCATCCTCCGAGATGGGCGTATCGCGGACGCGCCGTGGGCCCCATTTGGCGAACAGTCCACGCGTGGTGGCGAAGTTGCCACCCATGGCCCCGACGTCCTGCCCCATGACGAACACCGTCTCGTCGCGCGCCATCTCCTCGTCGAGGGCCTCGACGATGGCGTCGCGGTATGTGATCTCGCGCATGATACTAACCTCCTATGCCGACTATGCTGAGGGGCGAACGCCACGGAAGGCGTCCGCCGGATCAGGTAACGGGCTCTGCTCGGCAAACTGCACGGCGTGGATAACCTGTGCCGCGACCTCGGCGTCGAGCCGTGCGACATCATCCTCCGTGAGTAGCCCCTGGTCGACGAACAGCCGCTGCGCTTTAGGGACAGGATCGCGCCGCACCGCCTCCTGGTACTCGGCACGGTCGCGATACTCCTGCGCGTCCCCCTCCTCGTGGCCGTAGCCCCGCGGGCAATCGAAAAAGAGGAGCGTGGGTCCGTCGCCAGCGCGCGCCCGCGCGACGGCAGTTCCGGCCGCCACGTGGCAGGCCATGATGTCCTTACCGTCGACGACCGCTCCGGGTATGCCGTACCCGCAGGCGCGATCGACGAGATTTCCGGCCGTGGACAGGGAACGCGCCACCGAGATGGCCCAGCCGTTGTCGATGCAGGCGTACACAATAGGGAGGTGCCAGATCGCGGCCATATTGACGGCTTCGTGGAAGGCACCGCGGTTGAGGGCGCCGTCACCGAAGAAGCAGACGGCCACGCCCCCATCGCCGACGTCTCGGTGTGCCAGCGCCACACCTGTCATCGTCGCGATACCTCCGCCGACGAGTGGTGAGGCCGGCAGGCAGCCAACCGACCAGTCGCCGATGTGCAGCGATCCACCACGACCGGCCAACACGCCGTCCCGGCGGCCCAGCACCTCGGCCATCATCCGGTCGGGACCGACGCCTTTGGCCAACGCCTCGCCGTGACCGCGGTGTGTCAGCGCCGCGCCCATTGTCCGTAGGCGACCCAGCCACCGTCGACCATCACCGGGCTCCCAGTCATGTAAGAACTGGCGTCGCTGGCCAGGAACAGGGCCACCTTAGCCACCTCCTCGGCCGTGCCGTAGCGACCCAGGGGCGTGCGCCTTTCGATGTCGGCGCGGGTGTAATCGGTGAGACCGGCATCCTGGTCGTTGCTCTCCATGGGCGTGTCGATGTAGGCTGGGTTGAGGGAGTGCACGCGGATGCCCCGGTCGGCCCACTCGACGGCCAGGACCTCGGTCAGGCCGTCCAGCCCATGCTTGGAGGTGCAGTAAGCGGCGCGCTTAGCCAGGGCCGTCCGACCCGCGATCGACGAGATGTTGATGATGACCCCGTGTCTCCGCTGGAGCATCCGCCGGCCGGCTTCCTGCGCGCAGAGAAAAGCCCCCGTCAGGTTCAGGTCGATGCAGCGTTTCCAGTTCTCCAGCGATAGCTCCTCGGAAGGGACGATCATCGAGAGGCCAGCGTTGTTGACCAATACGTCGATCTGCCCGTAGTGCTGATCGACCGCAGCGAATAGCTGTCGCACCTCCTCCGGTTTACTCACGTCGGCCGCCACCGCGAAAGCGTCAATCCTGGCGGCTTTCAATTCATCGACCACCGCCTGCGCGCGCCCGCTGTCGCGGCTGTTGACGACCACGCGCGCACCGGCCTCGCCATAGAACTGAGCGATGGCGCGCCCGATCCCCATACTAGAGCCAGTGATTACCGCGACCTGCCCGTCCAGTCGTAGATCCATGCTGTCCTCCTTGCGTCACGTAGCTGTCAGCGATCAGCCGTCAGCGATCAGCTAATCGTTGACGTCTTACATCGTTAGTTGACGGCTTACATCGTTATACGTACATCTCGGCGGATGTTCTGCACCATGCGCGCCTCCACCAGGCGCCGCTCGGCCAACAGGTCCGCAGCGCGCGCCGTGGCGATATTTTCCTGTTGGCTGATCTTGATGAGCTGCGCCGTCGTCTCGAAGATGCAGTTCACATGCTGCCAGGCGCGCTCCTCGTTGAACCCACCGGGCTGCAGCCGATCGGCGTCGAAGATGGCACCCCCTGCATTGATAATATAGTCGGGCGCGTAGAGGATGCCCCGTTCGCGCAGCATGTCGCCGTGCTCGATGCGCGTGAGTTGGTTGTTGGCGCAGCCGGCGATGACCTTGCACCGCAGATGGCCGATCGTCTCATCGTTGACGACGGCCCCGAGGGCGCACGGACTGTAGATGTCGACCTCGAGCGCGTGGATTGCGTCGGGTGAGACAACCGTGGCCCCGTAACTGGTCGCCAGCTCCCGCACGCGGCTCTCGTCAATATCGGCCACGTAGATGGTGGCACCCGCAGCGTGCAGGCCCTTCAACACCTCCGTCCCGACCATGCCCAGTCCCTGCACAGCGACCGAGCGCCCACCCAGGTCCTGGCTGTCGAAGACGGCGGCGCAGGCCGCGCGCATCCCCTGCAGCGTCCCCCGCGCCGTCGCAGGTGCGATGTTGCCGGCACCGCCCAGATCCTTGGACAACGTGATGACGTACGGCGTTTCCATGCGCATGTACTCCATGTCGCGCAGGGTGGTGCCGATGTCCTCGCCCGTCATGTAGGCACCGCCGAGCCGGTCAATGAAGCGGCCCAGCGTGCGGAAGAGCGCCTCGCTCTTGCCGGTGGCAGGGTTTCCGATGACGACGCACTTGCCGCCGCCGAGGTTGACCCCTGCGGCGGCGTACTTGTAGGTCATGCCGCGCGCCAGACGCAGGGCGTCTTCGATGGCATCCATCTCAGTGGCGTAGGTCCACATGCGGCAGCCGCCCGCAGCGGGCCCCAGAGTCGTGTCGTGCAGGGCGATGAATGCCTTGAGCCCCGTTTCCTTCTCCTGGCACACGTATAGGTTTTCGTAGTCGTACCGTTCCATGTACGACAGGATGCTGTCCACCATGCCCTCCTTGCCCTCGACATGGGGCTCACGAATCGCTCGTGCTGCACGCACATGGTAGAGGACCGCGCGGCCGCGCCATCGTCACCGTCAAGCCCCCACCGGTGGCCGACCGTCATGTGGGTACAAGATGGCTGTCTTCATGAGGCACCGTACACGCGCCGGCCACGCGTGACGGATTGTAAAGTATATCATAGCATTATCGCCGCGTGGGAATCAACAAAAAACGAAAATAAGGGCGAAGGACAAGCCGGGCGAGCGCCTGGCCGCCATCCCTCCATTGACAGCGGCGCTGGGATAGGTCTATCATTCCATTATCGAGATAGTGTGGTGCCGTTCCTCACCTTCTTGGTTGACCACGGGCAACAGCAACAGGACAACTGCGCGGTAGCCGCTGCGGAGGGCCGCTTCCGCCGGGCTAGTGATGGAGGAAGGAGGAGAGGGCGGAGTTGGTCTTTTCTGGGGGATTACCTTTTGCCACATGCGCGCCATCATTACCTCTTTTTTATCCGTGTGGAGGTATCACATGAAGACTACACAGGCCAAGACATCGCTGGCCACCGCGCTCATCGCGGCCGTTTCGCTCACTCTGGCACCGCTAACGGCGACGGCGGCGAACCCTTCCCATGCCGTGGACGCGGGGACGCTCAAGCTCGGTGCTTTCGCGCCCGAGAGCGGCGCGTACGCTGCGGCCGGCATCGACATCATCGATTCCGTCAGGCTCGCGGTCGTCAACACGAACAAGAACGGCAACGTGCTCGGGATGAAGCTCGTGGTGGATGCCCAGGACTCGCCGTGTAACCCACAGGTCGCGGTACAGGCGGCGCAGAAGCTGGTCAATGACGGGGTGGCCGGCGTGGTCGGTCCCTACTGCTCGGGCGATGCCATCCCGGCCAGCACAATCTACCACCGCGCTGGCATCCCCATGATCACGCCGGGCTCGAGCAATCCCAAGTTGACCGAGCAGGGCTTCGACGACATCTTCCGCACGATCGGGCGCGACGACGAGCAAGGCGCCTACGCCGCCCGCATCATGGTGAACCGCTTCCACGCCAAACGCATCGCGCTCATCCACGACAACACGGTGTACGCCAAAGGGGTCGCGACGCAGACTCAGCTGGCACTCCGGAAGTATGCCGGGACGAGCATCGTCTTCTTCGATGCGCTCACGCCCAACAGCCACGACTTCAGCTCCATCCTGACGCATGTGCGCTCGGCCCATCCGGACGTGACGTACTTCACCGGCTACTACTCCGACGGCGGCCTCCTGGTCAAGCAGTTTGTGCAACTCGGCGTCTCGGGTACCTTCATGGCCGGCGACGCCAACAACGACCCCGCCTTCATCAAGCTGGCCGGCTCCTATGCCAACAAGGCGTTCGTCACCACTGCGCCGGTGCCGCAGATCGTGGCGAGCGCGTCCGGGTTCGTGCGGCAATATGAGACAACCTATCACAGGGGACCGGGGGCCTACTCCGCCTACGCCTACGACGCGGCGAACGTTCTGATCCACGCCATCCAGATGGCGCACACGGCCTCGCTCCCGGCGGTCGTTAAACAATTGCACCAGATCAAGAACTTCCCCGGTGTCACCGGCCCCATCACCTTCAATGCGAAGGGCGACCGGGTCCAGGTGCAGTACGTCACCATCACCGTGCGCAACGGGCACTTCGTCCCGGCTTTCACATAAGTATAGCTTGTCAGATAATGTTTGAGAGGGTTGGGCAATCGGTTGGGCGTCGAAATCGCCTGCGGATTCTCATTCTTTACCTAATGTGCGACTCTTTTAGTTGGTCCAAGGGAAGCGTGTTCGCAACCACTTGCAAGCGCGACAGCGCCTATCTGACCGAACGTTGTGCAGTCACCAGTATCCGTGTCCATGATGGGCGTCTTCAGAGGGGCGCGTTGCACTCGATTTGGCCGGCTTACGGACCGCATGAGCCCCCAAAAGGGGTGAAAGAGTTGCACATTAGGTATTCTTTATCTGAACGTCTATAGCAGTTAGCAATTAGCGGTTAGCTTGCGAAGCATCAGCGTCGCCGTAAATGGGTTGACCTCTTAACGGCTGTTGGTTATGGGGGAGGCGTTCTCCAGGGGTACAGCGCCTTCCACCTCCTCCAAAAGGTCACTACTATGATGGATTTGCACAAAGCACCGCGCGTTAAGCGCTAATTGCTACTCGCTACTCGCTCAAACAACATTGGCATACGAAGCGAGGTCTGGTGGACACATTTCTGCAACAGGTTGTGAACGGCTTGACCGTGGGGTCCTTCTATGCGCTGGTCGCGCTGGGGTACACCATGGTCTATGGTGTGATCCGCCTCATCAATTTTGCCCACGGCGACCTGTACATGGTCGGAGCCTTCGTGGGCTTCACGTTGCTGAGTGCGATCGGCGGCGCGGTGGGGCACATTAACCCGGTCGTGCTCGTCACGCTGGTTTTCCTGATCCCGATGCTCGCCGTCGGCGTGGCCGGCATCGTGATCGAGCGACTGGCGTACCGACCGCTACGGCGCGCGCCGCGCCTCTCGCCGCTTATCACAGCCATCGGCGTTTCCCTGGCCCTCGAGACTGCCGCCCAGCTCATATGGGGATCCTCGTACCAGGTGTTCCCCTCTATCTTCCCTGAGAACATGCTACACCTGGGCAACGTCGATTTCAGTGCCATCCAGGTGCTGATCCTGCCCGTGACCCTGGGCCTCATGCTGGCTCTCTACCTCTTCGTGCATCGCACCATGATGGGCAAGGCCATGCGCGCCGTGGCCATCGACCAGGACACGGCGCGCCTGATGGGCATCAGCCCCGATGCGGTCATCGCGCTGACCTTCTTCATCGGGGCCATGCTGGCCGCCGTGGCCGGGGTCATGGGCGGCATCTACTATAGCGAGATCGACTTCAACATGGGTTTCCTGATCGGGCTCAAGGCGTTTACCGCCGCCGTGCTGGGCGGGATCGGCAATATCCCTGGCGCGATGCTGGGCGGCTACGTCCTGGGCATCCTGGAAACGCTAGCTGCGGGCTACATCTCGTCGCAATGGAAAGACGTCTTCGCGTTCAGCATCCTCATCCTCGTGCTCGTGGTCCGCCCGACCGGCATCCTTGGCGAGCGCGTGGTGGAGAAGGTTTGATGCGGCCCGCGCCCCGTATGCGATGGCCGATAGGGCGGGGCAACCGCGCGACGACGATTGCGCTGGGCGGCGTCCTATTGCTGGCGCTCCTCGTCGTGCCGCCGGGCCTGAACAATTACGCCATCACGCTGCTGACCAGTGTGTGCGTCTACGCCATACTCGGCCTGGGACTAAACATCGTCGTCGGCTACGCGGGGCTGCTCGACCTGGGATACGCGGCCTTCTTCGCCATCGGCGCGTACGCTACCGCCTACCTGATGACCACGTACAACCTCTCGTTTTGGCTGATGTTGCCAATCGGGGCGGTGCTGGCGGCGCTGTTCGGCATCATCATTGGGGCGCCAACCCTGCGCTTGCGCAGCGACTACCTAGCCATCGTGACCCTGGGCTTCGGCGAGATCACGCGCATCTCGGTCACGAACCTCGATATCACGGGCGGCCCCAACGGCATCTCCGCGATACCCCAACCGACGATCGCCAATTTCACGTTCCAGACCCCCCTGCACTACTACTATCTCATCCTTGCCCTGACCCTCGTCACGCTGTTCTGCGTCGCGCGGCTGGCCAACTCGCGCATCGGCCGTGCCTGGGCCTACATCCGCGAGGACGAGCTCGCGGCCGAGGCGATGGGCATCGACACGGTGCGCATGAAGCTGCTGGCCTATGCCCTCGGTGCCGTGTGGGGCGGCATCGCTGGCTGCTTCCAGGCGGTACAGTTCTCTGCCGTTTCTCCCGATAGCTTTACTTTCAATCAGTCGGTGCAGATCCTCATCGTGGTCGTGCTCGGGGGCCTCGGCAGCATCCCCGGTGTGATCCTGGGCTCGGTGGTGGTCGTCGTGGTGCCGGAGATATTGCGCGACTTCGCGCAGTGGCGTCTGCTCTTGTTCGCGCTGGCGCTGATCGTCCTCATGATCTTCCGGCCCGAAGGGCTCTGGCCGAGCCGGCAGCGCAAGCGCGAGATGCATTCCTACGACGTGGCGCTGGTCGGCGAGCCCGAGGCGATGGCCGAGGCCGAATTGGTCGAGAGCCGAGAGTCGACGGTCGACGGTAAGAGGTTGCAATAGTCACGGCGGTACAAGAGCCTTGTCCGAATCGCACGATATAATGAGCCGGAGTCACCGTCGACTCTCGATTAGCTACGAGGTGATGCCGTGACGGCGCTGCTCGAGGTGCGCGATATGATGCAGGTGTTCGGCGGCCTGGTCGCGGTCGACGCGCTCTCCTTCTCCGTCGAGGAGGGGGCCATCGCTTCGTTGATTGGCCCCAACGGGGCCGGCAAGACGACCGTCTTCAATTGCATCACCGGCATCTATCGGGCGAGACAGGGCGCTGTCCTGTTTCACGGACGTGATGTGCGCGGCCTGAAGCCGCACCGCATCGCGCAGCTCGGCCTGATGCGCACGTTTCAGAGCATCCGCCTCTTCCCGAACATGACGGCGCTCGACAATGTCCTGGCCGGTCGGCATTGCCGCACCAAGTCCGGCGTGCTCGGCGCCATCATCCGGCCGCCGGGCCAGCAGCGCGAGGAGCGCGAGAGTGTGGGCATCGCCGAGGAGGTGCTGGCGTTCGTGGATTTGCTGCCGCAGCGCGATACCCTGGCCTCCGGTCTCTCCTACGGCGACCAGCGCCGCCTGGAGATCGCGCGCGTATTGGCCTCGCGCCCGGCTATGATCGTGCTCGACGAACCTGCGGCAGGGATGAACCTGGTGGAGAAGGACCGTCTGGCCGGGCTCATCGACCGCATACGAAGCCGCGGCGTCACGGTGCTACTGATCGAGCACGATATGCGCCTGGTCATGAGTGTGTCCGACCATGTGACGGTGCTCAATTATGGGCGCAAGATCGCCGAGGGCACGCCTCAAGAGGTGCAGCGAAACCCTGCCGTGATCGAAGCGTATCTGGGGACGGACGAGGACGACGAATAGATGGCACAGCAAGCACTGCTACAGGTCGACAACCTCCATGTGCGCTACGGCAACATACAGGCCGTGCGCGGCATCTCGCTCGAGGTCACAAAGGGTGAGATCGTGGCCCTGCTGGGCAGCAACGGTGCTGGGAAGACGACGACCTTGCGCGCCGTCGCGGGCTTGCTGCAGCCCGTCGCCGGCTCGATCTGCTTCAAGGGGCGCGACCTGCGCACGGTCCCGGCGCACATGATCGTGGGGCAGGGCCTGGCGCACTGTCCAGAGGGGCGCAAGATCTTCGCCACGATGACGGTCGAGGAGAACCTCGACGTGGGCGCGTATGTCCATCGCGGTGGCGATCTGTCGCGCTACCTGCGGGAGGGCAAAGAGCGCGCCTTCCGCCTGTTCCCCATCCTAGCCGAGCGCCGCGCCCAGCTCGCCGGTACCCTGAGCGGCGGGGAGCAGCAGATGCTGGCTATCGCACGGGCGCTCATGGCGCGGCCTACGCTGCTGACGCTCGACGAACCGTCCATGGGCCTCGCGCCTATCGTCGTCAAGACCATCTTCCGCATCATCCGCGACGTCAACGACGATGGCGTGACCGTGCTGCTGGTCGAGCAGAACGCGCGGGCGGCGCTGCGACTAGCCAACCGCGCCTACGTGCTGGAAACGGGGCAGATCGCCACGCAGGGTACGGCGGACGATCTGATGAACGACGAGCTTCTGCGCTCCAGCTACCTCGGCAGCGCGTGACGGCAGCCGTGACAGGCGCACCGGCGTCGCGGCGAAGGGCCACAGGCTCGACCATGACTCATCGCCCATCGCCTAATCCACAGGGTCCCAGCGCACCCCCGCCGGGGGTGCGCACGCCCACCACGTCGCCCCCCACGATCTCCGCGTTGACCTTGGCTGGCAACTCCGCGTCGTTGACAGTGTTCCGGCCCACGCGGCCGGGCCGTAATGTGAGCGTTGGCACCACGGCGGGGCCACGACCGGCCCGCATTCCCGGTAACGCCGTGCTGACCATCGAAGGGCGGCGCACGACGGTGGACGTGCTCGAGCTCACTGAAGGGCTCCCCCAGCTCCTAAGCCGGACTTTGGCCAATCTGTGCAGGGTAACCGGATGGTCCGTACAGGCTACCGACAGAAGGGCGCGATACTTTTTGCATGTCGCGTTTTTGGGGCGATATGCAAAAAGTTGTATTGGGCAAGAACATGTTGCACACTTCTCGCGGCGATCCCAGGGGGGCGACCCTTGGGAGGTAATGGCACTGAAGCTGGAATTAGCCCGTTGACCGTCGAGTCGCCTGTCGCCTGCTTGTGCAACATCTTGTTGCCCCTTACACGATATGCAAAAAGTCCGCCACGGCTGCACAACGTACCACACGATAGCTGCGGGTAAATGACCAAAGTCCAGCTTAGGTGTCATCCCGATGGAGATGCTTGGCGCTGGAGTCAGACTTGAAAGCCCAACAGCTATGGCTCCTCTTCGATGGGCCGATGGATACGTCCGTTACTGCGCTGTAACGATTCCCTATCGGCGTATAGGGTCGAGCGACGCCCGCGAGAGCGGCTCCGCACCGGTCGTGCCGACGATCGAGGTGCGCCCGAGTGTCATAGCCAGCCCGCGCGTCGCGTCGAACAGGATGATGTGGATGAAGAAGACCATACCTGGCGCCGCTTCGACCCGATTGCCATGGTAGAGCATCGGCCAGTCCATCCAGTTCGGCGCGAAGGTCGTGCCGAGGCTGTAGCCGCAGGCGTTGAGCCGGTGTTCGCGGTGGCCTGCCCCGTCGAGTGTCGCGGCATGCGCGTCGAACACTCCGCCGAGGGACAGGCCCGGGCGCAGCGCCGCCTCGGCGGCGAGGAGCGCCTCGTGTGCCGCGCGGTGCATGTCGAGGAGTCGTGGCCGGGCTTCGCCGATCAACAGGGTGCGCATTAAGCAGGTGTGGTAGTGCCGGTAGACGCCGGCGAACTCGAGCGTTAGCTGGTCGTCGGGGTCCAGCCGGCGACGCCCCGTGTAGTAGCGGCACATCAGCGCCCCAGGGCCGGAGCCGATGATGAACTCATTGGCGGGGTCGTCGCCGCCACCGCGGTAGACCGCGCCGTGCATCGCGGCGAGGATGTCGCCCTCGAACGCGCCCGGTCCGCTTGCCGTGCTGCCCGCGTCGAGCGCGTCGTCGGCCAACTCCGCCGCCCGCCGAACGTACGCGAGTTCGGCCGGCGATTTGATAACGCGCAGCCGGTTGACGAGGTCGGATGCGTCGGCCATGTCACAGAAGCCGTCGAGCGCGGCCACCAGCCGCTGTCCCTGGCGCGCGGTGAGCCCGTAAGCCTCGAACTCGGCGCCGAGCGGTGCCCCGCGCAGGCCGTGCTCCTCCAGGATCGTGCGCAGGTCCGCGGCCGGCGATGCGTCCGGGCCGTCGACCCAGACCCGCACGTCCGCGACGACCGAGGTGAAGCGCGCCTGCAAGAGGTCGGGCGCGCGGGTCAGCAGCGTCATGCGCCCGTCCGCACCGAGGTAGAGGCACTGGAAGAAGACGTAGCCGAAGGTATCGTAGCCGGTCAAATAGTACATGCTTTCCTGGCGAAACAGCAACAGCCCCGCCAGACCCTCCGCCCGCATCGCCGCACACGCCCTCTCTCGTCGCGCGGCCAACTCGCCCGGCTCAACATGCAGATGGCGCGGCATGTGCCCATGCCCATCGCCCTGGGCCTCGGGTGCTGATGGATGCGTCAAGGCTATTCCTCCTTTGTTCTCTAGTTTTCGCTGTGCGACCCGTTCTCACGAAACCGTTGTCAACGGGGGATGTGAGACACCCGAAAGGATGATAACTGATCGGTCGATGCCGGGCGAGATT
>JAABUO010005361.1_pt1 | contig 14944 bp, 22 predicted proteins | sample 5559291 | NCBI WGS metagenome assembly JAABUO01 (sample SAMN10711878, study PRJNA513372) | rock metagenome | isolation source: Antarctica rocks | place: Antarctica: Victoria Land, Finger Mt sud
TGTCTGGGGTGTGGAGCCCTTTTGGATGACATTTAATCCCAATTTAAGTAAGTATAGTCTGGTGTGTGGAGGCATGTCATGCATGGTAAGGTGGCTATGAGCGCTGACAAGGTGCTTTTGTTGCCGGCGCCCGTTCTGCCTGCACCATGTACAATTGCTGCCCTGGGATAATGAACGCTGCACAGGACAGTGCAACTTGAATGTGCACTGTGCTGAAGTCAGCATCAGATGTGCACAGCTGTGGGGATTGCAACAACCTCTTGCTGCCATATGCTGAGTAGGCAGAAGGATCAGACAGAATGCTGACTTGCGACCAGCTTTTGAGGTGTGGCTCCTCAATGTCTGTGACAGATCAGGTCATACTGACTAGCTGGACGATCTGGACCTCTTCATGCTTGTTGAAAAAGCACTGACACAATGTGGTATGTATCTCAAGCAATGCTAAGTTACCAGCACATACACAGCAGCTGTACTGAGTAACAGCAGCATTATGTACTATGTAACAACAGCACTATCTATTGTGTAACAGCAGCACTATGTATTGTGTAACAACAGTGTGCCACAGCAGCACTATGCAGCACTGTGGGCCTGTCAGAATTGCGTACCGTGTAGTCCTTGCCATTGATGCTGACTGTGTGCTTATCCTTCACTGTTGCTCTGCCCTCTATGTAATGCACGCCAGCCTGCATACAGCGGTCAAAGCTCAGTGAAGATCGTGAACATAGCAACACCGCTGTTACCTTGTGCTGTACTGTACAATCAAGTGCATGCCAGCATGCTTGCCAACTTACATCAGCAAGCACTCTATGGCACAGAGCATCACACGAAAGAGTTGATGCTTGATGCTGCCATGGTAGTACAACGCCGTGAATGTGCACATCACAGGTAAAGGCGCATGGAAGATGAATGCAGCATGAAGATGAAGATGAAAATGAAGATGAATGCGGCATGCATGCATGTGAAGCATCAGAGATTGCATGTTCCTTGACAGCATTACCTTGTCCAGCTGGCCCTTGTAGGTGTCGCTCAGCTTCCTGAGCTGCTTCTCCTTGCGCTCTGCTAGCTTCTTCCAGTCATGGGTAATCTCACCCTCTATGTGCCATCTGCAAAGCAGCAGCAAGATTGAACAAACGCTTGTGGAAGTGGGCTTGCTTGAGCTGATGCGAGAATCTGCATAGTCTCTCATGCATGGCATATTGTCACAGACTTTGAGTCCACCATGAGTGAGCAATGCTGCCAAACTGCTTGGCCACAATACCTGCTACAAATGCACAATCTGGTGTCATCTGACTCAGCATGCAACTGTGCAACATGATGCAGAGCTACCGTATTTCAAGAACATTTGTGGCATACATGGCAGGCAGGTAGAAGGGGGAGAACCAAAGGCGGCGGTGGATGACTGTGCATGGTGAAAGAGCACGTCCACAGCAGGCTGTGATGCAGCATGCATAACTGTATCCTTGACAGTGCATGTTGCAGGGGCATGTCTATAGCAAGTTATGATGCAGCATGCATGACTGTATTTTTGGCTGTACATGGTGAAAAAGAGTGTGTACAGCAGGTCATGATGCAGTAGGCATACCCATATCCTTCACACTCTTTGAACTCATTGGCAAACTCCCCTCCATACACAAGCAGCTTCTTGGGCACACACCCTCGCAGAATGCATGTGCCTCCCAGCCCACCCTCTGTGTCTGTCTGTACCAGACTGAAGGGCAGCTCACACAGAGCAACTCTTGCACCTGAATGCAGTGGTGCTCTGATAAGGGGCAGGAGTGCCTGGTGAACAGACTGTGTTTCGCCCAGACGCAATCTGCCGTGAACGCATGCAATGTGATGAAGGATTGCAAAGTCTTGTTGTGTAATGATACCAGCATCAGACGACTGCTGGTCTGCACAAATGCCACCAGAGCACATCTGCCATGCATAAGCTACCTCTTCGGGATCAGGTTGTGACAATGAGATTCAGGTGAAATGCATTAGGTATAACTGCATTAGGTACGGTGAATAATGTAAATGCAGAATGTGGAGTCTGTTGAAAATTTCTAAGGTGAGGCTTCACCTGTATGTATTGACACAAAACTATACCTTTAAAGGTTTGCAACAAGGACACATCAGTGAGGTCTGCATTTGCAACTCCCACCAAAAAATGTAGTCATGGTATTTGCTTGCATCCCTTGCATGTATGCTCAGGTGTATTGTAAGCCCAAAGTCCAGCAGAGCACACAAAGTAGCCCAGACAAACATGTGCCTCATAAGAAGCAGCTGAGCATACTTGCAGTTTTGCTGAAGAATTAAGGAAGTATGCGATGCGAATGATGTGACGCGATGACAGGACCGCATACAGAGAGATGCCCAAGACAACATATAGTTGACCCTGGGGGATGACACGTTTTGAAGCAATAAAAGAATGAGGACATACCGTAGTCCATTGAGGCAAATCGGGCAGCTCGAACACCGCCGGTACCACCACCAATGGTAAAGAGGTCAAAGTCATACTTTTCATCCTTTGCTGCACTTGCCATGGTTCTGCTGGCCACCCCTGACTGCAGAGGAGAAGCTCAACGTGAACCATGGAGCGTCATTGAGACACTGGTACAGAGCATGTGCACCTCAAAAAGCTTACAGGTGATAGAGCTGCAGCAGGTGACAGAGGGCTTCTTCTTGGATGATAGCACCTCGGTGCTTGAGAAACTGCAGGACAGGTGCAGTTACTTGAGATCCGAATGACAGCGTTCAGCGTGCTCCGCACAAACAATCGTCACAATCCACACCTGGAACAAAGCCAAACGAGGCCGCTCTGACAGAGGTCAAATGACGCACTCCACCTACGATTGGTACGAAAGTCTTCAACACAAAAAACCCAGCGACGCTGGCATCAACTGTACAATTCGCTTTTTGGGGTCACGATGCGAGATCACACGAGCCTGCTGGCTGCAGGCGGGTCTACCTTGCTGGTGTCTGACGCTCCTAGCAAATCTGGCACATGCGCAGGCAGCCGAATGAAAAGTAGAAACGGTGTGCATGACAAATTGTAGAGAGCTGGTGTTGCGAAAGGCAAATCGCAGTCGTGGAATCGCAGTCCCATGCAAGCTTGTGAACCACGAAGGCAATTGGTTCCGGAGCATGCATTACGCTGTTTCAACATGAACCAAGCAATTTCGCCCAAATTAACTTTGCCCTAACAGATTTGTCAAACATTTTGGCTCACCCCATTGATCCCACCCACGGGTCTTACCGTGCGCAGTCGTCGGTATGCATCAGTGACTGTCGTGATTGCCGCCCTCTGTTTCTACCGCACTCTTTGGGAACGTGCTCAACAAGCTCGAGAAGCAAGACAGGATGCTTCGCAGGTGTTGATCTCAGAAACGCTTGATTATATGTGGGCAAATTTGTGTTGTGCAACACGATTTACGAAGGCAACAAGCACGGCGATGTGCATTGAAGTCATCATAGCCTTCGGTACATCATTTGAGCTACTAGTGCTGCAGGGGCTTGGCATCGATATGGAGACCGGGCGCATTCGGACCGCAAAGTTGCCAGAACAACGCACAAGCCGCTGCGCCAGCCTTTTTCACCACATGGCAACGCGCAAGCCTGCAGACGTCCGCCGTGGGATTGGAAGGCAAAGGCCCAGACGCAAAGAATTCTCCAGAGCAGAAGAAGGGCGTCAGAACAGACCCTGACATGGCTCCTCCTAAGGATGACAGGCAGTCCACGCCGTCTTCAAAGAAGACCAATGAGCTAGTAACTGTCCATGGTTTCTCTGAAGCATGAAGCGATCACCTGATTCCAGCACCACTAAAACAAGCATTTGACTGGACAAAAAATACAAAATGTGTGGCATGGCCAAACTCATACTCTCTGGCACTTTTGTGTCTGCCAACACCCACACCATATAAGCTTTCAGCACATGAGCTTTGTCATACTGCAGGAAAAGGGTGCTGGTGCACCAGCAGGCAAGGATGCCCTCAAATCAGGTGAGGCCCCCAAAAAGCGAGGCTTCTTCACATCAGCTTGGAGCAGCTCAGGTCCTGCTGATGGTGACTCCCCTGAACAGAAGAAGGGCGTCGTGACAGACCCCGACATTGCTCCCCCAAAGATGGATGATGACAAGCAACAGACCCCTTCTTCAAAAAAAACAAATGAGTTGGTGCGCTGCATGCTGATTTGAGTATGGACATTCATGCTGCAGTTATCATAATGTCATCAAGCTGTCTGCAACGCACATGGCAGGGTCAAGTGCCACCACAGTCCTGCAATGTGGACCCTACTGAATTTCTAGGTTGGCTCAGTTGGGGACGGAGCCCTTTGCCCCCCAATTTTGAAATGCTGTTTGCCACACAACAAAGCATGCAGCCATGTGACTCATAGCTATCTCTGCTTTGACCATGGCACTGGAGTTCCATATAGATACATGCTGCTTTCTTATGTGGTCTGTCAAAGTCATCATGGGCATGCAAACTGTCAGCTTTTCAATTGCTGAATGTGCGTAACGGTGCTCTTTTGCTGACTGTACATGCAATGCACATGGGGAAGCAAGTAGGGCATGTGTCAATGAACGACTCATGACACAAGCGTGCAATACAAGGTCTCTTGAGTGTTGTTGCATCATTTAAGTTTACATTCCACTGCGTCCCTGGTTCTGAGCCCCTGACCACTTGCTGCTTGCTCTGCAACACTCCATGAACAGTTCAGCAGAAAAATTGACTGTGACGCATTGCAATCGCCATGCAACAAGTTGATCACTGATTGATCAACTTCTTCATATTTGTGTAGGAGAAGGGAGCAGGAGCGCCGTCCGGGGACAACCATTTGAAGCCAGGGGAGAAGCCCAAGCCCAGCAAAGGCTTTCACACCAGTGCTGGTAGCTGGGCAGATGACAAAAAGGACACTGATGCTAAAGGTAGCACATCTCAGGAACATGCCATGTCCAGCATACTCTTGTCTGACAGTCTTGGAGTGACAATACTTTGTGAATGTTGCATGTGCAGCAATCACATGTTAGCATGAAAATGCAGCAGTGCTGACAGCTGGGCAGATGAGGAAAGTGGATCAGGTGACTGATTGCATGTTTGGCAGTCCTTATGCTAATAGCTGTTGTCTGGTCACCACGGGCCTGGCCAGTAGCATTGCACGGATGGTGGTAAGCCTGGCAGTGCATTGGCAGATTACAAGGCACTGTGCCAACATTAAAAATCTGCTGGCCTTTTTCTAGTGGTGGTGCACAACCTTCTTTTGAACATCCATTGTTTTATGTGTTCCAAGCACAATAACTTTCCACACAAAGATTTGCACTGTGTATAGAAGCATAGCACATCATGCGGCATGCAGCTCCCCTGTTTGCAATATGAGTGCATGAGGTTATCTTGCACTGCAGACAAGGACGACACCCCAGATATCAATAGAGGACCCTCAGGCAGACCAGATGACCCACACATGCAGGTTGATCAGGCTGCAGATGATCATCCTGCACCCAAGGCAGGCTGATATACATCAACCTGTACAATACCTTAGAGTGCATACATGGCTAATGTTGACTATCTGCAATATTCCATGCGATTTATGTCGCGTGCCATCGTCCTTGATCAATGAAGTTCTAGACTTCATTACAAGAAACTGCAAGGCATTGACAATCTGGCATGCTGCCTAGCTAGGGCTGCTCTCTATAGAGATTGACTGTCATTTGTGTCAGTGCAAGAGATCAGGCAGTCAGCACCGATTTGCTGGGCTTTCTGCATATGGCAAGACCTCAAGTCACATCATACAGCCATGATCAAAAGCAGTCTTGACACTATAAAAAGTGGTCATCAGGAGTGTGCTGCACTAGCTATCCTAAATCACCGTAGATTGCAAACTGAAAACTGGTTATTGCATGCCAACACGATTCTGTAGACAGACAGTCAGGTTGTTGCATGGACAGAGACTCTGTGCGTGAGTAATACAGGGCAAGCCCTCAAAATCTATGCAGAGACAATTGAACCGTGCTCAGCTCTTTGACGTCACAGGGTTCCCATCTTTCCTGGGGCCTGAGTATGGCTGCGCAGTGCCACTTGACTCCTTCTCTTGATCTGCAAAATGCAAAGCACAGAAGCATCTAACTATGGTCTGCTGGACAAACCTCTCTCCTGTGAGCTTAATACCATCTCTCCTGAAACAAGCTTGGTACAGATACAGCTAGCACTGCAAATATTCACACTTGCAGTGCTAGCATGAAGTGCAGTATGACGTACCTATGGTGCTTACTGGAGATGTCTTGCCTTTGCCAGTGTAGACAGTGTAAGCTATGTAGCCAACCAGGCCTGCTGCAACCACTGCATACAATGCATGCATGTATCAGTGAAGGTGCCGAAGCGCTGCTACATAGCGCAGACAGGCACATCAGGTGTGCATCATAGCATTAAGCAACTGCTTCCAAGCATATGTATTGATGAGGCATGCCTGGCAAAATCCTAGCTCCTTTGCTGAATTGTGGTGGTGGTGTCGCTGTGTTGCCGGGATGAATAGAGCCAGGATTGTTGGAGGACATGCTGAGAGATGTTGACCTCGTGCTAGTGCTGCTAGCACTTATACTTTCGACGGAAAGACTCAACACTTCTGTCAGGCGCGCGTCAAGCCAGAGCTGACGGGACTTCTGTAGAATGTCAACGTGGAAGTTCCAGAGACAAAGGATTCCAAATCGGGTGTAAAATCAGTGCCAATTTACCGCGCATCTGTGAACAAGCAGAGCTGCAAGCAGAGTGATGTTTGTTCCATGAAGCGTGCTGACTCCCGTTAAGATCTCAACATTGAACCAAGTCTTATCTTGGCAAGCGATATGGTACCGTCATCACCTTGCAAGCTCGTCTGTACCACCAGCAGCCCGATCTGCCTGCAGAGCTACTGATCTCAGTAATCGCACTGTATGTTATGGAGCCAGCGCTGGGCATTAGACTCGTCTGCATAGTCCCTTTTACTCTCCTGGCGATGGTAGGGACAGCAGAAATCTTGAATACCCTCTTCCCTGTACTGTTCTGCCTAGTGCGCAGCAGTTGCGGGCTGCTATGGTTGCGCAGTCTGTCTTTGGACACACAGTATGCTAGACAGTATCGGATTTTTGTTTCTTTGCATATTTTTGTTGTGCAGAACATGATGCTCTGGAAAGATTTTCCAGTGGCTGCAAGGGTTGCTCCTGTTGTGCTCTTGCTTGCTTTGCTTGGGAGGTATCTTCCTCGAGAAAGGCTTAGACTCATGCTGTGCAAAATGCTGTGACTAGGACGCCGCCTTGCTGCACTAGAGGGTCACCACTGGGACATTCAATGTCAGGATGAAATGATTACATGCAGTCTACAAGAGTTGCAAAGTATACTAGCTTTGTTGGTACACAGAGGTCTCTTTATGTGATTGTGAGACAAAAACCACGTGTCCCACAAATTTGTGCAAGCAGGTGCAGCATTAGCAAACAAGCAACTCACTGGAGAGATGCTGATGGCTTCACATGCAGCAGATAGGGGCAACCACTGTAGACAGCAGGGCAGACTCTACCTCCTTTGAAGGAGTCCTCACCACAATGCAGGGTTTTGCAAAGCCAGATTCAAGTACAATGCAAATGTGCACAATTGCGCAGCAGCCCCAACAAGAAGCCCTTCCCATGATGCCAATTGCTGCAGACATGCTGACTTGCCAGCTTTGTCGCCACCCTTTAGGCATTCATTGCTGTCATCTCCTCAATCTGATCAAGCCATCCTCATCAGTGTTGCCACAGCCCTGCTAGTGCTGGACAGTGCAAATGGACAGCAGAGCAAGCTGTGCAACTGATTGCAGCAATCATGTTCATGTGATGTACCTGACGCATGACATGGAGTATTCTCAAGCTTGCATGTCAGCTCTCAGTGGTCCAGTTCACACAGATTGCGCTTCAGTGTCACTTCAGTGTCAGCATGACATAGATTAACAAACACAATGTATCTTACTCTTGTTACCTCTTTGCAGAATAACTGATAACATGTGCGTTTACAAAGGCTGCCTGCATATAGCTAATTCCATGACTTCTTCATCAAGCCGTTGCAAAGACTCTCACCTGCCGCTTTGCATATTGAAGGCTGCCTGACAGCTGATGGTGTCTGCCTTGCACCCGCTACTGTACAACTGCTCCTGTATAACTAGTGCTGGACATGCAATGATGTGTGCTAGGCTATGTGAGACTGTTACGGCGTCTTTGGCATGTCGGGACGGCACTGCTTATCTTGATGCATGTTGCGATGTATGTTGCAGATTTGACCGGCCTTCTGCAGGCTGTGCGAAGTGTCGGGTGAGCCCTCGATGGTGGAAGTCACAGATGGGCAGCTGGCACATTTCAGTAGTATAGTATATTCCGGAGACGCACCACAGGGCAGGACGTCAGGCTTCCACCAGTACGATCACTACGAAAATGAAGACACCGGCCTCGGCGTCAGAGTGTATACCACTTTCCAGTGTGAAGCCAGCACAGACGCTCCTCAAGAGGCTGCGTCTGTGTTCACTTGGAGAGGCACGGATACAACTGCTGGCGTTCAGATGGCCAAAGCTCAGATGAAGTAAGCATTGCAACCTCTGCGGCCAAACGTGCAAGTTTCCGGCGTGGGCGAGCTCAAGCCCGCAGGATCTGTTGCAGGTGCAACATGGAGCTCAGACAGGATCCTGACCATGACATTGATATCGTCGAAGAGGCAGTTGTGTACATGGATGACAAGCTGAAAAAACTAACAGAGCAGTTTCCAGACACTCAATGGACACATTACACCACAGGACATTCCTTGGGGGGTTTTGTCGCAAACGCATGTCAGATCCGCTTTGATGACCAGCTAAAGAAGTAAGAGCACTTTCCTTGTTCTGTTACTTTGCACTTGGCAGCACTGGCTGCACCACACTTGTAGTCTTTTAGAAGTGGCCGCTTCACCCAGCCAGCAGCATTGTTATAATGCTCTGATCTGCCAATACACCGTGTATGATCACCTGAGGCCGCTGTGTCTGACAACCCTGGCCTGCTGTCTATGGCCCAGACCTATATTTCATAGTCATCCTGACTTGACCTAGAGACCCCAAACAGCATATGCACAGGACTTCAGGCTGCCCCTTGATGCAGGTGTGTCACGTTTGAAAACCCTGGAGTTGCTAAATTCTGGCGCAAGAAGGCTGAGCAGGCACATGATGAACAGCACTGGCAGGAGAAAGTCCTCGACTATGTGACCTACCCCAACCCTATCAACACATGCCTGCCTCACATAGGCAAGGTTGTCCGCCTGCAGCTGGGAGTCCACAAGTCGTAAGTCGCTGTGCAAGCTTACCAATGCATCTGAAGGGGGCCACATGTGCCGTTGTTGATGCTTGTGACTCAGCATTGAGATGAGTAAGGCATGTTGCTGCCTGAAGGCCAAGGGATCTGTATTAGAGACTTGGGCTTGACACAATGCAAAGTGGCCCCCCACACCACCATTTCACCATACCACCATTCAAGAACCTGGCTGTCTATGTCAGCCAGGGGCATAATGCAGCCGCAACATGTGCCCACAAAAAAATGCCTCTTTAAATTGTTTGCAGTTGTAGCAAACAGGGATGTGAGTAATCCACAATGACACTGGCCATGCCTTCTGGCTGCAATTTGGATTTGGAGCCATCACAGATGAAGACCACAGCATAACGCTGGCTGGACAGAGTGTGATTGACGCTTACGCAAACGCTGCAATGGCTGCAGGTTCTCCATACCACATGTCATCAGGTGTGTGATGGGCAGCACAATGCGGGCCATGGTGTGGGGCAGTGTCTTCAATCTGGCCCTGTCTGTCACTGGCAAGACTAAGGGCTTTTGGGCTGCCAAGGTCACATCTGTTGGTAAGCTCTTGAGCCAATACCCAGTGAGTGTGGGGCTGCTGCAATGGCCTTCAGGGCATGCCCTTGGGCATTGTCTGATAGCAAGGCTCACTGTCCGTGATCTTGAAGTTCACTTTGCAGATGCTTTGTGCATGTCCGCGTGCAGAACGCAATCGATAGTTGTCGTGTGAAGTATGTGAAATGCAACAGTGCTAAGCAACATCGCATGTGTGTGTGTGTGTGTGCCTGCAGACAACAATACACAAATGTGGTATGGCAAATTGTGCACAGGAATGCAATGCCGGTTTTTCAGCCTGAGCTTCATGCAAGCCCTGCAATAACTGTAGCCTGTCTGATATGTGGCTGGACATTTGTGTGGCCAGTTTGCAGCTGTGAGGGCATCTCCTACCGATGGCTCACATGTTCACTGTAATTTAAGATGTTGTGCTGCTGCAGCGTTTGCTGGAATGAAGACAATAGCAAAGAACCCTCTTTCGTGGCCAAAGAAGATCCGACCAAAGCTGCATAAAGCAGCCAACAAGGTAAACCAGCTGTTCTAATGAGGCTGCACTGCCCAGCTTGTAAGCATGCATACCTTTGGCAATTTATTTGCAGCTGCTGACGCCTGTCATGGCTTACACAATGCTCATCAATGCGCATTGATATAAAGCAAGATTCTATTGATTATTAAACAAAAAAGGCACAGAGTAAAACTAAAAAAGCTATAGTAAGAAAAGTCGTAGTTACGCTTTGCGCAACCGTAACTACTGTGTGTATTCAAGTCTTCAGTATGCATGCAGGACGCAGCAAGCAAGGACACCAGAGCTGCTGAGGCAGGGGAGGGTACATCTGACCCCAAGGGCAAACCCCTGGTGCCTGTTCTGGACCACCTGCCACCGCGATTCCGATCAGTGAGTATCTCACCACCTGTTCTGTGAGCATCTACGACTTGCCGCCTGAGGCTGAGGCCTAGGCTGCGTTCAAACACCCACACCATCTTGCTGGACAGTTCACTCCAGTTGTGATGTGCTTCAGAATGGCATGAAGCTGTTCTGTGTTTATACAGGCTCTCTCGTCCAGCCTTTGTTGTTATGGCTGCACGCCAGCATGAAAGTCTGGCAACAACATTGTATCAGCCAGCCAATTCGACCAACGTCGTTGTTTGTTCATCATAAACCTGATCAATGGATGCAACTGGCGCTCAATCATATCTGCTCTTTGGCACAGTTCACGACTTCCTCCTGCTAGAATCCTGCCTTGCTGTGGTCCTTCTGACATTTGTGCGCTTATCCACCCAGTGCTAGTTGGCTTGCTGCCATAAATCATACTGCTCTGCCTGCATTGGTGCTGTATTGTGACCAGGTTATGCTTGTAGGACACTTTTTGGTCATCATTGTAGGCGGTGATTACATCGGTCTGGGCAGGCTCCACTGTGGTTGCATCTGCTTTTGGCTACACCACCATGCGCACCGGAGCTCACATGGCAGACACTGGCACAGAGCACAACATTGAGCTGATTGTTGGGGTGAGCTACTCCTTCTGATGACACGCTCTGTTTTGGTCTGACATGATCCGATCTCATGTAGTGACACACACAATTTAGTGCGTGTTGCTGTCGTCGAGACCGATGGTGCAAGCGTTCTGGCTACAAGCAGACAGCTTTACAGTGTTGAGGCTGAAGTAAACACTCTTGGGGATACAGAGATGTCATCACTTTTTGTATAAAAGGCTTGTCTTGTAGTGGGAATTTAAAATCAGCAACCCACACCCAGAGACTCCTGGGGACCGGTGTCACAGCTTCATAAGGGACCTGAAAGGATGCCATGGCTGCTCGCACAATGGCATTGTGTGTCTGAGTGGTCTTCCCTGAGTGCTTGTTGATGTACATGTCAATGGCATACCACCAGACTTGTGCAGATGCAAACAACAGCGCGTTGGCATCAAGCTTGGCTGCGTGTGCATTGTTCAGCTGCAATGATGAACGTCAAGCTGTGACAAGCCATCTGCAGCTCAACCTGCTCTGCCTCATTATACTCAATGTATCTAGGCATCTACAGAATGCAGCTATAACAGACCTGCGTATGGTATGCACAGTTTTTGGATAGGAATGCAACCCAAAACCTGATTGTGGCAAGTCATGCAGGGATTTGATGACGAGAGCGGGGAACCTAAAGTACCCATCACCATGGAGTCATGGCCCAGTCATCAGTACCTGAAGAAGAAGAAACTGCCCAAGGACTACTTTGGCAGGTACACCTTCCTGGAAATGATGCCTTACTTGACAAAGACTTTCAAGCCCTACGACTGACAAGAAGGAAGCATTGGCACAGTTGCAGCTGGAACATAGGCGCAAGCCCATTTATTGTCACAGATGTATACATTGCTTCATGAAGTCTTTGCCTGAAGCAAACGTGCAACTTTCTGTGAGAACGTGTCATAGGTTGCAGATGATTCAGAAGGAAATTTTGTCATGTCGCATCAGCGCCAGCGGTTTTCAACCATTGACAACCCAGCCACGCGTCTTGACATTGGCCCACAAAGCTACTTTCATGAACCAAATGTACAGTACAACTCAAGAACCAGTGAGTGCTCCACATCTGTTCTCATGAACCTGCATGAGTGCTGATGAACTTAAAACAGCATTTCAGCCTTTTGATGAGAGCCTCAAGAGCTAAGATGGCTATAAAGTAGAAACGCCTATTAACCCCGATCGTTTTTGGGTTCAACTGTACACTATGGGATGGGCGTTTTCTGAAGTCAGTGATGCTTTTGTATCCCCAAGACCCCTGTGTTAAGCTTGCAATTCATGTCACTGCATACAGCTGGTCTCAGAGCTGTCTATATATGCAGGACCTTTAAAGAAGGCATTGTGCCCTTCAAGCCAACAGCCTACGGCCTACATAACTTGCTTAGGCGAAACGACCTGCTTGTTTCAAGAGCCAAAGTGAGCGACCAGTCTCGCTTTGCTGTCTTGCAAGACTCAGCTGCTGCATTGTTCCAGCAATGCTGTTTGGTGAGCAAGGTTGATGTTGTGAATGAGTGCACTTGTTTGCACAGGTTGACAAGTTGACTATGCAGCAAGCAATATTAAGCGCTTGCACTCAAGCTACTGTTCATCATGCATGTTGTGCGACATTGTGTCCTTGGAGTTTGACAGGGTCTGTCTACAACTGAGTGCTATTGAAGTTATGTATCCACTGTTGTGTGCCTGATGCAGAGGTTGCCAGGCTATAAGGAGGAGATGTCATATGCCTGATCTGCCTTCCGGAAGAGGATCTCTCCCTTGGTCTTTGGTGGACCTGCATAGTCACAAAAAGACATATGGTGGTGTGTATCATGTGCAGACCTCAAATGCATGTACATATGAGCAGGATGCAGATGTACTCCTGTACGTCCTCGTAGCGCTGATGGTGGGCTAATGGTGATGAGCTTTGGCCTGCGTCAATCAATTTTGACAAAGGATTGTACCTTTTTTGCTTTGCTGTAGTCTTTGCTTTTGTTACAGGAATGCAAGCATGCCTTCCTGACTGCATTGCAGCTGATGCCTTGCACACAGCAGATTGACAGTGAGTTGACGATAAGCACAGCCAAGTGTCTGTCCTGGTTACAGAATTTCGTACAGCCTGGTACACAATAGCTTCCAGAGCCTGCATCCTACTTATCCTGTGTTTGCTTCAGAAACAACGCACAGCTTACTACATGATGTTTGATATTAAGACGCTGGTGTTGGCCATTGCCTTATGACAGGGGTCAGCTGTGTTTTTGAAAGGACCATGTACCCCTTGTATTTTGGGTATTAATGCGTAAGCCTGAACTTCTACACGTGCGACATCTTTTGCAACCATTTGTTTTGCCTGTAAAATCAACAGCCTGCTGCTGTGAACGCCAGTGGAAATGGTAATCTTGCTTCTCCGTTCATCTTTGCATTGACTGTGATAGCCCTTTCTGCTCCCTGTATTTGCGGCACTCCTGAATTTTAAGCACCAAAGTGCTGACATTGCATATGACCTTCACCTGCAACTGGGGTGCTGCCATGCCCACTTTGATCTCCGGCTAATAGTGTGGGACTGCCAAAGCCCTAGGCACTCGAGCAATGTCATTGCAATTGGTGTGGGTTCTTAAAGGTGAATTTCTGATAGCCTGACGGGTGTTGTGCTTCTCAATTCAATCCAGTCAATGAGTATGCATCACATTCAAGGAATGCAAGCTTCTGTGCCAGGCATTCAATCACTGTACGGTATGTCACATATAACATGATGGTATCAGTACCAATCGACATTTACATATATAGTTGCAACTCTTTCAATTGACCACACTCGCTATGTAGTTCGAACAAGGGTGCCTTTTGAATTGTGCCAACACAAAAAAGGGTCAACTGCAAGTCGCTCACACAGGGTCTGCATAATGTGCAAGTGATGCAGTCAAATATGTGCAATGGTATCAGGACAACCTGAGCCTAAATCTGAACGTAGTGCGTGTGCGCATCCTGATGCCGGTCTTGTTGATTGCGCATTTCACACAATTGCAAGTGGCCTGGCGCCTTTGGCTACCCTTCCGTGCTAGAAGAGCAACAGGAGGTGAGTCTGTGCATGTCTGCATGCAGCCTGTCTGGCTGCTACTGACATAGCTTGGCCCTAATACATATGCAACTAATGCACCTCCACACAGCCCACCAATGTGACACCTGCATAAAGTTCCAATGTTTTAATTCCACTTTGGTTGTATTTACATATGCTGCACAAACACAACAGCGATGCATGAATCATTCATGGTGAATGTACTTGCATGTCATAGAGCTATTGAGTGCAAGAAGCGCTCACCAGCTGTCAATCAGAGGACACAGAAGTCCAATCTTTAGGTTTGCCACCAGGCTGTTGCGCAAGCTTTGTAGAATGTTGCTGCTTTCTTCACCCAGCACATGTCTGTGCCTGTAATGATACATTGCTAAGGCGCCTGCTACACCAAAAACAGCTCCTGCATTGCACCATTGTGGTAATCATCTGCTCAGACACAGATGGGCAAAGACAGACATGGCCAGTATGCCACACATGTGATGTGATTACGTGTTGTAACACTGCTAGGGCTTGCAGGTCATAAAAGTGATCAGACACTCATG
>JAABUO010005363.1_pt1 | contig 14937 bp, 24 predicted proteins | sample 5559291 | NCBI WGS metagenome assembly JAABUO01 (sample SAMN10711878, study PRJNA513372) | rock metagenome | isolation source: Antarctica rocks | place: Antarctica: Victoria Land, Finger Mt sud
TATACACGTAATCCCCCTTTTTATGTCAAGCTTTTGTGTTGTCTCATGGCAATGAAACAGGTAGTGTATCAAAGTGTCAGTTGCAACTGTGCTCAGGATTGCTGGTTTTTTTTTCTGGGGGTTTTTTCTTTTCTTTTTTGAGTGAATTTGATGTTTACCATACTGGTAGACTGTCCCATGTCTTGTGGTTACCGTGTATGCGTGCTTTCTGGGCAAGCAGAGAGCTTATTGCAGCTGTTTTATGCACTCAACTTTGGAATGGCCAGGGGAATTTGGAGATCACCACCAACTTGTCAATGTGAAGGCTGCTGCACGCATGGATTCGAGACATGTCAACACCATCACCTCATGGAGTTGCTAGTTTTCTTTTTTTTCTCATCTCAAATGATTGTGTGGCTGCAACGACTCATGGTGACCTGCGCTGCTAACATAGCTGTCACGATATCCACCCCACGTTTTTGATGACTGGCATTGGCAGGTCGTTTGTCAGCTACCTGATGGGGATGACATAAGTGTGGTCCATTGAGACGCAATGCCGTATAATATGAATATCGTCTTGGCAGTGGATTGAACCTCACAACATGTTGACCCAAGGTGATGCTTGAGGCTCGTAACCGTGTAAATGTACGAGTGTAAACTTTTTGTACATGCAACATAGTGACCTCATGACGCATACACAGGCTGGAACGATCATTGATGATCCTTCGTCTGGGCACATATGTGTAAAAATATACCTGCTACCGGAAAGTAGTCTTGCTGGACCTTGGGGGCAAAGACCGTGTCAACACCTCAGGGTGCAATTTCCTGTTTTGAACAGCTGCATAAGCAGTAAGCTGTGCCCTAATACGACACTGTGGCAGAAATACACATTTGAACCTCTGCTCTGCTCATGGTTGCAGAGCCATAAATGCCTTATGCACATCTTGAGACATGGCTTGAGCGCTCACACATGTACCCTCAGAACTGACTGAAAAGCTCCTGAGTTTCAGTGTTATCATATCTTGAACATAAACGTCATGCTCACGCATAAGATAACAGACAACACAATGCAGCAGAAATACAGCACACCTATACAAAGTCCTAATTGGGGCACAACCTGCTTAAAGTTGGCCATGATGCATGTGGGCTTCAAAATGCCCACGGTCATGCTGAACACCACTTTCATCATTGGCGTCAACAGAAGCATATGATCCAGACTGCATGGCAGGAGAGGCAACCAGTGGTTCATCTAAGGCTGCACGGACAGTCTGTCTGATAGTATCAGCTCTGGCCTTTGCGTCGACATGCTGGATGTACTGACTGTTCCAGTCCTGGTTTTGCATCTGTGCAGGTAGGTTCTGTACAAACCAGGGGTGCTTCTGTATGTCATGAATAGTGATGCGGACCTCAGGTGATGGGTGGAATATTCTCCTCAAAAGGTCCTTGCACAATGGCGTGAGCTGAGTGTGAGCTGGCAGCCTGAATAACACAGCACAAGGTTGCTGTCTCTAGTGTTATGGGTTGAAGCACCAATTGCTTTGCTGCGTGCCAGGCCACAGATGCAGCGCTGAAGTGTAAAGTCACACTGCGGCACATGCATGTGAAACCATTATACTGACAAGCCATGTTGAAATTTGGTATGTAGAGGACACAAGTTCAGATGCATGAATTGAACAGATTCACACTCACGGATGCTGCTGTCATGATGCTGCAGACTGCTACACCGAAGGACTGCTTGCCAACAGTGTGAGTGTTCATGACCCAGAACCCATCATGCTGTCAGCTGCAGTGTGTGTTTTGTTATCTTCGCTTCTTGTGCCACTTTGCAGCATGCATGCAAAGAGCAATTACACCCCATACAATGAGAGAGCAGCTTACACAATGTCAGCATGCTTCAGCCTCTCAATGAACAGCTTCTGATACTCCCGCGAGTGCAGGGCAGGATCCCCGTGACGTCGGTCAAAAGGATATTGACAAAAGAGCATGGCAAAGAGCACCACGCCGGTGGACCACACGTCAGCTGGCTTGCCGTCATACCTCCTCTTCACATTGTGCAAGATCTCTGGAGCTGCATGCATGCCAGAACATGTCCTGAGTAGCATGTTTGTTGGCACATGCAGAGCATGCATTGTCTAAAAGTGCAATCACGCCATCAAGGAAACGCTGAAACATATGGCTTCATGACACTGCAAGCCATAGACAATAAGAGCGCCGCATTATGCATGCTGTGCACTTGCAGCATGCCAGAGTAGCAAGAGAGGTGATGCCACATACCAGTGTAGCCTGGAGTCCCCACGGCTGTAACGGGCAAGCTGTGATTCTGATTGATGGAATAGCCAAAATCACACATCTTCAGAAAAGGTCGGCCCTCACAATATACTAGCAGAATGTTTTCTAGCTTGATGTCTCGATTTATAACTCCCATCCTATGCAACAAAAACTATATACCTGGACACTGGCTGTGCCTCCTTGATCTGTCCATGTGTGTCAACTGTGGCAGTCATTGTGTGCATTTCTTGTCATTGTTGTGTGTGACTGCATTGCAATGTTGCAGGACACTTGCATGATGAGCAAAGCAGCTGTACCTGTGAGTGTAATCCACTGCCAGTATCAGCTGTTGGTACAGCCACCTGGCCTCATCTTCCAGCAGACCTTGCTTTGAGTTGACCAGCCTGATTGCCCATGAGCGACATCAGTGAACGGTATCAAGCCACAAACGAGACTGAACTTGCAAGCTGAGAAAAGAACGTGCCTCAGCAAATCCTGCCCTTCAGCATACTCCATAGCGATGGCCAGGTATTTCGCTGTCAGAAAGCATATTTTGAATTCAACGATGTGCGGGTGCATGAGCATGCTGTGGTTGATGATTTCACGCTCCACATTTTTATCGATAGTGTTTTTGTCGCGAGCAATAAACTTGATGGCGATGTGTGCTCCGCTGTCTCTGTCTAAGCAACACCAGACAAATCCGTATGCGCCAGCGCTCAGTCTCCGCACCAATGAAATTTGCTCGCGCCATTCTGATCCTGCCAAAGGGTCCGTATCGTCTGCGTCAGCGGGCAGTCCAAGGTCCGCAGGAAGTGCGGGAGGATCCCACCTGCATAGCTGACGTCGAGGAGAGCCTTGCAGAGCCAAAGGTTGTTGTGCTACATTGGCAGACCACATATGCCTTCTGGCTTAACGCTGCAGGCCAAGCAAGCTTGCATATTTGCAGCTCCACTTACGTGTTGTATAGAGCATGTGCGATGTGCAAATGTCCAACTTTCAATTGTGTTGGTTTTCTTAGTGTTATGAATCCGATGATCAGTTCCCGAAACTGCAAAGCTCGGTAAACTGTCGGGATCAGTGTGTAAGTATGAAAGTGTCACTGCAAAATGTGTCGGCATGCATGTAGGGGTTCCATATGCATGTCGTAGGTGTTGTATTACAATAAATGGCTGGCTGAGTGCTGACATACTGCAAGCTGTCAGCTGTAAAGGGATCTGAGACTGAGCCTAGGTCAAACAGTTGGAAGCTGCCGGCCACGAGCGCAGGCAAACAGCATGCAGGTCCGTCGCAGGACGAAGCAGTGTTTATACCTGAAAAACCAGAAAGTTGTGTTGGTTTGGCTTGATCGCCATCATGCTCGGAAAGTAAGGGAGCCTCTTGTGGCCTTGCTGCCTGACACACGCAATGATTGCTTAGCCAAAGCATCTTTACACAAGTTTTCTCGCTCTGTTCTGCATTTTGGAAAATCATAAGCAGCAACGCAATGTGCAACAGCGAGCTCGAGGCACCTTCACAAGGTCACATGGCAACACTCCTGGCGTGCATGATGTTGGCTTGTACCAAGCTGCGTACATGTTATCAATAACTTGGAGTACCATTCTAAAAGCTAGGACATTGCAAGGGCGGTGATGCAGCAAAAATCTGTTTCTTATATTAATTAATCAGAACTTTTACACAAGACTGCAACCCTATAAATGATTACACAACCGTCGTAAGTTTGATGAAGCACAGTTCCTTGACGCAACATAACTAGTGTTGTTGAGCACAGTGACAATTGAATGCAATACTGACAAAAGCTTGATGCTGCTGCCTTGTTTGACTAAGCTTAGTCCCTTATAAGGCATACTCAATTTAAATTCTTCCAGATTTGTATGTCACGATTAGGGAGCAAGCATACTACACACTGATAGTGTCTCATGGAACAAGCAACACATTATTATAATACCTGTGTGCTCAAACTTAAGCATTTCTGGCCATGAAAGCAATGTCAAAACTTTGAGCTTTTTGGTCATCAATATTTTACTTATGCTTCCAAAGAAAATTCGGCATCTGCGTTGCCTGCACAGCACCCTGCTGCATGGCCTGAGTTTGCAGGCAAATGTCATAAATTGTGCCAGCACTTCTTGCCATACTAGTAAAAGCTATTGTACATCTTCATTGAGTGCGTTGTACAGTTTTGTGTTGAGATTGAATGCTATTGTATGCTTTCCAGCTGAGCACTTTGCTGAAGAGCTTTGTTGAACCAGTCCTCATCATGCTGTGGTGGTGACGGTTGTTCTGCCTCAGTCTTGTGACGTAGTTTCTGTTTGTGAGGCTTTTTGGCCCTCGATGAACTCTCAGCCTGATCTGCTTGTTGCTCTTCGTCTGCTTTTTCCTGCTTGGCTAGGTCTGATAATTGGGCACTCTGCTGGAGTGCAGCACTGAACCAGTCGTCCTGCCGTGAGGAATGCGTCTCTGACTGTGTGTCTACGCTCTTGCTGGGCTTAGTAAAAGTGCTCTGGGGCGTCACCGGAATATGGTCTTGCCGTACCCATTGCTCCTGCTCGTTCACGCCCCACTTGTGCTGGTTGTGCAACCGAGGTGAGTCCGGCGTCTCGTGCTTTCCAAATACCTTTATCGCCTTCTTCCAGGCCACCATTATATCTCAAGGCGTGCTTTCTCTCTTCGACCACGCACTGAAAAGCTTTGTCTTAGCCGAGATGCGTTGGTCGACCAATGAGAGTAGGCTATGCGGCTGCTCGTCCAATTATGCGGCGGATCGAGCTAATGACGACGCGTTTCGGACAACACTGGTCAAGGTGAGAGCGATGAGTCACTATGAGTGCAGGGCTATCCCTTACATCATGCACATCTTTTCTTTGCATACTGCATGACTCCTTCATGACACGGAGCGTTTTCTAGAAGATATTACATAGCTCTATGCGAAGCTTGCATGGTAGGAGAAACTGTACAGCAGCTGCCGCTGACATGGTTCCGAGAACACTATCTTTGGTCGCCAGCTGACTGGGCTTCCCAACCGACTTCAATAACAGATGCTTGTGGTTGTTCACTCGCGCTGTGCAAACATGATGCTACGTCTGAAACATAGAATCCAATTGCTTAGGAACAGATCGTGAATCGAGATGCTTGCACAATCCAGATTGATTGGCAAGCCAAGCTTTGCAACCCAGCCTGTCTCTACGCACATGTAGTACCCATCACTGTCTGCATTTTGCACAGCAAAATAATTTGCCACTTCTGACTTTGAGCTGGGATGTGAGGAAGACCAAGAATGACGTGAGCTACAGAAACAAGTTTCAAGCCTATGAAGCTGCACACCTGAACAGTGTCTAGCATGAAATGTGGAAAGCCTGGCAAACTAACCAGATCAAGAGTAGCATAAATCACTAAGATGGAACACAATACAAAGCCAAGGCTGAACGAGCGACAGCAGCATTGGCTAGACAAAGGGCAGTGCTAAGCAAAGATCAAGCGGCATCAACAGTGTATGAGTGTGTCTATTTTGAGCTCATCTCTGCAGTAGACAAAGTATCTATATGCATGTTCTTGCGAGCCTGCACGCACTTTGCCATGACAGACGAACTCCGTGTGATGGAGTCGGTCTGGTAAAAGTTCTCTATACTGCTCTTGAAGGGCTCCTTGCTGGCTTGCTCAGACTTCATGACCCTCTCAGCAAACGCCTGCAAATGTGTGTGACGTAAGCATGACAGGGCCAAGCTTTGCTGAGCTTTCACCCTCATGCAAACAGAACCAGCATTTGTTGCAATGCCAAAGCAGGCAGGACAGATAGCACACACTGATTAGGTCATTGCATCAGGCCACTGCAGGCAGCACACGCAGCAGCTTGTCTCAAATAGCCTGCGTAGCATTGCACTGACATACTCAAAATCATAACGCAAAATGCAGACACCCTTGTTGTGTCAAATACGACGTAACTCAGCTTTTGCAATCATGAAGAAGAAGAAACACGCTGCACCTTAAAGTACTCTCCATTAAGCCACATGGGGGACTCCACAGTGTCATTCTTGGCCAGATGAGGAGCCACATCGGCCATGCGCTGCCGTAGCTCATTGATGGTGTCATACGGCAACTGATTGCCCACGTACTGCACATACAAAGGTCACCTGAGTGTTGTTGAAAGCCGCAGAGCTGCCAGTGAATGATTTGAACACCATTGTTGTCATCACCACTCAAGACCACAATAGACAGACAAGTGTCTGTGTCAGCAAAGACACACTGCACAGCTCAGACAAAACAGACGACTGTTCACCAAGCTGGTTGCAGCAAGGCATTCACAGCAACTGTCATCAAGCCAAGAAGCAGGTGTGATGTGCACCAGAGCTACAGTGGACATCACAGCACCTCACTGAGCGCTCGAACAATCTTCCAGTCCTCTCGTGCGTCACCAGGCATGGGCACAGCCTCCTTGGTTCTCTGAGGCCGCCCCTCTGTGTTCACATACGTCACTGCCTTCTCTGTGTAGGCAGGTGCTGGCAGAACAACATTGGCCCTCAGCGCCCCTCTGTCACCGTGGTGACCCTGCACACATAAGCTCAGCCAGTCTGTCCATGTCCTGAAGCCAACAGTCAAGGCAGGCAGTGCTTGCAGGGGTCTGGGACAGATACGCTCAGTGCTCAGTTCAAGCAGTAGACAGTTTTGCCGAGCAGTAGACAACTGTGCAACAGCAGTAGACAACTGTGCCCAGCAGTAGACGAGCGTCCCCTGCAGTAGACAACTGTGATTCTGCCATGCACCTGCTAGACAAACTTCTAGGCTCATAAGGAAGAAAATAGAAGCACAAACAAGACAGTAAACCATCAGCAACGCTGTGTGACCTATCGAGCATATAGGTCAGGATGCCGTCGCAGCGTTTCTTATTGCTCAGCAATGGCTGCTCAGCAGCTGCACAAGTGTACACAGAAGTGTGCTGAACCACACTGAACATTTCTACACACCTGGTAGACAACAAAGGCATCTTGAGGAATGTCTTCCTCCTGGTAGTCATCGCTGCCCAGCAGGTAAACAAACTTGGCAGGGGGCGCTGAGCTGGCTCTGGCGGAAGGCAAGAAACCCACATCCAGTGCTGCTACTCTAGAGGCGGTGTCGTGGAAGACATTGTAGCCATTCCAGCCTTCCCGCACTACATCAGCCTCCTCAACTAGCTGGTGCACCTGTCAAATCATGCATCACGCATTGAGCATATTAGTATTATTATTATTATTATCATTATGCATTGAGCAAAGCATGGCACAGGAGCCTGTCTAAAAAAAGCCTCTGCAGCATACAGCAAGCAGAGCAAACGCTGCTGCAATGTTATGATGGTGTAGGTTTGGATTGGTATGCCAAGGGGGGCATCCACAGGACACCTCACAGGGTGCAGAGGCCCGGCAGCATTCAGTATTGCTTTCTGCAGGTCTCAAGTGGATGGTACGCAAAAGACTGTACAGAGTTCAAACAACACACGAGAAAATATCAATTCTGACAAGACACCTATAAGTTCATGAAGACAGTCATTTACAGCATCCCAAGAGTGTAGGACGTTGCCTACAGTCAGCAACGCTTTGATTGGTTTTTCAGAAGGCACATTTCAGACAAGATTCGTGTCAGAAAGGCACAGAACCTTTTTTCTGAAGAAAAACATCAGATGGCACAGGTTTGTGCTGCTGCGTACTGACCTGCTGCAGGATGGTATCTCTGTCAGCCCTCTGCAAGATACCAGGGCCCACAAGCACCACAGGGTACTTGGCCTCCTTGAAGCTCTGCATGAACTTCTCATCCTTCAGAGCCTGGCCCAGGTCAGCGGCACCCTCGCCTAGGTAGTTGTAGGGGTAAGTCAGGTCCACGTTCTCCCCAATGACACTCACGTTGCAGCCTTCTAGGGTTGTCTTGCGTATCCTGCACAGCCCCAGGATGAAGGGTTGCATGGTTAACAAGACAGCTGTGACCTCACTAAGACCCTCATGTACTTACACATGAATTGAGCACAGTATATCACACTGTCCATGTATGATTTGTGCTAAGGGCGCATGTCAGCTGGGCGCCTGACATCCTAACAAGTGGGAAACACTTGGAATTGAAACAGACCCCCCAACAAGTCGCAGCCTATGCAGCATTGCGTGTCGCAATAGAAGGGACAAAGATCCGTACACACATCTTGCATCTTGAACCAGACCATGAGCTGCACTCAGCGTGACGTAGCCAAAGACTGAAGCTCGCAGCAAATCAGTGTCCAGGCAGCTTACCTGGCGTTGAAGACAGGGGCCTCAATTCTGGGATTGCTGCCGATCAACAGGATGGCATCGGCCTTCTCTACACCCATGAGGGTGGTGTTCATGATGTAATTGCTGCGCACATCTGCATCCAGGTCAGGAAATCCACCCTCGCTGTACAGGTTGCCGCTGCCCATCCTGTTCATCAAGTCCTGTGGACAACACATGCGGCAGCATCAGAACCACCAAGGTGGGTTTCGGGTAGAGGTTGCTATCCTTGGCAAGCAGCATGGTATGCACACCAAGCAAACAAACGTCTGGGCATCTGTATGCAATGTGCATGGCCTCCCAGCTGTGTATAGCAGCAAACTGCATTCAACTTGACAGCTGTAAAGCTGGCATGAAAATCATGCTGTGTCTGCAGAGGACTTCAGCACTTTTTGACCACTTTGCATTGCTATTGCAGAGACACAACATCTACATACCCCTGAGAGGCAGGCTTAGGTAGGATATCACACGTTGAGGAAAACTGACCTTGAGAGCAACCATTGCCTCAGCATCTGCAAGCTTGCCAGCAATGGCCTTCATCTCATTGCCCTTTACTCCCTTCAAGCCCTCAGCAACTACCTTGAGGGCATCAGGCCAAAGAACTGATCGGTAGCCCTCAGACGATTTGACCAGGGGAATGTTGAGCCTCTGCCGCTTGAGCCCATCATATGAGAAGCGGCCCTTGTCGCTGAGCCACTCCTCATTGATTGACTCATTCAATCTGGGTGTGATGCGCATGACCTACAACAGGACCACAGCTCTTTTATGTCACAGGAGCAGCAGCAGAATGTCCTTAGTGCAAACAAGGCAACCATTTCTTTGCTGTGGTGTTGTGTGCGTGTCACCAAACTCACGCCGGCAATGCTGCTGAAGGCCTTCATGCAAAAGCTCTGTTGCCGCAGTACTGTGCAGTACAGCAGAGCAGCCCTTGAGATGACTGCGGCTGTTCAACACTAGAAGTGCTACAGATACTGGAGGTGCTAGACAGCAACTGAATGCCAAATATTCCCTTTTGGAAAATCAAGTGCATCATAAGCACCACTGCCACATGATCTTCAAAGTGTGGTAAGACCTCCTGAGAAGCTGCCATGACAGCAGCAGCAATACTTGTAACGAGGACAGCCCTCTGTAAAGCAATCAGATGCCAGGCATCCCCTTTCAATGACAGGACTATCAAGTGCATCAAAAGCAGCATTGCTACGTGACTGTGACATGCAGTAAAGCCTGCTCAGAACCTGTGACAAGGCCTGAGCCATTTTTCCTGAGAAGTCATTTTGGCTGTTCTGTTCCACCTGTCTGTTGACAGCATAACAGAAAATCAGAAACTGCAGAGTGAGCTTGCCAAGTTTAGACTGACCTCGACTCCCCTGCTGTCGATCTTAGTGTTTGAGCCCAGGGCGTCGCTGACATCAATAGACTCAGTGCTCTTGAGCTCCCAATTACGGGCTGTGAAGGCAAAAGGCTTGGAGGTCAATGCCCCAACAGGGCACAGGTCAATGACATTGCCAGACAGCTCGCTGGTCATGAGCTTCTCAACATAGGTGCCAATCTCTGAGTCCCTTCCTCTGCCAGTCACACCCAGATCTTGCACACCTGAAAACGATGCCGCAGTTCACATACAGCTTGTATTGACGCAATTTGATTCAAGTCTGCACATGCTGCTCTGGCATTCTTTCACGGGAACAAGTGGTGCACTGCTCTGAAATGGACTGCCAGTCTGTGGTACAGAAGCTTTACCATTGACCACATGTGCAAGATGTGACTCCAGGTATGCAACAAGCACTTGGAGACCGTTTCTGACATACTGAGTGGCTGGCACCATACTGTGAACAGCAATGCTAGAGCACTGTCAGAGATGAATGACATCCTGAGCACAGAAATATTGACTTCACACAGGCAATGCTGATGCAGCAACACTTGCCTGCAATCTCTGACGCAAAACGAACGCATCGAGTGCAATGTATACATCTGTTCATGACAGTCTTGACCAGGGGACCCAAGTTCTTGTCCTCCACAGCTCGCTTCATTTCAATGAAGCGGCCCCTGTCACTGCCATACTGCATGGCCTGATCTTGCAGATCACACTCCCCACCTTGATCACAAATTGGGCAATCAAGAGGATGGTTGATCTGCAAAACGAGGCAAAGTCAGGAGTTGTGCAAAGCAGCGATGGGAGGCTCCACCTTCATCACAAATCAGGCAATCAAGGGGATGGTTAATCTGCAAAACAAGGCAGAGTCTAGGTGTTCTGCAAAGCAGCGATGGGAGATGTACCAAAAGCCTACCCAAGCAACCCACCTGATGCATAAAAGGAGATGTTGATGCTGTGCTTGTCAAGACCAGCATGCTGAAGGAATGACTGGAATGCGCAACAGACAGATGGTTGCATAATGCAGAGACAGAAGACAGGCACAAGTGCATGGTGATCAGAGTACACACCAGCAAGAACTCCATAACACCTTCTCTGGCTTTCTTGACCAGAGGGGTGTCTGTCTTGATGTCCATGCCAGGACCAGCTGGCATAGCACATGAGGCCACAGGCTTTGGGCTCTTAGTGACCTGCACACACAGCTGCAAGTTTGCGCCAGTTCTTGATTAGATGCAAGCCAATTGACCAATTGTGGCTGAGGCTGTGCCAGCCTGAAAGGACGGGGGGAGACAGATACAAGAATGTGACATGCATGCATACAGGGAACACACAGAAGCTCTTGCCAAGGTTGGTGTCCAACGCAAGCAGCTGTTTTGCATACGAGACAGGGTCAATCCAATTAATTAGACAGGGCACGCGAGCAAACCCACCTCTACCAGGCACATTCTGCAGTTACCAGCAATGGACAGCTTCTGATGATAGCAAAATCTGCAGACACAATTGTTGCTCAGTTCCTGCGACATAGATGTATTTGAATCTGACAAAAGCGTGTTACGAAGATGCAGACACAGTGTTGGAAAGTGTACCTGGGGATATCGATGCCAGCAGCGTCGCAAGCGTGCATGACTGTTGATCCCTTGGGAACATGCACTGACTCGCCATTGACCTTGCACTCGATCTGATCATCCGCCTGGACAGCCGTGGTTGCGTGGAACAGCCTTGCAGCAACAGGGCGAACAACACCCTGGTGCAGTCCCTTGTTGACAGCCTCTCGCGACAGCCTCTGCAGTGACATGATGCGTTATGCAATTCAAGCAGGTGATCACGGCCCTGTGCAAGCTGCACCCTGCGCAGGGTCGAGCAAATCACAGGCGTGTCAATGTCACTGATGTAATTTTTCGATTCAACCGACTAGGGTTCTGGGTTCAACCGGTTCAATGCCTCACAAACCCTTACCAACGTGCCTTCGATGGCAGATGCTGCTGCTATTTCTGCTGCGTGTGAATGTGTTCACAGTGCAACAAATTCAGCTCAACCCAGCAGCCAGAGTCGCAGAAATACAGGCTCAAGCTGTCTCACACTGAATGATCACAGGCACTTACAGTCATGTTGCACTCCCACTGAGCTCGGTAGCTTCATGTAAACACTGATAAATGATTTGATCGGTGGACTGGTTGTAATATGTGTCAGCCAAATGTCTACAATGGCAAGTCGATATCCTTCATCCATATATCTATTTTCTACCCTGATGCTGGCAGACTAACTGGCTGCCGTCCAATGCATGCAGTTTTGGGGATTTCTCCTCCAATTTATACGCTAGCGTTACTGGACACCCGGGTAGGGCCCTGCAGATAGATGGTGTGTGACTTTATTATTACTTTACCATGCTCACTGCTTTCATGTGCATGTTGCTTTGAATGCAGGTGCAAGTTCAGCAACTGAAACCGAGACATACTGTGCTATACCTACACCATACACTTTGCTGTCAAATTTAGTCTCTGCACCAGACACTTGGCCGTGAGTGCTAAACTGAACAAGGCTGCTGCTGCTTCTGACAGAGGGCCCCTTGGCCCATTTGCCTGTTGATGTGCCTGTCATGTCCCAGCACAATGCACATCATCTTGATCCTCTGAATTGCGTGGCCAACAGCTATATGCAGCGCTGCAAGTGCGTTCTCAGTGGAGCCCCAGACATTGGCACTTTTTTAATGATGCTCCAAGTATATATGCATGCTCAGACTTTCTTCCTCAGCTGAGAAGGTCGAAAAGCTTTCACGATCTCCTCATTTGTCTCAATGTACGGCCCCTCAATGAGGTCTATGCATGCTGGTATTGACCGGAAAACCTGGAAAGCACCAATAGGATTGCAGCAAAGCCTTGGCAAGCATTCAATGATGCTAAACAATGCATGCAAAGAGCGGCATGAGTAGAGCATGCATGGACAGCAATGTATGGGTGGCTACAATGGCTGCTGCTGCTTCAAATTTTCAAAGCATACCTCATCAAAAGTTTCACGGATTGCTTTTGGCTTTCCTGGCAGGTTGATGATCAAAGACTTTCCCCTCAAACCAGCTGTTTGCCTTGACAAGACAGCTGTTGGTACATACCTGCACAAGAAAGCGCTGCACAGTAAGCTCTGACGTCCCGGTGGCTTTGATTCATGACAACAAGCCAACAGTGCACAGATGTAGAAGCAAAGCTTGGAGAAGAAGCCAGGGCACTGCTTGTGGGTCACTGCCAAAGCATACTTGAGACTGATTGCCCGCATTTGCTCGCCATAGCCTGGCATCATGCGCTTACATACCTGCACAGGGCAAGCATCATGTCAAGTGGCTTATGTACATTGCTGAGCCAATTGTGCAGCCAGTGTGCTTACAGCCTCTGTGGCATCTGGTGTGACATCACGGACTGCTGGCCCGGTGCCCCCAGTGGTCACAACTAAGCAACACTGATCTTTGTCGCACTGCATCAGCATACCAGTTCTTAATGGCATAGCATCAATGTCAACACGTAGAATGTGCTAAGCTGAATGAATCTCAACCATGTCTTTCAACGTTTGTTCGATGAGAGGCTGCTCATCTGGGATGACTTTGTATACAACCCTCCATCTGCATGCAGTTCATTTGCTATGGCTTGGCATGTATGCATGCAAACTGTGAAATCACGTCTGCAGTACCTACTGATCCCAGCTGCGTCTGTACCGTGATTTGATGGCTTCCTGGAAGAATTCTATAATGGCAGGACCACTGATGTCGTCGTACACGCCTTCACTAGCCCTATCGCTGACAGTCACCACACCGAAGATAGCTTCATCACTAGCGCCGGAACCCCCTGAAAGCTGAGGCGCCTCTGTAGCACCTGCCATTCTCTAGAAGGATTGACGTGCAAAACCACTGAGGACCGATGGAAGTGTATGGAGGACGTCCACGGGTTGCGCTTGGCTCGCGATTGACCGAGTCACTGTGTCATAGAAAACAGCGCCTGGATAAACATACAGTCACGGTATCCGTTCTCGTGCAAGCTCTAACTTCTGGGTTGCTGAGCAATCGCTGAGCAATCGCGCTGAGGACTTCATGCATGGCACGCACGCTCGCCGTGCTCAAGCACGTACTCACGCTACAGGTCTCTGGGCTTCTCAGAGCAATAAGCTCAAGCAATAAGCTAAACGTTGTTGCCATTAGTATTTACGTTCCTTGCGTATTGCGTGCAGTAACCTCTCCGCGAGATTCGTCGGCGTTGTACACTGAGCGGTGTCACTCGGGGTGAGCAAGCTTCAAATCATGCCCGCACCTGCGTTACAGCATCACTTGCTGCGAGATGGTGGGAGGTCATTGAAGTGTGGCAGAGATCACCATTGTCATTTGTATTGCAGACGACCATCATGGCAGCCAGCTTTGATGGAGGAGTGGTTCTCGGTGCCGACTCCCGGACATCCACCGGCAATTACATTGCCAACAGAGTCACAGACAAATTGACGCCACTAGCAGAGAACATCTATGTCTGCAGATCGGGTTCAGCTGCAGACACACAGAACCTGTCATCATATGTACAGTATTTCCTAGCACAGCATAGGCTAGAGCTGGACCAAGACGTAGGAGTCAAAACAGCTGCACAGCTTGCAAAGAACATGGTGTATCAAAACAAGGTAGGTTCTAAGATTTGACATTGCTACTATGTGTGCCTTTGCTAGCTGGCCTGAATTTTGTAATTTACAGGAGATGTTGCAAGCTGGACTTATAGTAGCAGGATGGGACAAGGAAGAGGGTGGTGGCTCAGTATATGCCGTGCCGCTTGGGGGTACCCTTGTCAAGTGTCCCTTTGCAATAGGTACACCATCATTGCCTGTAGACTAAATTGGCACTCTCTGAAGCATCCATGCATGACTAACAACTTGCCTCAAGCCCTGACATAGATGGCCAAGAGCATCCCTTGTTGTGCAGCATAAATGGACAGCATTTCAAAGGTGCTATTCATGCTGCAGGTGGATCAGGCTCTGCATATATTTATGGATTGTGTGACAGACACTGGAAAGCCGGAATGTCAGAAGAGGAATGCAAAGCTTTTG
>JAABUO010005366.1_pt1 | contig 14932 bp, 4 predicted proteins | sample 5559291 | NCBI WGS metagenome assembly JAABUO01 (sample SAMN10711878, study PRJNA513372) | rock metagenome | isolation source: Antarctica rocks | place: Antarctica: Victoria Land, Finger Mt sud
ATAATCCGGCTCGTTGATAAACTCAAATGAGTCGTCGAATGCGTAGACGGTGATCACGTCGCTGGCACAGGCTTTGAAGATGTGGTGCATCTGCAAGACTTCGCCAGAGTTTCCGGATATCTCCATCCGCGAGAGCAATTTTTCCAGGTGCTCCGTGATGATGAGCTCGAGCCGACGAACACTGGCGACAGAGAAAAAGGAGTTGAGGGCATTTCGACGTCGGCGGTGCAAGTCGTGTTCTGGCGTAGACACAATGGAGTAGGTGGCTTAAAATCAAGTGCTCGTTGTCAGCAGGAAACACTTTGTGCACTCCGTTTATAGGCTGGGATTGCTCTTACTTCCAGTTCTATGAGCGAATCACAAAGGCTTATTAGTCTTTCTCCTGGGACCGGGATACACTGTATCTAGAAATTCGGGGTCGTCGAAGTGCATCTCATTTGGTGTGATTCGTACGACCGGACCTTGAGATTTTGGGATCAGTCCGGGTTCTCAGATGGTAAGTAGCACGACGTGCACGAACCGTATTTTTCATGTAGTTTAGCGAAATGTTTAAAGAATTGACCCCCTTTCCAAACCTCAAAATAAGCCTCGTACAAGTAAGTCAGACCTACAAGTATTAGATGGGTATAGAGTGCAGCAAAGTTGGAGTATGAGCTTACCGGCTAGTTTGGGTCCTGGTATTTTCGAAAGCGGAGAAAGATACACTACAAGATGGGAAATCAATCACGTAGTTCAATCGGTAACATGATCCAGTGCTGCAGTGCATACTGACCCAAGTAAACAATACAATAGAGGCCGACAGCCAAAACAGCCGCGATCAAAAGGTACACGATGCCATCGGGTGTCTCATTCCAAAACCTCCCCATCACACCTGGTACCAGAGTCGCCATGTTGAAAACAACCTGGAAGATGTCGATGAAACACTGCAATTTGGATTTCCCATTTCCAAGATATAATGAAATGAAAAATCGTGATAGAAGATTAATATGTAATTGACCATGGTTACGCGTAAGACTCACATTACAACACCCTTGTCCGTATAAGCATAAGCAAGCAGATTGTAGAATTCAGCTTTACTTCCAAAGTTCTCGAAAACAGACAACACCCCGAAATCATAATGTAGGGCGCATCGGTGATCGATTCCATAGAGTCCTCACCTGACAGCTCGCAAATCTCCAGCGATGTCACTCACAAATTTCATGGCCCGTTTGAACGGCCAGGACATCCAGTCCCATGTATTATCTATCCTTCTTGTGTGCTTGGTACTGACCAGCGTCGCATTTTCACTCCGTTTACTCTACCGTCTCGCCCTGCCTAGGCCCATCCCAGGGATTCCTTACAATGAAGCATCCGCTCGCAAACTATTGGGTGATGTCTCTGGCATGACGTCGCATATCAAAAATGCCGACGGCACCTTTATCACCTACATTATGGAGTCGATGAAGACGCTTAACGCGCCTCTGATCCAAGTCTTCATCCGGCCTCTGAGCTCGCCGCTCCTCATCCTCGCCGACTTTCGCGAAGCGAAGGACATACTCATTCACCGAAAGGACTTTGACCGGTCGCCGTTATTGGGTGACCTAGTCAAGGGGCTCACCCCCGATCACCACATCCACCTGCAGACCAACGCGGCATGGAAAACGCAACGCCGACTTGTGCAGGATCTCATGACGCCCTCATTCCTGCACAATGTCGCTGTCCCAGTGATCCACCAGCATGCGATGCTGATGATCAAGCTGTGGCGCGCCAAGAGCAGGATTGCGGATGGCAGACCCTGGGCCGGGAACGATGACATTAACCATGTCGCCCTAGATGCCGTGATGGCGTTTGCATTCGGCGAGGATTTCAAACACAGCATGACGAGGCCCAACCTCGACGCAGTCAGGCGGCTAGATTCCAGGGCTGTTGATAAGCTAAGGAGAGGGGACCGGGATGAGGCGGTTGAGTTTCCCAAAGGCGAGATAGATGAGCTGATCCAGGCTACCTTGGATCTGACGGAAACGGTCGGGGAGGTGCAGGGCAATCCACTGCCTGTGTTGACATGGGCATATGTGAATCGCAAACCAAAAATCAAGAGAGCGACCAAGATCAAGGAGGATTACATCATGAAAGAGTTGAGGGGTGTTGTTAAGAGGCTGAATGGAGGCGAGAAAGACGTAGTCAAGTCGGCCGTTGATAATCTAGTCCTGAGAGAGAAGGAACTCGCAGAGAGAGATAATCGAACGCCCGCGTATTTTTCGCGTGTCATGAATGATGAAGTATGTTGTTCTTGGGCAGCGGCCCCTTCCCATCGGTTTTCAAGGATTTCGTGGCTGACTAAGACATTCCCCCTTACAGATATTCGGGTTTATCTTTGCCGGTCACGAAACAACAAGCACGACCATCTGCTGGGCCCTCAAGTTCCTTGCGGACCAGCCGAGTGCACAAAGTACACTGCGAGCGGCTTTACAAGATACATTCGTGGCTGCAAAATCAGAAGGACGCAACCTAAGCATTCAAGAGATCATCGGCAAGCACATCTCCTATCTCGATGCTGCAATTGAGGAAGTGCTGCGTTGTACTGGCACCGCGCCCGTCGTTGATCGCCAGGCCTTAGTTGATACTGAAATCCTTGGCCAGCGAGTCCCTAAAGGTACTATCGTCACTTGCTCGGTGACAGGGCCGAGTATGATGACTCCAGGCTCTGCAATCGACGAAGGATTACGAAGCCCAACCAGTCAGGCAGCCAAGCAGAATGGACGGGACCGAGCCTGGGATCCGGAAGACATGACGCTCTTCAAGCCTGAACGCTGGATCGTGGGCGGCGAGTTCGATGCAACGGCAGGACCCCAATTGGCCTTCGGCTTGGGTACACGAGGATGTTATGGAAAGAGACTTGTATATGTGGAGATGAGGATATTGCTGACACTGATTGTGTGGAATTCTGAGCTTCTGCCGTGTCCAACGGCCTTGTCAAGTTACAAGTCGATTCTGATCACGACGAATGAGCCACGGCAATGTTATGTGCGCTTGCGCGAAATTAGACTGAAGGAGGCATGGGATTGAGGAGGAATAGCTGCGCAATGGAGATACTGTAGACCGAGAGGAGAACTGCAGAAGAAAAACATGAATATATCTCTTAAAATGATATTTGCTAAGCGTCTATGCAATCTATACAGCCCAACTGTCTAATCGCGAACATCACTACTTCATCCGAATTCTAGAATATGGCGTTGGGAGGATGAGAAAAGAACCTCGCGACTTGAATCGTAGGCCGTGATGAAATCAGCTAACAGTTGATATGAGGAGAAGGACAACGGGATCATGCACAAGGATATTGTTCAAGAAGGGACAATTAGAAGTAGAGAAGATGATTAGTGTTATTGGGAATGGAACGAAGAACTTCACCTACAAGCTTTCAGTCCGAACGGCTAGAACTATGTATGCTTGAAATAAGCCGAAGAAACTAGAAAAAACGGCATCAGTGAAATGGAAAATGAGAACAAATCCCATCCTTCACTCCTCACATTCTATCCCACGAACAGTATGACCTGGCCGAACCAGTGCTATCAAGCAGCAAACTCCTTCGTTTGCGCCTCACAATAGTCGAAGAACTCGACAGCGAGCCCAGTTCCGCCCTCTTTCTTCGACTTTAAGCTTGCCAAATGCTCCTTCTTCGGCGTCGTATTCCACCGTCCCCAGGGGATAATAAACTTCTGTCCATCACCACTCTTTATATCAGGACCGAGTCCTGCCCACAGCTCAGTGTATGCACCCATCTTTGGTGGTTGAAAGATCGGTGCCATCATTGCCCTCACTAGCCACGGAGTTCCATTCCAGCCTGGGGTTCTTAAAGTTCCTGGAGTCTGCACGACAGCAACAATCCCATCCTTCGCATATCTCCGGTCAAATTCAGACGCCAAGAACCAGTTGCCGGCCTTCGAGCCACTATAGTTGCGGTTCATGTCGTCAGAGTGCTTACCGGGCTCAAGCTCGGCGAATGAGACGCCACCTGGAGGACCGGCCAGATCAATGATTCCAGAAGATGTGAATACAACGCGGACACTATTCTTGGGCGCGGACTCTGCGGTCTTGGTGAGGATTGGAAGCAGAAGCTTTGCCAGAAAGTAAGGTCCCAGGCAATTGGTGCCCATATGTATCTCGTGGCCTTGGGTGGTAACGCTACCTGGAGGTTGGCGACTGAGACCGGCATTGTTGAAGAGAACGTCGAGACGGGATTCCTTGGCGAGAAAGTCAGAAACGCAGGGTGCAATGGTGGATAGATTGCCTAAATCGATGGTCAGGCTATTGAGCTGTCCTGCCGTAGAGCTTGCCGTTTTGGCTGCTTCTGCCTTGATTTCTTCGATTGCCGTTGCGATTTTTGTAGCAGAGCGGCCAGCCACGTAGACGTTCCCGCCTTTGGAATAGAGGATCTTTGCAAGCTCGAAGCCAACCCCTGAATTTCCACCGGTGACGATGAAGACCTTGCCGGCGAGAGAAGGAGTTTGCGCCTCAGTGAAATGAGGGCTTGGAGGGAAAAGTTGCGTCCAAGCTCCCATGATGATGGTGAGTATGCAATGTATCGTTTGCTTGGAGAGTAAGAGGAGAAGGCACTTGAGGACTAGGCTAACCGTAGGAAGTTTGAAGTTCTAGGAACGCGGTAGACAGCGTGGAGGGGAACAGAAAATCACGTGAGATTTTCTTACCTGGAAGATACCTTAAGCAGGTCATCTTACGGGGTAGTAGTAACCTGGAAGTCAACGTGCATATGTATCTACCAAGTAGTAATCAACAATACCCCTACGGAGTATGATGGGAGGCTGTGGGCTCACGGGGTAGCTATCCGAGGCAGTACCTCAGACGTGTTATGCCTTCGAACTGCTTGCGAGCTAGCGCTAGTCACTAAGCCCCTTGCGGGTTAGCGTCGACTGACTACGCAGTTCTTCGATAACACACAAAATTTAACATTAAGCATACATTTTTTTAAAATTCATAAGCACATAACATATATTATTGCACGCGAAATCTTTCCTTAAGAGTTCGTATCGATGTAATATCTTAAAATTTGTTATGTGTAAAAAATTGACTAGTATTAAATAACAATGAATAATATTAACAAGCTTAAACATTCAGAAATATTTTCGCATTTTTGCATAATTAATTACGTACTGGTAAATTATATGATTAATGTTCATGAAATATAATGTAACGAGAAGGTCGTCATTTTCGTTAAAAATTGCCTTAACGTTTTATAAATAATAAATAATAAATAATAGCATGTATGAATTAGTACTATAATGTGTTATTTAATACTGTAATATATTAATCAGTACGATTATTTACAATTAATTTAAAATGACTGCGAATAATGATGAGATTAATTTTAAACATAAGTTCGTTTTTATCGTATTTTTTAAATTTAACTTTTATAACAACTTTAAAGATAAGTTTTATAAGTTTATTTGTACAGACATGTAATGATATATCTGTATAAATCTTCGCTTTTATGTATTTTTATGTATTTTTATGTATTAATGTTTTATTTAAGCTTATAGTTTTGTATAAGTGTTTCTCTTTCTTTTTTAAGATTGTACTGAGTTAAACACACGTTCACAGTTTTTATGTAAATGTCTTAAGATAATTAACAGTGACTGCAGAGCTTTACTTTTACGATCTTTAAATTTTCGAAGATTTTCTTTTTTCTTTTAAATTTTAAAAGACTTTGTAAAGATGTATAAAAATGTACTAATTTATACAAAAAGTTCTAGCATTTCTCTTATTATTTTTAAGTCTGTACATATTTAATTTAACATGAGATTTATTTGTATTAATTTTATACTGTTTTGTATTATATCGCGTAAACAGTTACGTGTTTTTTTAATTCTTAAAATTAATTTATATCAGAATGTGTACAGCTTTGTTAATTAATACGAGTTTTCTAAAACTGTTTTAAATAGCTTAAAATTTTTTTCAATCATTAATTAACTTTAAAAACTTTAAAAACTTTATAATAATTAATAATGACGATTTCGAAGTAAAAGTACTTTCAGAACTTAATAATGACTCGCACATTTTATTATCTCATGTAAATATAAATACAGGCTCGCTTAATATCGAGTAAAAGCATGCGATGTTAATATTAACAGAGAAGCGTTGTCACGAATTTACTTATTCTCGTAAGACTTTACACGTGACTGCGCAGCTTTTATTACGCGATATCGAGCTTCGTTAAAATTAAGTAAATAAATTAATAAATAAATTTATATATACAGATTTATATGAATATGCGATGAATATTATTAATTTGTATAGAACATGAAACGAAAGTACATTACGCAGAGCGTCTTTTTGTAAAGTCGTGTTAAACTGTTTAATAAGAATAATAAAACATGCAGAACATGTTAAAAAGAATCAGACATGTTTCGAAGCTGCAGATCTTTTACAAAGTTATTTAATAAAATGTACGCGTTTTGTTTAATCTTTAAAGAAGAAATAAATCGATGTAATTTAATGTCGAGTATGTATAACTCTTGTATAAATAAGTTTAATAATGTATTAATTTATATAAACAAAGTTAAAGCGAATTATAAACGCATTAAGATGAATAAGCTCGTTAAGAGAAAGAATAAGAAGAATTTTAATGATGCAGAGTTTAAATTAAGCAGTAAGAACTTATATTAATCGTGAAAAGACTTTATTAATTTGTACAGCTTTCGTAAAAAAGCGTAAAACTTTTAAAATGAAATTCGCAGACAAACTTAACTTTATAATTAATCTGTTTAATTAATTATTAAATGCGTTTAATACTCTTGCGAACAATGTAAAGATTAATGTATTAACTTATTAATGTATGAAATCTTTATTTTCACGTTTAAAAAAGAAGTATCAGATCGATAATGAGAATTAAGAAATTATGTAAATGTTTATCTTTTTATACAAGAAATGCGTAATAATAACTAGCTTATAAAGCTTCGTAGTTAGTCAGAAAGTCTTATAAAGAAATAACTTAAATTTATAATTACTTGTAATGTAATGTGTCATAATTAGTACTAAGCTGTACAAAGATGAATTTAAAATAACAGTAATTTAATACATTATATAGAACTAAAAATCTTAGTTTAATTATACTAATAATAACAAAATCTTCGAATAAATTACATTATTAATACATTAATTTTTAAAGAAATAAAACAGAATTAATAATCTTCGTACATTTATAACTTTAAATAATGTAACATATAATTATTCATGATTAAAATAAAATTAAAAAATATTTATGTTTATAATCGATAACGATTATTCTTGTAATTTATTAATGATTATTATAAAATAAAGACGAATAAAAAACTGCTTGCGCGATAAAACTCACGAATAGTTATTTTTTTTATTAATTAGCTTAATTTTTAAAATTAATCGTATGTTTTCGTTAAACTAATCTTTTAAAATGCGATCTTTAATACAGTCTTAATATAAATATGTAATAATTAATTAAGTATCGTTACACATTTTCTTATATGAATATAAATTGCGTAGTAACATAATCGTAACTCTTATCTTAAGATACATTTACGATAAGAAAAATTCAGAGAATTTAAAAGTCTGTAAATACTTCGTATTAATATTTTCAGTCTTCTTAACATCGTTATTTTTAATCGTATTAACTAACGTGAATAATCGTATAAATTTAAAAAAGTCGTTTAAGATTTGTTAATTTAACAAATTAACGAAATCGTTATAAGAACACAGTATAGCTCTGTCTCTGAAGAAATTTAAAAATGCATAAGCTTACGCAAGATCGTGCGAAGAATATACATGATTAATAAAAAATCGCGATGTTTTATAACGATTAATGATCATAAATAATAAAGACTTAACATTATATAAATCGAAATCATAAGACATATAATTAATTTACTTAATAAATTATTAATTATTTAAACTCGATTAAATTCGCATGTTTCGATATAATTTCAGCACAGTTAAATGATTTCAGATTCAGAAGCTGCGAATGTTAACATTAATTTACGCGAATTAATTTTCTCGTGAAATTATAAAAGTAATTTAAGTAAAGTCTTTATTAAGAATTATAAACATTTCATTAAACACATCGCTGAACTGCAGATTATCGTATAAAGATGCATTAATGATCATAAAGTTATGCTTATACTGCATTAAAATCTTATTTCATATAATTAAAGTTATATATTTTAATAAATTAATAAGCTTCGAGCGTGCAGTAATGAAATAAATAAAAGTATTATAATAAATAATAAAAATCTTAAAACGAAAATGTGATGTTTTTTCGTCAGGCAGTAACTGAGCTGTAATGCTCGTTAAGATTACGCATAAAATAATCTTTGTCTTCGCGCGAAAGTAATAACATAAACATTTATATAAAAACGTCTTTTTAATGTTAATAAAGTCGTGAATGAAAAAATGTACAGTTTTAAACGTGTTTATAATTCTCGAAATGATACTGTTAAAGGCTTAACGCTGTTCTTCATTTAATTAAGCGATCTTCGCGTCTCGTAATTTAATGTATTTAATTTAATTATATTATAACTACATTAAAATCAGAAAAGAAATAATATTATTAAATTAATTTAAGATTAATGTAAACAGATCGAAATTTATAAAAATCTTATCATGTCGTTACAAGCTTAATATAATTAAATATAACTTATAATCGAGATGTAAATTCTCGAAATTAATTAGTATGAAAGAAAACTTATGCATACGATAAGATAAATCATCTCAGATATTAACACGAAATCTTTTTTATAACGCACATAAATTTACAAGATCGCTGTGCATTAAAGCGATCACGAATAAGCTTCGTAAAGATGAACTCGTAAAAAAACGTACGATTTTAATGAAATAATTAATTAATTCATTATTATCTTTAAGTAAACGTAAAGTAATAAAAATAAAGCGATAAATAAAATGTAATATATCGTTAACGATGCGTAAATGCTTAAAGCTTTAAGCGTCTCGTACAGTCGTTAATAAAACTCGTAAATAATGTTTTTCTTTTTATATTAAAATGAAATAATACATACGATTAATTATCGTATCTCGCTGTCTTAACGTTTAACGTCGTTATTCTCTTTTTAACTAATATACGTAATGAATTAAAAACTCTTAATATAAAAACTTACGATTATTCGAATATTATTAATTATATTAAAATCACGCGATTAGCGTCGTTTTAATCTCGTTTAAAATAATTTATATCTGTTTCGCTGTTATATTTTCTGAAAAGTATATCGATTACTAATTAGAAAGATGCACGATTAAACGCATAATGAAAAAATTCTCGTTGTAATTACGAAACTCGAACAGATTTTATGCAGTTTAATTTAAAAAAATATAATGATCGTTTAAATAACGCGTAATCTTATTCGAATTATTCTTTAACTTTATAATTATTTAATTTTCTTCTTTGTACACGTATTTATGAACGTACTTAATGATTTATATGAAATCGCAGACTTTAACATTAATATGTGCATTATATTTACGAGTTAAATAAGAATTATACGATATTACTCATGCGTTGTTTGAATAAATCTCTTTATCGTTTACACGTTTCATTTAAATATAATCATTCTGATGTTTTCTGTACAGAGAATAATCGTTAATTTAAATTAAAATTTCGGTTTAATACGACTTTAAAAACTTCTTTTTATAAACTCGCTTAAAATCTTTAAAATTATTTTTCATGCACGACGCGAAAGAATTAAAAACGTCGCAAGAATCATGTGTTAATTAATTCTTAATAATAAATCGTAACGATTTATTCAGATTAATATTAAAATTCGAAAGCTTCGCATAAATTAGTTCGTTTACACGCGCTCGTTTAAGAAAGTTATTTTCTTAATGCAGAAATAATAAGATATGTATATAAGATAAATCGCGTTTCTGATACTTAATAATTTATACGATTTCATTATATTAATTAAACTAAGTTTTAAGATTTTATAATAAAGTCTTTATCTTCTTATAAAAGATTCGTGCGATTATATTTAATTAATTCTTTACTCGTTAATTCGATTTAAGTACGATTATAATGTTAAATTAATGCGAGTTTATAATACAAGTTATAAACATGATAAACTTTTCGAAATAACGAATAATGATCATAAAGTTTTAATATAATTACTGCATTCATTTATCTTTTCTCGTATAACTTAATGACAGAATAACTTAACGATTTATAAGCTTTAAGTCATCATTTTCTCGAGTAATCGCATTTACAAGATCTTTATAAAGATTCGCGCGTATAGTTTTTTAATTATGTTAAAAGAATTTTAACTAACTTTAATTAATAATCGCAAAATAATTAATAATATATTATTAAAATAATCGTTAATCTTTTTATACGACAGAGTATTAATTTAATCTTTTAAAGAGATAATATCGTAATCATGTACGTTAACTGTAATAAATCTTTATACGTAAGTTATCATCGTTACGTAATCGTAACGCTTAATGTTAGCTCGATTTATTTTCAGAAAAGAATAACACGTAATGTAAAGAAAAGTATGCGACGTTATTATAACTGATACGATGAAATCGCGATTCTTTATTAATAAATGTACGCTTCGTAATAACGATGTCTTAATACTTAATCTTAATATACTCGTTTAAAATAAATATAATAACTTCGCTGATCGTAAGTAAAGTCGTACGTCGTTAATTAAAGTCACGTTTTATTATTAACTTAAGCTGCGAGTTTAGAATAACACGCATAAGATCTGTACTCTGTTAAGCAGCCTTAAGCTGTTCTCGTGCAGACTTATACATGTTAATGAACGAATTTTTACATGTTCGTATTATCTCGTTCAGCTGTCTTAAAAGACTTTCATGAAGAGCGAAGCTTTAAGTTAAGCGTATAATAATCGTCTGAGCAGAATCGTGAAAGTAAAGCTGCGTAAAACATAATAATTCTTAAACAGTTAAATGTAAAGATTCTTATAAATAATATAACTCATCATGTATAATAAATGCTTAAATTTCACGTTAATTCGTCATTCGTTTATTCGTAATATACATACAAGACGTAAAGATTAACGCATGATTATAATCTCGAATGTAATTTAAAAAATGTTTAAATTAAATCGTATCGTTTTCGAAAAGACTTTTAATTAATGATAAAGAATTTAATAAAGAATTAAATAGCTTATCTTCTTTAAAACAGTAAATGATATACGAATATAAATTAAAAATAATCTTAAACTTTTAATATAATGCTGTACAATGTAAGTAACGTTTCGTAAAAGATTTTAAAGTATGTTCGTCGTTTTAATAATTAAATATAAAATTACGTAAATTGTTAAAAGAATAATAAGTAAAACGAAAAGAATAAACAGAAGATTAACGAATAAAAGATTAACGAACAGAGATCGCGCGATCTTATAAAGACGATGAAGAAAACGATAAAGACGATAAAGATAATGAAGAAAATGAAGAAAATGAAGAAGAAAATAATTAAACTAATGTAAATTAACGCGTGCATAATGCAGAAATAGTGCGAATTCGTCTTAATCGACGCGTAAAATTAACAATAACATTAAGATTAAGATTTTGTAATGATCGTCGTTTCTTTATCTGTGTTTACATAAATAAATAATAAGATTAACTTGTACAGAACATAAAGATATACGATAAGATAAACACATTACTAATACACGCGTAAAATTAAACTTAATAAATTAATTAAGAAAACGATTATGAGCACAGCGAGTACAGATGCGTTAAGACATGAAAAAGATCGTAAAAAGAAATAAAGATTAATATAAAGATTAATATATTAATAAACGACAGGTACAGATAAGTAAAGATGAATAACTAAAAGTATGCAGATACGTACGAATAAATAAATAAATAAACAGGTCATGAACGATTAATGAAAATTTATTTAAATGATTAATTAAATGATTCGTGATCATTTAATGAAACTCTTAACGAATTTAAGCTTCTTTTATTCTAATATTATATAAACGAGAAGATCGTCATTTTCGTTAAAAATTGTCTTAACGTTTTATAAATAATAAATAATAGCATGTATAAATTAGTACTGTAATGTGTTATTCAGTACTGCGATATATTATTTAGTACGATCATTTATAATCATTTATAGTTTGTAGTAAATAATTAAGCGAGCGATCTCGAACATAAGTTCGTTTCTTTCATATTTTTTAAATTTAACTTCTTTAATAACTTTTCTGATAAGTTTTATAAATTTATTTATACAAACATGTATTAATATCTTTGTTCAGATCTTTGTTTTTATGTAACTTTATGTATTACTATTTATTTAAGCTTGTAGCTTTATGTAAGCGTGTTTCTTTCTTTTTATCATTATACTGAACTGTACAGACTTTTATAATTCTTATATGAAAGCTTTAAGACAGTTAACAGTAATTGCAGAGCTTTGCTTTCTACAGCTTTAAAATTTTTAAAGATTTTTTTAAATGACTTTAATCGTAAAAGGCGTTATAAAAAGATATAAAGATATATTAATGCTGTTCAGATTAATTACTAACTTAATAAAATTTTATCATTACTTTTAATAGTCTTACACACTTACAAAACATGTTATTTATTTGTATCAGCTTTGTATTATTCTGTACTGTTCTGTGTATATAATTTACGCATCTTTTCAGCTATCGAAAATGATATATATCGAGATTTACATAATCTTATTAATTTGTATAGCTTTTATAAAATTTAGTAATATTTAATTAATCTTTTTATAATAAACTACATTTCTTACTTACTTTCATACACATCTGTACAGTTTTAAAATTGAACGACGCAGACGATTCGAAATTAAAGATTCTTTCTGAGTCTAATATTAACTTAAAAGATCTTTTCGTTTATGTTAGCATTAAGAAAGGATTATTTAATAAAGATCAGAAACATGAACTTCTTGTAAGAGCTAAACAGAGAAGTAAAGAGCTTAACTGCTCAGTTAAGATTCTCATTCTTGCCGTGCAGTTTGTACAGCGAGACATTAGTCTTCGAGCAAACTGAGCAGTTAAGTCATTAAACGAATTTGTATGTATAGATTTATATAAATATGTATTAAATATTATTAATCTGTACAAAACTTTAAGAAAGAGTATATTTTTTAGAGAATTCTTTTATAAAGTCGCGCAAAACTGTTTTATAAGAGACAGAAAACGTGTAAGATCTGTACAAATGATTCAGACATGTTTCGAAGCTGTTAATTCTTCTTAAAACTGTGCGAAGAAATATGCGTCTCTTATTTAACTTCGAAAGAGAGAATCAGTCGATGCACTTTCGTGTTAAGTATGTATAACGTTTATACGAATAAGTTTTACAATGTATTAATTTATACAGATAAAGTTAAAGTAGAACATAAACGTACGAAAAAGCTTAAGCTCGTTAAGATCGTTAAAGACGAAGTCATGAACGTACATAATGATGCAGTCTCTGAATTAAGTAATAAGAACTCATATTAGTCGTGAAAAGACTTTATTAATTCGTACAGCTTTCGTAAAGAAGCGTAAGACTTTTAACATGAAGTTCGTAAACGAATTTAAGTCTGTAATTAATTTAATTAATTAATTATCAGATTCGTTTAACACTCTTGCGAAAATTACAAGAATTAATACATTAACTTTTTAATTCGTGCAATCTCTGTTCGCAAGTTTAAAAGAAGAGTTTTAAATTAATGATGAAGAGTAAGAATTTATATAAATGTTTATCTTTTTGTGCAAGAAATGTGCAGCAGTAATTAAATCATACAGCTTTATAGTTAATCAGAAAGTTTTATAAAGAAATAACTTAAATTTATAACTGCTTGTAATGTAATGTATCATAATCAGTATTAAGCTGTAAAAAGATGAATTTAATGTAACAATGATTTAATACATTATATAGAACTGAAAATCTCAGTTTAATTACATTCATAATAACAAAATCTTCGAATAAATTATATTATCGATATACTAATTCTTAAAGAAATGAAACAGAATTAATAATCTTCGTACATTTGTAACTTTAAACAGTATAACATATAATTATTCATGACTGAAACAAAATAAAGAAAGATTTATGTTTATAATCGACAGCGATTATTCTTACGACTTGTTAATAATTATTGCGAAGTAAAAACGAATAAAAAATTACTTACGCGATAAAACTCACGAATAGTTATCTTCTTTATTAATTAGCTTAATTCTCGAAATTAATCGTATGTCTTCGTTAAATTAATCTTTTAAGATGCGATCTTTAATATAGTCTTAATATAAATGTGTAATAATTAATCGAGTATCGTTACACATTTTCTTATGTGAATGTAAATTGCGTAGTAACATAATTAATGCTTTTATTTTAAGATACATCTGCGATAAAAGAAACTTAAAGAGTTTAAGAGTTTGTAAATATCTCGTATTAATATTCTCAGTTTTCTTAACGTTATTATTTTTAATCGTATCGATTAACGTGAATAATTATATAAATTCGAAAAAGTCGTTTAAGATCTGTTAATTTAACAGATTAACGAAGTCGTTATAAAAACATAATATAACTTTATTTCTAAAGAAATTCGAGAATGCATGAGCTTGCGTAAGATCGTGCGAAGAATATACATGATTAATAAAGAATCGCGATGTTTTATAACAATTAATGATCATGAACGATAAAGATTTAACATTATATAAATTAAAATCATAAGACATATAATTAATTCACTTAATAAATTATTAATTATTTAAACTCGATCGAATTCGCATGTTTCGATGTAATTTCAGCACAGTTAAATGATTTCAGATTTAAAAGCTGCGAATGTTAACATTAATCTGCGCGAATTAATTTTCTCGTGAAATCACGAAAATGATTTAAATAAAGTCTTTATTAAGAATTATAAACATTTCATTAAACATATCGCTGAACTGCAGAATGTCGTACAAAGATGCATTAA
>JAABUO010005367.1_pt1 | contig 14932 bp, 17 predicted proteins | sample 5559291 | NCBI WGS metagenome assembly JAABUO01 (sample SAMN10711878, study PRJNA513372) | rock metagenome | isolation source: Antarctica rocks | place: Antarctica: Victoria Land, Finger Mt sud
TTCCGTCTGGGAAATCATAAGTTGCAGAACCAGCAAGCTAGATGGATGAGGGATCCAGCAGCAGCTGACACAGTGCCTGTTTGCAAAGCTTGTCGTGCACACAACAAAGATGAAGAACACTTGCTAATACACTGCAGTACGTACAATAAGGTCAGGCAGAATTTGCCACAGCATCATTGCATGACATCATGACCTATCCAGATCAGTACAAGTAGCTGAGTACATAGCAGGCTGCCTTGCAGCCAGAGACAGCATGTTAGCTAGGATGACCAGGGCGTGACTGCAACTACTTTGGGGAACATTGTTTTTTGTTTTTGTCTGTTTTGTTCCCTTATTCCTGTCCTGTCATTTGTTTGTTTGCTTGATTGTTTTATATGTATGTGCTTTGGTTTTGTATGTGCTTGGTTTTCTCTGTGACATTGTCTTGTAAAGTACTTTACAAGACAATGTCACAGAGGGACGACGACGAAGTGACTCGTCAACTTCGAGTCACCAGTCTTCCCCTAGGAGTATGCTTTCAGCTTAGTGGCAGGTGTATTTTACAGCTATCTCATTAGGTGGCTAGACAGCTTATTTGCTAGAATAGAACAATTGAATTACAGGACCCATAGCCGTTGTCAGTGGCAGCTGCATTCAGCTAGCCAGGCTCACGTGGTCTTAAAATCATTTATTCATTCACAAATCGGGTCTTTTTTGGGTGTCAAATTGGTCCCGAAGCAAGACTTGGGGCACAAACGTCGCTCATCGCTGAGAATCGCCCAACTCAACTCTGACCGTGCGCAGAGCGTCGTTCGTGAGCGAGACAATCTAGGCAAAGCTTCCATGACGGCATCAAACCGCCCAGCAGGTGGCCCGCCAGTGGCGTTGTGGATGTTCCTTGTGGCATGCAGCTTCGCAGTCACCAAAGCGCAGGCTCCAAACCTTACCGTCTCCAGGTGAGGATCACAATTCCCACGCATCCCGGTGCTTTCTTTCCCTCCTTTCCAGATCAACCTTCGGTTGTGGGGAGTCAAAGTTGGTTTGCCGGCCGGTTCGATGTTCACTGCTTCAACTTGCATCTAAAGCCAGCTTCCTGCTTGGTGGCTGCACTTGGTGACTGCTTCGTCGCTTGGCGCAATTCAGCAAGTTGCATTTGGGTGCAGAGGCGATGGTCTGACAAGGTACGACCGCAATCCTCTGTCAGCCCCATTGCAGAGCCCGCCTGCTGCGTGCGCCGCAGCAGGACGGGCTCCTGAAACGATGACCCTCCAGGCCAATTCTTCAACGGTGCACTGGTGAGTTCGCGCCCTGTTGACCTGCACATTTAGATCAACCCAAGAAATGGTGAAGCTGACTGGTTTGCTTGCCATTGACCCAAATGTTGTGCAGGGGCTACTACTATGCTGGGGCAACACCCAGGATGACTGTGAACTCTGGGGACACTGTCAATGTGGAAATGGTATGCCGTATCTCTGATGTGCCTGCTCTTGGTGCCTGTGTCTACAGTGCACAGCTGAAGCTGCTGTTGCAGCTGCTGCAAACTGTGTGTCAGTCATGCTTAGCAGCTATAGTGATACCCAGGTTAGTAAAGCTTTACTGTCCTGAGTAGCATGTGCCATAAGCATCTACTCAGCCTTGTAGACTTTCTGTTCTCTCACAGCACAATTACCTCCCTTGCATGTCTGTGTATGCACCATCTGTGTTACCAAATGCACCTCGTCTCCACCTGATCGGCAGGTACGGTGATTGCAGGCCACTCAGCATGGTGGGGATGACTATGACAAGATCGTGAGGGGCGACCCTGGCCTTGAGAGCATCTACAACTGGACCCAGTCTGGGCCATCGGTTTCTTGGCGAGGTGCCACTGGCAGAGGAGATGGTGTTCATATACTCACAGGTGCCTACCATCTCATGATTATGTCCATCACAGCCTCACCTGACTGCATTGTACAGTTGTGGTTTACTGAATCACACCGGTGCATTGCTTGTGCTGTCTTCCTACAAAGGGGCGCATTTGCCCAGTTCACTATGCACTGCAAGGCTTCCAGCCACCAATTTAGCCAGTGGTTGCATATGAGAGACCCAGATTGCCAAGCAAGAATCCACTCCCCTGTGTTGCGTGCAGGACCCATATATGTGTGTGGTGCAGAGCCTGGCGATGTCATCCAGGTAGGGGCAAGCATCTTCCTGGTCGCGGCTGATAGCATATCATTGCACACAGTCTCTCTGCCTGTTGCAAGTCGCCTACGGTGTCATGGCTTGTTTGTGTCTGCGTAAGCTTTACTTTTGAGGACGCATTTTTTAATAAAGCAAATTCCTCCTAATTTACATGACACTGCACAGCACAAACAAAGCCCTATGACTTGTGGCAGCAATCTTGAGACATGGTGAACCATTCTGGGAAGCAAGGCTGTTCTGGCAGGTGGACATCCTGGACCTGGAGCCCCGCCCCAACCCCGGTAATGACAACCGAACCTATGGTTCCAACGCAGCTGCGTCATGGGGCTACCAGTTCCGGGCTGGCTTCTTGGACGGCATGAAGCGTGAGATTGTGACCATCTATGAGCTCATCAAGGCTGCCAATGGCAAGGCCTATGTGGCCGTCCCAGACTATCAGTTCAAGTGAGCCCCTTCCAATCTAGCTTTACCCCTTCCCATGTGCCAGTTTGAACAGAGGTGCCTGCACTGTATGAGCTGCAGCAATGGGTGCTGACCCCGCATACGGAACTCGTCATTCTGCAAAAGGTGGCATCACTACAGCAATTGGCGAAACCATAGTGGCTGTCAAATGACAAGAGTACTGGCTTGTGCAGATATGGGTCGTTTGGACTGCCTCAGCCAGCAAACGCCTATGTTGGGCCCCTCACCAACTGCACTGACTTTTCTGGTCCCATGCCCGGGTTGGCTGAGAACCTGGTTTACAACTTCAACAACAGTGGCCAGACCTTCAGGAGTAAGCGGTGCCATCTCGCATCTGAACTATAAGCTTTCCTTTAGCCCCTGTGTAGCCATTACAACCCTTTGCATATATAGACCCTTTGTCTGCGTGTCTCTGTTTCTCACGTACCCTTGTACTGTTGCATTCAAGGGAAGTAAGCATTAAGCAGACTGCAAAGCAGGCAAACTCAGGTTGCTCCGGTGACGTGGTTGTGTGAGGACATGTGTGCCCATAATTTGGTGAAAGCTGCATGTGAAATTGTTGTTGGTCTGAGGGTTGTTTTGACTTGATGCAGGCATGATAAAGGTGCCCTGCATGGCTGATAACACTCAGCTATGGGAGGGACTGTACTACCCTGTAAGCACTCCCTTCCATCCCCCCAACATGTTGATCCCCATGATCTGACTGCCCCACCTCCCAAAACCATCCCTCCTACTGAGAGTTTGAAATGAATACGTGCGTCAAATTGTCATCGTGACCCCTTTCAGATCATTGTTGTTGGAAAAGTCACAGCTAAACACTCGGGAGTCACATTTCAACCCACTTTCACTGTCACCACAAATCGTGTCATGTCATGTCTCACAGCTCCGAAAGCAACCTGTTTTGCAGCATGTGTACTCAGAAAACAGCCTTATCAAGAGGCATGGGCAAGTGTAACCTCAATTTACCTTTTGTTTTGTTCACTATCATCTACATCATTGCTATTGCAACCGGCTATCATCATCATGTTTGTTATCACTTTGCAATGCAATTGCGATTATCATTGTGTGCATGCAGGGTGTGATTGTGCAGCACCCCACAGGAACCGAGGACTACAGCATCCGGGGCAAGTTCAAGGTGCCCATCCAGTTCCACATGGGCAGCATGGGCCTAGCGCAAGCCACCAATGTCACCATTGACTCGGTTCCTCCCATGATGGGAGGTCAGCTCACCTGCCCACTATAAAGGATCTTGCTGAGCTAGGAAGGGTTACATGATGGCAGTTCAAGAGGAGCTGTTACAGTGTGCATGTCAGGCCTTGATTTTTTATTTTTTCTTTTCCTGTTCCGGTTGCTTCATACGGGAACTACGAGGCGTATCTACCCCTAGTTCTGAGGACCACACTTCTTCACGAGAGACAAGTTGCATCAGGTCATGTTGGAGCAATCAGCTTGGATGCAAACCAGGCGCCTCAGATGATCAATGCGCAAGAATGTGTGAGTGCCGATGTTGCTTCAAAGTTGTGTTACTTGTGTGTGCATATTGTTAGATGTACAACATGATGCAACGGCCAACAAGACACATCTGACTAGACAAATGTGTGACTTGGAGTGGTTGAACACAATTATGTCTGACATTATGCACTCTATGCTCTCAGGCGGCAATGTGGATGACCGGCGCATGGGCATTGGGGCAACCATGTATTACCCTGTGGCTGTGGAGGGGGCGCTCCTCTCCATGGGCGACACACACAGTGCTCAGGGAGACTCTGAGTTCGATGGTAAGCTCACAGCTGAGGCTCGATGTGACCAGAACCAGCTGCTTGGCAGCGTCTAGTGCTTTGTTTGCTTACACCTTGCTCTGCACTCTTGTGCTTCCCCAAAAGAACAGGTTGGCTGCAATGCAGCCATTTGCATTGGTACATGATCCTAACACCAATACTGGATTATGGCTGTGTGTATAGGTAGACCAAGGTTAGAAACAATCACAGGAGCACATTGCTTTTAGGCCTTTGGGCTTGGCTTGATGCAAGTGTTGCAACCCTGGGATAGACAATCTTGTTTGCTTCCCGCTATTGACGCTTGACAGGATAATCAAAATCTAGTGTTAGATGGACCTGGGTCCTGGATACAAGTTCTCAGGCTTCACCAGGCTTGGTAGTGCAGGCACTGCTATTGAGACCAACGTCAACGGGAAGTTTAAGATCACGCTGCACAAGAATGCCTCCCTGGAGCCCAAGCTGCAGGGGTTGGACTTCCCCCTGCTGGAGAACGCTAATGAGTATGTGGTGCATGGCTTTACCCTCAAGGTATGCTCACCTCTGGCACACACAGATATTATCATTATCGATTTTGGAAAGACTAGACCGTTTTCATGTCGACTGTACATCACATCTGCCTAAAAAAAGAGTGACTGATTTCCTGATGCAAACGACATGCAGCACTGGCAGGCTTTGCACAGTTAGAAAATAGAAATATGTAGTAATGTCATATCATGCTGACTTGGCTAACGTGTTTTGATGCTTGAGCAAGGTTCAACAGCAGCAAAGCCTGCAAAATGGAGTTGCAGCAAAAGTTGCCAGCAAGTATCACATCTGCGCGGCCCCTGGCATTGTGCCCATTTTGCTATCGCCACGATGTGGACACTTGCGCAGCAAAATTGACAAGAGCCCTCATTGTCTTATACGTCGAGATGGTTGATACCAAAAAAACCACTCCTTTTGCAGGACTATTTGAAACTGGATGACCCTAGCCAGATCTACCATATGTCCAGCCTAGACATGGCCTTCACCACCGCCTACAACAGCACTCGCGACTTTGCCATGCGCACCTTCAATCTCACCGAGGACCAGGCCATCACCGCCATCACCACTGTTATGGACTTTGGTGTCACCCAAGTAGTGGATGGTAAGTATTCCGCTACACTGCTACTGAAGCTCACCATGCTTTTGTATGCAACCATGTTATACTGTGTTTTACCAATACTTCCACGACTGTCGTACATGCGAACCTGTCTCGCATGAACCTATGCATCCATGGCCTTGAAAGTAACTTTGCAAAGGCTTACAAGACATGGGCTTGAGAGTGTAGTTGGACATGATCATTTCAGCAGGCGGCAAAAGACTTGCATGATCTTTTGCCAAGGTCAGAAAGTCAGCTCAGCATCGGTGATCAGCATGTTGGTAGATGACACGTGTCTTGAGCAAGGAAGTGTGTCGATGTGCACGCCAGGCTTGCAAGCAAGAATACAACAACATTTTCATTATTCTGCACATCTCTGTCCCCAAGATTTGTTGCCTGTTGATGTAGGCAACTGGGGCGTGCATGTGATCATCCCAAAGTGGGCTTTCACAAACGTCAACGAAACTACTATGCGGTATGTGCCGGTCACCATCAGCGGCACTAGCATCTTGCTCAATGAAACCATGCCCATGGACCAGGTTGCAACAGCGGGCTGATGGCACGATGTGTCCGGCCATGAACACAGTGCGTAGCATTATTGGTCATGACCATGCATGGTCACATTTCACTGATAACAGAAGATGCAATGCAGCAAGGAGCACACATGTATTGTATCCAGCCATGAGCCTGATGATGGCAAAAAGTTGTCAATGACAGCTCTCTGATGCTCACCAGCAAGATATCAACCTAATAAGAAAGTAAAGTTTGTGCCAAGACGTGATGTAGATCACTGAAGAGAAGCGCAGCACGATGAAGTTAGTGGGACACATGATGCTCAGCATGTGCCCATGTCCTTGCAGTCCTGTCTTTTCGGTCTAGAAGAGCGCTCAAAGCCCTTGCCCACAGGAATGACTTGTCTTGTGTTGCTCATAAAATGGCATCACCACAGCTTTGTGGTTCGTTTGAGGCTTTACCATGTTTATGCGTGCTCCATTTGTTTGCGTGCACGCTAAAGCTACGCAATATACTTAACATATGCAAAGCTTGCATGTGTATTAGAAAAAGACATTTGCACTGGTGCAAACTAAGCTTGGCTGTGCATGTCCATACATAAACAGAGTATGGCACTAGTTCTGCATTAGGTCACCATGATGTTTTGTGCCACGGTATGAGATTTTGCAGTACTAGTACTTTGAACTCCCACGTGAGATGCTGCTAAACTGGCACAAGTACGACAGTGTGCCTTGAGGACACAGAATGCACCAAGGCTTTACCAGCCATCATCTTAACAGCAGACGAGACCTTACTGTAATTGTACCTTAATACCTTAGAAATTGCCTGGTGGGACCTTACCAAGACAAACCCTTGCTGTACGGTAAACAACCTGTACAGATTAGTGCTGTGCACTCAACCTTGGGAACTGCGTGTGGAGCCTTCAGCAAGATGAGTTGTATCTCTTGGTGGCCTCAGTGTACAGGTAGGTGCCAATCAGAGCAATCACAGGACCAATTTTGGTCTTGTCAGTGGTTAACTTGTTGCCGAAGAACACTACAGATGAGCCGATGATGACCAACCTCTCCACAACGTTGCAGACACCGTGTGATGCCCGCATGATGACGTACCGCACCCCGCGCCCCATACCCTGCTACCATGAGCCATGTACCGCACCCCGTATGATGACGTACCTTTCGACTACCACGCACAACCAGGAGTTCCTCTGCTGTGTACAGATAAAGTAGCAAAGGCAGGCCATACAAGAACAATTGGAGAGCCGCCTGAACATTTGGATGAGCCGCCTCTCTGCCTGCACACTATTTCGCATGTCTGTCAGATGAGTGCGCACCTTCTGGTTGCACTGCCACCGCTTCTCCTTGTTAGGCAACGCATCACGTTCCTTGAACCTTATTGCCACCTTATGTTCTATGGCCACTAGTGAAGGGCGCAAGTGATTCACCAAATCGTCAAAAATATCAGATTGCCGCATAACAGTGCTGCGGCCTAAGAAGAATTCTTTCTTGTATTCAATTCCCCAGCCTGCAAGCAGCATCTGCACTGGTAGGTTGTGAAGCAAAGACTTGGCGTCATGCAAGATCCCCTTTGTTGACTGGGCCCATCTGCCCCAGGAGCTGACCTTGTCCTTGTCAGCTCCCTCAAGTTCTAACATGAGATTGCATGTTGACCTGAAGATATGTAACGCCGTGCCAGCCTTTTCATCAACCAGTCTAGCCCCAGCCATGATCTTGCTGTGTTGTGCATGCAGCATGTCGTATTTGACTGGTCCCAGGTTTTCAACGCCTTTGGCAAGCAGCCGGTGCTCCCAAAAGGTGTCATCACCGTCCAGAAAGGCTTTTTGGTAGCTAGGCTGGGACTGGATTAGTAAGCATGCAACTGCTAGCACAGGACAGCATTCTGGCCTGGTGTTCTCCACTACGGTAAACCATTCCGCTTTACCGTTGCTTGATGTCTTGCTGCCAGCCCTCCTTAGCCCCAGCAGGAGCGGAATGCAGGGTGCTGGTCGGATGTTCTCAATGGGCTCAGCCATTGAGAACATTGACCACCTAAGCTCCCTTGAGTCTTCGGCTCTCAAACCACAGTTCATGGCAGTAGTTGCTTCAACTACCATGCACATACCTGTCAAAGCGTGCTCCGGCCTGGTCTTGAATGTCCAACTTTCACTCAGGTAAGCACGGTACTGACCGACAGTAAGATGCCGGCTGTCCAAGCTACCAGTGCATGCCCCTATGTCTGGCTGCATTTGCTTGGCTAGTATGAATGGTCCTTTGAGGATAGAGCTTCCGAGATTCCACCCATCAGCTTGCCCGGCAACGCCCATCTGACATTTCTTCACACAACTGAGCGCTTGGACTGCGTGATCCAACTGTTGTGATGGAGCAATGATTGACTTCTGCCGGGGGTTGCCATTGTGCACCTCAGTTGCGTCAAGCAGCTATGGACACCTAGGTGTAACAAACAGATTTCTCATCCAGGTTGGGGTCTACTCGTCTTGTCTACCAAGTTCACTTCCTTTCGCTGCAGTGTGAAATTTCTGCAAAATTGTTCATACTGTTTGGACTTGCAGGCATCTCACGACATATCTCTGCAGCACAATGATCAGAGGCCTCATGAGAACCATCATCTGGCATCAGCTTTTCGTCTGTTGCAAGATGATGACCTCAACTTCATGTGCAATAGGCCAAACAGGGTATGTGCAAAGGTTAACGCAGTGCATTTGCTGACATGTTGATTGCCTAGCCACCGGGCAATGCCCTGCTTACAGGTACGTCATGCTTCAGGATAGACGCATTGTGCAAGATCTGGCAATAGCAATGGTCCTGCACACCATTTTCCCACTGTGACACAGTTCCAGCTGCGCCATGGGCTTGCAGTGCAATGGCATAAAGACTTCTCTGACATCACCCTTGTGATGAAGATGGCTATTAAGGTATTCAGCCTTGGTGTCAATGGCGCTTGCTACAACTGCTTGGGAACATGCTTTGCAGATAGTCATAATAGTAAATTCAAGGTTTTTCGTATCTCCTATTCCAAACACTCTGATCGGTTGAACATGCATCTCAGGACATTTGCAAACTGCAATCTTCACGACGGTGCAGGTAGCTGACCTTGGCCATTTGTGGCAAGCGTGGGAATGTAACAAGCACTGGGTAGAATTGTTGGAGGAAGAAATGTTTCTACAGGGCGACCACGAACACAAGATTGGCCTGCAGGTCTCGGCAATGGCAGATCGGACCAAACCAGGCATCAGCTCAACACAGGTACCACAGCCCAAAGACTGTGTATCTGCTCACGATGTCGTTTTCGAACGCACATGTCTTTTGTAACGTCAACAGTGTGTAGGATGCATTCACAACAGAGCTTGTGAATTCCGGCTTGTTCTCTTGACTCTAATTCTCTTGAAAAAGAATACTGCGAGATGGGATGCTGCAAGCAGCCACTGAAGGGTGATCACGGCTATTCATATTCAAAGATTGAATTATGCTGGTGACTTCACAACATAAATGTAACACTAATTTTTGTTGGCAAGATCCTTTTGGCTCCAGTGTCTTTTCAAAAAAATTGAAGACAATGTTTGGCTTGGACTAAATAGTTGAGTTTTATACCAAAGCTAAAAAAAGCTTGAAGCAAGGTAGATTGCAAATGTAACTTTGGCAAGCACAATTTACAAAAAGTGATCATCTGCAACTGACACACTTTCTGCATTATGCAATTGCATTTTTGCAAGGAAAGAAATTGATTACAACAACAGCACAATCCGTATGAAGATCTGGCATATCTTCTCTCAAGTCCATGGAAGGGCCCCCACACGCAACAGTAGCAACAACAAAATCTGACAAGGCCTTGCAAGGTACACTACAAGACCCTGAGCTGTCTGACAGCTCCAAGCATACCTATGTTCAGCGCCTCAAGGCCATCTCAGCCAAGCTAGGGCAACCAATAAGCGAGCTGGCCATGCAGCCCATGACAATTCTTCCATGGATCAAACAGCGATACCCAGCAGTTGCCACGCATAAAAATATGGTTACGGCACTGTTGGCAGCTCTTAGACGAATGCCTGCCGTGAAGGACCGATACCCACAAGCCCTAGCAATATGGCTGCGGGCTTCCAAAGAGCTTGAAGCTCAGCAGCAGGCATGGCTAAAAGCAAACGAGCCTTCTGCCAGACAAAAACGGGGCTATGTTGACTTCAGAGAGGTGATCAAGGTACAGCCAAGGGATCACGGAAGCGCCTTCTTCTAGCCTTCTATACCATGATTCCGCCCCTGCGCTGTGACCTCAACAGGGTTGCCCTTTTGAAATGCCCTGCCTCTGCAGCGACCATATCACAGCATGATGTGGATGCAGTTAGGGAAAATAACTTTTTGTGCTTGCCAGCAGACAGGAAGAAGCCTGCCATTTTAGTGCTAAGAGAGTTCAAAACTGCAACTCTGCCGGGATCTGGCGGAGAACACTACCAATGAATCTGACCAGGAGCTGTGGACATCTCTGCAAGCTGAGCCGCACAGGAAATGGCTGTTCACCACAAAGTCAGGCATGCCCCATACCGCAAAAAAAATCAGCAATTGGTGCTGTTCAGTGCTGCAAATCCTGTTTGGGAGACCCCTTACCTTGACATTGTTGAGACACAGCTACCTAAATAGCATGGATTGGAACAAACTAACAATAGCAGCTAGGGAGGACTTAGCAGCAGACATGTGTCACAGCACAGAAATGCAATAGCTTACAGATGAATTTCAGGTAAGCACCGTCTTGATCTAGGGAAGGAACGGTAAGAAATGGCTGTCTGTCAACTGAACCGAGAGTCATAGGTGCAAGTCCCTCAACAGTATGAACAGCAATCAAGGGCCTGTTTTGGGGTGCTTGGCAACTGATTCTGTAAGTGCTGAGTACTCCATAGATGTCACCTTTTGCCAGCAAGAGCTGTAGGGATGCTTGGACATTTTCTGGAGTCAGAGCCTGTGAAACATGCTCCTGCACTATCTCCTGGGCAAGCTTTTGTAACCAGGTGTCAAGGGCTTCAGCCCACACCTGCATAGCTTCCTTGGTGATCTTCACACCTGGATGACTGTCTTGCAGAACTTTGTACAAGTATGCATCCCAACCGTGGTTGTTGCTACCTGGGACCTTCTTGCGCTTGCTACCTAACGGACTTGCATCAGGCACTGCTGTAGCTGGTGTTGCGTCAGCCATCAGATCTTAGCAAGGACAGCTGTATGCACAGGTTTGCTTCTAGTTGACAGCACTTCAAGGTGGCTTTTCACTTTTGCAGAGCAGCCTACAGAGCTGTTACACCAACCTTTGTGACTTGTTGTGGCTGCAGGCACCTAGAGTGCTCTGCTGTCTGCAAGTGTGAGATGATATTGGGCTGGTAACATGATTTACTTTCTTCATGCATTATGATTTATGTGCTGGTCGCCTTAACCTAAAGAGACGATTGACAGGTGCAAATCTCAGCGTGGTCTCTTGCAGGCATGCAGGGAGCACTGCCTGAACAGTAAGTCACACAATGCAGCAAGATCTTTGTCAGGATGATTTGCTGCACTGGACATGGACATATATGCTGTGGTTCCAGTGCACAGCGATCACAAGGTCTGTCAACAGCCATCATGTGCAGAACCCATCAGTGCATCAAGCACTCAGCTGCGCATGCAGTTATGTTCTGCACAAGTGAGTGTTGCACTGCAAGTGGGCACATATGCTGTGTTTTCAGTCCCGACTTTACTGAACCTCGGCAAATTCGTTGGCCAGATTCCCACCAGGAACGCTGCCCCCTGATTCGTCCAGGGTCTTTTGTGACCCTGGACGGCTTGTCGACACTTCTTTGCATTTGGCGAGAGGCAGAACGCGTCCAGCTAACAGTACTGTTTTACCCCAGCTAAGGTAAGTTTGAAAGACGTCTGCGAACTTCTTGGTAGCCATCCTCGCCTTCAACATCGCTGCTCACTAGTTTGCGTCTCATCAGATCGGTCGTCCGTGTCTGTACCTTTCTCTAACTTGCGCCCGTAGGATCTGCCTAGTGTCGTACAGTATGAAGACGCTGCGTTTCGTCGTCTCAACGCTGGCGCTGCTTGCCTGCATCGAGGGGTTGCTTGCTTTCCTTGTCCGTTGTTCGCAGTGTTTCCAACGAGCATGGCCTCACGTGTATGCGCCGATTTCTGCGTGGCAACGCTGGTGCTCGCTGCTTGCGCGTCCAGCGCCGTCGCCGCGTCAGACAACACTGTCCCAATTTTGCGATGTCCCAATTTTGCGATTTTGAAGACGAACTCAGACCAACCCGCGGCTGTACAGAACTACTGTGCCATCTTTGGCCAAGGGGAGGATTGTGTTAGGTGCCTGAACCGGTTGGTCGGGGTGTGTGCTTCTTACTCGGCCACTTGTGTCAACGCTAACAACGGACAGACCAACTCGCAGTGCACCGACAAGTTGAATAATTTGATTGACGCCCTAAATGCCTGCCTTGGCGTTGGCGTTGGCCTTTGACTGAGGAGCAAAGATGATGATGATGATGAAAGTTTACAGACCATGTAGGGACCAGGACAGCCATGTGTCCTATTTGTCACTGGTCTACGGTTGTTAATTGTCTGTTCAAAGCACTGTCTCTCAAGTTCATGCTCATCAATGAAAGAAGCAACTCTTGTATAGTGATTGTAGTGCTGAGATACTACTCTTGTTCATATCCCACTTTCAGGCTTCTGTAAGTCCTGATGATGGTGCTAGTGCATTCTCCTATTTGCTTCAGCTGCAACCCTTTCTCATGAGCTAAAAGCTTGCTAGCATCCAATTTCTGATCAAGCTTTGGTATGTCCTGCTGATACATTGGCTTCTTTTCTAACCACCTCAGTAGATTGCCACACCAGCTGTTGGTCTGTCTGTGCGCACTTAATATGACGCTGCTATTGAATGCTTGCACCAGTAGCCTGGCTTGACTGTGTAGATCTACTGCAAGCTTGACTAGTCTGTTATGGTAACGGAGTGCCTGCTTCTACCATGAGTAGGACAGAGGCAACCGACCAAATTCAGCCAACACAATAGCACTGGAAGTGGTCTTTGAGACTTTAAGCATGCTACGCAGGACTCAGCTTTCTGGGCTGCTTACTTTGACTGCTACACCCCAAATTTCACATGCATAGCCACAGATTGGAGCTACTGTGGCATCAAACAGCTTGCACCTGATTTCTTAATCTCTGATGTGCATTTGTGCACACCTGCTATTCAGCCCGTGCAAGACGTTGTTTGCTGCTTGACACCTATCTTCTGGTGCTGATGCCACCCCAAGATGTGTGTCAATAGACAGACCCAGATACTTGAACCTGCAGACCCATTGTGTTCAATTTAAGTAAAATCACTCCTTTCAGTGTATTGAGGTTCAAATACCACAACTTCATCTCTCATTGTCCCTTCCCATTGTGTCTACATGCAGCATTGCATTGTGCATAGTGTAGTCTTCCACAGCCAAGATGCTTGTCCCAAACCTGTCTTGGCCATGTTCCAGCATGAAGCTGGTGTCGCTTCACATGCACTGGATTGAACTTCGTCATCAGGTGTGGTGTATAAGAATACACATGCCCACACATGATATGTCTGAGCTGTGGGGCTACTTGTAAGGAGCATGCTGGGAGGCTGCAATCCTGGTTGGCGGTCCTTGGCCCTCGTAGGGTCAAAACCGCTTGACAAGAAAGACGACGTAGATCTGCCAGCATTCTGCGAAGACCTCAGTAGCTTCTCAAGCAAAGAAAGAAGAAGCAGACGCAAAATGCATTTTTGTATCCTTTATGCCTTGCAATCGTATACAAGCATTGATCCCACAGCTCAGGCAGACCCTCTGCAACACGTCAACAAGTTGCGACACATGGTCACTTGATTTGGCAGTAGTTCTCATGTGCAGTAACCTTGCAGCACAATCAATCCATGTCTGCACTGTCAATTGAGCAGCAGATTGCACATCTTTGCTTACTTGGATGCAGCTGGGCATGCAGGTGACGTGACTTGACTTTCAGCTACAGTGACTATCCGCCCTTCAACACAGGTGACATCACCAGATAAGTGAAAGCCTTCGACCTGATCACAAGGCTCAACGGTTGCCTTTCAAGCTTCAACAATGAATGCTGTAAGAGCCGCAACAGAGCAAATGAGTTGTGTCACTTCCGTACGTCAAGGTACATCTGATGTCAAACACACCCAAGTGGCAAAGCCTCCTGGCGCATGTGTGGAGATGCCTACATACTCCATAGAATGGCATGCGGCCACAGACATATGCGGAATTTGCTTACAATGTGAGAGCCTGTCATGACAGTGCCGACCGTATGACATGGACATCTAAGCTGTGCTGGGCTACATTGCCACGGAGATGCAAGGTTGCTTGAAGCAGCTCTTGCTTACCTTCAACAGCCAGCATTTCAGAAATCAGTGCACCCGAGCTGAAATGTCTGAAGGAAACACTGATCCAGCAACAGCGGCAGCACCTGCTTAGCAGCAGCCTGTCATCTCTGCTGCGACCTGTCAGCTGTAGTTGCTATGTGTCAGCTCACCTCACCTACGCTAGCTCGGCTGCAATCCTTTAGCTCAGCTGCATTCTGTCCACTCAAGTGCAGTCTGTCAGCTGTGTACAATCAGCTCATCTGTGATCTGTCAGCTCTGGCTGCAATTTGTCAGCTCAGCTCAACATCAGCTGACTGTGCCCTAAGGGTCATCATACAAACAGTCCACAACAAGGTTGCGATGGACCATTTTGACACAAACAGGGTTGGCTGTGCCAGAAAGACCTAAGGCCCATGGGTCATCACACGAACAGTCCGCAACAACAATCTTATGGACCAAATTCACCCAAAAAGCTGACTGTGCCCTATGGGTCATCATACAAACAGTCCACAACAACAATCTGATGGACCATTTTGACACA
>JAABUO010005368.1_pt1 | contig 14930 bp, 16 predicted proteins | sample 5559291 | NCBI WGS metagenome assembly JAABUO01 (sample SAMN10711878, study PRJNA513372) | rock metagenome | isolation source: Antarctica rocks | place: Antarctica: Victoria Land, Finger Mt sud
GTCCGCGGCCTCGCGCGCGGCGCGGCGCAGGTCGCGCCGGGCCGCCGCGCGCTGCGCGGCCGCCTCCGCCTCGGCCGCCTCGGCGCGCCGCTGCAGCAGCGCGCCTTCCTGGCGCGCCTGCGGCACGCGCGCAGGGTTTGCGGCGCGCGCGCAGGGTTTGCGGCACGCGCGCGGGATTTGCGGCTGCCTGGCGGCGACCAGCACAGGGAAGCAACTGATGGGCGCGGCCAGGGCGGCGCGCGTGCCGCGCCTGCGCAACACCGGGACTCGCCCCGCGCCGGTCCACATGCCTCAGCAACATCCAGATGCGTGTCGCAGCCCGCCTGGGCCTGTACCCCCAGTAAACCCCCCAGGGACTCCCCCCAAGCGCTGAAACGCAACACCTGCGGTGCGCCCGGGGGCGCCACACCATGCGCAGCTCGCGCAGCGCATCCTCGGCCGCCGCGCGCGCCTGGCCGGCGTCCGCCGCGGCGGCGCGCGCGGCGGCCAGCGCCGCCTCCTGCGCCGCGACCTGCTCGCGCAGCCGGCGCAGCTCCGCGGCGGCCTCCATGCCGCGCCGCCCGCCGGCGCCCTGCGCGCGCGCGCACATCAGCGCGGACCACGCCGCACTGCAATAACTCCTGTGAAGTACGCATCAGTGGCGCCTGTCGCCTGGTCTTGGCGCGGCGCACAGGCTGCGCGCCCGCCTCCATGCGCTGGCAGCCTGGGCTCCGTGCGCTGGCCCCGCCGCGTCACTGCAGAGACCAGAGCGGCGTCCATTCCCACGTTGGGAGGGCGCGCCAGCCGCGCGGCGTCCAGCTCCGCGCGCAGGCCCGCGACGGTGGCGCGTAGGCGCTCAGGGTCCGGCCGCTCCTGGAATGCGAGCGGCAGCGGGTAGTGCACGCGGTCGTACTCGGCCGCGTACGTCATTATCAGGTAGCGCTTGTTGTTGGCGCCCGGCGCCACGCCCGGCCCGTCCCCGCCGCCGCCGCCGGCTTCGCCCCCGCCGCCCGCGGCCGCCGCGTCCGCGGCGGGGCCGGCCGGCGCGCCGCGCGCGCCGGCGCTGGGTTCTGGACCCTGGGGCGCGGCGCGGCGCGCGCGCAGCGCCTCCAGGTCGGCAAACGCGAGCAGGTCGGCGGACACCGCGTCGCAGTCGCGCCGCAGCGCGGCCAGCAGCATCCGTGCAAACACGGCGAACTTCTTGTAGTTGCCGGTGCGCGCAGTGATCTCCTCCACGTCTGCGCGCCCCGGGTGCCGCCATGGTTGCGGACATCTGCATGCCTGACCCCGCTGATCACAGGGCCGAGGCGTGCGCGGTGCCACACGCGAGCTGGTGGTGGCAGCACAGCCGAAACTTGATAATCTTCACCACCCGTGACATGAGCCTCTGCGGGCGATGCGAGCAAGCAGCAGCCAGGCGCGCGGGGCACGAACGCTGGGCCGGGAAGTCGCCGCTCCAGCAGTGCGCGTCGGCCTTGCGCTCCACCTCCACCCGCAGCGTGTGGCCGCCCAGAATCGACAGCGTCGCGATGTAATCCACGCCGCGGAAGCTCGCCTCCACCTGGGGACGCCCACGCCCGCCGGTCGCGCCGCGCCGCGCCTGGCAGTGGTCGCAGCCGCAGCGGGGCGCGCCGAGCAGTGTTCCGGCGCGCTCCGGCGGGACTAGTTAACAAGATGCGCGGCGCGCACCGAGCCCAGCAGCTCGCTGGCCGGCGCGCTGTGCTCCCTGCCGCTGCAGGACGCCATACCGTTGCGCGCGGCTACTCACCACGCGGCTCCTCGCTCCGTCAGTGTCGACCATCCATCAGCTTTAGCGTCGCTCCCCTCAGGGAGCCTGCCAACTCGCCCAGACCACTGCCACCGCACTTTGACTTGCTGCTGTGTGGATCTGTGCAGGTACGCTTGCCCTGTCTCGATGGTGAAGCATGTCAAAGTGGGCTTGACAGCTGCACTGCGGGGTTGCTGATCTGAATTAAGTGAAAGTATTTCGCGACCCTAAAAGCCTGGAGACGTTGCCTCATAACTCGCAAAGTTGCAAAGCTGTGGGGCGTGGTCACCATGCTGCTCGTGTGCGACCCCATCACGTCGGCAACTGCGTTGCTGAGCAACCCGCTGGCAAGCAGCCTGCACGAGCGCCACTGCGCGGCGCTCGAGCGCGTGCTCGAGCTCGGCGCGTCGGGGTTCCTGTACACGCAGGCGCGCGAGGTTGCGGACCTGCTGGTAGCCGCTGCGCGCGCCTCGGCGCGCCGGCCCGAGCTGCGCGCGATGCTCGGCAAGCTCATAGGGTGCGCCCTGTGCCGTCAAAGTCACAGCCCTCCCCAGGCTAGCTTGCACAGAGGCCTCAGAACATTAGCAGTGGTGCAGCGCTCAGGCACATGGGTTTCAGATACGAAGCGCTCCATCGTCCCTTGCTCGGCAGAACGCTGGTGTGGCACGCAACGCACCATACCAGCAAGTGCTCCAGCAGAGCCCGCGCCTCACGGCCGGCTCTGACTCAGGCAGGCTCTGCGCGCTGCCCTTCCGCAAGCGCCTGGCGTCCGATGGCGCCCGGGGCGCCGGCGCGGCGGCGCGCGTGTTCGCGGCGATGGGGGAGCTGGCAGCCGGCGGCCACGCTCCCGGGACGCACCCAGAGACGCGCTTTGCCGCCGTCCAGGCGAGGCGGGCTCTTCATTCATTGATAGTTTTCTTTTCCGAAGGAAGCTCCTTTCGCGGGCAGTGCTCACTGTCACAGCAGGTTGCATGCTCACAGGCGCTGCCGCTTTGCAGGCACTCGCAGCCGTGGCAGGCAGTGAAAACCGCGCCTGCGCTGGCGCATGGCCAAGCAGCGCCCCCACCAACGAGTCCGTACCCAGCAACCTGAGGTGGGCGTTGTCGGTAGCTTCTTGAACTTGCCATGCGCGCTCGCCTCGCGACATGCGGGCTACTCAGCGCTGGGGTCGAGGGGCTGATGCGTGCGTACAGAAGCCTTACAGTTCTGCATGACATTCATTGGGCACAACGATGATTTTATCAGAGCAATTGCTGTGTGGGAGCGCCGCAGGCTCCTGGCGGAGAGCGGAGCCATTGCACTAATGGTCCAGGCGCTAGCTGCTGAGCTGCGCGCGGCGGCCTCTGTGAATGACGACAGAGGCCCACTGCGCCATGCACCGGGAGTCCTCCCTGAAGCAGTGCCATCACCAGGCCGCCTGAGCACAGCCACAGGCACATGCACACGCCGCCTTGAGCAGGCCCGCCCGGGGGAAGGCCCCACAGCAGGCGGGGCCTCCGAGCCGGGCCAGCCCGCTGCTCTGCCGGGGGCGCTGGCTCCAGCTGACGTTGCGACGTCCGCTCCGGGCGAGTTGCGAGCTGCGACTGCGCAGACCCAGGCAGATGCTGCGGACAGCCTGCAGCCCGACACAGAGCCCAGCGCTGGGACGGCAGCTCCTGCTCCTGCCCCGCAGCATGGTGCGCCATCCGAAACAGATGCAGCGTCGGCAGCTTCATTGCAGCCATCTGAGGCCCAGGTCGGAAGCCATGCAGTGCCGCCTGCATGCGCGCTCGCGCCTGCGCCCGCCCTGGCTCCCGTGCCCGCAAGCGCCCGGCGCCCCGAGCCGGCAGAGCCCCTGACGCCGCTCGCCGGCGCGCTGCTGCGCGCGCTGCTGGCTGCGTGCTCGCGCGGCGGCGGCGTGGCGGCGGCCGCCGCCGCGGCCGGCGCGCTGCCCGCGGCCGTCGCGGCGCTGGCTCGCTCGCCGCTGCGCGACCCGGCCGCGCGGATCGCGCTCGGACTCGTCCGGGCTCTGCTTGAGCCGGCGCTGGGCGCAGCCGTGGGGCCTGGCCCGCACACGGACGGCCAACCTGGCACAGCGGTGTCGACAGCCGGGGCATCCGGTGCCGACCAGCTCGCCGCCTGCGCCCTGCACCCTGCCGGCATGCACGAGCCCTCGGCGCCCCACGCAGGCGTGCATGAAACGGGCGGGCTCATGTGCTCCGACGCCAATCCTTGTGACGAGCTCAAGGCGGCGCCCGGCGTGGGCGCGCCCGTGGTCGACAGCGACGCCCTCTCCAGCGCCGGAACACGCGCCGGGCTTGCGGCCGCCCTGGCGGCGCTGGTGCGCGCGGCGCTGCTGCACGGCGGCCGGCCGGCCGACGCCGTTTTGCGCAACGACGCGCTGCTGGTGGCCTGCCGCTGCGCGCAGCGCCCCGGCGGCGCCCGTTTCTGCCAGCGTGCGCCGCGCGTGCAGTGCTGTCGATGGCCTTTGCCGGGACCCTTGCCTGCAGCACTGGATGAGCACCCCTTTGCAGCATAATGCCTATGCGTTAGAGCCCTACTGTGACACAAGCCATACTTCGTATACATGCAGAATTGATGATGTGCGCAACAGTGGTTCCCTATGCACCCTCTTGCAGCCTGTGTGCCGCACAGCTCCTGGCAGCGGGCCTGCTGGAGCCGCTGCTGGCGACATTGGCTCCCTAATCAGGGATAGGGTAGGGACTCCTATGCATGCCCTCACAGTCTGTGCGCCGCAGAGCTGCTGGCGGCGGGCCTGCTGGAGCCGCTGCTGGCCGCGGCGACCTGGCCAGAGCGCCCGCTCGGCGCAGCTGCGCGCGCACACGCGCAGCCGGCGGCTCTCGAGCGCCCCGGCCCCAGGGACGCCGCCGCGCAGCAGCGCGCCCTGGCGCTGCGCCTGCTCGCCTGGCGCCTGCTGGGCGCGCTGTTCGTGGCGGTGCCCGCGTGCGCGTGGCGCGCGCACGCGGCCAGCTGGACGGATGTCGTGGCCATGTGGGCGTCCGGGCGCGCCGACGGCGGCGACGTCTGCGCTGGGCGAGAGTCGCGAGTGTCAGACCCCGCATGCGAGGGCGGTAGGAGCGGCGGCGCTGCGCCCTGCGACAGCACCAGCGGCGACTGTGCGACTGGCGTCTGCGCCGCGCCCGCCGACTCGAGAGCGGCATGCGGACGGACATGTTGCAGCTGTACTGGTGCCCCAGACGCAGACCAGGCGTCCCGCTGGCCGGGAGGCGCGCCGACAGGTGCTGGTCCCGGCGCCGGCACACTCAGGGAGCCCGACGCCGGCGCGCCCGAGCCGCGCACGAGCGGCGCGGTCGCGGCTCCTGCCTCCGGCGCCATGGCGGGGGGCATGCCAGCGTGCGGCGCGCAAGCAGGCTCCGCATTCGCGTGGCAGTGGCCCGCCGCCCAGGCGCGCGCGCTGCAGCGCGCCGCTCTGGCCGCGCTGACGGGCCTAGCGGCGTGCGCGCCCGAGGTGCGCGCACCCGCCCAGCAGCCCAGCAGAGGTCGTACGCTTTGCAGTGCGGCAGGATTGAGGGCCTGCAGGATCCATGCTGCATGCGAGCACCCTTCCAGCCAGACCGGGCTGTGGCAGGGCAGGAGCTGCAGGCAGGCCTGTCAGCCGGCCGCCCGCCCGCCAGCTGCTCTCACCGTGTGCGAGCCCTGTAGCCAATAGAGATAGGCCCGCATGGACTTGTGCAAATTGCCTGCCATGCGAGCGCCACCGCGAACGCATCAGGGTTATCAACCAAGGCTAACCCGCCCATCATCAACGTCGCGGCCGCATGCAGGTCTATGTGGCGTGTGGCGGCCCAGCAGCCGCGGTGGCTGCGGCCGCCGGCGGGGGCGCCAGGCCCGCGCTGGCCCACATGCTGGCGGCGTCCGCGACGCCCGCGGCAGCCACCGCGCTGCGCGACGCCGGCGCTGTGGCGGCCGCTGTGCGCGCCCTGGCGCGGGAAGGCGCGCACCTCATCACGTGACGGACAGTGCAGGTCCGGCTGTTTGCGCGCCCCAGCAGAGCCGCTATTGGTGACGGCACAGGCGGCGCTGGGGGCAGCTTGGCCCCGAGCCGGCCCAGCCGGCAGACACATGCATGCGCAAAACAGGGCTCGGGCATGCAGTCACGGCAGCCTGTGGCAGGAGGGGCGGCTTGCACGGAAGCGGCTCTGCCGCCGGGCGGCGGCGCGAGCCTCCCGGCGCGGCCGCACGCGGAGCGCGACGGCGCCGGCCAGGCGGCCTGCCTGGCACTTGCCGCGCTGTGCGCAGGCAGCGCATGCGCGCGCGCGGAGCTCTGCGACGCGGGGGTGCGCGCGCGGGGCCCTGGCCTGGCGCGCCATAGCGCTATGTGCAGCGCCCGCGCTCCTGTGCGCTGGCAGGCCATGTGCGCAGCGCATGCATTCATTGTTGTTCCGTTGTTTCATGGACATGCTAAGGAAGCCAGTCAAATCTGGCATAGAACCAGTGACCAGGACCAGGACTCCTGTGATGTCACACATGCAGCTTAGACGCTCACGGTGCTCAACAACAAAGCGTGGCGCGGGCGAGCCCATGGTGGCGCGGGCGAGCCCATGGAGCCGCTGCATCTTCACTGTGCCAGGCTCCTTGCAAGGCACCACCGCTCCGCTGGCCCCCTGACGCCCCGTGCCGCACAGGGCGCAGCCGCGGTGGCGGCGGAGCTGGACCGCCACATCGCGCTCGCGCCCGCGCCCCTGCCGTCGCTCCGCCTGGCGGCAGCGCTTGCGGCCGCCTGGCGCGCCGTCGTGCCCAGGCCAGGCCGCCGGCTCTCACGCCTCTCTCTCATTTAATGCGTATAGCGGGCGGGGATGGCAATGATGAGCCCAGTGGAGCGGAGGACCCTAACGCTGACGCTGTGCCTGCGCTAGCGGCAAAAAGGGCGCGCCGCTCCGCCGCCCGCGCGCCCTCGGCCAGCGGCTGTACAGCGCGTGGTTGCACAAGGGTTAGGGTACCCGACCCACGCCTGGCGCTCTACTGACAGCAAAAGGGTGTGCGCCGGGCCGCGCAGCGAGGAGGGCGCCGCGGGGATGCTCGTGGCGGGCGGCCTGGACGCGCTGCTGGCGCTGCTGGACGGCGCCTGCCACGCCGCGCTGCTGCCGCTCGCGCTGTCCGCGCTGGCCGGTGCGCGCCATGGCCCGCCGGCGACAATGAAGTACTAGAGCGTGGTGAGAGGGCACGCTCCTATCTGGCTACATGTTAAGCACTCCAGCATGGTGAGAGGGCTTGCTCTGATCATGCAGCGCCCGCGTATGGCTGCATGGTCCTGAGCTCCGACTGCTGGACCACTGCTCACAATGCATCCTCCTCCTGTTATTTATTTGTTTCTCATTGTAAGCGCTAGCAAACCACCTGTCAGCAGCTCGCAACGCCTCGCATGCAGACGCTCCTCTGCTGCGTGTGCCTCACCTTGAAACGGCCTGTGGTGTTGACGCGGCGGCCGCGGCCACAGACTGGCTGTGGCTGCACGGGCATGCGCGCGCCGCATTTCTGGGCTGGCGCTCGGCGCGCGACGGCGCGCCCGCGCCCGCGCTCGTGCTGCGCATCTGGCGCCGCGCGCGGCCCTGCCCTACCCTGGACGCAGGCCGCGTTCTGGCAGCCGCGTCCGGCGGCACGGACCCAGAGGGCCAGGCGGCATGGGGAAGCGCAGCGGAGGCCCTACAAGAGCCTGGCCCGAGGGTTTTGCCAAGCCCTGGCACCGAGGGCGGCGGCGGCTGGGCGATAGACATGGCGGCCACAGCCGCAGCGCTGACGCACCTTGGTGCTGACAGACGGTGCTCCCCACCCTGCATGCACCACCTTTTTGGCCCACAAGAGGAGGTGGCTTGTACTTGTGTAGCTGCCATGGTGGGGTTCGACCTAAGGGCGCACGCATGAGCATGCTGGCCCTCAGGTACATGCGATGGCCACGCCCGGACATGTACTTTACACAGACACCCTAGATAGGTATTACAACCTAGCGCCCCTGCCGCACGCGCAGGGCCGGTGTGGAGCGCCTGCTGGCCGCGGCTGCTGTCGGCACGCCCGGCTTTGCCGCGCGCGTGCGCGCATGCGTGCACGCGGTGCTGGAGCCGCTCGGCCTGTCGGCGCTGGCGCCCGCGCCGGGCGGAGCAGCCCCCACAGGCGATCCGGTCGCAGCGCGGAGCAGCGGAGCAGCAGCACCTCACGCGCGAGGCGCGGCGGCAGGGCCCAGCGCGCCCGCGGCGGCGCCGGCAGGGGCGGCGGCGGGGGGCTGGGGCGGCAGGGCTGCGAGCATAGAGTTGCTGCAGGGCTTGGCGCCCGCGGAGCGCGGCGCGCTGCTGGAGGCGGCCGCGCTGCCGCAGCTGCTGGAGGGCGCGGCCTGGGCGGCGGTGGCCGCCGAGCTGGCGCGCAGGGGTGCGCCCGCAGCGCGCCCACACCCAGCCCACCACCCAAGTGCATTGCATGAAGTGAGTGGCGCAATGCATGCGCTGGCATATGACACTGTGACACAGTAGCGGCCCAGGCATCACGCATACCGCCATGCCATGCCTCTCCTAATCCTTGTCGGCTGTCACGAAGCCTGCTCCGGGCGCTGTAGGCACGCGGCCGACCACACCGGACGCCGCCCGGCTGCGCGAGGGTACGGCAGCTGCGGCCGGCGCCGCCGCGAGCGTGCGCGCCGGACGGGCCGCGATTGCCGCGGAGGCGGCGGCGGCCGAGCGCGCAGGCGGCGCCGCGCTTGCGGCGGGGCTCGCCGCGCAGGTGCTGCCCTGTCGGGCGCCGTCAAGCACAAGGGCGGGCCCCGGCGCCGAATTGGGCCGGGCGCGCGGCTGCGGACGGGCGCGCTGCGCAGGTGCTGCATGCAGAGCGCGTTGAAGTGGGACAAGCATGCAGTGATCAAGTAAAAGCATGGCACGTCAGTGCCACTGCTGTCGCCCGGCGGGAGGCTGAGAAGCGCTCTGCTGAGCTTCCTGGCGCGCTCATAGGCGCGGAGCCCCGTACGCCTTAGGCAGGAGGAGCTGCAGCACTGATGCTGCATGCTCTAAAAAGTCTTATTCAAACTGCAGGCTGCCTTGTTGGCTATGGACTGGCTCTTGCCCTGGAACTGATTCACTGACAAGCGTCTGCGGCTGGGACAGCTTGCGCGCGCCACGTCCGGGCCAGGGGCCACCAGGACGGCGGCGCTGCATGTCATACAGACGGTGCAGCTGCCCCGGCCTCCATGCCTGGCAGTGGCATTGAGCAAGCGGCCTGGCAGCCGCGCTCTATGCCCTGGCGTTGGGGGGGCACCGATCCCTGTGCGAGGCTTGTGGGAGGATGGTGGGCCGCGGTCGCTCTGCGCGGCCGCTCTGCGCAGCCTCTGCCGGGCGGGCGCCGCGGTGCATGCCGGCGCATGCGCGAGGTGCTCCTGAGATCATGCGAGACTTTGCTGCACATACGTCTACCCCTGATCCTCTCGCGCAGGAGCGCCTGCTGGCGCTGAGGCGGCGGGACAGCATGCTCCAGCGCAGCTGCCTGCTCCCCGCGCCTGCAGCGCCGGCGGCCCTGGCGCGCTTGACGTGCGTCGCCGCTGCTGGGCATGACGCGTCTAGTGCATGACACGGCGGCGTGACAGCCGGGCATGTGCGCTGTGGGTCAGCAGGATGCACCCAGATGCGGGGTCTGCAGGCTGTAAGCAGGCCGCTCAGATCTGCCGGGCTGTCTATTTTGCCAGGCCGCTGCACAAACGGGCCGACATCCCCAGACTGTCAGCAGACCCTCTCCCACACTCGCAACAGTTGTTATAGTGGCCATGCAGGGCCATCACCCAGGTGGCCACCTGATCAGGTTCTGAAAACCCCATGAGCCTTATAAAGCGTCCAAGGTCTCAGGAGTTGCACACAATCCAAGAGCCTTTTAGTTCAACCAGCAGTCGCTGACATCCAATAAATAGCCAGCTGCCAAGGCTGTCTCCTCTCTCTGTCCTGTGCACGCGGCCACAACAGAGCGGGTGCGAGCCACGCCACAGGCGTCCAAGCGCAGGCTGTCAAGCTGGCCTTGATGCTGGCGTCAAGAGTCCTTGCTCTGAGCACACCAATGATCTGGCACATGCATGAAGCTGCAAGGTCGTTGCTTTTGTGTGTTATGTCATGTCGCCCTGCACCGAGGTAGTAGAAGCCGCCCCAACTGGCTGCTTCGTGGGCTGCACAGCGGCCACTCCTTGGGCATCCTGCGCTTGCTGGGGCTGCCTGGTGCTGCGCGGGCCTGTAGCAGCGCTCGGCTATCATGGCCATGTTTCTGGACTGTCCGAGCCTCGCGCGCAGTGTCGCGCAAAGTGTGTATGTGCCTGCCCCGCCTGCTCTTGTCAGGCGCTGCATGGCCTTGGCCATGCCTGGCAGGGGCCGCATGCCGGCCGGCCACGTAAGAAAGCGCGCACGCTGGCGGCGCCAGCCTGGCGCCTCGGGAGACCGAGCCTGCGCGCCTTCCCTGTCGCGAGCGCCCCGCTTCGGGCACGCGGGGCATGCGCGCAGGCCGCCGAGCTGTTCCTGGTGCTGCGGAACCAGGCCACAGACGAGCACCTCACGACAGCGGTGCAGCGCCCGATCGAGTGCTTCAACCGCGTTGTGGGGATCAGGATATCCGGCTGGTCGTCCGGTGGTAGGCTCCCTGTACCCCTACACGCGCGTGGAGGGGTCCAGGGCGCCGGATATCCTGAAGCCTGCGACGCGGTCGAAGCGGCCGCGCGAGCGCTGCAGCGCCGCCATGAGTTGCTCCTCTGTGACCTGGTCGCGCGGCACCAGGAAGAGCTCGGCGGCCTGCGCGACATGTCCGCCACAAGAGCATGCAGGCGGTGCAGGAAGCGCACTGACGAGTATGATTGCGTTACTGCACCTGTTGGACGGGCGCCCACACTTGATACGAGCTTGCTCTTATTATTTTAGGCCTTGTGTCCTGCCGCGAGAGTGTCTGGCCACGTATTCGTGCACATGCCAGCATGGGACCATGTGTGTGCAGCCGATGCTAAAGGTCAGCTGCCCTTGCACCTGGTCCCTGGGCTGGGATGACCACTGTGTGCGCCCTGCCTGCCAGCGCCCCGCAGGCAGCGCCACGAGCTGTCCATCAGGGGTGCCGCGTTTCTGCATAAGGATGTCTAGCTTGGCTTTAGGGCACGGCCTCAACGCCAAGGAGGGCTTCTTGTGGTGTTTGGCCAGCATGACCAACATGGCTGTAGGAGCAGCGCTCCCTGCGCTGCCTGCAAAGCAGCCCTGCATTGGTGTTTTGGAAATGTAGACCATGCGGCGAGGCCTCATTGCAACCCGGAACCTCTAGGCGCTCGTCAGGCACATGCAGGGCGACCAGGCCGTGCTGTGCGCCAACCTGCGCGCATGAACGCGCGGCTGACTGGCCCGCGAGGCGACCGGGGCAGCGCGTACTCTGCGCGAGGTGATTGAGCTATGCTTGGAAGCGGGTGGGGAGCGCAGCCGCAGCCTGCACTGTGACCGCGCTGCGGCTGGCACTGAGGCTGCAGGCACCCACTTGCTGCAGCTACAGCTCAATCTTCTCGAGTACGGGGCGCGGCGCGCTGCCCCGGTCTGCTCGCGTGCTAGCCGGCCGCACGTCCACGCGCGCTGGTTGATGTGACATACCAGCGTGGTTGCCCTGCAGGTGCCTGAGTGCGCCTAGGCTTCCTGGCTGCCATGGGGCCCGACGCTTGGCCTCCGCTGAGCTCCGCCATGCGCAGTAGCGTTGTGTACTGTGCGCATTCCTTGCCAGCTGCTCGCGGCATCTATGAACAGACGATTGCGCATTCGCTGTGTGCCTCACGGACCTTCCGCCCTCTCTGCGAGCTACAGGGTGCAGGGCAAAGTGCGTGTGTCCAGGTATGGCGGCGAATATGCGGCCACCCCTGTGTTGCTGGCGCAGCGCGTCACCATTGTGACATGCAGTAAGCCAACCAGGAGTTATCTGTCCGTCCTTAAATGTCTGCAGGGCCCACTCCAGCCACTGCAGCCCACGCCGTGGTGCCTCACACCACACATGAAATAGGTTTCACCTCACTGCTGGACGCCACGCGCGCAACCCCAAGCATCCCAGGCCAGCACGGCGGCCCAAGCTCCCAACCAGACGCCCGGACGCCATGCAGCCCGCCTTCTTGCGGAGGCGCACGTGCCGCGCGCCACCTACGCAGAGAGCCATACACGCCGGGCTGCCACCAGCAGCTGGGCCCCATGTGGTGCCCCAGGGCCATACCTACAGGCTGCACATGCACACCTGCACCTACTTTAAAAATTAAATTGCACACGCTGGGCTGATACTCTACAGGACTGGCATGCAGGCCGGGGCGCGGCACACGGCACCCTGACGCAACGCCAGATCAGGGCCACAGCTCAGCGCACCAGTCGCTGCCGCCACACTCCGGCAGAAGCGCCAGCAGGTTCACACAGGTCCCGCGGACATGGCAGATAGGTACAGGCGCCCCCGGCGCGCGCACTACGGCGCTGGCAGCCGCACGCCGAGCTTGGGGCAGGGCACCGGGTCGCGCTCCGCGAGCGAGCAGTGCCGGGCGAAGCAGGGCTGCCGGAAGGCCGCGTCCTCCTCCACCGGCGGCGGCGCCTGCGCGCGCGCGCGCGCGCATGCGCGCCGTCAGCACGGCGTAGCACCGCGCCGGGTGGCCGCCACGGGCTGTGCCGCCGCCCGGCTGGAGCAGAGCGGCAGCGCGCTCGGGCGCGCTACTCCAGGACTACTTTGTGATCGTCGCTCTTGTATCGGAGCAGGATGCACGCGCAGGCTTTGTAGCAAACTACTGCAGCCATGCTAGCACGCCACCTCTGCATGACAAACAGACACACACAGACTCAATGGGCAGGGAGGACGAACAGGGTGTGCGCGCCTGGCCAAACACCATCTCGCAGGACAGGTCCTCAAAGTTGGGGTTCATGGTCAGCGGCAGCCCGAACGACTCGCCAAAGAACTCCTCCGTGGGCCGCTGCACGGCAGGCACACCTTGCCAGTCAGTTCCGGGTGGCTACCCACCACGTTTGCACATGCAGCCCCTCACGCGATGCGCAGCGGATGCGCAGGGACGCCACACGAGCACAGACTTGCAAGGCCGTGTGGCCGCAGCCTGCCGAACCATCGATTGGCTTCACTATGCTCGAGCGCGCTTGTTGGCGCGCCTTGCACAGGTTGACGCACAGCGCGACGCAGCCGGAGGCCTCCAGGTAGCGGCACTTTTTGATCTGCACGCCGCTGTTCCAGGTAGCTGGCTCCCCTTCAAACGTCACCTGCGCGGCAGCCACGCTGCTCCTCACTCCTGGCGCCGCATCCCCTGACGCTGCAGGGCAGTGTGTCCCCACGCGCATGGTGTCAGGGCCGCCTCGCCGCACCTCGACAGGCTTTCGCTCCAGGGGGCCGACCAGCCACGCGAAGAAGAACATCGTGATCAGTGCGTTGGCCTCGGCTGACCACTGCGCGCGGCAGGAACCAGACTGAGCTGCTTTCCCCAAGAGCGTCATGCTGCCGCTGTCTGCTGTCCGACCAGCCCCATGGTATGAATGTCGAGATAGCACATACTACCCAACCTAGCACGAATGGTGAGCATGCATGACAGAAACAGGCTGGGGTTCTCGTACAAGCAAAGCTTTTCATCAAACATCAAGGTCGGCCTGACAGCAAAGCAGGTCTTCACCTGATATGAATATAGTATATGCGCGCTTATTCTTTGCTGCGCTTGGTAAGCAGCCCGTAAGCAGCCAAAGTTGGCTGATACACAGTTTTCATTCATTCATTCATTGGTCCAAGAGGGAGGCCGCCTGCAGGCCGCCAGCGCGCCTGGCTGAGCGGGAACCAGCGCCGGAAGCGCTCCGCGGCAAGGTCAGGCATGAGCGAGCGCAGCACACTCAGCACCGCCAGCTGCTGCCCGCGCGCGTCGCGGCCCTTCACCATCGCGTGGGACAGCTCGACAAAGCCGTCGTAGCCGCGCCCGTGCTCCCGGCCTGCACGGCAGGGCCTTCAGGTTCCTGAGCTCCTAGAGCACTTGTGAACGTGCAGGCCATTCGGACACTGGTTGCGGTCAGAGGAGCACGCAATAACGCTTGGCTGCAAATAGAAGGACTACAGACCAGGCCTCCAGCCAGTTCAATTTCAAGGGGCCCACCCCCGAGCAGCTTGGACATCTTGCGCGAGAAAATGCCAATCATCAGCTGCGCAAAGGGCCCGTCGCGGTACACCTCCTTGGTGGCGAAGGGGTCCTGCATGGCGCGCAGACCGTGAGTGTGTAACCATGCGTTGTGGGACCCCTCCAGCGCCAGTGGTCACAGGCGCCAGGCAAAGCACAGGAATAGCCGCAGTGTGGAGCGCACAGGCTTCGGCGCGGACGACTCTGCAACCGTGCTGTGAGCCTGCGCTCGGGCCTGTGCCAAGCTGCGCCTGCGCCGGCACGCTCGCCCGCTCGCAGCACGACCAGAGCAGCTGGCGGCGGAGTGGCTGTGGAAGCGCGCTGCAGAGAGCGCCTCTGGACAGAGAGAGCCTCTGACATGGCAGGCGCTCATCGTGCAAGTGTTGTGCTGCTCGCACGCAGAACCGTGATATGTACACGCAGAGGATTCAGCTGACACTAAGGGGCCTGCAGGCTACAGGTGAGGGAGGGCAGGCAGAAAAGGAGCTGTTGAGAGAGCGAGCGTCACTTGCAGAACCTGAGAAGGGCTCGCCTACCTTTGCTGAGCGAAGTGCTTGCTCGCCCGCAGTGTGTAGGCCAAGAGGTTGCTTGGCAGGCGCTCAGCGCAACCAGCACGCTGTGCTGCTGACAGTGTGGAGGTCACTGGGCTGCTTACCAGGCGCATCTGAACGCGACCGCTCACCTGTGGGCCAACACAACAAGTTGCTGTCGTGCGGCATAGCAGCAGGCATTACCAGGCCCAGCACCGCATAGCGCGTGTGCTGGCTTCAGGCAGAAAGGGGGGATGTGACAACCGCAGCGCTGCCGCCAGTCTCTCCACCCGCCGCAGCGCAGGGCGGTGTAGCCCGAGCAACCCCACTGGTTGCGCAAACGGGTTGCTGCGGGCTGCTGCGGGCCCGTGTGCGCGCGTTGGGCGCGGGTCTGCAGGCAGCGGCACGGCGCGGGCGCCATGGCGTCCAGCATGGATGCGGAGCCTGGGCCGCAGGCCACGATCCGGCGCGAGGTGATAGAGTACGGCGCGCTGCCAATTGCGGCCTGGCTGCACCACATCGACGGCGC
>JAABUO010005369.1_pt1 | contig 14930 bp, 19 predicted proteins | sample 5559291 | NCBI WGS metagenome assembly JAABUO01 (sample SAMN10711878, study PRJNA513372) | rock metagenome | isolation source: Antarctica rocks | place: Antarctica: Victoria Land, Finger Mt sud
GCAAGCTGGCAGAGTTGATGGTGATGAATTTGGCCTGGCTGCTGGCCTGGGGGGTCATACTGAACAACTTTGGTGCATGGGGCGTGTCTTGTGCATCCTGAAAGTCTGTCAAGACAATGTGCAGCCAGGTGAGGTACGAGTGAGGCTCCCGTCGCAAGGACTGATCTGTCACTGGCAATGGACCCATCAAGCTCTGCATGGTCGCCACCAGGGTTTCAAGATCTGTCATGACATCTTGAGAGGGCTGAGTCAGGCTTGTATACATGGGCAGCAGATCCCAGATGCTGCCATCCTCAGTGGCAGCTCGGCACAGTAGGCTGACCCAGGATTTTATATGCTTCTCTTCCATGTTGGCAAAAAGGGGCTTGTGTCCAAGCTGCAGCCTGATCCAGCGTCGAGTCCTTGAGAAAAAGTTGGTGGCGATGTGGTTGTCAAAGTTGACCCTCGCCATCTGCGCAGCCGTATTCAGGATCTGCAGCAGAACGTTGCCATTTAGACTGTGCAATGTGCATGACGATAGCTTTGACACATTTCAGGAAGGTTGCAACAGTGCAAAACTCACGTCTTTGAAAAAATGTGGGCTTTTCTGGTTTCTGGTGATTTGCTGGCAAGCTCTGACTGTACAGAGTATTGTAAGAGGTTGCCAGACTTGGATCAGTTGCTTCGTGGAACTGCTGTGCCCGATGACCAGTGCCAAAAGAGACAGCATAGAAGCATCTGTTGAAGAATGTCTGGTCCAGCTTTGGGATAGCTTCTCTGGCCTCTATACACCTCAGAACATGTAGATTGGACAACAGGTTGCCCTCTACCAAGAGTGGGATCACCAGCTGCACAGCTTGCTGAATCTGTTCTAACAATACTTGGTTTGTGAAAAAGCTGTTGACGCCAGACTTGACGTTGTAGAAACGCCCTGCTTCGTTAGCTTTCCTGCGCTGCTGCCGGGTCGACATTGTAGTTGTCAAAGACAGTGCCAGTCAGCACTTGCCTGGAGCACCTGCATACGTGCTGCTTTGTAAGAAGCAGAGCGGCAACAAGCAGCTTGCACGCATCGACTATCATTGAATCCTGTGTACGCACCTAGACGACAATGCGACTGCTTTTTTGCTTGAAGAAAGCTGGAGGTTAGACAGAAGTCTCTACCCTGCAGCACTATTATGGCGGTAAAAGTTTGTTACTGCAGGTGTCAGCACCATTAAAGAAGTTGCAACAAGCCACACCTTACCTCAAGCTGCCTTGTACGTTCAGCCAAGCAGCTGGCACTCCTCATAGTGAGCTCTTTGTTGAGTGTGCTCTCCTCCTTGGTGTCAGCGTTCACTGCTTCAAGAGCAGCCCATTGGCGCTCAACCTCAGCATCATGAGCGTAAAAGGCTGAACTGGCCACAGGGCCGTCTGTATCAATCTTCTCTATAGCTGTGGTGTGCTGGTGCTCATCAAGCTCAGCCCGCGCCTGGCGTGCCAAAGATGGGTTCTTGGCTATGGCGGCAAAACTGACTGCGTCATGGTGAACCTTGGCGCCAATACTTCTGGCATGAGCTAACACCTGGCCTGCAAAGCTGTCTTGGGACTCCCTGCTGGCAACTGGTGAAAGCACAGGGTGGAGCGGCGAAGCGCCAGATTGCGGTACACAACTGTAGGCCAGTCTTGCACAATCTACTCCACACCACCGTCACCCTGAGACATGCCAGGAGCATCAGGCCCATTGGCAATGCGTGTCCATACTGTGTCAAGCTCAAAGTTCCTAACACGCTTGTCACACAGCTTCATGGAATAGCTCAAGGCACCGGTCACACGCAGCTTGTCAAAGTTACCCACCCTGCTCAAACCAGTATACAGCTGACCATACGCGAAAAGCTTAGAGACATGCATGATCACAGCTGGCAATGTGAGACCTTGTGACCTATGCACTGTGATAGAGTATGACAGCACCAATGGGACTTGTGTCCTGCTGCAAAGCGTCGTGCCCATGTTGTCTTGCACATCAACTTGCTTCGGCCTCACAGTCACCAGCACTGGATTGCCATCAGCACCTTCAAACTCCACCTGGGGCCACATAGCTTGTGGTGCCACATGAATCATGTCGTCCTGCAGTGCTACGCTTGCGTGTGGGAGCCAGTGTGCTGTCCACAGCCAAGGTGCATGACAGAGTCAGGACAGGGGCACTAGGAGTTGTGGTGTCTTTTGACGATGGCCTGCTTGATGTAGTAGATCCACATGATCTTGGGTACCATGTTGATGCGCAGCAAGTGCTGGTTTTTCTCATCTGTGAACATGGGGCCCTGTGCACTACCACCTCGCACCTCATCTGCTGCACTGTTGATGTATACATTGCGCCCATGACGGTCCACAGCATAGTATGCATGCTCTGGTGTTGGTAGTCGGTCCAAGTGCGTCTTGGATATACTTCTGGCAACATCATTCGTGCAAGACAGCGTCACAGCTTCATCAGTTGTGACCGCCTTGTTCTGCAACAACCGCTTGCATGTCTGATACAAGGCATCAGTCATGACATCAGCGACACGCAGCTCAGTCAAGAACTGGCCCAGCTCAGAATGGATATCATAGCGCCAGCAATGGTCAAGCTTGAAGTTCTGGAACTGGCACAGAGACCACAGATGGCTCTGAAAGGCAAACCGAGGAGCCCTTCTGTGTACCTCCTGCTCCCCATCATCACCCAACTCCATTGTGAAATCACCCACAGGTGGCAGCTGTGCTACATCACCTACCAACATGAGCCTCACACCACCAAAAGGCAGACAGGACCCCTTGGCTCTGCGGGCAACCTCCTCCAACAGCTCAAAAAAGGACGCGCTGAGCATGGAGAACTCTTCAATCACAATCATCTGTAGGCACACACTGTTCAATTGAACATGTAGGTCATGACTAATGTAACATTGTGCACATATGAACACCACAACAGACACGTCCTTTTCCAAACAATGTGCACAACCACTCAGCCTGCAAGCAAGAATCCTTTGTAGCCATAGAAGATCAAGCATGCTGGCATGAACCTGACCTTTGCTAGGGCCCAGAAATAGCTACAACACCATTGACCAATAAAAATATTCATGCAAGAATGACATCATTAGCATCATCCTGGGCACCATAAATGACAGCAAAAACAGGCACTTGAACCATGCACAAAACAACAACAGTGTTGGCATATTACAACAGACCTTGTCACAAAAGCACAATAGCCCAAGTGGACAAGATGTGTGCATACTGGGCAACAATTGCTCAGTTGCAGAACCCAAATCATTTCCACAACAATGCTGGCTGTTGTGAACACACCCACAAAGCATACCCTTGCAGGTCACTTCAGCACCATCACATGTTACCCAAAGAGCCTAGAATTGCGTGGCATGCATGACATCAAGTGACATGCAAGGCATAACATTACCTGCACATCCCGCCAGCGTTTGCGCGCTGTTTCTGGCATGCTCTGATGTATCTTCTCTGCTGAACCATGGCCCCTCCCAACACCAGCCAAGCTATGGATGGTGTTAGCTCCTGGGCCCAAAGCCAATGCTGTCGTTCCTGTTGACGAAGCCATCATCACCCCTTTTGCTTTGTACCGCTTCTTCAAAGCAGGCCACACCCTGGATTTCAGCAAATGCGTCTTACCATATCCAGCAGGCGCATTCAACATGATGTTGCAAGTGTCTGTGGATAAGACTTTGAGGAACTGATGCACAGTAACCTTGCCGTCGCTGTGTCCACTACCGCTCTGTGCTGGCTGCTCTGTGCTGACATAAAACGGCACGACTCTGGTGGCACTGCCAGCCTTCCCCTTTGGCTGAAGAGCGCCAGGACGCTGTTTGTAGTCATCTTTGCATAAGAACACATGCTCATTTGCATTGTAGCTGACAACCTCCACCATTAGCTTCTGCACAGCTTTGGTGTGCTTTGCAACCGGTACATTTGCAATCAGTGGCAGACCACTGAGCTGCCGGGCGTCACATCTGCCGTTTGACAGCAGCATTAGCGCAGCATCCCGCATCCTAAGAGCCGTTTCGTGGCTTTTGAAGCTGAAGCTTGTGCGCAACTGGTACTTGAGACGGCTGAGTGGCGTTGCCCTGGTTGTGCACACAACATGAGCAATGCTACGCCATTTGCCTGTGATCGTCTCATACACCAGCCCCTTGCCTCGGTACTTGTCTTGGATGGCTTTCACCTCACTGGACAAAGGCAGCCCTACAAAAGACAAAGCACATCAGTACAAGTTGAGACAAGACCCCTATGTCGTGCGACTGATGTGCATGCATGGTTGGCCTACACATGCCCACACGTTTGCTGAAGCTTGTGCAATCAGACCAATGCATGATACCACAGCAGCCATGTGCAGTCAGTCATCTGCTGTAGTGGTCTCTGAAACACTTAGTTGTTTTGCGCCAAGCTTCGTTGTGTGTTATTGACATTGACCTTGGCTCTGTTATGCATGCAAACCAACGTTTCTTCGCTTGTTAGCTTGCTCAAAAACTATACTTGCTTTGTGTGACATGATGACGCTGCTGCTGCTGAGCTTGTTGCTGCTGCATATTGTTACCATGTCACAGGTTGTGGATGTGCCATACATCACTGTGTGCAAATGAATACAAGTCATACTGGTCGTCTCAAGATGTGGCTCAGATTTGCTTTGCTGCAAAGATGGTGGCAGCACAACTCTGCAACATGTGCAACACATCGCATCCCACAGCTGCTGGCTAGCATGCTTGCATCACTTCATTACACAAAATTGCTTCACAACCAAAAGAACATGCCTTGTTTGTCCCAATCAGCAACAGGTAGCTTGTGGCAGTTTGTGCTACCATCAAAGCCAACATTGCCAATGATGACTGGGCGCATGTACTGCAAAAAGGCATTGTGTGCCATGTGCCTTTCTGGCCGAGAGACTGCAGAGCTGGCAAAAAAAGAGGCCTTGGCAAGGTTCACACTTTGCTTGACGCATGTCTTCCATAACACCACACGTGCATGCATCATTTGCTTGTGAGCAACAACCAAAGTGGAATCTGCATACTTTGCACAGTACAAGCAAAACGCCCTACGCCCTTGCACAAACCTGTGAATTGGCATGATGCCCTCATCACAGCATGCAGCTTGCATGATCTGATGGCAAACTGCATTCAGGCCGGTCTGAAACCTGTGCCAGTGCTCACCACGCCAAGCATGTACACGCACTTGCATATGTTCTGGCGTGCGACCCACATCCAAAACAGCTTCAACTGGAAAAACAGGAGGCCCTAAATACTGCTGCAACTTTCTGTCCCAGTGTGCTTCGCTGGCCTCAAAGCCGTTGATCAAACTATAAGGGTCCAAGAAGTTGTCCACAATTTTGCGTGCATATATCTCCATGACGGTTTTGGTGCCAGTGATCACTTGCCACCCCCCCCAGCTTGTCACCATCTCTAAGGTTCCAAGTGGAAGTTGCTTGCCCCGGTTTTCAAAAATGGCCAATATACATGTGCGGGACACAAATCCTGACCTGTGAGCTGAAAACCCACGGGGTTGTGTGCCCATCTTGCGTAGCAAATGCTTGTTCCAATTGGCTAAAGTGCCCACACTGACTGGCAAAGTGTCGATCCAGTAATTCGGTTGGCAGTCACAAAACAGGAAAAACTTGATGCATTCAGGCCTGAAATGCAGCACATCACCCTCTTTTGCAGACTTCAATGGGTCTAACACCTGAAAACATCCCCTAAACACCAGAAGGCGATAAACCCAGAAAGCACTGCTCATCCACAAAGTTGTTGCATAGTCTGTCCCCTTGCTGGTGTAGTGAGGCTCATCTGTCACCTCCCTAGGCCCTTGTTTGCAGTCATACTTCTCTTGGCGAAAACGTACACGCATACAAGGAACCAGAACTTCTGTTTGTTGCAACAGCACCACATCAACTGTCAGCTCTAGGTCCTCTAACAAAATGGCTGTCAATGTGCGTGGGCGCCTGCCCCCAAGCAAAGTGCCAAAACAGAATGCCGCACAAGCGGCCACACCACGGACAGAGTCATGATCTGCAAAATGCGTGCCATTTCTCGCTTCATGCATTGTTATAGGCGCAATCTGCTTCAAGCCCATCCCATGCTCCCGCTTTATGGTGTGCATCACCCTATGATGTTCAGCACCGTACATGATGCGCGGGTCCAAGGTTTCTTTTGCCACGCCCTTCAGTTTGTACCAGTATCGAACAGCCACTTCACACACATTGCCCACCATGCCTTGAAACCGCTTGTAGCTTGCCGTTCGCTCTCTAGCATTCACTAGGAAAAACTTCCAGTCATCACATGTCGGGGGCCATTGAATATCTTGGATTTCAGGCAGGAGTCCACCATGCACTATGTTGCAGTACAGAGTCCAATCCCCAAGTTTCATCCGCGACCCTTCTTCTGTGTTGCCTTGGAACAAAGTGTTAACATGCCTCAGCAGCCTATCGGCAGTGGGCCCCTTCCTATGTAGCTGCTCTTCCACCACATCAGCTTGTGCATTGAACAGCATGCCTGACACCGCTTGAAACACCCTGGCTTCGGGAGTCAAATGTGACTCACCAGATTTTGGGGCTTGCACATCAGCAGCATCCATCTCCTCCTCACTTTCATCATCATCATCACTACCAGGCACGGCTGTGTGGTCATCTTCATTCCAATCTGCAAATGCAAACAACGCTGTCATGCTGTGAAAAGAAACTGCTCAAGGCCATCACATGCTGCATTTGCATGATCAAGCTTGGGCTGCGCATCATCTTGGGCGCCCAGTAGCACAACGCAGACACATGCTCAGCACATGACGCAAACAGCAACAGCATGGATATGCTTACCTCACCAAACACCAAACTACTTAGTTCATCAGGCATATGCACGGCACAGGGTGCAACTACAGGCACCAGGGTACTCAAGGCAGCCCGGCTCATGGTATCTAGGACAAAGCGCAACACATTGCTGCATACAAGACGCACTTCCATATGTTGCACACCTGATTCGGTTGACTCTGCTTGAAGGTCCATTGCAGCTGGGTGGGACCCCATGGGTTGCAAGGGTGCACCAGCCCCCCCTTCATCATCTGTAGTGGTCACACAATGTCTGGCCAATTGCTGACAACAACACTGCACAAGACAAGAGACAACGCAATGCACAGCAAATCAAAGCAGATCTAGGTCTAGACTACAGCCTGTCACATGATGGCGGCACCTGCACTGTATCAGCAATTGCTGACTTGCTGTAAATCAGCACATGGAAATGCAATGCAACAATGCTTGCAAAAGACAGCCAGTGGTTCCACCTCACCTGCCGCTACAGTGCTGCCTGCACTGGCTCGAGAGCTGGATCTGCTGCCACCAAGAGCCATTGCTGCAGCCAGGTTCTGCCCAAAGTCGCTTGCGCTGTTGCGTCCTGCAATGTGTTATGCGCCATGGGCCGACAAGATGATGGTGCAAGTGTGCACATGCGCTGTGCCTGCCTATTGGTGCCAAAACCCTAGCTACATTGTCCAAAAGGCGGCCCATTCAAGCAAGTTGCATGTCAAACATTCTGACATGATGCAACTCTTCTGGGACACACCTGCACACTGGCATGATGTTGCATTGACGGCGAGCCGTGTACACTACATTATGTGTGACTCAAGCAAGCTACATGGCAGCATGCCCTGACATTAAAGTCAGCCAACACACCTGGCCATGTACCAAATCATGGACGCAAATGCAGCTGCAAATGTGCCACACGCACACACACCATAACAGCTTAAGCTCTGCTCCCGTCACCTGTCTGTTGATGAGTGGCTATCTGAGTTGTGCCTACACTACATTGGTCGGGCTGCACGTCACCAAACACCGGTGCCATCTGAGCGCCGCGCTTCACACGCTTCCTGGTATGCGCTGCATCACCCAACCCACAGCTTGTATGGAAGGTGCGGCATGTTGTGAACAGCTTGCATCATTACAAAAGGCTGCTGTGAGCATTGTACCTGTGCTTTTGTTGCCTGCTGTCTCTGGCATTGCTCTCTGTGGCATTGCTCTGCGTGCCTTGTTCTGTCTTGGATGGGCACGTAGCCGCCATGGCTCTTTAGCACACAGCAATGCTTACAAAGAATGCCAGTGTTTACACTTCGCCCAAAAGCACATGTTTAGCTACCCTGCTTTACCTGACTGTGCTGTGCTTGGAGCTGCTATGTTGCCTTCCTCTGCATCGCTCTGACCTAGTTCGCCATCACCATCCTGTCCATCTTCAGACAATTCATTGTAGCCCTCCGCTGCACAAAGCCACGATGTTAGCACACAGCAAAACAAGACACATGTTGTCAGTCAATATACAGCCTAGCCATGCCATGCACTTACCCTCAACCTGTGTCTCTGGCACAAACAGAAGGTCGTACATATTGTCTGTGGCAATATCATCTGCATCAGCAATCAGTGTTAGCCCTTCACATTCAACAGCAAAAGTCAATCACTGGGATCCGCTGCGTCATTTCACTTCACATACCTCACCTGCGTGATTGACTGCAGCCCGACTCCTGGCTGCATCTAGTCGTATGCCTGCACAGTGCACACATGGGCAATGACATCCACACACGCTCAAGGCGTATGACACACAGCAGTCATAGTCACCTTTGTCTGGGGTCACTTCTTCCCATTCATGCTGAGACCTGGGCCTTGGTCTCTTGCCACCTCCATGCCCTGCATCATGTACATTCAAGGGCATTGATGTTCACACTTGTGTCCTACCAGTTGCGACATGCATTTGATTGAAATTTGCTTGCACTTGCTGACTCTTGTTATCAAACTGCCACTTTGCCTGCTACAGCTCAGCAATTGCACTGACCTGTCATGGGAGCCAGGCTAGTCTCTCTGGCTCCAAATGGTGTGACCATCTGATCTACACCTGAAAACGCACCTTGTGTTGTCTGAGAATACAGTGGCTCTGTCATACACTGCCTATAGACACTGCATGCATGGCTGCTAATGTGATCATGCAACCCTACAGCAGCTTTGTGCACAACATAGCTGCTACAATGCAACACAAACCAACCAAGTCGCTGGACATGCTTGCGCCAACTCGAACAGCAGTTCTTGTGTTTGGAGCTGTGCTTCATGCCAGTGATAGATCTGTCTCACCTGCTGCAGCTGCTTGCCGTGCCTCGGCTCCATCAGGTGCTGCATACCCTGTAAACACCATGATGGCTGTCAAGACTTTAGCCCAGCTTTTGCATCACAGCCTCTGATATGCTCGCCACATCATCATTCAGGGTTGTACACAACATAAGCATCACTGGCAATGCAGCACAACCCATCCAGGCATGTTAAACATGCTTCAGAATCTGCCATTTCATATATAATATCTTGCTGTGGTGCAGCACAGACATTGTCGTAACTCACCTGCTGCATCAGCAGCTGCGTGTTGTGCCTCCGCTCCATCAGGTGCTGCATACCCTGTGAACACCATCATGCCTATCAAAACTCTGGCACGATCTGCATATCATCAGTCTGCCGCACATGCGCCATGACAAGGCTCAGTCTGATGCAAACCGTGCACATGCTCTTGCGTGCCTTACATCCCATACCATGTGGCACCAAGATGAAGTCCTTGTCTTTGCCAATGGATGTCGCTGCCTTCATCACAATGACTTGTTGCATGGGGCCCACCAGCTGATAATGGTTGCCGCTGGCGTACAGCCACATGCAGTCCGCCGCAGCTTTCTCTGGGTCTGCATGCCATGCAATCAGTGTTGCATGGCAACATGAACCCAACAACACTACAAAACCACAGCTGATCCCAGCACTGCTTGAACTTGGCCCAGCACAACTCAAAGAACAGGTCTGATGTGCATGATGCGGCGGACAGTACCATCATTCACTTGGATTGCCTGCAGTGCAAAGCCTCACCTGCATACTTGGTGACCTGCAAGTAATCAATATCGCCGTTGGAGATGACGTAGACTGTCACGCCCAAGAGAACGCTCAGAAGGGTCGCCGTGTCCTGCTCCACAAAGCACCCCTTGTTCAGGCTTTTGGCAACAGCACCCCATTCCGCTAGCTCGTTTGGGCTGCTTTCTGGATCAGTCGCACAGCTCAAGACTTCAGCTTGGGCTTCCACAAAGAGTTCCTCTCTCAATGCGGCAGCTTGCTGCTGTCCTGCGCCACTTTGCTGGACAGCTTCTGGCAACGCGCTCATCCTCTCTGTCCCACGCGCGTACAGCAGCGTGCAGTTGCAGAGGCACTCGTCTGCAGCAGCCGCTGGCTTGTGAAAAGGATGAGGACGTGCAAACGATGCCTGCTCTGCAGCAGAGTCTGGGACTCTGAGATATGTGACTTCTCACTTGCAGCTGTCGGCACATCGTATACCACCACGGCCATCTCCTCGGTCAAAGCACGTGCGGAAGCCCCGCTGCCGCAGTCCACCTTGGTGTTCAGCCTTTGGCACGCCCGCAGAGCCTGCGTTTGCGGACGGCAACAACGTCAATCAAGGGATACAAAGAGCTGGACGACTGTCAGCACACGCGCCACACAGCCTCCGTGACCAATGCCAGCGAAGGACAAACGCACATGGTCGCTGTACTCTATCACTCGAGGTCCCTGTGCTGCTTCAGCCCGGCATATGACGTCGGGCCTCAGCTCCGGAGGCACAACATCGCTGATTCCGAAGTGCCTCTTTCGCTCGGGTGCTGCCGGCGCTCGGCCGCGCGATGCGTTGGGCAACGTGCTGTTCCTGGACCTGATCTTCATTGCGCCCTGCCTGCGCTATCACTGAGTGTCTGCATAACGGCTGCGTCTATCCGCACTCACTGCACCACGTGGCCGCCGCACCTGCACATGGCCTCCCGCACCTGCACATGGCCTACGCACCCTACATCTACCTACGCACCGCTGCCGCATCCAACGTATCCAGCCGAGTCCGCAAGACGTATCCAACGCACCCAAAAAAACACGCGTACCCCCGCCAGAATTATTCAACTTCCACCGACCAGGCGAAGCCGGTGCGCGGGTGCGCGCACCCGCGCGGTGGAAACTATGTCGTCGGCGGAATATGCGGTGGTCTTTCGCGTGGTGCACGGGTGCGCGGTGTTTGGTGCGTCTGGTGCGCCTCTGGTACGCGCGAAGTGCGTGGTGCGTCTGGTACGACGCCGCGAGTACGCAGGGCGGATAAGATGAGGCGGGATACGAGCAGGCGGTTGTGTGAGTAAGATTGTTTGCATCACCGAGGCGTCGAGGCGTCGCAGAGTTCAAACATAAGTTGGAAACTAGGTGTGATCTAGCTGTCAGACTGTTTAAACATGAAGCGCTTCGTGATGCCGCCGAGCGTTGGCCTCGGCATCAAAAAGTATCTACAAGTAGCATCGAAGCCAAAGGAGCCTGCGCAGCCAAGCCTGGGTACTTTTGTCGATAGAGACGTAGATCCGTCGTTCGAGCTGCATCCCAACAAACTGCTGACCGCCAATGTAGATTTTCATCCGCGAATTTTGCCGTTCGACGAGAGGGTGAGAAGTAGAGAACTAGAGGGTTGCTGTTTTTGTTGTCGCAGACGGACAGAAGTGTCCGCTGGTATAAGGCGGAGTGCTGATGACGCCTGCTGTGTAGGAGGTCCGAGTGTGCCAACAGCTGTACACAGCTGCGAAGCGTTGTCCAGGTCCTCGCATGAAGGCTGTCTTGTCAGTCATGAAGCTTGTCATGTTTGACGTGCCAACGACAAATCGTAAGTCGCCGAAGAGAATAGGCGTTGGTGGCCTGGTCGCAGGGCTGATGTGTCGCAGCTGTCCGTGTTGACGCTGTTCAACCGGCTTGCTGATTCTGTCGACCGGTTGTCTTGCTGAGTGACGGCCACAATTACCACACTGAGCGTCTACGAGTCCAGGATGCGAGCCAAGGCGAAAGAGCAGTGCGAAGGATGCTGCGCCGTGTTGCTGAAATGCGAGGTGCGTCCTGGCAAGGTTGGCTTATGCGTTTTACCTCTTAAAGTGCTTTGAAACTTTGCATGAATTGAAAACTGATGATGACAATGTAGAACTGGTGATGACGTAACTTACTAACGCCAGCCTTGATCTATAACCCTTGCAGAGGCCAAGCTTGTTTCTGTAAGCTACAGTTTTCTCGCATGTACAGCAAGTAACGCAAGGCTCCGAAACGGCGTTATATCAATTCGTGGAAAGGTCGTGCTGCGCCTTGATGCTACAAAAAGTTTATCTAGCCAGCTGGTAAAGTCATACAATGTTGGTATGCCCTGACCCGGGACACAACACCAGATCGTCGCCTCAACTTTCCCCCTGTTCCTCAGAGTGAGCATTTAGTGTTGGTGACATCATTTTTTCGTTTATCTTGGCAATCTTTGCTGTAAGGGACTGCTCCGTGAGATAGCAGGAAAAGCATAGGACACAACCGGTGCATCCGCGATCGACTTGAGCCACACCAACCGCTGTCTCAACCTGCAGACGTCGTTCCGGAACGGTCCTGGGTGTTCTGTCCGGCCCAAGAGCACTCTCTGCATAGTGGCAGAGCTGATATTTATGTGAGCTAGTATCCGATCACATCCTCAGATGGGCTACCTGGACGAAGTCATTGTGATATCTGATGATGATGAAGGACCCAGCCGGCCCCGCAGATCTAAGCGCCTCGAGACAGGTGCATTGTACTTCCATCAAGACTTGCCTCCCTCTCTGCTGCTGGCCGTAATGCACTGCTGGTATAGATTACGCACTTCCATTGTGTCAATGCCTCGCATCAGCATGTCCTGGGACCTTGCATTTGCGCTGCTGCTTCCTTATTTATTGGCACTTTACCGTGCAATAACAGTCTTGCAGGCCAATCTTTGCGACATCCCTCATGCTCTGCCGGTCAATGCCCTTGTGTCATGATTGTGTCTTGCTTCCTGCTAGGCACATCTCCCAGTAAGCCCCCCATGGTTCTGGACATGACTGGGGATGATGATGTGGTCGACGTCACAAGCCGCAACAGCAGTGTGGACATCATGGGCAATGACGCTACTGATGTCATTGACCTCGACAATATCTGCCAAGCAGGTAATGCACCGTATGTAGTGTGCACAAAGCCGTCAATTTCATGAACGTGCTTTCACAGCAGTAAACCAGTGCATCGCTTGCCCGACTCTGACTTGACCTTGATATGCAAATGGTTGCACCACCTTCTGGCTATACATGTCATCAGCTGTGCCCACTTGCTGCGAAGACTGCATCATTGCATGGCCAGCTGCACCCTACTCTGTGGTCCTCTGCCTGCTGCGCATTTACATAGCCCCAAAGTACTGGCCTGCATGATTGAACGCAGCGTCAGCAGCCGTGAAGCCCACAGAAAAGCGGTGCTGTCTGATCGTCGGCAACACCACATGCACTGGCTATGATCACCACATATCATACAGCAGCACTAGCATGTGCATGACAATAAGTACTAGTAATATCTTCAATTGCATCAGCGATGTGCACATCAGCAATTTGACACTTTGCAATGTGAAAGTTAGATTGCGTATGTGAACACAGGACCGTCCACTCCAGCCAGGGACAAGGGCAAGGGCATTGCCATGTCCCCCCAACAGCAGGCCCTGCAGGCGTCACATGCTACCATGCAAAGAGACGCTGGTGGTGCTGACAGGTATTATATTTTTTAGAACCTCCCTGCATCATCAGCTGCTAGCACAGCAAAGCTTGCTCTTCTTTCAGAGATCCGGGTGTTGAGGCAGCAGCCTCATGACGGTATCTTGGCCATGACAGCGTTCACAAATGTTGGTGAGACTCTTTGCTGAGGCACAGCAGCTTGTCAGAGTAGGATCAAGCAATGGCCAGAAGGGGGCTCCGCTGTTTGTGCAATTCATCCAAGAGCTGTTCAGCTGACGTACCCTGAGTCAAGGTGCCACAGAAGATCTGTCTCTGTGACAGAAATCAGCTTTTCTTTTGTGAAAGAAACCAGATCCATGGCTCTTGGACTTCTTCAACTAAGCTGCCACGCTGTTTGGCGAGGCAATCAAGCAGTCTCAAGTCATGACCCATGACCACGCTGCATGTGCATCTCCTGTAGCTATAATCCAAGGCAAGACTGGCTTGCGGCCACAGCAGCTGGGCTGCCATGCATCCTACCAGGGCGGCTATTTGAATGATGCATAGTAAGCCAGAATACATGTGCTTGCTTGCGCTTGCTGTAGGGAAGAGCTCAGGCACTGGCTTGAGGGGACTGCAGCTGGGCTGCCATGCAATCTACCAGAGCAGCTGCAGCACTTGACACATGCTGCATCATCCTCATCCTCATCCTCATCCTCATCCTCATCCTCATCCTCATCCTCATCCTCATCCTCATCCTCATCCTCATCCTCATCCTCATCCCATGGTGGCAAGGAGCAAGGTCCTGTCACTAGACGCGACATGCTGGCGCTGCTGCCTCCCCGTACTGTCAACACGGTGAGCAATGTATAGATGTTGTCTGCTTTTTGCTGTGCAAACTTCGGAGCCATCTAAATGCATGGAAAGCAGAACACATGTAAGAAGGGCAAAGCAATGTCAGTTGCCTCTGCCTCACAGGCTCCTCGTAGACTGCTTTTGCTATGTTCAGCTTGGCGATAGAGTGAAATTGGCAAGCAGCATTGATGTTGCCTTTTTTTGGGTGAACCACATATTCTCTCAGCTCAGCACTGCAGTATTACGCTGCACACCCAGCATGACAACAGTGTTGCTGGTCGCCATGCGTAATAGTGCTGTGCCGAGCTAAGTGCATGTGTCATTCACTGAGGACCTGTGTAGCATATGTGCTTGTGCGTGCAGCTTGTAGCTGTCATCATGTGCACACCTCTGTTTCCTCAGCTGGTTCTGTGGAATGATCAATGAATGGTTTGCTATGTCTTGACTATGTTTGCCAAAGATAGGTCCACGTAAAGGTACGGTCCCATGTCGAGCTGCAAATCCCTGAGCTTTGCACACAGGCCTCAAGCGCTTCTGCCTGTGTCGCACCATGACGG
>JAABUO010005371.1_pt1 | contig 14927 bp, 11 predicted proteins | sample 5559291 | NCBI WGS metagenome assembly JAABUO01 (sample SAMN10711878, study PRJNA513372) | rock metagenome | isolation source: Antarctica rocks | place: Antarctica: Victoria Land, Finger Mt sud
GTGGCAGAGTGATGTTGGGTGGTTGTTGAGGGAGGGGGTGGGGGAAGTAGTGGGGGAGAGGGGGGTTGATGTGTTGAGAAGGGCTGTGGGGGGGTTGTGAAGTGTTTGTAAGCGGTGAGTAAAGGGTGTGCTGCATTGGAGCCAAGCTGTCCCAACCTTCCTGCTATTTGGGAACCCCGTGAGCGTTCGAGCGAGTTGCAGCGCTTTTTGTCCGTGTCAGTCTTTGTTGGCTTGTTTCTTTTTCTCCTACGGCGCTGTTCTCGATCTAGAAGGGAGTGAATTTTCTTCGCAACAGACTGTCGAACTTAGTTGTTAGAATAGCAGGGTGCTAGAGTGGGAACAGATCGAGTCAAGAGCGGTTGATAGAGATAATTGAGTCGGGGTAGCTATCTTATGGTCTTTTAAGATTCAAGAGATGATCTGGTCGCTGAGACTTGATCGCTAGTAGGAGCTGATATCTACTTCACGAGAGGAGTGTGTTGTATGTAGATGATTGCTACCGAATTCAAGAGAGCGATTGAAGATTCGAACGCCAACAATAGTCATGGAACTTTCAAACTCTCTTTCTTACCTCTTGCGTATATAACTTTGCAGATGATTTACTCCCTACGATGGCATGGGATTTGAAAATGTGGACCTCATCTTCGTATCCGTTATAAGGTGTGGTAGTAGATGGTTAGTTCACATTAAGGGATCATATCAGCAGCACTCCGAAATCAGAGGTAGCAAGGAAGTCTTTTGTTGTATTGCAGAGCTAGCTACGTAGTTACTAGTCCTTATGCAAAAGCGACTTCCATGACAGCGAAAAGATCTCCATAAGCGAACCCATTCATCACAGCGAAGACGTTCCCATGTGTCATAGCTTTCCGCATTGCTAAAGTGTAGACATCCCACCGCTAGCTAACTATGACAAGAACGATCCACCAGCCAAAGTGAGAAAAAAACAGCGACAGAACGAATGACCGATAAATGAACCGCCTCTTCAACTAAGAACGCTTAGCATAAGTAGGATCTCCCGGGTCGAAAGGTGGAGACCGTTGTCTCAACGTTGGTGAAGGGGAATGGCTGGTCGGTGTGTTCTGGCGACTATAAGGGCAGAAGTGTTTAGCTTTCACGATTTTGAGCAAAGAAGGTTATAGATGATTCTTACCTTACGCTCCTTCCTCCTTTTTGTATTACCTATTGAATAGCTCATCATCGACAGCTTCCTAATCAGGGAACATGCCATCCTGGTGAGCCAAAACTTCGAGGCTACCCTTGGCGATTTCTTGAGATGACTTGGCATCAATGACCTGGTCTTCTTCTCCGGCGTCTTCACCACCACTGAGGACCGCATCCTGCAGGGCGTTGGACGCAGCGATGGCGTTGCAGAAGGATTGACGCCCAGAAGTTTTCTTGTTTTCAGCCTTTTTGGCGCGCTTAGGAGCTGGTTTGCCGTCCTTGGGCTTGGCAGCATAACCACGCTTCTTTGGGGTCTCAGGTGATGCTTCGTCATCGCCATCGTTCTCAAGCTTGACTTGATTCTTGGGGGTACGCTTCTTTGGTGTTATTTTGGTAGGAGTTGCCTCATCATCGACCTTATCGTTGGCAGTCTTGTGGTCGTCTGACATAAGTGAGGTCACCGCCTCATCCTCGGTAGTACCTACTTTGGCCTTGGGATCGCTGCCGCTGCCAGGGGTCATGAATTGGAGGTTCTCATCTTCATCACTACCGACTTCACCGGCATTATCTTCGTTTGCTTTCTTAGTCGGAGCTTTGGCTTTGCTCTTCTTTGGAGTGCCCGACGATTCAGCAATGGCTGTTGGAGAGAGTGCCAAAAGCTTCTTCTTTACTGCAAGCCAGACTGCATTAGCTGATGCGGCAGTCTTAAAGCCACCGAGCTCAGCAAGCTTTTGGGTGTCAATCTAGAAGTGATTGTTAGCTTGATTTCATCATCGTGTACACTTCCATATAAGGTTCTAGACTCGCTAGCTTAGGATTGAGAGGAACGTGGAGTGGAATAAACTAATAAGGTTACGTGTATGGAATTAAAAGGTAGATGACTCAGCTCTGCAAAAGTGTGGCTTTACGACAACATAAGCAACCTGAGCTCACCTTTGCGGAATTTGGATCTTTGAGAGATTGCCAACCCAATGCCAGAATTTGCATATCCCGTGCGGTAAGAGACATCTTTGCTATCGATTCTGACCGAGTAGATATGATGAAATAGTAAACAAAATGAAGTTGTGATCGTGGTTATTGTTTAATTGACCTTAGGACCCAAATAGTATGACCGTAAAGGTAGACAAGATCGTTGTTGAGTAGGAACCAGAACGTAGCTATATTCACAGGACTAGCGTAGTTTTCAGGGCTTATGGGCTCAAGCCAACACCGATACTGATAGCAACCTGAATATGCTATTTATAATTACCAGCAGTCTAGCTTATCCATGAGCTCCTTCTTGAGTCAAAATTTGGATTCAAAACAAAGTCAAGGTCCAGTCGGTACGGTGATGATCATGTTCTCGGATATGCCTATTTGACTGACCTCAGAGCACAGAGCAGTTGGCCGCGGATACTAAGCAAACTCTTCCGGTCGAACAACATCAAAGGGGCAATCGAGTGCTGTAAGTTTTGAGACCCTTATATGACAATTGAGAGTTGATGGTTGGCGTTCGTCAAGGCTTTTGCATAAGTTTCGAGGTATGGATGACCTCAAGTCATATATGGTATGCCTCTCGATACCGTGACAGATATCGACAACCGCAGGCTCAAGCCTTCGGAATTCTTTCCAGGGCCTTCTGCCACACAGAAGGTTCACGACTTTTCCCACGCTCATTTCCCACATAGAACTCTGTCAGCGGCCTGTTCGTCCACCAAGGTCTCTTTGCCTCAACTTGAGAAGGTGTTTGTGCTCTGATAAGGTTTGCAATACCATAGCTAGGTTTCGTCGTCCGTAAATCCCCAAGAGGCATTCGAGAGACTCGTGGACGACCATAGAGCCGCATCGTGGTCATGTCAATCTCTGTGGTGGACGACATACTTTCTGCCCATCTGAGCAACTGTTCTCTGGAACGGCGAGCGTATATTGGCAATCGAACGTGGACGTAGCTCACAAACGGTGCTGTGAAATACATGACGTATACCATTGGGATTGCTCCACCCACAACAGCTATATTGAGCATTAGCGAGAAAGGAAACCAGTTGAAGAATTCATTTACCTGTAGGTGCAGCCCAAATCGGTAGGTCAGGGGCATTGTAAAAGGCTGGGGCAATCAAGAGACAAGAGAAAGAAAAGAGGAAAATTGTAGTAAGCTTCAAGCAGCCGATAAAGACTGTTCGTCCAGTGCCAGCATGGTAAATGAGAAGCCGCTCTGGGTATACTGTTACATGCTGTGAGCCAAGGTTGCTGAAAAGACCAGACTGAAGAGCATTTACCTGGTTTGGTAGAGATTGGGACAGTGGAGGCAGACCTATGACCAACCGGTCGGGATCTGGCAACCTGACATACTGAGTTCAGACGACTTCTTGCAACCCGCTGACATCCTAGTCGCCAGAGACAGCTTTGGTTGATAATCATCTATGGTCTAGGCTTGTCCTGAGAGAACTTGATGGGATGATTTTATTGTATGGAGTAGGAAGTGACGTCGGACTCTAGAAGTCCGCGACTGATCGACAGCAGGGATCTATCTGCCCTGAAACCCAAAGTTCTTCCGCGAGCGCACTACAAGACATTTCCTTGTGCAGGACTAGTCTCTTCCATCTCGGAGCGTCATGATTCTTTCGAGTGCCAGTCTTCTCAGTCGATAATCTGAGGAGACAGGGACAGTCGAGCATACGCAATGGCCAGGTTACCTTTTTTCATTTACCTTCTACCGGTCTTACTGTTTTTCTGTCTCACTGGAGCCTATACCACTCTTTCGGATGAGTCTTTGAGAGTACTGCTTGACCCTGGAAATGATTTCGACATAAAGAACGGGAAATTGCTTGCCCCAATCCTACGTCCTCGAGTCCCCGGCTCCCCTGGTTCATCTCATGTACTCAATCACTTTGTTAATTTCTTCAAGACTAGTCTGCCAAAGTGGGATATATCCTTCCAAAACTCTACTTCTAAGACGCCTGCGACTGATGACAAGGACATCCCTTTTGTCAATCTGATCGTCGCCCGCGACCCTCCGTGGACTACTCCGGGAGAAGTGGGTCGTTTGACCCTAGTAGCACATTATGACAGCAAGCTCGCTCCTGCGGGGTTCATCGGAGCAATCGATAGTGCTGCGCCCTGTGCTATGCTTATGCATGCAGCCCGCAGTGTAGATTCTGCTTTAACGAAAAAGTGGGAGCACATGCAATCCGAAGGCGTGGGAGAGGGAGGGTTCTTGGGAATAGAAGAGCAGAAAGGAATTCAGATAATCTTTATGGACGGGGAGGAGGCTTTCGTGGACTGGAACCACAACGATTCTATTTACGGAGCCAGGGCTTTGGCCGCAGATTTGGAGGCCACGCCTCATCCTGCCATGTCGACCTACCACAACGCCCTCTCATCTATATCTTTGTTCTTATTACTGGACTTGCTTGGGGCTAGAAATCCAATTGTTCCATCTTGGTTCAAAACGACCCACTGGGCTTACCAAAACATGGCTACCCTCGAGAGTCGACTTCGCTCCCAATCCCTTTTCTTCTCATCTAGTGAGCATCCTAAGAACGGTGGTGATCATCAGAGGAACAAAAGAGCAGATTCTCCATTTCTTCCCGAAGCCGAAAAAGCCGACGACAAATGGTTAGATGTGAAGATGGAAGATGACCACCTACCATTCATGGCAAGAGGAGTAGAAATTCTACATATAATACCTTACCCTTTCCCAAGGGTATGGCACAACATGGATGATGACGGGGAACATCTGCATTTGGATACGGTCAAGGATTGGGCTACTTTGACGACTGCTTTTGTTGGAGAATGGATGGATTTGGAGGGGTTCTTCGAACATAAGAACACGGAAAACCCGGCTAAGAGAACTCCTGATGAGAATAAGGGCCAGATTGTTACTAGTAAAACCGAGCTGTGAGTGCGTTGAAAGCCGTTCCGCACGTGATTTCAGGCAATGCTTATTTATTTGGAAGATCGTGATACCCTTATTAGCCGTCTATTTCAGCATACGCAGATAGAACCCAAGACATGAAAATACGCTGCAAAGCTACGGAACATCAATGATGGGAGCCAATGATCTGCGACAAATATTTCCGAGGGATTACATCAACCATTGCTCAATCATCGGTGACTAACAGATTTACACGACCAGATCCATCTCGTCTGGTTTCCCACCCGGTCACCATTCACGCGGGAATATCTCCCTACGGCGCAAGACCAAGCTTGATGAAGAGAACGTGCTGAGAAATCCCGCCTCCACCAGTTCCCCAATTCCTCGAAGGCCGCCTATAAAGGACTGCCTATCATCAGACATTCCATAGCACCCTGGACCTATTACTCTAAGTTGGTACACATTCGACGTCTGTTGACTGGAGAAAACGTACTGAAGTGAAACCTCATGCACTACAGCATTGATTTTCTCGCCTAGCATTAGCCAAAGTTCCTACAGCACGAGTTCAATAAGCTGCCTTGGGACCTGGCGTTACTGTATCTTCGAAATATTCGGAACGTCTTAGGAGATAAAGACAGTTGACCTTCATCCCTGGATCGTTAGGGGGACCTTGAATGGGTAGTGGGGATAGGGTCTTCCTGCTGCAATCGTGTCTTGTGTAAGCAGATGAGAATGTCAGTTGTGGCGAAAGTTGTGGCGACCAAAGCACTGCATCAGGTGCAGTTATAATCTTATAATCATATATCAGTTAATTCTACAAACAAAAGTCGCGTCTTCTCCGCCTGGGCCGATGCCAATGAATATGTAACTCCCAATTCCTCCTCACTAGAATTATGAGACAGCAGCGAATGACAAGTTCAAGCAATGAATAGATACGTCTAACCGGACACATCCATGCACTACAAGTCTTTTGAGCCACCAAGCCGAGGATCTGCCGTAAGCGGCAACTTGCGTCATTCGACCCCACACGTACCAAACCAACAAAAACAAACGAATGCTGATCTCTTGAAAAGGACTGTTCTTGCTTTTCTTGTCTTCCACAATGCGAATCATCTCCTGTTCGGTATTCAAATCACACTTTCAACCCAGCGCTTTCCCAAGAATCATATCCAGAACATACGCAATGCCGAACCACAGTGTACCAAAGGTCTGTCGCGTCTAATCCCCTAGCTTACACCGACCGTCCTATGGCCATTGTGTGTCGTCTTGTACAGACAGCGCCGTTTGCTGACTGGTCTAATAAAGCTCAACGACCAATCACTCTTCAAGCAAGATTTGTGCTATGTTAATGGAGAGTGGATCAAAGCAAAGTCCGGAAAGACGTTCGAGGTCACCGGTATATCTCTCGAGCTCAATGCAGGATTGAAGACTGATGAGTGGGTTTTACACAGATCCATCGAGCAGCAAGCTCATAGGCACGTGCCCGGAATGTTCGAAAGAAGATGTAGAAAATGCTATCAACGTTGCTGCTGCGGCCTTTCCATCCTTCCGCAAAACAACTGCCAGAGAACGGTCACGCATGCTTAGGAGATTGTACCAATTGATGATAGACAACCAAGAAGACTTGGCAAGACTCATTACATGGGAAAATGGACGCCGCAGGCTTCTTTGAATGGTTCAGTGAGGAGGCCCCAAGAACAGACGGAGATACCATCAGTGCTTCCATCGCCGGCAATAGAGTCTTTACAATCAAAGAGCCTGTTGGGGTCTGTGGACTGATAACACCGTGAGCATCACATTAGTCGAGTCATTGATGCAGACTAACATCTAATGCAGTTGGAATTTCCCTGCTGCTATGATCACTCGCAAGATTGGCCCCGCGCTTGCAGCTGGATGCACGGTGGTAGCTAAGTCGCCGGGGGAAACTCCTTTCACATCCCTCGCAATTGCTGAACTGGCTCATCGCGCTGGTATCCCAAAAGGTGTAATCAACGTCATCAGTGCATTGAAGAACACAGCAGAGGTCGGCGAAGCAATCACATCGAGTTCGACAGTTCGCAAAGTTTCTTTCACCGGATCGACAGTTGTTGGAAAGTTATTGATGAAGCAGTCTGCGGATACTCTGAAGAAACTTTCATTTGAGCTTGGCGGTAATGCACCGTTCATCGTTTTCGACGACGCAGATCTCGAGACTGCAGTCGCCGGCGCTATTGCCAGCAAGTTCCGAAGTTCAGGACAGACTTGCGTCTGCGCAAATCGTCTCTATATCCAAGAGGGCATCTATGACAAATTTGTATCTCTATTCGCGGAGAAAGTCAAAGGATTCAAGGTTGGCGGTGGTTACGACGAGGGAGTCACGCACGGCCCACTGATCCATGACCGTGCAACTACCAAGGTTGATGCTCATGTCAGAGACGCAGAGAAGAAGGGAGGAAAGGTTGTTGTAGGAGGAAACAAGCTACCAGACCTGGGGCCGAACTTCTTTGAGCCTACGGTAATCACTGGCATGAAGATGGACATGCAGCTAGCGTCAGAGGAGACCTTTGGACCTGTCGCCGGGCTTTTCCCCTTTTCGACGGAGAAAGAGGTCGTGGATATGGCAAACACGGCTGACGTAGGCTTGGCTGGCTACTTTTTTAGCAAGGATGTGCACCGGATCTACCGGGTCGCCGAAGCCCTTGAGGTTGGGATGGTTGGAGTCAACACTGGCTTGATCAGTGACCCTGCAGCACCGTAAGCATTCTACCGCTTCATTATAGGTTTTTTATTTGTTGCTAACACTCTACTAGATTCGGAGGTGTGAAGTTGAGTGGGTTTGGCCGAGAGGGCAGTAGATATGGCATTTCCGAGTATCAGATCATCAAGATGGTCACACTTGGAGGCATGGGCCAGCCACTTCAGGGCTCTTAGGTCTTGCTTCGACATATTCTGTATATATATTTACCCAGCTTGGCCGAACATCGAAAGGCTGATGTTCGCTTGCTAAACTTGTATGTTAGATCTACAAGAAGCGACAACATATATTAGCGATCGATACCTCAAAGTTCACTGTATCTACGTTATTCGAGGACACCGCGAGTTCTGCCAAAAGAGTACCACGGATAGCTTCCTACCTATATCGCTGTAGTGGCTGATGTATCTTGGAGTTCCGACATGTGACAGTTAGATTTAGAGTCGCGCTAGCCTAACGCAGCGCAGCTGCAGGGGCGGGCCGATAGTGGTCCAGATTACGCTTATTCGGCATTGAGTACTTTATCTCGCTTGGCCTTGCTTTACAACACTTACCATAGTAGAGTATTTGAACCTTCATCTTAGTACGAGTCGAGACAGCACTATCATGCATACTCTGAGCTCACACCTAATTCCACAAAGATGCCATGTCTAGTGACCAGTCGCCGAGGTCGACAACGACGAGACCTTCGGCCCCCTTTGCTTCACAAACCGAGATCCACTCAGGCATAGTTGAGAATAGCGAACCCACAAGGAGCAATCTAGCGGACCAAATACCATCTCACGATCTCAGTCATCTACCAAATCTACACGGAAGGGCTACCTCGCCTGGCAATGCAGAACCAGAAGAGGTGGTCCGAAGTCATGAGGTTCTTGGACAGCGCAGACGCAGACCTAGAAACTCGGGTGGTTTTCTGCTGCCGTCCGCATCTGTACGGAATACACAGCCTGGGCCATCGACACATTCTCTAGACGAAGTCACAGGAGACGTGAAGGGCAAGAGGAAAGCTGAAGATGGGGAACTCTTTGTTCCGAAAAGTAGGATAAGGGGTCGACGTCACCGCTTAAAGCACTCTCTGGGAGGTTCGCCGCTTTCGACTGAGGTCTATAATTCCGCTCCCACGCAAGGTTCTGGGGATACTGGCAAGGCTGACCCGGACGAGATTTCACCACTCCCTCGAGAAACGTCGAGGACAAGTGGCAGTCTCCGTTCTACCATCAGCGGCGGCACAGAGATCGAGCCGAAAAGGGTTAGTCAAGGTCAGCATGGGGGAAGAGACACAAGGAGCGCCTTGGGGGCCGATACAGACCCGGTACAGATCGTCAATCTTGCTCTAAATCTCAGTGAAAACCGTCGAAGGAACTTCAGCGGAGGGCATCTCTCCTCAATTTACCCTGCTGGTAGCCGGCGCTTTGTGTCGTTAAACCAACCCAGTGCAGGTCTATCTGGCAGTTTCCCTATAATAACAACTGGCGGGAGTTTACGGCAGCATTTGCAAGACCAGCGACGCATCTCAAGGCGGATTTCCCCAAGGGCGAGTAAGCTACACCGTCAAGGCGCCGAATCCCCACATATACCCCGTGAAAGCAATGGCAGCCCACAGCCTACCGCCGTACCCACCTTCGATGTTGGACTTCCTGATGGAGCAATATTCAACCCTACGGAAGCGACTTTGACACGGGCAGAAAGAGCAAAATTAGCACTGGAGCTATCGTACGAGTACAGAAGGCTTTTGCAGTATCTCCCAAATATACCCGTACGCCCAGGAAGCAGGTCTACAACAAGCAAGTCATCAAAGATAAACTCTGCGACATCCAGTACGCTCGGACGAGCGTACAATCCCCTACAGTATATCCGTAACCGAAGGGCCCGAGCCCGCGAAAAGAGAACACTCGATGCCGAGGAAGCTGGTTGGAAGGACATTGACAGAGTCAGAAGCTGGGTGGATACTGTAGCGAGTGAGCGGGAAGCTGGTATATCTAGAGTGGATGGCCATTATCCGTTACCGCCCTATAATGTCGTTCTTCTAGATCAGGTCGTACTGGAAACAGCTCCAGCATTAGGTGCGTCACATTCAATAGGGCAGTCAAGTAATAAATCCCGAAAAATACCAGGAAGTTGGACAATCACTCCTTGGGACTTACTCGCCGACGCATACTGGCTAAGCCAAAACGATAACCTTAAGCATATTGAAGATTCAACAGGCAACAAGATATATTCGGGTCTAGAAACATTCAACGACGTGCCACAAAGGACAAGTCGAGACAGCGAGCTCGCTCCGAAACGGCCTTTGCAAACCACCCACAAGCATATGTCAGTAGAAAACCTTGGATCTGCTTCGGCGGTCACACAAGAGAGCCCTAAAGAACGAGGTCGTTCTCGTAAGGCATTGCATGAGCTACAATCGCCCATGCATAGTCATAATAACTCTTTGGATCGAAAAGGTCGATTTATGAACCTTATTCGATCTCGAAGTTCTTCTAGTTCTGGTCATTCTCCAACAGAAGAAGTGATGGGGCATGGACGGGGTTATCATGGCCATGATGGTTTTGACAGTGCTGCCCTTAGGAAGCAAATGAACGATATACTTAAAAAAGAAGCTGTAGAGGCATTGTCTAACAAGAGTGATACTGCAGATCAGGTTTATGCGAAGTCATTGGCCCAGGATCAAGCTGATGGTACCATGTCTCACGGAGAAAATCAAGGAACAGAGTTGGAAGGGACAAGAAAAGACATGTTGGCTTCAGGACTAACCACGGCTTCGGCAAGGGCGAGTATAGATACGAAAAGAGATCACCAATCTCGCACATCTCTTGAGAGTGCGCGTAACTCTCCGAGTGTGCATGGATCGTCACCCAAGATTGCTATCAACTCAGCGGACTCGGTTGATCCACCTTCTCCCAAAAAGAGTTTACCGTCTCGGCTGGGGTCTCTTCGACCCAATCGCAGCAAAGAAAGGCAAGCCATCAGTCAACATGACTTTGCTTCTGGATTGAAATCATGGACAAATTTGGCACAACAAGAGACTCATTCGCTGAAGCCTGGGGAAAGTCTTCAGTTGGGGAATGAATCGATGTCTAACGATGGCTTGCTTTCGCCCGATTTCGCTAAGGTTTTGGACGGTCGAACACGACGCTACGACAATAGTTTAGTCAAAAACGTAAGAATTGCAAGGGACTCTGACTCAAAGCTTCGAGGGTTCCTTAAAGGCGGTAGATTAGCAGAGCTGGTCGGAACCGAGATGTCCCGTGTTGGTGATCTATTCTCAAAGAGAGATCGAAATGACACATCGTCCCCAGTCTCACCCACGATGTCCAACTTCGCGACCGACGATTCTGAATACGATGAAGATACAAGTGGATTGGATAGCCCGCCAAACGCCCCGCTTTCTCGCGCCCCAAATAATAACGAGGATACGGCAAGGCTGTCTCAGAGGTCGACCAACACTGAGCAACCCAAGTATCATATGGATAACCTTCCAAGTTTTCGTTCTCCTTTCGGTCGAGGCGATGATACTACAGAATCCACAAAAGCTATACCGAAGGAAGATCACATCACTCGTCAGCAGTTGGAACAGCGACAACGAGGGCGCTCCCAAAGATTCGATCGACTTGCGCCACCAAGAATAGACATGAGAAACGTCTCGCCGTCCGCGTCTCCACCGATGTCTCGAGCCCAGACAAGAGAGACCGAAATCTCAAATGATAATTCTCGTCGAAGCAGCACCAGCCGTTCAGACTACCGAGCACAAAGTGCGGACAGAAGGCTTAATGAGGTTCTGGGGGCTCCAGGTACTATAGGACACAACGAACCTCCACCAACTGGCTTATCGGGACTAGAAAGTCGCCAACACCGTTCAAGGCAACTCCCAGATCTCGAGAAAGGGCGGCAATGGAGTATCTTTGATCGTGGTGTTTCTAGTGTACGTGGTACCATCACAAAGCGTGATATAGCACATGTCAGAGCATTGCTACTTTCTTCTGGTGTCAAGGCCAATGAGATAGTGCGCCGTGCGCACGCGATGGGTGAGGTACCATCTTCCTTCTTGAAAGGCCTCGAAGAGATATCAAGCGGGCCTATCCCTTCCATACCTAGATCGCAGGAGCATCGTCTTGCTGCCCGTATACTCGTGAACAATATTGAGCTCACAAATCAAAAAGTCCGAGACATGGCGGAGAATTTCATCAATACCGCAGTTGCAAATCTACACCGCCAAATCAAAACCATCGACGAGCGAGTAACGCGCAATCTTACCCCGATGGTCCGCGCTTCTACGGATGACGCCGATTCTTTCAGTGCCCAGCTTACCACTACACATACTCTTGCTGTCAAACAGCTCAACGATGCTGTGGATGTTATACTCAGAAAACGTCGCCGTAGGCTCAGGTGGCTTCGGAGAACTGTTTACGCGTTACTCGAATGGACTCTACTGGGCATCATGTGGTGGGTATGGTTCATCGTTGTACTTGTACGGCTTGCGAGAGGGGTTCTCAAGGGATTGCTCTTGGGAGCCAGATGGTTTTTCTGGCTGTAAATATTCTACGGGTCTTCCATTTTTCCTTTTAAACGTCAAGCGGTCAAGCGGTTTAGCGAGCATGGTGTTTTGAAACTGGTGTACGGAAGTAACGATAGTTGGATTACCACCATTGCTTATGAGTCTTGCACTCCGGATCATCGGATAAATATTGCGATACCGAGTATACGCTGTAGGAAACCTAGAACCCAATACCCAGGCCCAGTACAGTACTCTAGGGAAATACTTTTAGACGATGGAGAGCGGTTATCAACCGGAATGAAATCTGGCGTTACACACTTACATAAGCCGATTAGCGCCAGACGTAGGAACAGCATCCACCAAAACTCGGATTTAGAAGCTATCGATTGGCTTCAATCACCACGAAGCTGACTCGCCTTTGCCCGTGTGGGCCATGATACTGCGTAAAAGTCTACCCTTAGGTAGGCGTGTTGCATCAAGATCAATTGGTTGCCATGCCACTTCACAATGGCCGGTGTTGAAGCTTCGGAGCGATGGAGGTGCTCACGTGGGTTTTGTTTCTATCTAGTACTCCAAAGCCTTCTGCTAATACGTCTCTAGAGATTGTTCGCGAATAAGAAGCCATTAGACGCGAATACGAAGCCAAGTATCCACGATGCTAAGCCTATCGTTCTTCCTGGCTCCGAAAGTCAAACAATAAGAGAACCAGTGCCTCCCGCTCCAGGCCCAGTGGCTTCACAATCTCCGTCAATACCCACACCTGCAACGCCAAGCTCAAACACGGTCATACCGCCGGAAAATGTGCCACTCGTACCTCCACCTCCTCCAGGGGGTAAAGTACAGGTTGCACCGCCGACATCCATACCACCAATTACGAACCGTGACGCCAACGTGATTGAACCGACTATTCCAAGCTTGGAGACTTCTAAAACTACCAGTCCACCACCTCCAGCATTACCTCCTAGTCCGCCTCCACCTACACCGAGGCGAAAGCGAGGACGATTCCGACGATTCCTCCTATATCTGATACTCTTTGGTGGTCTTAGCTATGCTGGAGGGGTTTATTACTCGTTGGTTTCAGACAACTTTCACGATTTCTTTACCGAATACATACCGTTGGGAGAAGATGCGGTTTTCTACTTCGAAGAAAGAGAATTCCGAAAGCGATTTCCAAACATGGTGATGTCCTCGAAACGCCCTTCACCGTCCGATAAGAAGGTGACGATTCCGAGTAAGAGCGGGCTTTCTTGGAGGGTGGCGGAGAATCAAGGGACTGATCTAGCTACTAAAGGTAGGCACATGAGTGCGCTGGATGCGAACAAGCCCAAACCTGCCGTAGAAAATGCGCAGCGGACGCCTTCGCAAGCCACCAGTGACGAGAAAACTAAAACAGTCGAGCAAGCGAAGAAAGAGGCACCTCCAGCTCCACAAACACTATCGCCGAAAGAGCCAGAAAAGCCCGACCCTAAGCCAGGACTGAAAAAGACAGAACCTGCTAAAGATGTGCCCAACAGGGCTCCAGAAGTCGACGAACCCAGTGTCTTTATGCCAATCTCCCGTATTGACCCGCTAAATGTCAAAAACGCGGAGGAGCCTTTGGTCCAGGATCTTGTCAAGACACTCAATGATATCATCACTGTAGTCAACGCAGATAATGCCGCTGGGAAATACTCTTCTGCCATTGCAAAAGCCAAGAACGAGCTTGCAAGCGTAGGCAGGAGAATCCTAGGATTGAAGGAGTCAGAAAGACAAGCCGCGCAAGAAAAGATTAAATCCACGCAGGTAGACTTTGACAAAGCAGCAAAGGAACTTGTAAAGCGGCTCGAGGAAGAAATGAGAGATCAGGAAGGGAGATGGAAAGAAGAATTCGAAACTGAGCGCGAGAAAATCACCAAATCGTACCAGGAGCGCCTTCAAACCGAACTTAAGCGCGCCGATGAAGTCCAACAGCAGAAACTCCGCAATGAACTTCTCGAGCAAGCCGTAACCATGAAGAAAAAATTCCTTAACGAAGTTAAAGATCGTGTTGAGACCGAGCGCAACGGCCGCCTCTCGAAACTCTCCGACCTTTCCTCCAGTGTGTCTGAGCTCGAACACCTTAGCGCAGAATGGAACTCCGTCGTTGACGCTAACCTGCAAAACCAACACCTTCTCGTTGCTGTCGAAGCCGTCCGCTCATCCCTCGAACAAGCCGATCGTCCCCGCCCCTTCATCCATGAGCTGGCGGCCCTGAAGGAAGTCGCCTCCAACGACCCCGTCATCGATGCCGCCATCGCCTCCATCAACCCTACCGCCTACCAACGCGGCGTCCCCACCTCCGCCCAACTCATCGACCGCTTCCGCCGCGTCACCGCCGAAGTCCGCAAAGCGTCACTCCTTCCCGAGGACGCGGGCGTGGCCAGCTACGCTGCTAGTTGGGCTTTGAGCAAAGTCCTTTTCAAGAAGCAAGGGATGGCTGTAGGCGATGATGTCGAGAGTATCTTGACGAGAACGGAGCTGTTGCTTGAGGAAGGGAATCTGGATGAGGCGGCCAGGGAGATGAATACGCTGCAGGGGTGGGCGAAGAAGCTGAGTTGGGATTGGCTGGGCGAGTGTAGGAGAGTTTTGGAGGTGAGGCAGGCGGTGGATGTTCTGACGGCGGAGGCGAGGTTGAGGAGTTTGATGGTTCAGTAGGCAGTAGAGAAGAT
>JAABUO010005372.1_pt1 | contig 14926 bp, 14 predicted proteins | sample 5559291 | NCBI WGS metagenome assembly JAABUO01 (sample SAMN10711878, study PRJNA513372) | rock metagenome | isolation source: Antarctica rocks | place: Antarctica: Victoria Land, Finger Mt sud
TCTAGGGACACGAAGCTTGCCAAAGCCATCTTTCGATGGACAGTTTGCGCGGTTCGACCTCTTACAGTAGAAGAGCTAAAAGAAGCTCTAAAGCTTGACATCAACGAGACATTTCCTCGGTTGGAGAAATCAATCGAATCAGTGTGTGGTAATCTTGTCCAAGTTGATAAGCAATCACGGGTACAAGTGGTCCACCAAACTGTCAGAGCGTTCCTGCTGAAGGATGATCTCGAATCAGAGTTCGCCGTTGATAAGGTCCAAGAAAATTCTCGACTCGCTGAAATATGTCTCCGGTACCTCGGGGGCGACGAAATGAAGAGCCCTCGAAATCGAAAGAAAAGCGCTGGGAGAAGGCCGCTGAAACGATCTTTGTTCGTTGAATACGCATCTTCATGCTTTTCCGGACACATCGCTCGCTCCTCCTCTTCGGTCGATACCCATTTCATCTTACTTGAAGCATTTCTCAAGTCAAACATACTCACTTGGATTGAACTCATAGCTCAAAAGGGAAACCTGTCCCTATTGACTCAAACTGCCAGGAACCTCAAAACTTTTCTGAAGCGCAGGGCAAAATATCGATCTCCACTCGGCCAAGCAGTGCAGGCAGTGGATTCGTGGGCAAATGATCTCATTCATCTTGTTGCGGCATATGGAAAGAGCTTAGTAGGATCTCCTAATTCCATCTATTCTCTTATCCCTGCGGTTTGTCCGCCTCGCTCCATGCTTTATAAGACGTTTGGAAATAGCCAACCGTGTCTGAAGGTTGTAGGATCTTCGGAAAATGATTGGGATGACCGATTGTCGTGTATTGTATTCCCTGAAGAACGTACGACAGCAATAGCATGTCAAGACACTCGCTTTGTGGTAGGATTAGCCAATGGCACCATTGGTGTCTACTATACATCCACGTTACAGGAGGCGAATAGATTACAGCACGAAGAGCCTGTCCGACAACTCCAGTTTGCAAACTTAGACACTCTAATAGCTTCGAGTGGTAGGCGCAAAATCAAACTATGGAATGCAATCTCGGGAGTACAGCTCTGGATGGCGGAACACAAGAATGATATATTAACGCTACAGTTCACTGAGGACGACAGGCTTTTGATGGCAGCTACGAGAACGAACCAACTGGCATATTGGGCTATAGAGGATGGGAAGGAGCTAGATACGTCTCCAATCCATGAAACAATGCCTGATGGCCAATCAGCATATCGTCCCCCTGCCACACACGCACAATACTCCTTGGGATTGAACCTCTTGGCAATTGCCCATCGTCAGCGGCCGATCAGTTTTTGGGATCTGGCTAGCAACTCTTTCATTGGACAGTTCCATATGTCAGGGTCGAACACATATCCAGGGCCGCTCGTTGTTTCATTAGTTTTCAATCCAAATCCAGACGTTAGTCTTCTAGCTGCCTCCTATCAGGAAGAGTATCTCGTTGTCCTTGACCCATGGACGCAAGAACAACAAGCTATCTTCAAAACTGTTGCTCACGTCCTTGCGGCCTCTCCAGATGGCAAGACTCTAGCCGCTGGAGATGGTGGTGGAACTATCCAGCTACTCGATTTCGAGACCCTGAGGTTAATTTACCGTATCACAGCTTCCGACTATAATGTTGTTTCAATTGTATTTACAAACAACAACCTTCGATTCTTTGACATACGGAATGATCATTGTAATATCTGGGAACCGGCTGTGTTAGTGCGGCAGGCTGATTTAGGGGACGGACAAAGTGAAAATGTCAGTGAAGAGATTCTAAGCGGCCCACACATTGCGGGCACGAATATGTGGGATGACGATTTGTCAATCACCGCAATGGTAGATTGCTGGGAAGGAGACTTCTTGTTCTGCGGACGGGAAGATGGGTCGATTGCAGTTTTTGAGACAAAGGCTGGCATGCAGGTACAAGTATTGTACAGTCATGTCAGAAACATCGCTATATCATCTCTTTGTTGGAACCAACAGGAGAGGATCCTTGTTAGTACTGACATCTCTGGTCGCTTCTTAGCTCAGACAGTATCGCAAGCTTCACCAGGAGAATGGAAAGCGAATCCTCTACTGGATAAAAGATCAAACCAAGCAATCCGTCAGATTATCATTAGCCCGAATGGAAAATCGCTTCTACTATCTACTGCCCTATGTGATGATCTATGGAGTATGACAGGGCAACTCTTACATAGTCATTGTGTCCTCCAACCAATAGCACGTATACGGACTACTCATCCTCTAGATTCCGATCACCTGCTCTTCGTGGACGATTACAAAGCACGGATCTTCAAATGGGATACCTTTGACGAAATATCACTAGCAAACGGTATCAAGCTTGATAGTCTGATCGAGAAAAAACCGTCGCTCTCCGATTTCCTCTCCTGCTACTGCGGGCGCGACGTATTTGTCACTTTTTCCAACCCCCATGGAACCCGAGCGCCGCCAAATCTCCATGTCTGGTCGGCGTCCGCTCTGCAGCCGAGCACCGAAAGTGCAAAGCCATTGGTAAACCTTAGCCGACTGGCTGTCAAAATTAAAGCAGTCATCGGAATCCACAAATCTTCGCTGTTATTCCTCGATCATGACGGATGGGTCTGCTCGGTGGAAGTTGAAAACATCGGAAGCGAGAGGTTCTACTTGAAGCATTTCTTTATTCCGTACGGTTGGCATAGCGGTGCAGAGCCGATTATGAGAAGTACGGCTAAGGGGCTGGTTATCTTAGCAAGAAGAGACGAGATGATTGTTTTCCAGAGGGGGTTGGAGTTCGATGAGAAGGTTCTTTTTTGACGATTTCGGAAACTTTTACGATTGAACAGGACATTCACAATACGACAGAGTGCATTAGTCATGGTGGATTATGACGGGTATTACCTTCCTTATAATAATGCATATCTTTTGGCATACTAGAAGCCTTTTGAATCCTTGTCTCGAGGCGTACGAACGCTTGTCTGACAACTCCCCGTTTGAGAACTGCTAGTTCTGGATGCTAGCCGAGACTGTATCATAACTGATATGACTCAGAAAGCGTCCTTTTGATCCTAGGAAAGCCATGGTACCCGATGACAAGGTCCAAAGTCCAGGTCATTCCTTTCATTCACACAACGACCGATCAGTCACTCTCCCCAGCTCTTCTCCATGCCATACCGAACGTCTGTAGTGCCCATAATAGCGGCATGATTGCCAAGCACATTCCAGCATATACAGTGAAGCACCAACCTATTCCTATCGCATCAGTAAGGGCTTGCAGTGCTGCGAGACCTCCCCCAGCCAATGCACAGCGAATAAGATTGTATGAGGCTTGAGCCGTGGATGAGCGATGAGGGTTTAGATCTGTGAGCAGAGTACCGCACATCTAGTGGTATGGTCAGAAAGACAGGTGACGCACATGGGGGAGATTAGATTGATGGGTATAATTGGCAGCAGAGTAGCTTACAACAAACATGCCGACCATGGTACTCCCCGTGAAGAATTGTAATACTAATGGAATTGCGAGGTTCTAACAATCATTCAGGAGACCATTGGGTGTACGATTGGGTGTTAAAAACCTACGACTTTCTTGTCAAGAGCCCAACCGTATCCGACCACAGCTATGAGATTCACAACTCCAAGATACCAGATGCTTCTCAATCTTGCCTTCTCGATCGGGAATCTGGAGAGATCATCTCCACTTACTCTGTTTATAACGAGCCCGACTTCTTTAGCGGTGCTTCTGTAATCCCGGTCTAGTAGTTTACCTACCCACAATTAGTGTCTGGAAGTTCAAGTCTCAAGGTAGACATTAAAGTCCTTTCATATCGAGGAGACCACCTGAGTTGCTAGTTCAGTACTAGGCTAGACTGAAATCGCTTCGAGAGACGTGGTTTGACATATACGATATATCTGTTATAGAACGAATGCCTTTCACGAGACCTCGGAAATCGGAAAGCATACCCGTTGTATAAGCCGCGACGATACCACCGACTCCCGAAGGCAAATATATCAGACCAGCTTCTAGGTAGTTCAGACCGTAGATATCTATGCAGGCCGAGGACAAAGATGCTGCCAAGCAGCAGAATGCTGTATAATAAATACTGCCTACTAGAATGACCGAAGTAGAATTCCTATCCCAGAGTACTTGGAGACAAGTCACAGGGTTAGGCAGGTGCAATAGATGCTTCTCTCTTCTTGAGCATGACAATGGAATTTTGAGAGCGATCAATCTTCTGCTGCTCCTACTCCCGTCGCCAACAATTGTCCGAGCAGTCTCCGGGAAGAGCACAAGGAAGCTGAGTAGCGTTAATCCCGAGAGCATGGTCAATAGCCAGAAGATCCATCTCCAGCCGAGGCGTTGAGCAAGTACTCCACCAAGAACAGGTCCAAGGCTGGGGGCAGCGTTTGTGCTTTGGGTGTACATTAGACTCGAAGGATTGTGAAAATTTTATGCCGGACGTACAATAGCATCAAAGTTCCAACGTAAGAACCCCGTTCAGCTGGAGTCGCTATATCGGATATAACGCCGTAAGCAAGAGCCATGGTACCTGAATTGCTAATTAGCGTACACCGGAGGTCATCGCATTTCGCAAAATCATGCCGGAGCTCCCTGCACTCTGAATCATTCTCAACACCAATAACGCAGGATAAGAGCTCTGCAAAGCTAAGCCCAGGTTGGCTCCGGTGTATACAGCGAAAGCTGCAATGTACACCGGGCGCCTGCCGGTCTGGTCCGCCATATCGCCAATGATGGAAGGCGCAACACCCGAGACGACCTGATAGGATGTGATGGTCAGATTGATCAACTCGATCGATGTTTTAAGAGCATCTGCAAGGGAACTGATGGCGGGATAGTAGATAAAGCTGCTCAGGCCCGAGAACATAGCTGCAAAGGAGGCAGCAAAGGCTATCCACCTCTTCTTGTTTTTCGAGAAAGCCGAGTAAGACGAATCTGATGCAGCACAACACCGAGATTCTTCTTTCCCTTGTTTGCTCTCTAGATGTGAATCAACTAGTGCCATGAGTGGCTATGTCAAACATGAACTTCGTCCAGCTGCGTGTATGGCCTCGTCTCTATATTGACATCGGGCGAACTGTGAAGAGAGCTAAGGTACAGTTCTTCAGAGAAAGGTAGCGAAAAACCCTCGTCCAGATGGTCTATGTAATAACCACTTACTCGATGAGGCGAATCACTTCGCATAGCAAGGGAGCCTTGTTTGTATCTTTGAATGCATCGACTCGTGCACAATTCCGATTGGCTATGCAAACCCTGGAGAAATTCCGCATCAAGTAATCTAAGAGAACCCCACATGTACGACGACTTCAAAGTCGAAGGAAATTATCGCGAGGTAGTACAAATGTCGCATTCAGCATACTCTTTATGAGGCTTGAACATGGCGCCCTTCTCGCATAGTAGCATCTTGTAGAGCTCCGCTTGGACGCTGTCTGGACTACCTGCGTTTTCGATTCAACAATTCTATGAAGGAGATCTACCAAACTTTGCGCCCTGTCCCACGTTTCTCTCCTGGATTTCCCAGATGCAGCGTGATATGGAAATTGTTCACAAGAAAAGAAGCAATAGTAACAAGAACCGGGGCCATGGACCTTACCAATAAGGACCGGAAGACCCAGCCGTGTAGGCATAGCGCATAAAACATCCCTCTCATATCATTCCAGCAGGTACATCCGCCCAACTTCGTGACATCATCGCCTTCGTCGCAAAAAGAAAGGCGCGTCGGCGCCGTCGAACATAGGTGAAATCTCAAGGCCGCAAACACACACTCACACACCCAATATCTCTTCGACAAACTCGTCCAACTCTACAATCTTAAACCTATCTCCCCACTTCCCCCTAAACTCCTTCCTCTTGTACATCCCACTGATATTATGCCTGAAACTGATCAACTCCACCTTCCACCCCTTCTCCAACGCCCTCTCCACCATCTTCAGAAACCCCTGCGAATACTCCGCCTCGGCCGCATCCCCGGTTGCAAGAACCATGGTAGACGGCTTCTTGGCATCAACAACGCTTTCCAGGATCTTCAGGTGCAGAATTTCGTCTACAGCCTGCTCGACCCATTTTTCCGGGGCGTAGACAGAAGCGATCGTTTCAGAGCCGCTGGATTGCCCGGAGGTGGTGTGGTAGGTGCCATTTTGGATGGTTTTCGTGAATTTCTTCTGGCGCGGGGTGAGCTCTTTGGCTTTGTGGACTCTGTCGAGAATGTTTGTTTCGTAGCCGATTGCTTTAGCTTCTTGGATTGCTAGGAAATTGTCCGAGCCGACAAGGACGCGCTTGGCGGCTGGACGGCCTCGTTCTAGGATGAGGGATAAATTATGGAATGAAAGTGGACGGCGCCGGAGGCGACTTGAGAGGGAAAGACCGCGTGATAGTTTCAATGCGTTGTGGAAACCAATCATAATCTGCGGTTGTTAGTACAGCCATCAACTAGAATGGTCCAGGGTGAATGCTCATACATTAGATGCGTCAACAAAGACGTGCACGCCTACATCTATGCTATCATCACCATGGGGAGTGTGAGTAACAAAACTTATGTTGTCCAGATACCATCTTTCTTCAATGAACTTATCACGAAGCTTTGCCATGAGCCTGGTTTTCTTCTCGGCCGCCGCTGCGTAGGTGCTTTCTTCCTCTGAGAAAGATGGCTTTCTAGGTCGCGCCAAAACACGCAAACTCGTGGCGAGCCCTGGTTCCGCATCTCCAGGGAGCTGAGGTCGCTCTGAAGGCCAGAGAAGACTTGGCGCGTCGTTTTGCGTTTTCTTGGGGGTGCCATAAACAATTCCCTTAATCACAGCCTGCCGAGCTTGAGAACGCTCTGGCGTCCAAGCCTCCTTCTCAGATTCATTCTCACTTCCACTTGGTAAAGCTTTTGGTTTGTTTTCCTCCAGGTCATTCAATTTGTTCCTCAAGCGTACCCTACTTCTCCTACTATCTTTGAAATTATTGCTCGTATAGTTGCGAAAACCATAATTGTTTGCAAGTTCTCCCCCCTCAAACTCGTCTGTCCATCGTACTCCTTTGCCCCTTGTTAATCCATTTAAGGCTGCCTTACCTTTAACGTCCTCTTTTGCTGAAGGATCTGACTCAATGCTTGGCAGGAATGGAACCGTGGGAGGTGGTACACTCAACGGCTGCCCGAGATATTCCCATATTTTACCAAAGTCTCCAAGGTGCGACGCTGTATTATAATGGTTCGCTAGAGAACGGTCTAGAAAGGCGATCGGTGTAAACTGTCTCTCAGCCAGAGAGGTTGACCGAAGAAAGTCATGTACTGGCGCAAAGTCCCAGTCTCCTAAAGCTTGTTCTGAAATCATTCGAAGCTTTCAAAGGCCGAGACAGCTTCCGGGCATAAGAAGCTGAATCTGGTGCCTCAGGATGGATAAAAAGCTGCTGCTGATGCAAGGTCAGATACTGATGCGCAGGTGAAGGAACCTGTGTTGTGTGTAAGGAGAAGGACTGTCACGACATGCTGCTGCTATTGCCATCATTAAGGGACAAAAGACTGGATTGTGAGCATCATAACGATTGTCAAGCGAATGGCAACTAAGGTACGGTTCTACGCCACTACGGAGGCCTCACTCGTCTAAGCAGCCAATAGAATGGCCGCTATTCCGCCCTATGCCTTATGGCTATCAGTTTGTTTATGCCATTCACGGTGCAATCACGATTCAGCACTTCAAAATGTTCATTTACCAAGGTTACAACTCTTTGAAACATCGTTTGTATATTATGCGCTGCAAAAAGTTGTATTTTTCAAGACCGTATCGTCCCTTGTAATTGTCTCGTTATCTGAACCCTCCAAGGATATGTTAACTTCTCCTTGATAATATCACTTTTATATCACCTTTCTTGGGATCCAGGAGACTGGGTTGTATCCTTTAGCACATTAACGTTCTAGGATTACTGTCGGCCCAAATCTTCATCCTATCCGCTCAAAAGTCCATCCAAGATGCCCAACATGTTAAAGAAGATCCCACCAGAGATCGTGAAAGAGATATTTGGAAGCTTATCGCAGAAGGATATTGCCAACGTGAGGTTGGTGTGCAACGAGTGGATGGAGATATCATCTCCATTATATATAAACACCCTGGCGATATTTTTACAGGAAGGGTCACTGCAAACGCTCAATCTTGTCACTGAACATCGGCTCTTCAGAAAGGGGATCAGAACGCTTATCGTGGACCTAGGCCAGTATCAACAAGATTTAGCTGAAGGTCGGCGAAATTACGCAAGGGCCATCTTTAACGAATTGTTGAAAGAAGTGGCCAACGGCAACCGGGAGAAATTAGAACTTACCGAAGGCGTTCGAAGGTGGCGTGACTTTCCAATGCTGCCAGCACAACAGAGGCTCGAATTGGCAAGCCGCTATGCTGAAGGAGATAACGGTAAGCCATCTGGAGAAAATCTCTGCGGGCTGTACTGATAGTTCAGAAGGTCTTGATATGATCACTCAGGGTTGGTGGCAGTATACTCAGATGTTTCGGCGGCAGCAGGCAGTCTTGAAAAGAACAGATCTTTTGCGGTTGTTCAATCACGCCTTAGCCCAAATGCCAGGAATTAAAAATCTAATATTCAGCCACTTGGGAGGTTCTAGAGGGTCAGTCACCGAGAACGGGGGTACAGACAGTTCGAGGCCGTACTGTCTTGCGCCAGCCATAGAAGAGAATATGTCATCACCACCTCACCTGGTCGACTTTTTCGAAGCTTGGAACCAGGCAGGGAAGCCACTGAACATCTTCAATTGCGTGGCCGCCAGCGTATATCTGCCAGCTATTGGGAAACCACTGACCCCAACCTCGTTAAATATCTTCAGGAACACACGAAGGATGGCGATAGTATATGGCTCCGAATTAATTGATTGGGTCCGAGCCATGCGTGAGAAAGAGGCGCATATCATCCGACAGGGCTATACAGGACAACTGCTCGCTGCCGCAACATCGGTAGAAAACCTATGTATTTCTGGCGCCGTGAATGTTTTTTTTACGACTCTTCCTGTCACGTTATACCCGATACTCGGAAACATGTCTTGGGCACACCTAACGATCCTATCCCTGTCGACTGTAGAGATAACTTTTCATGAGCTGGAAACCTTATGCGATAATCAAATGAATACACTTGAAGTCTTGCTCATCCTAAGGGCAGGGCTGTTTGGAGGTACTTGGGCCAGCGCGCTGCCAGTCATCCGTAGGCTACGAAAGCTGCGAGAAGTTGTACTAACTGGACTTTGGCATGGGAAAAACGTGCATAAACTTATTGTCAATGAGAACTCCAAACAGGCAGTACAGAAATACGTCCTTGAAGGAGGGCCAAACCCGTTAGAACCCGCTCCACCACCATCCGCATAACAGCAGTGCCGTTCAAAGAAAGGCTTGTCTTGATGCCGTTACTGTTTTGTAGGTGACCGGATAGAGTCTAGCGGTGTGTGGGAAGTGTTTTTTCCGCCTACTCTAAAGCGGCACAAGGCTTTCGATGGAGCGTGTGGGGAGCGGTGGGTGTGCCATTTCGACATCAGCAAAATTTTATGATCCTGTTCACGTGATAACTGTTACTGCGAGACGTGATGGAAATGCGTCAGTCGTGATAGATCGAGGGGATGGGGACGTCGTCGATATTAAAGTAGGCGCTAGGATTATGAGGGTCGGTTGCAAAAGTCGTTGCACAGCAAAAAAAGCGATCCTCACCAAAACCCATATATGGCTAAGAATAAATGTCGTAAGTTCTACCAACTTACACTTTCGAATGCAATTGAAAGTCTTGCAGTACTCTAGATTGGATGCTTGAGATCATTGTTCCGTATTTTGATGAAATTCCGTCTGCGATATCCCTTCAACTGGCTTTACAGCAGCCATCAGGGGTTATGCGGCCTTTAAGCCTATCCAGGAGATCACCGAGCCTTCGTCCTCCTTTTCATTGGCCATACAAGCGGAAGGAAGCGCTCAGCAGCCCAGCCCCATAAGGTTAGTTGCCGTAGACCCCTGATGGCTGCTGTAAAGCCAGTTGAAGGGATACATACAATTTCATCATTCTTCGCCATCACTTGGGACTGGTTTTGCTTGGCGATGAGACCAGTAGGGCGGCCAGGAGCAAGCCACATTGGCGCCGTCGTCGATGACTGGTCCATGTATTCAAACTAACCAAGCGACTACAGTCTTGGTCCTCCCATTGGTTTTGAAGCATCATCTGCTGTACATCAAGCAACTTTTCAACCGCTACAAGGACGTGCATACACAGTCAAGGTCATTGACCTCGAGGCGTTCAAATGCGACTTTGCAGACCTTCGCCGTGAAACGCAGCTCATGTCGCTTTCCAAACATTCATTTATTTTGCGTGTACGTGGCTGCTGGATTAATGGTAGCAAACTACTCATTGCAACTCGTCTCATGAACTCCGGCTGTCTTTTGATCGTACTGGAGGGTTTTTCAAATACTCCAAGGTGTTTGACGACTTTGTACGGCAGTGTCTGCAAAAAGATCCTGGGAAACGTCCTTCGGCAGAATGAAAAAAAGTACCTTGTCAACACAATACTTCGCTGTCTTCCACCACTTTCTGAAAGGCAAGAAAGCCAGTGAGTCATGTCTTTGTCGTCTTTGCATGATCACCTCTCGTGGGACTTCGGATCGAACATCACTCGTGGATACAATTCTATCATAACGTCTGTCTCCGAAAACATGGATCCATTTCAAAACCTTAGTGGAGATATGTCATTATCAAGTGGCTCTGTACCTCTCTGCAAGGAGAGAAAATACCGAGTATCGAACATTCCGAGGCCAAAGATGTATCAAGCTCACATTGTAGCCGGCCTCGACCAGAAAACTCTGACGTTGATACGATAGCGTGTGATTTATGGAGCATGCAAATGTCTCGCAAGCAACGACCACTGATCTCTGTAATTGTCTTTAAAAACGTCAACGCAGCTTATAATGAGAACTTTGACATTTCTGGCTATTCTACTGATGGAAACGGCAATAGTGAAGTAGATACGCCACCGCTAGCTAGCGATTCGGGCCCTTCTAGTGAGGACGGTTCATTTGAAACAGGCTCTTCTCAAGAGGTTTAGCAACCGTCAGTACTCGTTGCCAGAAAGAGACCAAATGACCTTACCGAAAAAACAACGAACGTAATGACAAGAGCCGTTTCGAGCAGACTCTTTACGAAAGAAAGACACAGCTGTTGTTCTGTATGACGCATCGTACAGTGTCTTTCTTGTTGTCACCTTACTACTGGTTCATTAAGACGATCAAATATCCAAGCACATTCCCCTTAACATGAACAAAATAAACTTCATCTTTAGAAGTTCAAGACTACTGTGTGAGATAAAACACCAGAAAAATCTTGCCATGATGCACTTGTTCGTGTGAAAAAAGTTCAGCATTAGGGCTATCGGATGATGAGTCGACAGGTCCCCATGCACAGTCATGGGTCCATTCGGACCTAAACCGGAGCACTTTTCCATGCTCTGCCCCTTAGTCCTAGCGACTTTGCTAGAGCCTGCGTCCGGGTCCGCGGAGTGCTGGGAATGCGAATCTTATAGTGCGAGCTAAGCAAAGTGCAGAAAGACGCGGTGTTGGATTAACGGCGCGGAAAGAACGCACTCTTTGTATCGAGTGTATGAGCAAATCAACATTGGTTTTCCTTGACCACCTTCTCTTTCTTTAGGCTATTTGCAATGGTACCGCCTTGCAAGCTGACGTTGTCAAGCGACGACGCAGAAATGTTGAGCCGCTACGACATATGGCTCTTTGACTGCGACGGTGTGCTTTGGTTTGGTGACGATGCCATTGCAGGGGCTCGCGAGACGATCGATATGCTACGAGGCCTAGGGAATCGAGTGTTATTTGTAACAAACAATGCCAGTCGGAGTCGAAAGAGTTTTAAGAAAAAGTTTGACAAGTTGGGAATCAAGGCCAGTGAGGTGAGGAGCGGCAAGTGGTTGTTGTTTTCTTATGCTGAAAAGTTCATGATGGCAAATAGCATGAGATTATGTCGAGTTCATTCGCAGCAGCAGTCTATCTCAAGAAAGTGCTCAAGTTCCCTGCAGACCGTAAAATGTACGTCATGGGTATGCAAGGTATTGAAGAGGAACTTGATGCCGTCAACATCTTGCACTGTGGCGGAACAGCAGCCGAAGACAACCATCTCCTCCCTGCCAATGACTTTTCTTCTCTTACGAGGGAAGAGACAATTGATTCCAGTGTTGGCGCAGTTCTTTGTGGCTTTGACATGCACATGAACTATACAAAAGTGTGCAAGGCATTAAAACACATTACGCGCGAAGGAGCCAATGGACCCGTCCTTGCTGGGGAAAAGGGTGGAGGTTGCCACTTTATCTTGACGAATGACGATTCAACTTTTCCCGCTGCTGGTGAACCATGGCCAGGTATGATGTGCATACAATGGATGAAATTTGCTAACGACACATTTCTTTTGGTAGGTGCCGGTTCCCTCGCTACTTGTTCTTCAAAGCGTGAACCAATGGTTGTCGGCAAGCCACACTCCCCCATGCTCGACATGGTCAAGTCGCTCTACAAGATTGATGAAAAACGTGTAATTCTTGTCGGCGACAACATCAATACGGATATTATGTTTGCCAAGCATGGTAACATTGATTCTCTCCTCATCCTCACGGGCATCTCAACAGAGAGTGACTGCCAAGCCGAAGACATTTGGCCATCGTATATCATCCAGAGCATTGGCGATTTAGCACAGTAGAAAAGTGATCATGTCAAACCTACAGGCTTGAGCATTGTTGAAGGACGTGTAATTCATGCTTTCTAGACTGAATTCATGTACAATGCAATAGAATCCCATGAACTTCTTTGCTCACTCTGTTAGACCACCGTGATTAACACTTCCTCTGTATACAATTTCACAAATCAAGCTTTGCTAATCTCTGTATTTGAACCGAGAAGCAGAGCCATTCTATTGAGCCTCAATTGGTCCGAGCAACGACAATGGGCATCTCTGCGCCAACACGATTTGCTTCTTCAAAGCGTGGCGCGAAAAAGTTACTCGTCTGTTCAAAGCGCCAGCAATAAAGGATGAAATCGCCATATTGTACTGCTTGTGCCCATCCTCGTGCAGCCACGACAAATTCCGTATCATCTATTCGAAAGTCGCGTACACAAATTGCTGCCTGTATGGCGGCACAGACATGTGCAGGTGAACGAAAAGAGGTATTCACACACGCCAATTCACAATCGAAAGACGGGAGTAGTAGCAAGATCCAGGTGCGCATACGGATCAATTTGTAATTAATGCCAGCAATCGACAATGGCAAGAAGTGCAAAATATGAGTTGGGCCGTGGTGGGGCCATCTGACTTTCTGTATTTCATGCCGCTAGATGAAACTGGTCGAGCAAGGTATCATCCATGAGTGGGTTTGCGCTCACGAGCACCTGTCTCGACACAAGTCCGTGCACCACCTACTTCTTCATCATCTGCTCATCCAAAGACGCCTCGTCTTGCCGCAAAAGTTCGTGAAAAGAGCGCATCTTGATCTTCGGCTACCATGAGTTTAAGGAGATCCGTAGCACTGTCGGCATACTGTGTGACTTGCTTGCGTGCAGCAGAATTCAATAGAGCCAGTCCAGCATAGATGTGCCATTTGGCGGAGTAGATGCGCAACATGATATTGATCTTGACAGACTCGATGCCACCAGGATAGCATCCCGTCTCCCATAGATATGCCTGTGAACAATACCATGCCGTGCCTATCCTTTAAAAATAACATTGGTGTTTGCAATTGTACTTTTTCATTGTGTCTACGCATGTTAACAAGGCAGCATGCGTTACTGCTTGTGTATTTGCCGCGACAATGTCGTGATCCTCATAGCTCAAATAAACGTACCGTCAGTTGAAGCAAAAAATGTGCGCTGCATGAGGGAAAATTAGTAAATGAAATAATGTAGACCTTTTAAGGGAGATGCTTTTCAAATGGTTCTTTTTCTGGAGCCTTGACAGATGTTTGACTCGAAACAATGGCACCAATTTCAGTGGCTAACAATCGCTCGTCAGACTTTTTCTTCTCACTTTACAACCCTTTATCCATACTCACACGGTCCATATTGCACCACAACTGACTCAATGGCGGCAGCCTTGACACCTTGACACTATGTAGAGAATTTCGGAATTGGATTCCCATGTACCTTCTTTTCATCACTCACTGTTTGTACCCAGCTTCAACAAATTTGCTGGCGTACAATCGACTCATGTCGCCCATTCCAATGAGGCCAAATTGAAGCGTTTCGCGTTCGTCACGGTGAGGCACGGCTGTTGTTTTCGGGTTGTCAATGAATTTGAAGTGATAGTGTTACATTTGACTCTGCTTTTTTAAACGTGCCTATAGCCATGATGAGCAATCTGGCCAATGCATGTTGTACACTTTGTTCAATGCTGCCATTGTACTGCTCATTGACTTGCTATTCTCATCCAAGCACAAGGATGCAGATCGTTCAACTCGATCTAACCCTAACCCTAGGTGGGATGGCCCGTTGAGGGGTTTGACCCGTTGAGGGGTGAATACGGGTATAGTAGTATAGGCCAAATCTACCCGACTTGGTATTTCGCCTTTTGGCCAGCCGCGGTGGTAGCCCTGTGGTCAAGCGTCGCATTGTGGGTAAACCTATACCTCCGTATGTGCGGTCGTAGCATAACCCGAATGGAACTGTACCCGCACCCCCTCCTGCACCCCCCAAAAACAAAATACGACCTCCTCCCCTCCTCCTACCCCATCACGGCCCTCGAAGCCTCCCGCGCTGGTCTCGAATCCGCTCACATAAAAGAACAGTCCCAAATCTTCTCTTCCTCCCCATTCGTGCTAAATGACCAAACCCTGTCAAACCTGCGCCAGCAGCCGATGACCAAACAAGACGCCCATCGCTTCTGCTGGAAAGACTGCGCCGTGTATATTACCGTTGATTTGGGGGATGAGTTTGCCAGCACGGGTGTGGG
>JAABUO010005373.1_pt1 | contig 14916 bp, 13 predicted proteins | sample 5559291 | NCBI WGS metagenome assembly JAABUO01 (sample SAMN10711878, study PRJNA513372) | rock metagenome | isolation source: Antarctica rocks | place: Antarctica: Victoria Land, Finger Mt sud
GTTGAAGACGACGCGCTCGACCTTCTTGTCCTTGAGCACCTTGCGGGCCCGCAGCACCTCGAGCACGTGCCACGAGATCGCCTCGCCCTCCCGGTCCGGATCGGTCGCCAGGATGACCTTGTCGGATCCCTTGACGGCCCGCACGATGTCGGACAGGCGCTTGGCGGCCTTGTCGTCGACTTCCCATTGCATGGCGAAATCCCGCTCGGGATCGACCGAGCCGTCCTTGGCCGGCAGATCGCGCACGTGCCCGAAGGAGGCCAGCACCTCGTAGCCACTGCCGAGATAGCCGTTGATGGTCTTCGCTTTCGCCGGGGACTCGACGATGACGACGTTCATGTCAGCATGTTCCTTGATCGCCGCCGGTGGGCGGGGCAGCACCGCGGCGGAGCGAAAATGGGGGACGGTCGGGACCAAGTCAAACCGGCGGCAGGCGCGACATACAACCAATCGCCTCGGGCCGCTTCCCTCAATCCCCGTGCTTGGGTGACACCGCGGCGGCATCGGGCAGGATGGGCCGGCCGGCGATGTCCGCCAGACGAGTCATGTGCTGGAGCCGGAGCGTCATCGGACGTTCCACGCAGCGATAGAGCAGCACGGCGCTCAGCACGGCGCCGAGGCTCGCGAGGGCGACATAGGCCGAGAGCGGCGCCGAGCCGGGAACCGAGGCCAGCCAGACGTCCCGCAGACCCCGGACGACGAAAGGATGCGACAGATAGAGGCTATAGGACGCGTCCCCGATCGTCGCCAAAGCCAAGGCGAGGGGCCGCCGCCGCCAAGGCGGGCCGAGCACGCAGGCGCCGACCATGATGGCGGCCGGCAGTCCACCCCGGATCCAGGGCGCGAGCCCGTCACCCACCGGGAACAAAGGCCCCAGCGATACGGCCGCCATTGCTCCGGCCACCAGGGCGAGCGCGGACGTCCACCATGCCGAGCGCAATCCGGCCTCCTGAGCGAGGCCGATCGCGATTCCGAACAGGAATTCCAGCAGCAGCCCGTCGGTCCATACCCCCAGGGGCGCGATTGCCGGATGCCAGACAGTTCCGAAGAGCACCAATCCCGCCAGGGTCCCGGCCAGAGCCGCGAGGCCGCTCCGCCGCGGCAGCAGCATGGCAATCGCGAACAGGACGTAGAAGAACATCTCGTAATCGAGCGTCCAGCCCTGGCCCAGCACCGGATGCCATTCGGCGCCGGTCCCCGTGAGGGGGAAGAACAGATAGCTTGCGAAGACGAAAACAGGCCCGCCGAGCGGCGTGTTGAGCAGGCCGGGAGCCAGCATGGCCCCGACCAGGAGAAGACTGGTCATCAGCCAATACAAGGGAACGACCCGTACGATCCGTCGGGCCATGAACGCCATCGCGCCACGTGCCGAGCCGAAGCCCGAGGTGGTCCGCACCATGATGTAGCCCGAGACGACGAAGAACAGGTGGATGCCGAAGGCCCAGTCGAAGATGCGGTCGAGGTCCAGGAGTCGCAGGCCTGTGCGGCTGGCGATCGTGTCGGCGTCGTAGCCGGCATGGTGCACCAGCACCAGCAGAGCCGCCGCGGCCCGGAGGATCTGCAGCGACAACAGGGGGGCTGGCGACACACGGTGGAATCGCGGGATGGGGGCGGGCGTCATCGACTCCGGTCGTTCGACGTCATCGGTGGTGGCGGGAGGGGCGGATTCGCGGCCCGCGTTGCCGTACCGCGGAAGGCCACATAAGATCCAGGCATCACGGCGGCATGGATCGATCATGAACGAGCCCGGGTTGGGAGACTTTGCGGCGCTGGTCCTGGGCTACGGGCTCGGCGCGATCCCGTTCGGCCTGCTGCTGACGCGGGGCGCCGGGACGACCGACATCCGCACCATCGGCTCCGGCAACATCGGCGCGACCAATGTGTTGCGGACCGGCCGCAAGGACCTCGCCGCCGCGACGCTCGTGCTGGACGCCTTGAAAGGAACGATGGCTGTGGTCCTGGTGCGGTACGTCCTCGGCGACTCGGCCGCCATCTTCGCGGCCATCGGCGCTTTCCTGGGCCACATCTACCCGGTCTGGCTGAGGTTCAGCGGCGGCAAGGGCGTGGCGACCTACCTCGGCTGTCTGCTCGGCCTGTGGTGGCCGGCCGGGCTGGCATTCGCGGCCTTGTGGCTCGCCGTGGCTTTCGCGAGCCGGTTCTCGTCGGCGGCCGCCCTGGCGGGTTCGGCCCTGGCGCCGATCCTCTTCTTCCTCACGGGCCGGATCACCGAAGGCGCGGCCCTGGGCCTCCTGTCGGCGCTGATATGGTGGAAGCACCGGGCCAACCTCAACCGTCTGCTGGCCGGCACCGAAAGCCGGATAGGGCTCAAGGCGTGATCACGGACGCGCCCGACCTCGACGACGCCCAGAAGCTGGATTGGCTTCGGTTGATCCGCAGCGAGAACATCGGCCCCCGCACGTTCAGCACCCTCTTGGCTCGGTATGGAAGCGCCGGCGCCGCCCTGGAGGCGCTGCCGCAACTCCTCAGCAAGGCGTCCTCGCGCAATATCAAGATCTGCTCACGAGCCGATGCGCAAGCCGAATGGGACCGCGCCCGCAAGCGCAATATCCGCTTCGTGGCACTCTGCGAGCCCGCCTATCCGGAGGCCTTGCGCAGCATCGACGCGGCGCCGCCGCTGCTGGCGGTGGCCGGCAAAGTCGAGGTCCTGGCGCGACCGACGATCGGCATCGTCGGCTCCCGCAACGCGTCGGCGTCAGGTCTGGTCTTCACGGAGAGATTGGCCCGCGGCCTCGCGGGGGCAGGCTACGTCGTCGCGTCCGGGCTCGCCCGCGGCATCGATGTCAAAGCCCATATGGCGAGCCTAGAATGGGGTACGGTGGCGGTCTTGGCCGGCGGGCACGACCATATCTATCCGAGCGAGCACGAGGGCCTGGCCCGGCGCATCTGCGAGAGCGGTGCTCTGATCTCCGAAATGCCGCTCGGCTGGGAGCCCCGGGCGCGCGAGTTCCCCCGCCGCAACCGAATCGTCGCGGGTTTGAGTCTCGGCGTCGTGGTCGTGGAAGCCAGCCGACGCTCGGGCTCGCTCATTACGGCGCGCTTCGCCAACGAGCAGGGCAGGGAGGTCTTCGCGGTACCCGGTTCGCCGCTCGACGCGCGGGCCGAAGGCACCAACGACCTGCTGCGGCAGGGAGCGACCATGTGCACGTCGGCCGAGGACGTCATCTCGGCTCTGGCGCCGCTTCATGCCGCCGGCACGTCTCTCGACATGCTGGGCGAAGCACCGCGGTCGTCGCCGGACGCCGAGCCCCTGTGGGAGGAACTGGACTTCTTCTCCGATCACCGCGATTCGCCGCCCCTGGTCGCACCCTCGAGCTTCGCCGAGGATGCGCGGCCGAGCGGGCCGCCCGGGCGCGAAGCGGCCCAGCGAATCGCCGCGTTGCTCGGTCCGGCTCCCTTACCGGTCGACGACTTGATCCGCGCTTGCGGTCTGGCCCCGCAGGTCGTGCAGGCCCTCTTGATGGAACTGGAACTCGAGGGCGAAGTGCAACGACACGACGGCAATAGAGTCGCCCTCAGACTCCGCTGACGACGCTGGCCAACTTGCTCAGGCGGCTCTCAATACCGCTCGTCGGCGCGGACACTCCCCGCGTTGGATCGAAACTCCTTGGCGCTCCGCTCCGCTTCGAGACGCGCCATATCGAGGAGGTAATTGATCGTGCGGAAACGCGGGCTCCGCCCGAGGCTACGGAGTTCGCCGCAGAGTTCCGCGATATAGAGGCAGAGATCCTCGCCGCTGGGGATTGGTCCATCACGCCGGGTCAAGTCCGATCGGTCGATGCCATTGTTCACGGGAAGCTCGCGTTTTTCAATCTCAGATTATTCATCCGACGCATTTGCACGTGCGACGATACGCAACCTTGTAGTGCGGTTAACCAAAACTGCAACGTGTTTTCGTTCTGCACACGTCGCTGTCCCGGCGGCGGACCTTCAGAGGGCGAGGGACGAGAGGCGATCGAGGACACCCTGGAGGATGTAGGCGGCCGCCATCCTGTCCACGACCTCGGCACGTTTGGCGCGGGACACATCCTGGTCGATGAGGGCGCGCGTCACCGCCGCGGTCGAAAGTCGCTCGTCCCAGAACGCGAAGGGACGCTCGAGCAGCGGGGAGGCCTGACGCACGAAGGCCCTCGTCGATTGTGCCCGGGGACCTTCGGACCCATCCATGTTGAGTGGCAGGCCGATCACGAGGGCCACCACGGTGTGGCGGTCCAGGATTGTCCGCAGCAACGCGACATCGCGCGTGAACTTGCTGCGGCGTATCGTGTCGAACGGTGTCGCGATCCGGCGTTCGACGTCCGACAGAGCCAGCCCGATCGTCTTGGTGCCGAGATCCAGCCCGATCAGGCGCTGGTTGCGGCCCAGAAGGGCCGGCAGATTCGAGACATCGACGACGGCGCTCACCGGACGGTCTTCATGGTCGAGGCTCCTCAGGGGCACCGCTACTGGCGGGCCCGCGTCGCCATCCAGGCGTCGGCAGCATCGTTGATTCGACCGATGCGGCAATGATAGAACCACCACAAGGCGTTTCTCCGACCGGAACCAACATGTCCATCGATCAGGCGACGGTTCGGCGCGTCGCTCAACTCGCGCGAATATCCTTGGCCGAGCATGAGGTCCCCCACCTGCAAGGTGAGCTCAACGCGATCCTGGCTTTCGTGGCGGAACTCGATGGCGTCGACGTGGCGGAGGTGGAACCCATGACGTCCGTGCTCCCCATGGCTCTGAAGCGCAGGCGGGACGAGATCACGGATGGCGGCATCGCGGGCAAGATCGTGGCCAATGCCGCGGCCAGCGAGGACAACCTGTTCGCGGTTCCCAAGGTCATCGAGTGATCGCCCGGACATCTGCCGGGTAAACGGATCATCTCCTTCCTGCCCATGCCCGTATCTTGAGAGCTCGTGCCACGGTCCCATCCGGGCAGTGCCTATGGCACGAGGTCCAGCCCACCCATCTAGTCAGAGTCTCAACCCAGGATCGCCGCGGCCGCGGTCATCGCTTAAGAGTCTTCATGTCCGATCCCACCCGCCTGACGCTCGCCGGAGCCAGGGACGCCGTCCGGTCGAAACGAATCTCGTCCCGCGAGTTGACCGAGTCGCATGTCGCTGCCGTGGAAGCCGCGCGCCCGCTCAACGTCTTCATCACAGAAACGCCCGAGCGCGCCCTTGCCATGGCGGACGCGAGCGATGCCCGTCTGGCGCGGGGCGAAGCCGGCCCGCTCGAGGGCTTGCCGCTCGGCATCAAGGATCTCTACTGCACCGATGGCGTGCAGACCACGGCCGGTAGCCGTATCCTCGAAGGCTTCGTGCCGGCTTACGAATCGACCGTGTCGGCCCAGTTATGGCGCGACGGCGCCGTCATGCTGGGAAAGCTGAACCTCGACGAATTTGCCATGGGATCGTCCAACGAGACATCCCACTTCGGCCCGGCCATCTCGCCCTGGCGCCGGCCCGGCTCCAACGCCGGCTTGGTTCCGGGCGGCTCGTCTGGAGGCTCGGCGGCGGCAGTTGCGGCTCGGCTCTGCCTCGGTGCGACCGCCACCGACACGGGCGGGTCGATCCGCCAGCCCGCGGCCTTCACCGGCACGGTCGGCATCAAGCCGACCTACGGGCGCTGCTCGCGATGGGGCATCGTCGCCTTCGCGTCCTCGCTCGATCAGGCCGGTCCCTTGACCCGCACGGTGCGTGACGCCGCAATCATGCTGGGCTCTATGGCGGGTCATGATCCGAAAGACTCGACCTCCGTCGACGTGCCGGTGCCGGACTACGAAGCCGCGATCGGCACGTCGGTGCGGGGCAAGGTGATCGGCATCCCGAAGGAATACCGGATCGACGGCATGCCGAGCGAGATCGATGCGCTTTGGGCACGAGGCGTCGAGTGGCTGAAGGCCGCGGGCGCCCGGGTGGTGGACATTGCGCTGCCCCATACGAAATACGCGTTGCCGGCCTATTATATCGTGGCCCCGGCAGAGGCATCGTCCAACCTCGCGCGCTACGACGGCGTCCGCTACGGGCTACGCGTTCCCGGTCGCGACCTCGCCGAAATGTACGGCAATACCCGCGCCGCGGGATTCGGGGCGGAAGTCCGCCGACGCATCATGATCGGCACCTATGTCCTGTCGGCCGGCTACTACGACGCTTATTATTTGAGAGCCCAGAAGGTCAGGACCTTGGTGCGCCAGGATTTCGAGGCCGCTTTCGCGGCCGGGGTCGATGCCATCCTGACACCGGCGACACCGTCTGCGGCCTTTGCGATCGGTGAGAGAGGGGGAGGCGATCCGATCGCCATGTACCTCAACGACGCCTTCACGGTCACGGTGAACATGGCGGGCCTGCCCGGCATCGCCGTGCCGGCGGGCTTGTCGGCCGAGAAGCTGCCGCTGGCTTTGCAGCTGATCGGCCGACCCTTCGACGAAGCGACGCTGTTCGCGCTCGCCGAGGTGATCGAGCGCTCGGCTCCGGCGCTCGAAGCACCGGCAGACTGGTGGTCCATGTCGGCCGCCGCGACGAACCGATAGGTACGCGCCATGGGCGACTTTCCCAAATCGAAGCTGTTGAAGGGCGCGACCGGCGATTGGGAGATCGTGGTCGGCATGGAAATCCACGCCCAGGTGACGTCGCGGTCGAAGCTCTTTTCCGGCGCCGCCACGGCCTTCGGGGCCGAACCCAACACGCAGGTGTCCTTCGTCGACGCCGCGATGCCCGGCATGCTGCCGGTGATCAACGAGGCCTGCGTGGCCCAGGCGGTGCGGACCGGGCTCGGCCTGAAGGCCCGGATCAATCACCGCTCGGTGTTCGACCGCAAGAACTACTTCTATCCCGATCTGCCGCAGGGCTACCAGATCTCGCAGTTCAAGTACCCCATCGTGGGCGAGGGCGAGGTCCTGGTCGACGTCACGCCCGAGCAGCAGATCCGGGTCGGGATCGAGCGCCTGCATCTCGAGCAGGACGCCGGCAAGTCGGTCCACGACCAGTCGCCCACCGAGAGCTTCGTCGATCTCAACCGCTCCGGCGTCGCCCTGATGGAGATCGTGTCGCGCCCCGATATGCGCTCGGCCGACGAGGCGAAGGCCTATGTCGCGAAACTCCGCACCATCCTGCGCTACCTCGGCACCTGCGACGGCGACATGGAGAAGGGCAACCTGCGGGCCGACGTCAACGTGTCGGTACGGCGCCCGGGCGAAGGCCTGGGGACGCGCTGCGAGATCAAGAACGTCAACTCGATCAGGTTCATCGGGCAGGCAGTGGAGACGGAAGCGCGCCGCCAGATCGGCATCATCGAGGATGGCGGCGCCATCCTACAGGAGACGCGGTTGTTCGACCCCGGACGGGGGGAAACCCGCTCCATGCGCTCCAAGGAGGAAGCACACGACTACCGCTATTTCCCGGATCCCGACCTGCTGCCGCTCGAATTCGACCAGGCCTACGTGGACGCGCTGGCGGCCGACCTGCCGGAACTGCCGGACGACAAGAAGACACGTTTCATGACCGACTATGGTCTGTCGGCCTATGACGCGGGCGTCCTGGTGGCCGAGCGCGACCTCGCCGGCTATTACGAACGCGCCGTCAAGGTCGAGCCGCAGGGCCGCGATCCGAAGCTCGTGGCGAACTGGATCACCGGCGATATCGCGGCCTATGCCAATGCGAACAACCTGTCCGTCGCGGCCACCCATGTCACACCCGAACAGGTGGCCGGCCTGGTGGATCTGATCGCCGACGGCACGATCTCGGGCAAGATCGCCAAGGACGTTCTCGTGCTGATCGTGGGCGATGAAAGGACCGCGCTGCCGCGCGACATCGTCGATCGGCATGGGCTGAAGCAGGTGACCGACACCGCGGCGATCGACGCCGCCATCGACCGGATCATCGCGGCGCACCCGGACAAGGTCGCCCAGGCGCAGGCCAAACCCACCATGCTGGGGTGGTTCGTCGGACAGGTCATGAAGGCCACCCAGGGGAAGGCCAATCCTCAGGCCGTGAACGCCGCCCTGAGGGCCAAGCTCGGGCTCTGAACGGCTCGGACGTTTGCCGGCTCAGGGCGGACAGCGTCAGGGCACATCGGCCTGCGAGCAACCCTCGCAGGACATCGAGCCTAGACCTCGCTCACTTCAACGCCAGACATCCCCGCGAAAACTCCTTCCACGTCCCGGCTGCGGTGCCGGCCCGCTTCATGCTGGACCATTGGTGGCCGCATTCCAGCATACGAGCCCGCGCCGCCACGTTTCGCGATGCGGAATCGATCTCGGGCGATGCCGCAGGCCGGGTAGCCGTGACCTCCTGACCGTGCGGATTACCGGCATCCGTGGACGGTGGAGCCAGTTCGCGCGTTGGCGAAGCCGGGCCTTGCAGTGAGGCTGCCCAGGACACCATCGGCACGAGACTGAGTACCAGACCGCAGAACGATCCGATGATCAGAGGGGTGTAGAAGGCGCGACCGGGATGGCAGGGCCCGCCCCCCGCGACCGATACACTGGAGCGACACGCCACGTCAGGACGGTCGATCATTCCGTCGGAGTCGCAGTTCCGATCGCGGGCGATGTCGTGGCAGCGCCCGCCTTATGGGCGGGCGGGTTGGTCACGGCCGGATGCGCCGCCTCGGCGGTTCCTACGGTCTTCGGTTCCTCACGAACCCACTTCTGGCCGCCACACAGGACATAGGCCACGCAGCCCTTGAGCTCGACCCGATTCTTGCCCAGCATCTTCAAAGTGGCGTCGTAGGTCTTGCCGTTGGTCGGGTTGTAGACGGTTCCCTTCCAATTCTCGTCGTCGGGCTGCATGTTGATCAACTGGATACCGAGGAGCGACCGCTTGCGCTTGGCCTCGTCCTCGTTTTCCTTGTCGAGCTTCGGATTACCTTTGTCGTCCAAGGGAGATTTCATCCAGAAAACGCTGCCGCAGAGCTTGTCGGCGCCGCAATGCGTGATGTGGATCTGCGACTCGTTCTTTTCCGTGGCCCAATAACCCGCGGGATCATCGGCGGCCCTCGCTTGGCCCATGCCAAGGGCCGCCGCGCCCCAGGCCGCGAGGATCGCCAGTGTTGTCGCCCTGCACATCATCAACCCATCACTCGTTAGCGGGAGCCGCAACGCTGGCGGAGACGGAGGGATTCGAACCCTCGATAGGGCTTTACAACCCTATAACGGTTTAGCAAACCGCCGCCTTCAGCCTCTCGGCCACATCTCCGTTTGCCCGAACCGGACATCGTTTCCGCGTCCGCCGCTAGAGCGAGGCCAGCTATGCCCCACCCCAATCGACATTGCAAGAATGGCCTTTGAATCCGGCGAAAGCTGGATGTTCGCGTGGAGCCGATCGGGCGTCTTTGTGCATGACGCGAAAGGAGCCCGTGCCATGTCCCGGACCGCCGGTGCCGAGAGCTTGGGTCGACACCGCACCGGCTGGCACTTGAAGGCGTTCCGGCCGCACGACCCGAAGTGCCTCTCCAAGTTGGAGCCTCTCCAGCAGGAGCCGCGTCACAGGGTTGCGGCCTTCCGCATCCATGGCAGTAACGCGGTCCCCCCCCGGTGGTCTGGTCCGGCACGGCCCAAAGTGCTGTTGCGCAAATACAACGCGGCCTTCCGAAAGCCCGTGTAAGGCGATTTTGAGGCAATCTGGCGTTTGTCGGATCGGCGGCTCCGGTTATGTTGCGTCGTGAACGGGGAACACCTCCCGAATGTGAAGGTTCAGCGGTCGACGCAGAATTTCGTCGCGGACGAAAGTTCGCAACGTGCGGCCGCGAAGGACCGGCAAGTTTTAGAGCTCGGCCACCCAAGACTCGCAAGGGCTTGGGAGATGATGATCTTAAGAGTGCCGAGCCTGTTGGCGTACCCTGCTTTTGGATCAATCCTACTGGAGTTTCGACAATGACGCTCGGTAAGAGCCTTCTACTCGGTTCAGCGGCAGCACTCTGCGCCGCCGTGAGTGCCCAGGCCGCCGATCTGCCGGTGCGGAAGGCTGCGCCCGTCGATTACGTGCGGGTCTGCGATTTCACCGGGGCCGGCTTCTTCTACATTCCCGGAACCGACACCTGCATGCAGGTCGGCGGCATTCTCCGGACCGAATTCGACTTCATCAACAATTCTCGAGCCTTCTTCCCACAGGCCGTGACCGGGACGGGCGTCGGGAGCACCAACAACACCAATCGTGGCAACACCATTCCGGCCGGTACGCTCATCCCGGGCCGCGACCGCGACGAGACAGGGTTCTTCGCCCGCGCCCGTCTCAGCATCGATACGCGCACCCAGACCGCCTATGGCGTGCTTCGCGCCTTCCTGCAGCTCCAGGCTGACCGCCTTCAGGGTGTCTACTCGGGCGGCGGCCCCGCCGGCGGGGCCAACTCCTTCGCCAACCAGGGCGGCAACAACGTCCAGCTACGCCGCGGCTTTATCCAGTTCGCCGGCATCACGGCCGGCCGCGTGCAGTCGTTCTTCGACTTCTACGCCGATAACTACAACTACGAAGGGATCGCCGGGTCCGATACCAACATCAACGTCTTCGCCTATACCTATACGGTCGGGGGCGGATTTTCGGCCACACTCTCGATGGAGGACCGCACCGGGCGGAATCTTCCGCAAAATCTGGGCAACATCCTCGGTGGCCCCAGTGCCCTCGTGAGCGCGGCCCGCTACGCCGGCGAAACCATTCCGGACATCGTCGGCGTGCTCCGCTACGATCAACCCTGGGGTGCCGCGCAATTGTCGGCCGCCTACCACGAGATCCAGTCGACCGAGGGTCCTTTTCCGGGCACGGGGAATCAAGGGATCGGCACGGCCGACACGAACGGCTTCGCGGTTCAGGGCGGGGTGAGGATCAAGCTGCCCATGCTGGCAGCCGGCGACGATCTGTGGCTGGAAGGCACCTATGAGCAAGGTGCCTATTTCTACCAGGATTCGGGGACGTTCCTCAACGGTGGTTTCAGTTCGCTCGCCGTCGGCGGGTTCCAGCATATCGATCGTGACGCCATAGCGATTCACACGCCGGGCACGCCGGCCGCAGCCTACTCGCTGCAAAAGGGCGAGGGCTTCTCGGCCCTGGCAGCCTTCAACCACTACTTCACCCCGAATTTCCACGACGTACTGTTCGGTTCATACGAGCAGACGAGCTACGGCCGCGCCGGGAACATCGATTGGACGCTCGGCGGCCTCGGCGACGGAAGCGAGTACCGGGTCGGCAATCAGTTCCTGTGGGATCCCGTGAAGAATCTCGAGTTCGGCCTCGAGTTCACCTATATGCACATCGACCAGACGCTCGCCCACAATCCTGGCCAGACCGCGACATCGATCGCCGGCCTCAGGGGTGTCGCCCAGAACCCCGACGCCTTCGAGGTGCGTCTGCGCGCCGAACGCGACTTCTGATCGAACCTTCGGAGACGCGAAGAAGCCCGGCTCAGCCGGGCTTCTTTTCGTTTCAAACGAGCACAGCCGAGTGCAACCGCAAGGCGCGACCCTGGGCAGGAACGGTGGTTGCAGGAATGTCACATGGCGGCCCCAAAGGCTGGATGAGGCGGTTTCAGGGCATTCTTGCGTTTGTCGAATCTCAAGCCGCGGTTATGGTGTTTGCAGCGGAGGGACACGCCCCCCGCATCCGAAGGTTCGAGGGTCTACGCTGGATCCGCCCAAGGCGGAATCAACAAGTCGGCGGGACACACGGACTGTGCATTGGGAGCTCGGGGCGCTAAAGGTTCGACGCAGCTTAGGAGACGTTCCAATCTCCTGGGTGCTGCGGGTCGCAAGCTAAACCAATTCCCGTTGGGTCAATCATACTGGAGGTTTGACGATGAAGCTCGGTAAGAGCCTTCTTCTCGGTTCGGCGGCGGCATTCGCTTCCGCTTTTGGTGCACAGGCTGCCGATCTTCCCGTTCGGAAGGCGGCTCCGGTCGATTATGTGCGGGTTTGCGACTTCACGGGCGCCGGGTTCTTCTACATCCCCGGAACCGACACCTGCATGCAGCTCAGCGGCTTGGTTCGGACCGAGTACGCGTTCATCAACCAGGCGCGGGCGTTCTTCCCGCAAACCCTGACCGGCACAGGCGTTTCCGCGACCGGCCAAGGCGGCCAGACCGGTATCGCCGTCATTCCGGCCGGTACGGTCATCCCGGGCCGCTCCCGTGATGCAAGCGGCTTCTTCGCGCGCGGTCGTTTGAACGTCGATACCCGCACGCAGACCGCTTACGGCACGCTACGCGCTTACGTTCGCCTGCAGATCGATCGTCTACAGGGCAATTATCAGGGCGGCGGCCCGCAGGGCGGCGTCAACAGCTTCGCCAACCAGGCCGGCAATTCTCCGTCGCTCGATAAGGGCTTCATCCAGTTTGCCGGGATCACAGCCGGCCGCGTCCAGTCGTTCTTCGACTTCTACGCCGATAACTACAACTACGAGGGCATTGCCAACTCGGACGAGAGCAACAACGTTTTCGCCTACACCTATACCGCTTCCGGTGGCTTCTCGGCGACGATTGCGGTTGAAGACCGCACGGGCCGTAATCTACCCCAGAATGTCGGCAACATCACGGGTGGCGTGAACGCGGTTACGTCCAATGCGGTCTACGCCGGCCAGACCATTCCGGATGTCGTTGGCGCGTTGAATGTCGAGCAGGCCTGGGGCAAGGCGCAATTGTCGGCTGCCTACCATCAGGACAGCACGGTCACTGGCGCGCTCGGCGGCAACCTCCAGGCCTTCCAAACAAAAACCCAAGATGGCTTCGCGGTCCAGGGTGGCGTGCAGTTGAAGCTGCCGATGCTGGCGGCCGGCGACGACCTCTGGATCGAAGGTGCCTACCAGGAGGGCGCCTACCTCTACCAGGATTCCGGCACTTATCTGAACGGCGGCTTCAACTCGCTGTTCGCCGGTGGATTCCAGCACATCGACCGTGACGTGATCGCGATCGGCATTCCGGGCGGCCAGGGTGCCTATACGCTCCAAAAGGGTGAAGGCTTCTCGGTGATGGCCGCCATCAACCATTACTTCACGCCCAACTTCCACGACGTCCTCTTCGGCTCCTACGAACAGACGAGCTACGGCCGCGCCAAGAACATCGATTGGACCCTCGGTGGCCTGGGCGACGGCAGCGAGTACCGCGTCGGCAACCAGTTCCTTTTCGATCCCGTGAAGAACCTCGAGATCGGCCTGGAAGTGATCTACGGCCATATCGACCAGACCCTCGCCCACAACCCGGGACAGGCCGCCACGTCGATCGCCGGCCTCCGCGGCGTGAGCAAGAACCCGGACGCCTTCGAAGCCCGCCTCCGCGTCGAGCGCGACTTCTAAGTCGAAAGGCAAGCCTCAACCTACCAGGAAGCCCGGCGATGCACGCCGGGCTTCTTGCGTTGGAGGTCTGGCCCTCGCCGAGCCTGTGGTGAGCCGCGTGACCCGAACGACCGCTACGCCGGCCATCCTTCGCGGGTGTTGCTGGCCCCGACCATCTGCAGCCGGGCGGAGCGCAGTTGGAGGCTAGCCGGTCCATGTCGCTGCTGCTGCCGTATCCTGCGGTGATCCTCGGGGTTCGGACCGAATGAGGCCGGGCCGTGCCAGATCAACCAAGGACGGTAGCGGGGTCGTACAGCTTCTCAAAGGATTCAGCCGGCCACGGGACCGCACGATCTACAGGGAGGCACGTCCACCGACATCCATGCGGCCTGCGTGCGTAGCCTCGCGAAGTGCCTCCCCGCGGGCGCGCCATGATGCAGTATCGGCGACGTTCGGCGGCGGCGTGTTCTGCCGCTCGACTCACGAGGCGAGAGACCTACCGGCCGGTCAAGGCTGTCACGTCAGCAATCAGCCAAAAGCCAAGCGAGGCGACGGTACGTCGTGCCCTGATCCGAGATGAAGAAAGCGACGGCCTGCGGGCGCCTGGATCGCTCTCGCCGGGTCCGGCGACGCGCTCAGTTTCGCTCCCACATCATGATGCTGCCGAGATCGCCCATGGCATGCCACTCGGGTCGGCCGACGTCACCGGTGGATTCGATCGCCATGAGATTGGCGATGGCGGTCCTCGCCCGATTGACGCGGCTCTTCAGGGTGCCCAGGGCGCAGCCGCAGATCTGTGCTGCTTCCTCATAGGCGAAGCCCGAACCTCCGACCAGGATCAAGGCCTCACGCTGTTCGGCGGGCAGCTTCGCAAGAGCGGTGCGAAGATCTTGCAGATCCATGTGACCGTTCTGCTCGGGCACCGACACCAATCGCGCCGCCATGGTCCCCTCGGCGTCCTCCACCTCGCGGCGCCGCTTGCGGTACTCGGAGTAGAAGACGTTACGCAAGATAGTGAACAACCAAGCCGACATGCTGGTGCCATGCGTGAAGGAAGCCTGATTGATCCAAGCCTTCATCAGCGTTTCCTGAACGAGGTCATCGGCCCGGTCACCGTTTCCGCAGAGCGAAAAGGCGAAAGCGCGGAGGCTCGGGATCGTGCCCAGCATCTCGTCCTTCAGGCGCTTCGCGGCCGCTTCGGCGGATAACGTTTCAGGCTGGCCGGAACGAGTGTCTCCGGTGTCCGTACTCATGACCACCTTCCTCGATGACGCGCAATAGCGGGCATGTACACGGGCTCCCGACGACATCAGCACTCGTCCGAGCCCCGGCCGAGGGTTTCCACTACGTCCGCCCCGCCGGGAACGCGCCGTCGCACCAAGAGGACGCGCCGGAAGCGATGCAAGCCGGATCGTAGGAAGAGAATCGACCCTGGGAGGGCGTTGCAGTTGTCGATATCGGATGCCCTGCAAACGAAATCAACCCGTCACGGCGTGGCCGGGACGAGACGGCCGGTCAGCACCGGGGCCGTGCTGGGCTTCCCGTCGGGCGATCCTCCCGTTGGCTCGATCGTGATCGCATAAGTGGCGTCGGTGATCACGGCCGGATCATAGGCCTTCAGAGACGCTTGCGAGCCGGATCCCGCTGGTACGAGCCC
>JAABUO010005374.1_pt1 | contig 14916 bp, 18 predicted proteins | sample 5559291 | NCBI WGS metagenome assembly JAABUO01 (sample SAMN10711878, study PRJNA513372) | rock metagenome | isolation source: Antarctica rocks | place: Antarctica: Victoria Land, Finger Mt sud
GCGTCACCCCCCCCCCCCACCTCCCTCCCTCGTGTGGAGGGGTGAGCAGCGTCGCTGCTCACCCCTCCACACAAAAAACCTACCCGTGTAAGCCGCCATCAGGCCCGACCAGCGCGCCGCCGGCCGGGCGCGCGTGCGACGATGGAACCATGAATCCGTTGAGCAATTATGACTATGAATAGGAACAGGAAATCGCAACGGGTATCTTCGAAGGCGGCCGGCCACTCCGACGCGGCGGAATCCGCCGACGCAGAGACGCGGGAGACGCTCACGGCGCTGGTCGCCCCATGGCAGCCCATCCCTCGCGCCGGTCTGTCCAACGATGTCGCCCACGCGGCGCTCTACCTCGCGAGCGACGCCGCGAGCTTTGTCAACGGCCACGACTTGGTGATCGACGGCGGCCTCTCCGCCGGACGGACATGGTCGACGGCGCGCGCGGACCGTGAGGCCCTGGATGCGTCGTCGCGGTCGCCGGCACGTTAATCGGCCTATACCATCCGATACGACAGCAGCACGACGCCCGAGCGGAAGGTCTTGGTATCGGTGAGCCGCGGTTTGCTATCGATCCTGTCGGGGAAAAGACGCCGCCCATGCCCGAGGACGACCGGGTAGACGAAGAGACGGTAGGCGTCGACGAGGTTCTCGCGCACGAGCGACCGGACGAGGGTGACGCTGCCGGTGGCAACGATGTCCTTCCCGGGCTGCCGCTTCAGGTCCGCGATGTCGTCCGTGAGCGGACCGCGGAGGATCGTCGTGTTCTGCCAGTCGGCCACGGTCAACGACGACGTGACGACGTATTTGGTCGTGCGGTTCAGATAGTCCGAGACGCCGGTGGTGTCATCGGTTTGGGCAGGCCAGTACCCGGCGAACTCGTCATAGGTCACGCGTCCCAGCAGCACCGCATCGGCGGCCGCCATGTGCTCCCGGTTGATCGCCGCGAGGTCATCGCCACCGTAGGGCGAGAACCACCCATCCCGCGCATCGATCACCCCGTCCAGGGTGATGTTTTCGGTCACGATCAGATCCCGCACGTTCGTCCTCCTTTCCGCAATCGTCGCTCTTGCGTCGGAGGGTCAACTCCCCTCCCGGTCACATGATCATCATCGCATGCCAACAAAGAAAACATGTCATCTTGCTCGGTTTCTTGGTCGATCATTTGCACCGTCTTGGCTAGCGTTATCGACGGCTCACATGAGATCTGTCCGGACCGCTGTGGACGCTGAGGGACCTGGGCGACAGGGTCTGGGCGGGCGAGATTTGGAGTTGTCGCGCGCAATCTCACGAATCGCCTCGCCCCATCGTTTACCTGGTATGCGACCTAAATCGCAGCAGTCCATTCGCCCCACAACCACTACCGGAGGACCTTATGACCTCGACCACTGCCGGCGCCGCGCATCCCCACATAACCATCGAGCCAGGCATCCTCTACCGGGGCACACCCGTCGTGCTCATCAGCACGGTCAACGACGATGGCTCCTACAACCTCGCGCCAATGTCCTCGGCGTTCTGGCTCGGTTGGCGCGCGATTTTGGGTCTCAACGCCCGTGGGAAGACCGCTCAGAATCTGCTCCGGACGAGGCAAACCGTGTTGAACCTCCCATCGGCCGCCCTGGTGTCCGCGGTCGACAGGCTCGCGCTCACGACCGGGTCCAATCCCGTCCCTGACTATAAGCACCAGCGCGGTTACCGGTACGAACAGGATAAGTTCGGCAAAGCAGGCCTGACCCCGGTCCCGTCGGATACGGTCGCCCCACCGCGCGTGGCAGAGTGCCCCATCGCCCTCGAGGGGGTCGTAGAGGCCGTTCATGGGATCGCTGACGACGACGAGGAGCAGCGGGGTGGCACACTGAACATCGAGATCCGTGTGCAGCGCGTCCACGTTCATGAGAGCATCCGGCTGGACGGCTCAGCCAACCGCATCGATCCGGACAAGTGGCGTCCCTTGATCATGAGCTTCCAGAACTTCTACGGGCTGGGTGAGCAATTGCATCCCTCCCTGCTGGCGAGCATCCTGGAGGACGTCTACCGCGGGCCCGACATTGAGCGAAGCCGCCAAGCGGCGGGCGCTATGCGCGCGATGAACGGTTCGTAAGGGCTGCGCCCAGGGCAATCGCATCTTAATTTTGCGGGCCTTGGTGCCGCAAGAACGCTTGTGTTCGCCCCCGCCCTCGGCGGCAACAACAACCTCGTGTCAGTGCTGTTGCTGGTGTTCGGGCTGGCCGGCGCCGCGGGGAACCTAATGGCCGGGCGCTTGGCCGACCGGCACGGGCCGCGTCGGGTGGTCATCGGCGCCACCGTCGCCCTGACGGTGGTGTTTCTCGCCATGGCGCCCAGCCGCGGGTCGCTACTCACCGCGATCCCGCTGATCGCGCTGGCTGGCGTGGCCTCGTGGTCGGTGACCACCCCCCAGCAGCACCGCGTCATCGCGCTGGCCCCCGACGGGGCGGGGCCGCTGGTGGTCTCCCTCAACGCTGCCGTGATGTACCTGGCGATCTCCCTGTCCAGCGTGATCGGCGCGATCGGCCTGAACTCGTTCGGCTCGCCCGCCTCACTGCTGCCGATCGCGGCGGTTTTCACCGCCGCGGCGGCGCTGCTGACCTGGCTGTCCGGCAAGTCGGAACGGCGGGTGGCCAACACGGTGGCCGGCGACGCCAAGGTCGCGCCGACCACGACATGACGCGCGGGGCGCCAACGGCTCAACCCGAAGGCGCGGCAGCGGCACGGACGGTCGCCGGCACGCCGATCGCGACCGCGACGCTCATGCCCTTCTTGTGCGCGATGGACAGGGTGATGGCGGCGATGCCGCGCTCCCGAGCACGCTCCGCGGCGACACCGGAGAGCCGCACCAGCGGAACCCCTCCACCGGCGCGCAGGATCGCCAGCTGGCGGGGGCACGCCGGCCCCCATGCCTGTCATCTTGCTCGCTTTCCGCCAAAGTGACAGAAAACAACTTCTCCCATCTTGCGACATTCCCACACATACTCTCCCACACATACTCTGAAGCTCTGATTGGCGAGTTGGTGATAGCCCTTGACATACCGCGTTGTACCTACTAAATGCTTCCAACAAGTAGTTGCGGGATAGATGCCGGCTACCACGCGCGCTCTATCCCGCGATTCCAGCGTGGAAGCATTTAGTATGTGTGTAGATACCTGTAGGTACAACGCGTGGGACGAGGGGAGGATGGCGGGGCGGTGTCCACGCGCGAACACTTGGTGACGGCGGCCAAAGGGCTGCTGTGGGAGCGCGGCGACGCGGCGATGAGCCCGCGCGATGTGTTGCGGGCCAGCGACGCCGGACTGCGGAGCAGGAAAGGAGACCCATCACGATGGCATCCCGCACAAGCATTGGCACAGGTGCGGATGCGCATACCGCTGACAGGCGCGACGTGCGCATCACGCATATCGGCGGACCCACCGCCCTGATCGACATCGGCCCGAAGGATGGATCGCTGCGCCTGCTGACCGATCCCACCTTTGAGCCGGCCGGCTACCGCTACGCCCCCGGCGCACAGGACATCGTCAAGACAGCCTCCCCGGCGCTCCCGCCCTCCGCCCTCGGACCGGTGGAGGCTGTCCTGCTCAGCCATGACCAGCACAACGATAACCTGGACCCGGCTGGCCGGACCTTCCTCTCGGAGGCGCGCCAGACGCTGACCACGCCGCCGGGCGCGCAACGCCTGGGCGGGAACGCGCGCGGCGTGGCCACCTGGGAAACGGTCACCCTGACAGGAGCGACCGGCCTGGAGGTGCGGGTGACGGCCGTGCCCGCGCGCCACGGCCCGGCGGAGATCGAGGATGCCACAGGCCCTGTCACGGGCTGGCTACTGGAGTGGGAGGGACAGCGTCGCGGCGCGCTCTACATCTCGGGAGACACGGTGCTCTTCGACGGCCTGGAGGAGATCGCCCGGCGCTCTCAGATCGGCGTCGCGCTGTTGCACTTCGGCGCGGCCCGCGCCCCGCAATTCGGCGCGGCCTTCCTCACCCTCACCGGCGTCGAAGGGGCCCGCTTCGCGCGGCTCCTTGGGCAGGCCACCATTGTGCCGTTGCATTACACGGGCTGGACATTGTACACCGAGGGGCGCGACGACATCGAGGAGGCGTTCGTCGCGGCGGGAGTCGCGGCGCGCTTGCGCTTCCTGCCACCTGGCCAGCCAGTCTCGCTCGACGGATGATGGCGACGTACTCTCGCGGGGAGGGGGTGGGGCTAGACCACGCAAACACGGAGGGATTGCCGGATGACCACGGCCGCGAACCGGAGACAGGTGATCACAACAGATAGAGAGGGGTACCCGCGGCGACGCGCGACCGGCCTGCCGGGGGAGGCGGGTCCACACACGTCGCGTTCCTTGCTATCTGCCTGGGCTACTTCGTGACTATCCTCGACACCACCATCGTCAACGTGGCGTTGCCGACAATTCGCCGGCACTTCGGCGCGACCGTAAGCGACCTCCAGTGGGTGGTGGACGGCTACGCGCTCGTATTCGCCGCCCTGCTGCTCTCGGCGGGCGCGCTGGGCGACAAGCTGGGCAGCAGGCGGCTGTTCGTGGCGGGGCTCGCGCTCTTCACGCTCGCGTCGGCCCCGTGTGGCGTCGCTCCCGCTTTGTGGGTGTTGCAAGTGGCGCGCGTGCTACAGGGAGTGGGCGCGGCCATCGCGGTGCCCACCTCACTCGCGCTGCTGCGGCATATGTTCACCGATTCCACCGAGCGCGCCAAGGCGCTGGGCCGCTGGGCCGGGGTGTCCGGCCTAGCGGCGGGGGCCGGACCCGTCGTGGGTGGCTTTCTCGTGGGCGCGCTCACCTGGAGGAGCATCTTCTTCGTCAACGTGCCCATAGGTATCGTCGCCGTACTGCTCACTCTGCGGTTCGTCGCGGAGTCGCCGCGTCAGCGCGAACGAAGCCTTGATCTCCCCGCCCAACTCGCCGGCATCGTGGCCCTGGCCGCGATCACCATCGCCTTCATCGAGGGCGGGGCGAGTGGGTGGACCGTGCCGCTCGTGCTGGGCGCGTTTCTCCTGTTCGTCGTCGCCACCGCGACCTTCATCCGCATCGAGCGGCGCTCCACCAGCCCGATGCTCCCGCTGGAATTGTTCGCGGCTCCGAACTTCTCGGCTGGGAATGCCGTGGGCTTCCTCATCAACTTCGGGTTCTACGGGGAACTGTTCCTGCTCAGCCTCTTCTTCCAACAGGCGCGCGGCTACTCTCCCACCATCACGGGGCTGGCGTTGCTGCCGCAGACGGGGGTGGCGGCGGTGGCGGCCTGGCTGGCGGGGCGTGTGATGAGCCGGATGGGGCCGCGGGCGCCGATGATGACCGGGCTGGCGCTGGGTGGGGTTGGACTGCTGGCCTTCGCGCTGGTGGGGACGACGAGCCCGTACGTGGCGATGGCGCCCATGCTGGTCGCGATCGGCTTCGGGTTGGCGTACACGATGCCGGCGATGACGTCGGCGGTGATCGAGTCCGCGCCGCGTGAGCGCGCCGGGATGGCCTCGGGCGTGGTGAACAGCAGCAGGCAAGTGGGCGGGGTCATTGGTGTGGCCGTGCTGGGCGCGCTCGCGGGCGGGCACAGGATTGAGCCGAGCGCCTTGGTCATGGCCCTGCTGATCGCCGGGGGCGCCTTCCTGGTCGGATATCTGGTGACGTTGCGGTGGATCAGATGAGACTACAGCCGTCGATGGAGGGCGGCTAGAATAGGGCTAGACCCGAACCAGTGAGGCTCCGCCTCAGACCGACGAGATATATGCGACGCGAAAACGTGGCTCAAGCGCATCATGTTTCGGCCCTATAGCAAAGCTAGCAATCGCGATATCAGTAGACACGACGCACGAGGGGATGGGAGGATGGGAGGATGGCGGGGCGATGTCCACACGCGAACACTTGGTGACGGTGGCCAAAGGGCTGCTGTGGGAGCGCGGCTACGCGGCGATGAGCCCGCGCGATGTGTTGCGGGCCAGCGGCGCCGGGCAGGGCAGCCTGTACCACCACTTCGCCGGCAAGGCCGACCTGGCGGCGACGGCCGTGCGCGCGGTCGAGGCCGAGATGCGCGCGGGGGCCGACGCGGTGCTGCACGCCGACACGCCGCCCCTGGAGCGCGCGCGGGACTACCTGACGCAGCCGCGCGCCGGACTGCGCGGCTGCCGTCTCGGCCGCCTGGTCCACGACCCCGAGGTCGTCGCGCGCGACGCGCTGCGGGAGCCCGTCGCGTCCTACTTCGCCTACGTCGAGGGCGAGCTGGCCGCCGTGCTCCAGGAGGCGCAGCGGGACGGCGCGCTGCGCCCCGACCTCGACGCGGCGGACCTGGCGGCGAGCTTCCTCGCGGTCGTGCAGGGGGGCTACGTGCTCGCGCGGGCCGCGCAAGACCCGACACAGATGGAGCGAGCGACGCGCGGCGCGCTCGCGCTGCTCGACGCGGCCACGACGACAAGACAAGGAGGATAGACAAATGCCGCTCGTCCGTATCGACCTACGAGAAGGCAAACCGGCGGGCTGTGTCCGCGCGATCGCGGACGCGGTGCAGCGGGCGATGGTGGACTGCCTCGACGTGCCGGCGCGGGACCGCTTCCAGGTTATCGCCGCGCACGCGCCCGACCACCTCATCTACGATCCGGGCTATCTGGATATCAAGCGGACCGACGACATCGTGCTCGTGCAGATCACGCTGAGCGCGGGCCGCGGCACGGAGCAAAAGCAGGCGTTTTATGCCCGCCTCGCCGCCCTGCTGCGGGAGGACCCGGGGGTGCGCCCCGAGGACCTGGCCATCGGCCTGGTCGAGAACACGCGCGAAGACTGGTCGCTCGGCAACGGCGAGGCGTCCTACGTCGTGCGCCCGAAGGAGCAGTGGCGCTAGCATACCCCCAGGCCGGCGGTGCCGGGGGAGAAAGGAGACACACGATGGCGACAGATGAATACGCGACGGCGACAGTCCTGGGCGACACGGTCGAGCGCGGCGCGCGCGACCGGCTGGACGAGGCCGTGCGGCCCGGCGTGGACGGGGCGCACGCGGCCCTCGAAACCTTTTATTACGCCTTCAACACGCGTTCGCTCGACCTCTTGCGCCGCATCTGGGCCGACGATCCCCTCACCCAGCTCGACAATCCCGTGGGCGGGGTCGTGCGCGGGACGGAGGAGATCGCGGCGCTCTACGCCCGCATCGTCGCGGGGCCGGTGCGCGTGCGCGCCGAGTTGTGGGACATCGTGCGCTATGCCACGCCGACGATGGTGGTGTTCGCCGGGCGTGAGCGCGGCGCCTACGAGCACGACGGCGCCTCCGAGCCCCTCGACATCCGGACGACACGCATCTTCCGCTACGTCGATGGCCAGGGGTGGCGCCAGATCCATCACCACGGGTCCATCGACGACCCGGAGCGCCTGGCCCGCTATCAGCGCGCCGTGCGCGGGTCGTAGTGTCCCGAGCGCGATGTCGCCGCAACGACAGCGGCACGTAGCGTCCCGAGCGCGACATCGCCGCAACGACAGCGGCACACGACAACGACAGGGAGGAATCTCGTGACAACAGAGCACCACGACAGCACGACTGCCATCGCCCGCGAGCGCCTGCTGACCGGCGCGTTCGACGCCCACATCGACCGCGTTGAAGCGCATCGCATCGCCTTGAAAACGGCGCAGCGGGCGGGCCGGCACAGCCATCCGGGCGGCGTCGTCGGCTACATCGTGTACGGAGAGATCACGTTCGAGATCGAGGGGCGGCCCGCAGCGACCTTGCGCGGCGGGGACGCCTTCTACGAACCGCCCGGCGCCACGATCGCGCGGTTCGACAACGCCTCCGACACGGCGGCGGTGACGTTCATCGCGTTCTACCCGCTGGCCGGCGGCCAGGCGCTCATCGCCATGGCGGACCAGCAAGACCAATCGGACCACTAGTCGGTACGTTGTCGGCGTGCTTCCGGCCTGGACATTGGATACGCTGTCAACCAAAGCAATACGGCCATTCTGGTGATGAGATAGAGTTCGTGGCCGCCTATCACTGTCGCGAGATGAATTTCCTGGACAAGAATACCCTCGATAGCGAACGATCTGATCCGCGCCATGCGGCGTCAACACCATTTATGGGTTCCTGACGGCAGAACGGTTGGCGTATACTGGGATAGATCTGCCTGTCGTGACACACCACCGAGAGGAAAGAGGACCGTACCACGATGCCTCCTGCGTGAGCAGGACGATGGCGCCGAAGGATATTCTTAGCGCGATCACTTTCGTGTTAGGAGGTCGATCTGACATGATGGATGGCTTTGAAGCCGCCGAACTCGATACGGGCGAGACAAGAATCTTCGTGCGGCGGGCCGGTTCCGGCCCGCCGATCCTACTCCTGCATGGGTTTCCACAAACACATCTGATGTGGCGTGATATCGCACCGCTGCTCGCTCGACATTTCACGGTCGTTTGTGCCGACCTTCGCGGCTACGGGCGTAGTGGTTGTCCCGATTCCGCCCCGGATCATGCGCCATATGCGAAACGCGCAATGGCGCGGGACATGGTGATCGCAATGGAGCGGCTCGGGTATTCTAGTTTTTCGGTTGCGGGTCATGACCGTGGTGGCCGTGTCGCGTATCGCATGGCTCTCGACCATCCGGATCGGATTAATCGGCTTGCCGTTCTTGACGTCCTGCCGACTGCAACAGTGTGGGATCGCGCCGACGCCAGGTTCGCATTGGCGTTCTGGCCTTGGTCACTGCTCGCACAGCCCGAACCGCTGCCGGAACGTATCTTGGGAGCGGTCCCCGAAGCAGTCATCGACGACGCCTTGGGAGGATGGGGCTCTCCTGCCGGCGTGTTTTCCCCGGAGATACGTGAGGCGTATATTCAGGTGCTCGGGAGTCCCTCGCACATCCACGCCATTTGTGAAGAATATCGAGCGGCCGCAACGCTCGACCGTGAGCATGACGAAGCGGATCGGCTGGCAGGACGACATATTTCCTGCCCTCTCTTTGCGCTCTGGAGTGCAAAGGGGGCGCTTGACAATTGGTACAAGGAGGCAGGTGGACCGACAGCGCTGTGGCAGGCCTGGTGTGACGATGTCCAAGGTCAACCCATCGATGCCGGCCATTTCTTTCCAGAGGAGGTTCCGGAGCTAACAGCGGAGTTCCTGACGCGCTTCTTCATCGGAGCTGATTGAAGACCAGTCAGCGGTGTGTAGAACAACAGAGAGGAGGCTCGTGATGAGGATTGTGCATGCGACGGCGCGACCGACGGAGCAAGGTCCCGTCGAACAATTCACCGGGGATGTCTGGCTCGACGAGCTCGGCGTGACGGCGCCGCCCTCGCGCCTGCGCGTCCACCTGGTGACGTTCGCGCCGGGCGCGCACACCGCCTGGCACACGCACCCGCTCGGCCAGGTGTTGCACGTCGCGCACGGCGTCGGCCGCGTGCAACGCGACGGGGAGCCCATCCGGGAGATCCAGGCGGGCGACACCGTCTACGTGGAACCCGGCGAACGCCACTGGCACGGGGCGGCGCCCGATCACACGATGGGGCACCTCGCCGTGCAAGAAGCCGCGGGCGACGGTGGGGAGGCAACCTGGGGCGACCACGTGTCCGACGCGGACTATCGCTGACGCGCCGGTCCGCCACGTCGGGCGCCGCGCGGCCACGGCGGGCATCGCGCCGAGCGCATAGGTGATCGCTCGTTGCGGAAGCCTGAACCCCTCAGTCAGCAGGACGGTCGCGTCTGGTTTGGTCATGGTGGCGCCGCTGAGACACGTCGCCACGATCGCCGGATAATCATGGCGATGTGTCCACCGGCGCCGAAACGGTGGCGGCCTCCAGGGTGGGGGGCAAGCCGAACAGCGCGAACAGGCTCGGGTCCTGGAACACCACGTTGCGGCTGATGCCCGCGCCGGTGACGATGAACACCTGAAGGGTGTGCATGTGGTACGCGCCGTCTTGACCACGCACATAGGCCCCGACCGCCGGCTGGCCATTGGCCGCGGTCGGGAGCATGCGCCACTCAGAGCCCCGCATGGCGAAGATGTGGGCAATGAAGCGGCCGTAGTCCTCGCGACCGACGAACCAGTTCGGGACCGGCGGCATCTCCAGGACAACGTCGTCGGTCAATAGCCGTGTGAGCGCCACGATGTCGGCGTTCTCGAACGCCATGACATACCGATCGACCAGCGCGCGGCGACGCGGATCGGAGGGCTCGTCGATCTGGTCCTCGCGGACCGCGACCTCGGCGAGCCGCGCCCGGGCGCGCTGTAGGGCGCTGTTCACAGCGGCCGACGTCGTGTCCAGCACGTCCGCCACCTCGGCCGCCGACAAGTCGAGGACGTCACGCAGGATCACTATCGCGCGTTGCCGTGCCGGTAGGAGTTGCATGGCCGCGACGAACGCCAGCCGCAGGCTCCCGCGGGAGGCGAGGACGGTGGCTGGATCATTTCGATCGACTCCGAGCAGCGCGTCCGGGAACGGCTGCACCCACGGTACCTCCAGTGCGGGAACCAACGGCCCCTCGGGGTCGTCACTCGGACCGCCGAGTCCGGACGGCAGTGCCCTGCGGCGTCGGCTCTGGAGAGCGGTCAGGCATACGTTCGTCGCGATCCGGTACAGCCAGGTGCGCAGCGATGCCCGTCGATCGTCGAACTGGCCGTAGGCGCGCCAGGCCCGCAGCATGGTCTCCTGGACCAGGTCCTCGGCATCGTGGACCGAACCGAGCATGTGGTAGCAGTGGGCCAACAGCTCGCGCCGGAACGGCTCGGTCCGGCGTTCGAAGTCCTCGCCGATCGTCATCGCCACGACCTCTCGCCTCCCGGCGCCCCCGCGGCCCCGCCGCGCGGCGCCCATTCGTGGACACAGCGCGCCACCGCGGCCGCGGCCCCACGGCCATCGACCCGACCGTCCGCGACCGGAACGACCGAATCATCGCGGCCCAACGCCCGGCCACTCGGGCCCACCCGCGCCATCAGTGCCATGGCTCCTCCCGCTGGTTGTCGCACGACGACGTGTCGCGCGTCTGTCGTCCCCTGTCCATTAGGTATATACCCGACAACAAGGGAAAACTCATCGGTCAGCGGTTCGCCGCCGATGCGCGGCCATATGGCGTCTAATCGTGCGCGCACGCCGGTACCGGCCGCTCTGCTCACCGCGTGTCTTACGACGCCGTGTCTTACGTAGAGAATCAAGCCACCACCGCTATGCGTCGAGAGTATAGGGGCGCTCGGCGCCCGTGGTGCGTGAGGCGGCTGGAGTGTGGCGCCGCTCAACGATGAGTTTGCGGTGGTGGCGCGGTATGTATTGGTGGGCGCGTGAACGTGCCCGTGTCGCGACACAGGTCACCGCGCGAGAGGAGGTGAGCGCCCCAGCTATCCGTTGACGCCCGCGGCGCCGAAGCTCCACACGAACCGGCGCGTGCGGGCACGCACGATCCAATACCGGCTTCAAAATTCTCGGTTCGCATGCACTCACACGATGGAGATGAGAGGGAGACCATGACCACCACTAACCCCACGTCCGTTCTGACCAAAGATGACCGCGCCGTGCGTGCGGTGCTCCAAGCCGTTTACGCTGCCTGGGCGGACAACGATGCGGACGCTTTCGCCGCGCTGTACGTCGAGGACGCAACCGTGGTGCAACCGGGGGTGTACAAGACGAGCCGGGACGACGTTCGAACTTCCATGGCGGCGGCCTTCGCCGGCCCGATGAAGGGCTCGAGGGCCATCGATGAGCCGAAGAACGTCCGGTTCCTCGGTGATGACGCGGCCGTGGTGATCAGCGAGGCCGGCATCCTCATGGCGGGCGAGACCAACCTTCCCGCCGAGCGGCTTGTGCGAGCGACCTGGGTGCTCGTTAAGCGGGACGGGACATGGTTGATCGCCGCGTACCACAACTGCCCCGCGAACTGACCCGATCCCGCGCGCTGTAGAGGCGCCCCCGCCCGTCGGCGCGCTTACAAGGGTAGATTTTCCACGAGAGAGGGAGGTTCGGAGGGCGACGCCCTCCGTGGTCCCGCGCGTGTGAAGGGGCACCCAGCGTCGCCGGGCGCCCCTCCACACAAAAACCTACCCTTGTAAGCTACCAGCGTGTTAGACTGCTATTCTCAGCAATTGATTGATCGCTGAACGGGACATAGACCGATGCCAGATGATCCCCTGGACCAGTTGCGCGCCCTCTGCCTCGCCTTTCCAGAGGCCACGGAGAAGGAGGCGTGGGGCAACGTCCCTACGTTCCGCGTGCGGGACAAAATCTTTGCCCAGTACGAGACCAACCGCCGTGGGGATGGTCGGGTGTCGTTGTGGTGCAAGGCCCCGCCAGGGCTGCAGGGCGCGCTCGTGGACTCCGCCCCCGACCGCTACTTCGTGCCCCCGTACGTCGGCCGCCACGGGTGGGTCGGCGTCTACCTCGATGTCGATCCCGACTGGGATTTTGTCGCCGACCTCGTGGACGATAGCTATCGCCTGACGGCCCCGAAACGCCTCACTGCGCTGCTCGACCAGCGCTAACACCGGCGCTAACACTGAGCGTTTCCCAACTCATGACGCATCGGCTTTGATCCAGCCACTACGCTTTCCAGAGATGCGTTTGGCACGTCGAGATGCTTCCCGATCACCGAAATAGAAATGACACCTGTACAGGACGTCTCGCCGCTCCAACAGCCCCACGACGACGCCGAGGCCGAGGCCATAGCGGACGCATAGCCCCCATCCGCGGTTGGGCGTGGAGACGCTTGCCATGCCACCAAGCGGGACCTCCACGCCGGCCTCAAACCGCTGCTCGAAGCGGCCTACTACCTACCGTACCCGTCTTGCCAAACGGAGTAATTGTTCCTATACTACGTTGACTGGAACAAAAAATCCGCATCGGTGTCACTATCGCGGGAGGTCTTGCCCATGCCCGATCACAACCCTGAATCTGGCGTCGCTGTGCCGCACATCCTCACCATCCTCGCCAGCACGCGCCAGGGGCGCTTCGGCGAAACCGTGGCTCACTGGATCTTTCCCTTCATGGAGCGCCGCAACGACCTCACGGCTGAGTTGGTGGACCTGCGCGACTGGCGCCTGCCCTATTACGACTGGCCATCTTCGGCCTCCCACCTCACGCTGGCCGACTACCCCGCGGACATCCAGCCGTGGGTGCGGTGTGTCGGGGCGGCGGATGGCTTCCTGATCATTACTCCCGAGTACAACCACGGGTACCCAGCGGTGCTAAAGAGCGCGCTCGATGCGGCCTATGACGAATGGAACCGGAAGCCTGTCGCGTTCGTCAGTTACGGTGGGGACGCTGGAGGCAGTCGCGCCGTGGGGCAGTTGCGGCAGGTCGCGGTCGAACTGCAACTGGCGCCTATCCGGAGCGCCGTCACGTTCCCGTTTGCCCGTCGGGCCTTCAATGCGGACGGTGTCCCGACGGATGCGGACTTCTACAACGCGGCCGCGGTCCGGATGCTCGATGACCTGGTGTGGTGGGCAAAGGCGCTGAAGCAGGCCCGATCGACACCCTGACCGGCTTGGGTCGAGACAGTCGAGGCCGGCATGGCACAGGCGCGCGTGGGTGAGGATGTCGGGAAGCTACGTGTCCCAGTGTCGGCGGCCAGGACTGAAGGCGACGGGGTGGCGATCTTGCTTTTCGGCGATGCCAAGCTCCTCTGTTGTGGGCGCCGTTCCGCCGAGTGCTGTGTGACCGGGCGCTCGTAGGCCGTCGAGGATCAGGCCGAGGTAGCGATGGAGAACCCAGTCGGCGTCGGGCCACTCACCCCCGATGGCGCGCGCCACGCAAATCATCGCCACCCTGATGTCATTGGCTTCGACATCGGCGCGGAGCTGGCCAGCCCGTTGGGCCGTAGTGACCAGGGCGCTGAAGGTCTCGAACAGGGCGTTGCGCTGGTGGCGCAGCTCGGCGGAGCCCGGGATGCGGCCGCCGATGAACTCTGAGAGGGAGCGGTCCTCGACTTGCAGGGTCGTCACCGTGCGGAGGAAAGCCTCGAGGGCGGCCCACGGCTCGGTTTCACCAGCAGCCGCGTTCTCCGCTGCCCGCGCCGCTGTCGTGAGCCGGTCGAGCAGGAGGGCGTCGACGAGCGCCTCCTTGGTCGGGAAGTGCCGGTAGACGGTCCCGACGCCGAGCCCGGCTCGCCTGGCGACGTCGGCCATGCCGACGGCGACCCCGATCTCACCGAAAGCGTCGCGCGCCGCGTCGAGGATGCGCTCATGGTTGCGGCACGCGTCGGCCCGTCGCGGCTGAGACGACGGCGGTCTGGTGCGCTCGTTCATAGCCACGATGCTACCATACCGTACCCGTCTTGCCAAACGGAGTAATTGTTCCTATAATAGGAACAATTACTCCGTTTGGCATCACCATGGGAGGAGGTCTTGCCCATGCCCGATCACAACCCTACATCCGCGGAGACGTCCGCCTCCCCCGACACACCCTCGGCTGGAGCAATGCTGGACCATCGGATCGAGGCGCTGGCGGGGGTAGTGATCCTGGGAGCCGTCATGACCGTGCTTGACGCGACGGCCGTCAACGTCGCCCTGCACACACTGGTCACGGATTTGCACACGACGCTGGCCTCCGTGCAGTGGGTGCTCACCGGGTATCTGTTAATGCTCGCCCTGGTGGTTCCGCTCAGTGGCTGGGCCACCGACCGCTGCGGGGCCAAGCGGTTATGGATGCTCTCGCTGGCCCTGTTCGTCATCGGCTCGGCGCTCTCGGGTCTCTCCTGGTCGATTGGCAGCCTCATCGTCTTCCGCCTGCTGCAGGGCCTGGGCGGGGGCATGATCGCGCCGCTGGCGCAGACCATCCTGGCCCGCGCGGCCGGGCCGGCCCGGATGGGCCGGGCGATGAGCGCGCTAGAGCGCCGTTCAAGTAATCATCCCCCGAAAAATCAGGCTGCGCAGCGGAGATCGACCGGGCCAGGGAGGCGTTGGAGGATATGCAGGTTCTCGACCACGGCCATGCGACGCGTGTCGAAGAGG
>JAABUO010005376.1_pt1 | contig 14914 bp, 20 predicted proteins | sample 5559291 | NCBI WGS metagenome assembly JAABUO01 (sample SAMN10711878, study PRJNA513372) | rock metagenome | isolation source: Antarctica rocks | place: Antarctica: Victoria Land, Finger Mt sud
AGGCACCGAAAACTGTCAGGTGCCAAGGTACCTTGAAGCCAATAAAGCCAATTTTCTTAGTTCTGGTGCCAAATCCTAAATTTGCGCACTCGCCTCCTTCCCAGAAACTTTGCATGCTTAACGTGCTCGGTCAACGTTTGATGACAGCGCGCAATGCGGGCAGCCTAAATTGACACGATTGAGCCCGCGCAAATTGACTTTAACCGTCTGAGTTCCGCCGTGAGTCGACGTCAGTCAGATCCGTGTTCGCATGCAAACTTGGGAGATTACAAGCAGAGGCGATAGTTTCTGTACTGCCACCCGGCAATCGGCAGAGCAGAGACAGGTATGCTACGCTTTATATCAGATATCCATACCACCTTTGGACTGCTTGTCGCAGTTGCGCGCAGCTCAGGTAATGATGAAGTGAGATGAAGAGAAATCAAAAGCCTCTTCACATTCCAGACTGTCGGAATCCCTGGCATGTACATCTCTGATACGCATGATGCTGCGTAAGCTGTGCGCAGCAGGATGACTGCCCCGCTCAACGAATCTGCAATGGGCAGCTCACTACGGGTTTTTTCGTTGTGCCTGTGTTGAAATCGTGTGTCGGTACTCCTCATGCCATCGCTCAAGCGGGCGTTACTGCTAACCCTTTGCTGGCTGAATCTGGCCGTAGATGTACAAGGCCTTCTGGAAGGAGTGTCAAACGAATGTCAGAAAGCTTTGTATACTTTTGGCAAGCAACACCACACGAACAGTGTTCAGGCGCTCGATGCTGATCATATGCTCTATTTTCTGCACATTCCTCGCACAGCCGGCCGAACATACGGTGCCTGCTTTCTGAAGCAAGCTTGGGCTCCGTCTAGGAGATGTGCGAAATCTTACGACGTTTTGAGACTGAACAGCAGTGTTCCAGACTGTGGCCTGCTCTCAAGCCACGATGACTACAGTGTCATACAGTACCTCCCCAGAGATGCAGCTGTAGCCACCCAGCTCAGAGATCCTGTCGGCCGTGTACTCAGTACTTATGAGTTTGCAATTGAGGTTGCAGCTCGAGCACTTGTCAAAGATGCCCCTGACAAAGACCCCAGCAAAATTGATACACAGAATGTGTGGCCTTGGTCCTTGCTGGTCCCCTTCATTCGCCAGGATCTGATGAGAAGGGTATGAAGCTGCGCATTTGATACAGTCCCTGCACTCACATGTCAAGTTGGTTTGAGATATTACTTGACCTGCAGAGCAATGGCTGCAGGCCGGCGACATACATCTCTCAGAAGCAGCAGGTCTGCAAGCTATTCACTAAAAGCTGCTGCTGCACTTATTGCTGATGTGTAGTGCGCATAACAATACATGCAGACATTGCCATGGCATTGACACATACAGTTGTGCTGTAGACCCTGCAGCAAGCCCCCTGGACCCATATCAAAATAGCCTTGTCATGCCATTGGCAGAGTTCATTGAGCATCCCCTTGCTCATGAGCTGGTACACAATGGACAGACTTTACAGGTAGTCTCACATCATCTTAGATGTCCTGCCTTACAAACAAAGCTTGTATCATGACCACAAAGCTTATGCGAGTACTGCACACCATACAGGTGCTTGGCTTGACAAACTACTCTCATTGGAAAGAAGCTGCCCCTGTACGTCAGTGTCTATTTGGCTCCCAAACAACCCAGAAGCTGCTGTCTAGCTTGGCGCTCAAGCAGCTGCAGCGTTTTGTACATGTGGGCGTGATGGATATGCTTGATGAGTCCATTGAAGCCATTGCAGTGCGCACGCAATTCCCCCCTTTCTTTACATAGACATAATGGCACAACCGCCTGTACAAAAGTCTTGTGTTATGCAGCATGCCATCAAGCATGGTCCTGCAGGGTGGTGCACAGCATTACTGTGCTTGCTCTCAGCCTATTGATCAAGAGCCTGCATGGTCAGTGAGCACTACAATTCGTCAGCTCTGTCATTCACAGTCTGGTGTCGCAGTCAGCAGCATCAACTTTGTTCCAACAGAGTGGCTTTTCCTGCCTTTCTCATGCCTGCGTGCTGAGCAACAACCTCAACTGCAGAGTACACTGAAGCTACGTCTTGATGGCCCTGCTTGGCGCAATGCTGCCAATACCAGTACTCAGTCTGAGGAGGTGAGATCCTGCTGCATCATGCTGTAATGGTTTCTGCCATATTGCCCATGTGATGCAGCTGTGACTCTCAACAAAGACACATGGGGAGCATCTTTGCAGCATGCACTGTTGTGCATCATTGAGCCAAAGCCTACCATTTGAACTCTCACATGCGTCGTATATCAGTGGGTCATGCTGCTGGCATGCTCATGCGCATTGATCATCTTACAAGGGCTACTGTTGTCTGTGCATAAATCCGGGATGTGTACAGGTCTGTGTCTCACTGGACAGCGCATCGCCTCAATGGAATCTGTATATGCAGGCTCAGCAACAAGCAGATGAGCAAGCTTTTGTGGAGCAGCCCAGCTCCCAACTGAATCGACAGCAAACAGAGCCAGACTCAGCGTTCTTGCAACCCGGCCCCCTGTGGGAATCATATAGGCATTGTGCCTTGCGAGCGCGCAGGAAGAATGCAGGCCGCAGAACAAGATCTTTTGCTCTGCTCAAATTGCCAGATGGTTGCCAAGTAGAATTTGGGAGCGAAGCCAGGGCGGCCATTGACCCCAACATTCTGGTTAGGATCAGGCAATGTTCCTTCCTGATCATCTTTTCTCCTGACTACATTGTGCTCCGCTAGGCTGTGGCTTGTCTTCCACGTGTCGCAATGTCAGCCATGTGCTCAGTACTGCCCTGTTACGTGCTGTGGCCCTGTTACTAGACTTCCTTTGCCCTAGATTGTGATCTCTGCTAGTGCCTCATTACATCATGGCCAACAGGCATGCAGGTACACTGCACTCAGTACGTCCTCTATCAGGTGCAAGTCTGCTGTCAGAGTTCACAGATGTATTACTGACAACAAAATGATGCTGCAGACAGCTAAACCAAATGGATGTGGACCTCTATGAAGCTGGAAAGCAGCTGTTGTTGGAACGGCGAGAAACTCTGCGCTCTGCTGGACAGCTGCAGCACTTGCCGCAGCTATCACAGAAGATACATCAGCGGAGGCACTTGTCAGAGACACAAGGCTTCCAAGGTCAGTAGTATCCTGAGCAAGGCGTCAAGCTGGATATGGCCAAGGCAAAAGGGTGTATTCAGGATCCATGTTGCTGTTACACTGCTGCAGACATGAATAGAATCTGAATGAATCATATGCTTGCTCTTCCAATGTGTTGCAGCATGCACGATGAGACAGGTCACCGTAGACCATATGAGTTAAAGCTAATTTCTGCTGCAGGGTCCCAGAAGAGCACAGCACATGAGGAACTCTGACAGCCAACTCTATGACTACAAAGGGGCTGACAACATAGCATGCCATCAGCCACTGCTTGTTGACAGGAAACCTTGGCAAGGCTCTGCAAGTTTGCAGAAACACTCTGCATGAGGTGTCTGCTGCTGCCAAACCCAATTAGATGTTTCTCAGCGGCTTTCCGTGTCAGCAGTTCTACGCACCATGTCATTGACTGTAACTATGGCCTCCGACATCACTGCATTTCAGTGCATCATGCAGCCCAACACAACCTTGCATGACTGCATACTGTACCTGGCACAATATCTCTGTGATCCAGGCATTTTACCAGGCTCTGCAGATCACTGCATCGATGCTTGAGAGTGTATCTGAGATTCGATCTATCAAACCTACCCAATTGGAAGTCTCACAAGCAGTGAGCTTGTGGCAGCAAATGCTGTCTGTTCTGCATAATCATATTAGAATGCAGATGAGCTCAATGTGACTTACAGTGTGCGCGTGCAAAATGCTGAATCAGGATGGTCCTTTGGTGTGCAGGTATCAGTATATACCCGGAACGTTGGCGTCTGGACGTCAGCTAGCAGCGTCATGTGCACTACTGGCCTAAAAGCCCATGCATATGCAACACGCAACAGCTCGGCCCCTGGCTGCCAAGGGAAGCTGAGGGAATTGCAGACCTTGAGCTTAAAATGTGGCCCCACCGTGCATGAGCGGTAGCTTCTAGTCATTTCGCTGCCGGATCAAATACCGATACTACCCGCCATGAACCCTGCGGCGGGCTCTCAGTTGTTTGTCATTAAGCGAGTCAGAGCGAAGTTTAGAAATCCCACTCACAAGCAAGATCTGTTGATGTCGGCACATCAGCTTGCGTGCGCATATTTTGGGTCGTCTGTCTCTAGTTGTTTGTGACACAATCATAATGGCTTTCCGCGGTCTTTTTCACGGCATGCTGGCGCTCGCATCAATTATTCTCGGTATGCAGTTGCGCATGCAGATCACCGGACTTTCTCGTTAGCATTTGCCGTCGAAGTCACCGTGTGTTCTTACTTGGTACAGATCTTGAAATTGGCCCACATTTTACGCAGGCTCGAGTTCTGCTGCACGTGTCATTCCCAGTGTGGATCGACGATCCTTGCTTCAGGTCATCGACATCAACAGTTGCGGAGGCCGCACGTACATAACAGGAGAGGAGGTCTGCATTAGGGTAGGTGCGTCCGCAATCACCAAATCTACCCATTGAAGGTCTGCGGCTGCGCGGCAAAAGTCAAGGCTGATAGCTGCACTTCCCTGTTGTAGTAGTTGCTGGCCAACTGGTTCCGATATGGTAATAAATCAGTACTTGCCACGCACATGCTGCCGGTGGCAGCCTGCCACGAGAGCATACCTACTTTTAATTGCTTGCCAGTGCATGTCTGCTGACCAGCAACTTCAGTTGATCAGGCTGTTCCTACCTTCCACCTTGTTCACCTTGCCAATCTTGATGAACCACTGTGTAGAATGTCTCCAATGGCCCACCCTCTGCAAGACTCTTTCTATTACGCTCTACCAGAGCTGCTGCAGGTGGCTTGCTGTTTATTGTCCTTCGGCATATCATCTATATGGCAAGCCATCTGTATTGCTTAGTGCATGAATCTGCAATATACATTGAGCAGAGAGAAGTGGATTTCTCTCTCTCCCTTTTTCAGAAATTCCTTGTACTTAGTCTTTTCCTGTACGTTCTTGGTGGGGGTAGAATTTTTTATGCTTGCAGGATCAGAACAGTGGCTTTGCCCTGTGGCAGCACCTTGTTCCTGCCCCACTGATCACGGAGGGCTAAACCCTTTCACTTGCTATGACCCATCTGAGTACTATTGCAGAGATGATGCTCCTGATTGGCCAGTCAGTGGTCTTCTGCCAGGCTGGGTCCATGGACTTGGCATCAGCAATGCTGGCACTTGCGAAGTAGCAGGTCTGTGGCCATGCATGCACACACACAGTGTGACATGCATGACTGACCACCCCTGTATATGCAAATGAATGGCATATATGTATCACAACCTGCAGAGCAGCTTATGCCATAGCCTGTCAGCTGAACTGCCCCTTCAAGTCATGCTGTACAGACATATGTGTCCTTGCATGTCATGTGCATGCAATCCCAAGAAGACAACGGCCTGCACCCATTCACCACAGTCAATTTTTCGGTTGCTGAAGTTGGCTGCATGCTCAATCTTGTCTGTTGCAAATGCAGCTCCTGCACCAGGTCCAATGCTTGGTCCAGCTTCAGCCCCTACAGGGTACACCCCGCGTGCCTGTACCTGCAGCTGCTGACTGCCTGTCATACCGTGTTTGCTACAATTTTGATCACCATTTCAGCCCTCATCTTCCCGTTCACTGTCGGTATCATGCATGCTCTCTTTGCTGTGTTGCAAGGTACTCAACAGACTTCAAGATATACAGCCATGTATCTGCTTTGCATCATGCTGTCTTGGCAACTGTTCCAAGATTGCAGTATCTTCATTGACTCATATTGTCTTGATTAAGTGCCAGGCTGATGAAGTGCAACAATGCCATGGTGTGCAGGCTTGATCCCAGCAACAGAAGAATGTAGGACGCCATACAGGTCAACTTGCAAGACCGCCGCATCTATGACTCTTTCCGGAGAAGCTGCTCAGACACTTACGTTGGAGGATAGTACTACAAGAAAGCCTGGCTCCAGAACAAGGCCAGCAATTTGGGTTACTATGTTTAGATCTAGCTAATGCTGCTTATGAGCTGCGGTATCCTGCAGACCATGACTGCAAGCGCCTAAACTTTCTTTCCACCAACTGTATGGTACACAAGCAGAGCCCAAAGGTGGCATTGACTACCCAGCGGCATAGGAGTGTCTGCTGCCTGGCTTCGCACAATGTCACAAACACTCAATACAGTCAAGCATTTAAATAGTGTTGGTGCAGGGCGAGACAGCTGGTTTGTATGCAAAAAACAACAGGATCAAAGTGACCCACTTGAACATGGTGATGATACATTCTCTGGACGCATGAATATGCTGACTGTCTAGACAGTCTCTGGCTTTGTGATTCTAAACTTGAATCCAATCATGCATTGGCTGCAAGTCATGCTTGCACTACAGGTTGCAGATGTATACATCACTTGACAAAACATCTGATGGATTCTGCTAGTCTGTGTGAATAGTCATGTATGCACTACCTATGTACTGCCTATGCTTTATTGGATACAAACTTTGAAAGGTCTTGACGGGCCTTGCTGTAAGCAGAGCAAAACACTGCAGAATAGCATCATACAGGAAACATGTTCACTGAATACTTTAGGCATTGCTGTTGGTCACACAGTTCCACAGTGGTGGGCTGAATATGATTGCAGGCAGATCACATCAGTGAGAAAAACCTGTCAACTCCAAGTCATGGCTTCATTTTCAGTTGTTGATCATGCTACAATACAAGCAGCTGCCCCAAAAACCCAACAAGTCTGAGCTGTGTGGCAACTCTGTGATACACCTTGTGTCACCCATGTGGGTGACCACAGCCGAAGTTTATTGCATGAGTGTGGTGTTGACATTCACCTCGAATGCAAAGCGGTACTCCAGGTACAGCGTGACACCATCCACAGGTGTTGGTGAGGTGTTATTGATGACCCAGTGCCATAAGAATGTGTAAATGCCGTCTGTCAAGCTCGGAGGAATCTGGATTTGACCATTACAGTGCATGGCCAAATCGTACTTGTTGTCATTGACCAGGCATGCATTGTAATCATCAAACGGCAGAGTTGCCACATAATTTTGTTGAAATACTGCCAGACTTGGGTCTGAGTAGGCACTAAAATTTGCACCTGCAATCATATCAACTATCAGCAATGTGCGCATGCTCACAACTCTGCTTGCATAGCACTCAGGTCAGCATTTGGGGCACAGTTTATGCTGATCAGTATACTTCACATTGGTTGTATATGTCGCCATGGACGTTTGGAAGCAGACTATGCAGTACTGTATGCAGCAAAGGCTATGTCACTCATGTTGGCTGACCTGCATTGATGCTGGAGTCAGGGTTGTAGTAGATATTGACTGCACTGCTGCCGTCAGGCACAGTGCCGTCAGGGTCTGCTGTACGAGGCCAGGTCAGAGTGATATTCTGTCCAGGAAAGGCTGTCAGCATTGGGTAGCCCCCATAAGCATTGTATACCTGCTGGTCATTTGGGTCTGCAGAGTATGCTGATGCACGGCTCTGCATGTGACAGGTAATCTCAATGCCACATGCCCAGATTGATCAGATTGAGCCAATGCTATGCTTCATGTTTACACTTGGAAATGTCTGAAAGTCACGCTTCAGCACGATCATCATCAGCAACCTGCTAGCTGAGGTTGTCTGTTGTTGCACAGCGAGATTACCTGCAGAGTTGGGTCGACAGCCACGTTTGCCTCTGAAGCCTGATTGTCTGCGGCCCTAGTGACGTCACTGAACCCATATGCGTTCTCTTGGAAGTTGTAGGCATGGTCCATGACGGGGAGGAGAGCAGCGTAGTCCCTTAAGTAGCCTGAAAGTAGGTATCACAGGTCAAAGCACTTTGCATCGCGATTGAGCCGAACTTCAGGGTAAGTCAAGCCGTGCCGCATGTGCTGTGCAGTGCGTGAACATAATCCAATTGTTTACTGGCACTTCAAGACAGGCGACGCAGACATTTCACCCGTTCAACATGTAAAGTCAACTTCCGTGAGGTGAACAACCGCGCAGCATGCGTACCGTAGCAGACATTTTGTGCAGCGTCGTAATCAGCACAACTGAGAAACGAGTAGGCTTGCGCCTGTGCGATGACCGACAAAATAAATAACGCAGTCCGGAAGGTGTTCATCATCAGGCTGCAGCTACGGCACAAATCGCAGCGTGTGCCTTTTTTTCTCTGATGCCAGCAAGCAGATTGCAGCTGACTGCAAAAGCTTTGTCTGCAGATCTTTAAATCGACAATGCGTGGCTGGAGGGCCCAATATGGTCTAGCGTTGAATTGTGTCGCGAAAACCCCATGAATTTCAAAAGTCGACCCTCACTCAGGCCTGAGTCTTGAGCTCGGAATGCGGACTGCGACTCGCAGTGCGAATCAGCCAGGCTCAGCCAGGCGTTATGGCCTGCACTCAGGCCTGCCAAAGTAGCAAGCAAAATCCAGCTCGATTTTCTATAAGCTGTTAGACAGCACTTCGGCGCATCTACTCGAGCCAGAAGTTGTGACAGTTGGCTGACCAATTGGCTGCTCCGTAGAGCATGCGGTGGGGCTGTGGGGCTCTGCATACGGTACAGGGCCAACAGATACTCCCAAGGGCGATCACAAGTAATACGGACTCCTATGCCAGACAAGCTTTGTCGCAGTTTGCAATTGCCCCCCAACTGAAACCACATTTTCGACCACTGCAGAACCAAAGGCTTCATTGCATCCGGTCAGGGCTGCTTCGGCTCACGCGGCGCCTACCGAAGTCACGGAAGATAGCTCAGGTTTGGGTGTTAGCAACCACGGCGAGCAAGATGACAGGCAGCCATCTCCTGTCAGCCAAGGACTTTCTGAAACCCAGCTGCAGCACAATGCTGCATTGATCAGTCGACTGCAGGGCAAGCTAATCCTTGCACCCCTTACCAAGTACGTTTCTGTGAACAGCTGTGCAGATGCAATGAATTTGAATTGTAGGCTTCATGCATCCGTCAGGCTTTCTGTTGCTGCTATCAAGATTTGCGCTGAAATCTGTGCAGGGGAGGCAATGTACCGTTCAGGCGACTATGTGCCTCTTTTGGTGCTGATGCCACGATGTCAGAGATGAGCTATGCACGAAATCTTATCAAGGGCAATGTGGTGGAAAGGACACACTTAAGACAGGCTTCTAATGAACACTGCTTTGGTGAGCAAGTCAGGTGTATCACACGAGCTCATGCCATCATCTGCATTCACTCACGTTGAACCCATCATACATGCCTTAGTCCAGTTGTATACACTGTTGCTTCTGAAAACCTCAGCTAATCTTGTTTTTGCTAGCACGTGCTATGCTGCACGCCTGACAGAGACTACGCTTCTCATCAGACAGACATCCCGGAATGGAAACAAACATGTTTTGATGTATTCCTGTGCTTGTAACAGGTGTACAAATAGCCACAAAGCAGATTGATGAGGGCATTGCAGCAGGGCAGCTAGCTGCTGAAGCAGGAGCGACATGGATGGATCTCAACTGTGGCTGCCCCATCTATGGTGGGCAGTCCTCCCGAATGCCCTGTCGGCATGTGGGCGCATTCCTCGTTTGCATGTGCATCGCTGACCATCATGCTTCTCTCATGCATTGGGCACGTTGCTTCTTTGTTGCAGTGGGCTTGTGAGTTGAGCATGGCGCACCTCTAGCATAGGCTGGTGCAGCATATTGACCTGTCAGTGGACTGTCCCCAAGATGTGAAGCACAATGGCAGTATCCTGTAGGGCTACCATTGCGTGGTGACCAGGCTGAGACCTGATCATGAAAGGAGGCTGCTACTGTTTGCATCGCGTCTGCAGCACCTGTGTATGACCCAGACTTTTCAAATGCCTTGTTCAAAGATCCGCCACAACATCTTGAGACATCTTGAGATCTGTGTATACACAAAACAAGCAGGCATAAACCAGTAAACATCAGTGTCAGGGTCAGTGCCAGTGTCAAATGTCAATGTCAATGCTGATGTCCTGATCTCGTCCCTCTGTATATAGCGGCATCTGGGAGGGGTTTACAGCCCGCCTTGCTGATGCACTCAGAGCTTCATGTAACAGCTTGTTTGTTTTGCGCAAGCAGAGACAACAAGGAGACAATCAGGAGCTGCAGTGTTGTGCACATCCACAATGTGTTTGACAGCTCTTTTGCATGGTACGTGCAGAGGCAACAAGGAGAGGGTTAGGAGCTGCTCTGTTACGCAAGCCCACAAAGCTGGGCAGGCTGGTGGCAGGCATTGCTGAAGGTATCCCCATTCCCCTCACTGTCAAGATCAGGACTGGAGAGTCTGCCTCAAAGATCAATGTCATGCAGGTACTGCCTTGTCAACTCACTGGGCCATGCATGCACACTTAACAATGAAGTCCAAGTTGCATCTGACCATGGTTTCAGAACATTCCTATCTGGTGTGAGTATGTGCGAAGCACTGCTGCATGCTCTTTTGAGACATGCAGTGTTGAATATGACCTTGGGCCGGCCCCCCTGCATCAGGGCACAGCCATGAACAGCTGTCTGACATGTGAACAGGCCTGTTGAAGGGCCTGTTTTGCAAGCACAACAATGGATCATGAGCACACTTGGCGTGATGCAGGTGGCGACAGCGTTGCAGAATGCAGGAGCAGCAGCAGTGACCATTCATGGCCGCACCATGGAGCAGCGGTACAAGCGAGCAGCTGACTGGGGCTTGGTCCAGCAGGCCGCCCACCAACTCACTGTCCCCATCATTGGCAATGGAGATGTCCTCACCTTCTATGAGGTGAACCTCCTCCTCATACTTATGATACTTCAACAATGATATTGCAACTATGAGGTGTACATCCTTCTCATACGTGTGGTGCTCCAACAATGACATTGCAACAACGTGTGCCCCAATGATCTTGTGTTGCAAGCACAGCATGACCATGCATGGTAATGTACTCAGTGCAGTCCGTTTTGGCAACGTTGCCAACACTTGATCAAACCCCAATGGAATGGTCAGACTGCTTTCAAGAGGATCTTGAAAAGCTGCAGTGTTCTTGAGCGTGTGTGCGCTTCTGTGTCTAAAAGGGGTTTGTTCTTGACACGTCATGTCTGCTCTAGAGACCAGGCTGTGTACATGCGGTATATAAGGAACTCATAAACTGTTGTCCCTGTGACTTGTTTGCTTGAGCACCAAATTCGCTTTGCAATGTGGCGCAAGCCTGTGCTCTGGGCTGATCAAATTTGAGATCGCATTAGAGCTGTGTAACTTGTGACGAGGGGTGTCGCAGGCCAACAGGCGCATGAGTGAGCATGGGTGTATAGCCGTGATGACAGGGCGGGGCGCTCTTATAAAGCCCTGGCTCTTCCAGGAGTACAAGGACCAGCGCGAGCTCAACCCCTCCACTCTGGAAAGGTGCACTCACTCACTCACTCACTCACTCACTCACGCACTCACTCACGCACTCACTCACTCACTCACTCACTCACTCACTCACTCGCTCGCTCGCTGGCGTCTCAAAGTCAATCTAGCATAAACATTGGCGTCTTTGTGTGCAAACCTGCATGTGTACATCATTGCCTACATCTACAAAATCTGTACATAAGGCTTGTATGCATGCTTTGGCAGTCTTCACAATACAGCAGCAACATGTCAGACAAGGTGCACGCTTCAAGACCTGACAGATCAACTGTGTCTTTGGGGGCACATGGGCACACCCACCTTTCTTGTCCAGACAGCTGGTGTCATGTCAGTCAATCAATCAATCAATTTACATTTCCTGTCTTTAGGACTCATCAGGGGAGTCAACAGACAATAAATGTGCATCAGGATCAGAATCACATGGATCAGGTCAGAATTCCACCAAGCAGACCTCACTGTGAACTTACTTATCTGCAGGGTGGGAATATATTACCAGCTGGTGAGGTACATGAAGGAGCACTTTGGAGACGATGCAAAGGGCCGCAAGAAGGCGTTCTACTTCCTGCCCTGGCACTTCAATTTCTTCTGCAGATACAGGTATTTTGCAAAGCTCAGCAGTCCTTGGGCCTTTGTCTGGCTTTGGCTGTCAATGATCCAGGCAGTTCACCAGGCTCTGTAGATCAGTGCACAACCAGGGACATTGTGTCGGATGCAATCATTTTGGAAAGCTCACCAGCCTTTACCATGCTTTGACCCCTCATTGGTTTTTAAACACTGCAAACAGCGGCCAGTGATCTTGCATTCATCAGGGCACTGCAGGCCTGCTTGTGTCAAAGGTATTGACATCCTGTAGGGTGGCTGGACCACAAGGTGGCTGTGTCAGCTTGCATGAGGTCAGTACCATTGGGCCAGGCCTGCAGTACTCTGACCAGCGCAAGATCACTGACAGCTGTCTGAGACATACCCAGTCAGCAAGGCCAGCAGCATCTTCAGTGGGCCTTGTGCAGACAATAGGGGCTAACCTGGGGCTATGTCTGCTTTGATGGCATAGGCGTAGCACTGGCAGATGTGTTTGCATGTGCTATCAGATGTCTGCAGTGCTGACTAGAACAGCTGTTTGCACCGCATGAGTGTGAAACACTGCGCCTCTGTTACGCCTTGTTTTGCATGGACTGACAGGGCATGGTTGCAAGACAACAGCTGGTCCTGCAGGTCCCTTCCTGAGGAGACATATGCAACCAGGTCCTTGCAGCAGCCTCTCATATCCACCCGTGTGGAAACAGCAGATGGAAACCTGGGTGAAAGCTTGGACAGTTTGTCATACCTTGAGAGGTTGTTGCGATGTGAGAGTGAAGCTGCCCATGAGCATCTGGCTGCAGCTCTGTGGGACTCTGACAATGAACAGCATGCTGTGAGCGAGCTTGAGAAGCTTGCTGGGGAGCATGTGCCAGAATGGGAAGCCAGTGCAGCACCTAGCAGAGATGAAAGGGAAGGAAGGATAGACGAAAATCGAGGGTAGCCTTACTTTTCATTCTACCTAGATCTGACATGCTTAGCTTATGTGTGTGATGCATCTACCATCATGTTTACAGCCTCCAAAATGCATTTGACTGCAATCCAATGCATTGCGCGCTCAACACACCTTGCTTAAAAGCGCGACACATCATCGTTGCGCTCTGGTAGGTGCCTTGCAGCATCAAGCCAATAGCTTGTAACTACGTTGTTATCTAGCCCTCTGCCTACCACAGCATACTGCACTGGGCACAATGTCATTAATGAAATAATATTATGACCCAGGGATTTCACACGGCTCTGAAGATCTGTGCATACTTGGAAACGTGCATCTAAGATTCGAACTGTCAAGCAACCATCATACTTGTGAAGCTTGATCGATGTGCCGTGTATAAAATTTGACATCAGCATTGCCAACATTGTCATATAATAATCTAACCTTTCAATCACACTGACTGCATCTTTATGGTCGTCATCTGGACCTTCACTGAAATGAATCGGTCCTCGATTCCTGACAGCAATGTGTGATTGTGTTCATAGCAGATTCATTTGATTGGGTTGAATTGGGTCCTGGTCCTTTGTATCTCTTGTGAAATGGCAGGGGATGCAGCCAGTCAAGCGCGTTTGTAAAAGCGTTGCAAGGCAGTAGGCACATCTTCAGGTGCTTGTTTCCTGAGCTCAGCATTAGCGTTTGCATCCTGCCGCGCACTTTCCTGCCTGATGCGGCCTTTCTTCTCCTCAATAATATTGATCTGCTTCTTCTTGTGCTTCTTGCTGGGCTTGTTCTTGCCCTTCATCCTCTTCTTGGCATCGTTCTTGTCTTGCTGCTCCTTCCGCTGAGCAGCATTGGCTTCAGCTGTCTGTTGCTGCCGCTCCAACTGCACTTCTTTTGGCTCCTTGCGTATCTGAACAATACACGTACAAACACCTTAAGCTGCCACAAATGATCGCCTCTTGACACACACGGCAGCTTGATGCTGTCAACAGCGTACAGTGCATTCTCCAGCATGATTGCGGGACGTGTATCTGAGATCCAATCTATCAAGGAATGCATTCACCAGCATGATTGGGCCCAGTGTCAACCAAGGCCTGGCTGCTGCTGCAGATCAAGGTGGACAATGCCAGGCAGCCTCAACTGTACACAATGCAATGCATGACCACGAGCCCAGCACACACAAACTGCATTGTTGGTTGCACATGCACGGTCTGCTGCAAGACATGCCAGTGTAGCAGCGCTGTTGAGCAGACTCTCATGCAGCAGCCAAGAGCCCCATGCACCACAAACTAAGCTGCAGAGGCAGCAGCTAACCTGGCCAATGGTGGTTGGATCCACCACGATCATGTCCGGCTGCAGCTTGTCCATGAGCTGGTGGACCTCCTGCTCCTGTCGGGCCCGGGCTCTCTGGTATGGGTCTGCTACGTAACTGTCGAAGTTGGGCTCTCCAGAGCCTGGAACCAGCATGGTGGACACGCCACCTGTGTGGCCCACCGCCACCACATCCTGCATGTACAGCAGTCACGGCTGACAATGATGATCGCTGGCAAGATGAAGTAGGCACCAGAACAGCCCAGCGTCCCACATGTCAGTGGTCTGTGCTGATGATGAGATGAGCCTTCGAAGCAATACACAGTTATGCATGATCAAGGGGTCTGTGCTAATGATGAGATCAGCCGTCGACGTAATACACAGTCTGTGCACGCTCGAGACATGTTGGATAGAATACAGTAGCAGCTAAGCGGCTGCTGGTAGTCAGCAATTAGCAACAGCACTGTCAAGCTGGCTGGGGGAAAACAACTTCCATGCTGCATCTCCTGCAACAATGTCCCACCTCGTACGGACAGAAATGGAAGTCCCTGAGCTGTCCTCCCTGCAGGTTGTGACTCATGTACGGCGACTGCTGCTTGCTAGTCAAGGCGTCCTTCCATATGTTGATACGTCTGCCCCAGCCCACAGCCAGCATGCCCCTCTGGCTGATGT